>Ga0137403_10000494_pt1 | contig 50878 bp, 44 predicted proteins | sample CZOMad2_1_16fung_FD_122057 | JGI IMG/M metagenome (GOLD analysis project Ga0137403, IMG submission 122057) | Vadose zone soil fungal communities from Angelo Coast Range Reserve, California, USA - CZOMad2_1_16fungal (Hybrid Assembly) | ecosystem: Environmental > Terrestrial > Soil > Vadose zone... | reverse complement strand
GCGGGGCAGACGGCGAGCTTCACGGTAGTGGCGGCGGGAACGGCACCGCTGAGTTACCAGTGGCAGAAGAACGGGGCAAACATCGCCGGGGCCACGTCGGCGAGCTACACGACACCGGTGACGACGACGACGGATAGCGGGTCGACGTTCGCTGTGGCGGTAAGCAACACGGCAGGGACGGTGACGAGCGCGGCCGCGACGCTGACGGTGAACGCGGCGGCGGTAGCGCCAACGATCACGACGGCGCCGGTGAATCAGACGGTGACGGCGGGGCAGACGGCGAGCTTCACGGTAGTGGCGGCGGGAACGGCACCGCTGAGTTACCAGTGGCAGAAGAACGGGGCGAACATCGCCGGGGCCACGTCGGCGAGCTACACGACACCGGTGACGACGACGGCGGATAGCGGCTCGACGTTCCGAGCGGTGGTGACGAACACAGCAGGAACGGTGACGAGCGCGGCCGCGACGCTGACGGTGAACGCGGCGGCGGTAGCGCCAACGATCACGACGGCGCCGTTGAATCAGACGGTGACGGCGGGGCAGACGGCGAGCTTCACGGTGGTGGCGGCGGGAACGGCACCGCTGAGTTACCAGTGGCAGAAGAACGGCGTGAACATCACGGGGGCGACTTCGGCAAGCTACACGACGCCGGTGACGACGACGGCGGATAGCGGATCGACGTTCCGGGCGGTGGTGACGAATACGGCCGGGACGGTGACGAGCGCGGCGGCGACGCTGACGGTGAATGCGGCGCCGGCGGCGGGCATTCAGGTGAGTTCTACGGCCATCAACTTTGGAAACGGTGTGGTCGGGAGTAACTCGTCGCAAGTCTTGATCATCACGAATACCGGCACGGCCACACTAAGCATCACTCAGGTGAATACGTCGGGTTCAACTTCGTTCAGTGTCAGTGGATTTTCGCTGCCCTTGAATGTGAACGCGGGGAAGCAAACCACGATTACAGTTGCATTCCTACCGACGTCGGTAGGCTCTGTGTCCGGCAACATCTCGATTGTAAGCAACGCGCCCACTTCGCCCACTGCAGTGGGACTCAGCGGGACTGGAATCGCTGCCACTCTCACTCTTGGCATCAGCCCGACCAGTCTGAGTTTCGGCAACGTGACAACGGGTACTGCTTCTGCTTCGCAAAACGTGACCATCACGAATACTGGCAACTCGAATGTTTCGATTTCACAGATAACCTTGAGCGGATCAGGCTACTCGATGACGGGAGGAAGTGCGCCCGTGACTCTTTCTCCGTCACAGAACCTCACCCTGACCATCCAGTTCAATCCCACGGTAGCCGGGACCGTAAATGGAAGCATCTCGATTGTGAGCAACGCGACCGGGTCGCCCGCATCGGTCTCTTTGTCGGGGACAGGCGTTGCGCTAGTGCAGCATTCGGTGGCGCTAACCTGGAATGCAAGTACCTCAGCCGTGTCGGGGTATAACGTGTACCGCAGCACGGTGAGCGGAAGTGGTTACACGAAGATTAATTCCTCATTGGTTGTCGGTCTTAGCTATTCGGATGCAACAGTCCAGAACAGCACGACTTACTACTATGTGACCACAGCAGTGGATTCCAGCAGCGTCGAAAGCTCTTACTCGAATCAGGTGACCGCTCCGATACCGTAAGTGGAAGAGGGAGGCGCGAGGCTGACGCTTCGGGCTGGCAATAGGCAGCACACGCAAAACAGGCCGGTGGATGCTTCGAGGATGACTTTTGCTGGGTTCGGGACTGTGGATAAAGTCAGGATCCTTGGGAAGAGTCCAGAAGGATTGACGCCCCTGATGCGCCAGATCGTGGCTGCAAAGGTCATAGAATTAATGAGATGGCCTCAGCGTCGGGCCTGGATGCCGATGCCGAAACTCGCATTTCATTGGCTTGAGGGACAGGGTCAATACCTGTACTTAATTTAGACCTCTAACCAGTTTCTCAAAGCTCGTTATAGACGTACTCTCACGTCCAGGCAGACCCCTGAGGGGCCCGGACGATGAATCTCGCACAAAACGAAGATCAACCGGGCAAGTTTCCGCAAACGCAGAACTTAAGTGCTCGCTTTCAGAGAGTACCGCTGCTTGCAGCAATCCTTGCAGCGATGGTTTTTCTTTGGGGTTGCGCCGGCGTCGTCAGCAGACAAAACACTCAACCTAGTTCGCCACCCCCCACACAATCTTATAGCATTTCTGGGACGATTAGCCCGGCAGCTGGAGGGAATGGTGCGACCGTCACACTGAGCGGGGCAGCAAGCGCCACGACAACTGCCAACAGTTCAGGCGACTATGCATTCAGCGGATTGGCAAACGGTACGTATGCGGTTACACCCAGCCGCACGGGTTACACATTCAGCCCTAGCGTCCAGGCCGCGACCCTCAACGGTGCCAATATTGCAGGAATGAATTTCACAGCGACAGCCCAAGTTGGTTCGACCTTTAGTATTTCGGGAACGATCAGTCCGGCAGCGGGCGGGGTCGGCGCAACAGTACTACTCAGTGGAACGGCAGGCGCCACGACGCTCACGAACAGCGCGGGCAATTACACCTTCACCGGATTAGCGAATGGTTCCTATACTGTTACTCCCAATAATCCAGGCTTCACGTTTACGCCGGCCAGCCAGAACGTCACGGTCACCACAAATGTCCCAGAAGTGAACTTCACAGCCGCCGCACAGCAGACGCATTCGGTGGCATTAACATGGAATGCAAGTACCTCGACGGTCCAGGGATACAACGTGTACCGCAGCACCGTGAGCGGCAGCGGATACGCGAGAGTGAACTCTTCTCAGGTTACAACTTTGGTTTACACTGATTCGACGGTTCTGAACGCCACGACCTACTTTTATGTGACGACGGCCGTCGACGCTAGCGGCGTCGAAAGCACATTTTCCAACGAAGTGTCAGCCGCCATTCCCTAGTCGCGGAAAGAAACGGCCCCTCTCTATTTTGGCTTTTTCGCGCCCGCTCGGACTTGCGTTGGTGGCGTGAAGGGCCATTTCCTTGTTGCATACCACCAAACAAGTGCCTGAGCCAGTCAGGCGCCCAAGGTGTCGATCACTAGATCACGCAGTGTAGCATGCCGGAAGCAGCACGAAAGATTGATGCCATTCGTCAAGGCCTGCGTATGTGACAGCGATGGCCAGAGTAGCCACGGCCCATCTGAAACGCCAACCATTGCGTCCGGCGCGCAGGCCGTGGAATAGCGCGGCACTGAACAGGCTGAACTCCACGACATGGGCCACCTTGCGGATGCCCATGTGCATGAAGTGGAGCATCCGGGGTGTTGCCGATGGGAAGAGCCAGTGTAGGACGGGAACGATGATTCGGCTTGTACGGTCATCGCTGAAGTAGTGTGTCGAAAACCCCGAAATCATCATAGCTAGCAGAATGGCCGGGATCCAATAGCTCAGGCGGGTAAATCCTTGGGACTGTTCAGACATAGTTCACAGGAACTTGCTCATCTCCGTAATTCCCTTCGTTAACCGCGGTTCCCAGTGTCGATGTTGTATTCTCGAAGCGCAGGCGTAGAACCTTGCGGGCGAGAGACCCGAGCTGGATTCGATGCTTCGAAACCGCGGCTGAGGTTGGCGACACGCGAACCGAACCACGGTCCTCCGTGCAGGCGGTTTCACGACGAGATTCGAACTAGAAACAGGAAACCTCTCAAGCAAGTTGATATCATTTTTCTGGCTTGCAGGAAGTCAGCCAACAATGAACCGCATCTTTTCCTCGGACAGGGAACTCCCCTCATGATAGTTCGAAAGCAAGAGCTACGACCCCGCGACCTGGTTCAATGCGCTTCGCGCCCGTTCCGCGATGGGAGACTTTGGGTCAATGCTGATAGCCCGCTCGAAGAGGTCGCGTGCGCGTGAGTCATCTTTAAGCTTCGCGTAGATTAGGCCAAGGTGGTAGAGGTAGGTCGAGTTGGAAGGGACTTTTCTAACGGCTTCTTCGAGTAAGGGTGCCGCGGCGGAAAATGCCCCAATGTGATAATAAGCCCAGCCGAGAGTGTCGGCGGAATTTGGCATCCCTTGTAATCCGCGCCGCGCCGTTTGTGCCAGAGTCAGCGCAACGTTGATGTTTCCACCGTGTTCCAACATGAGATATGCCAGATTATTTGCTGCATAGGCATCATCGGGTTGGATGGAAAGCACCTTTTGATACAAGGACTCGGCCTTAAGCCAGTCACCTTGCAATTCGTACAAGCCGGCAAGGTCCACGTATAGCCTGACATTGTTCGGAACCAGCTCGATGGCGTGTTGATAGTTGGAAATGGCCAGGTCTGTGTCTCCACGACTTGCCTGCGCTCGTCCCAATAGAACCAGAGCTCCTACATTCTGTTTGTCGAGTTCTGTGGCCCGGGTCAACGCCTGCGCTGCCTCTCCCGGTCTCCCGTTTCGGAGCAGCGCTTGGCCGAGCAAGAAATACAGTGGCGAATTGTCCGGAGTTCGTTCGAGCTGGGTCTGGATGAGCCGAATAGCGTTCGAAGCTCTGTCACGGCGAAAATCGAGATCTACGAGTCCCTCGAGAGCGTCAAGAGAATTGGGTTCTCGCAATAACGCCTTGCGATAGGCATCCTGTGCTTCAGCCCAACGCTTCTGTTCTGTTCGCAGCCGGCCGAGCTTCGCATACCCAATCGCACTTTGGGGAGCTAGATCTAGGAGATGTTTCAAGTCTGCCTCCGCAGCGGCAGCGTCTCCCAGGTTGAATCTTGCTGTTGCATGGAGGAGGTAGCCTTCCGTGGAAGCCGGCGCAATCTTCTGGAGCTGCTTGCTAATTGGCTCGAGGGCTCGCCAATCGCCCCGCTGTATCGCGCTAGCACCGAGTGCGGACCAGGCGTCTTGAAGATTCGGCTGCAGGCGAACGGCCGTCTGCCATTCACCTTCCGCTTGCTGCACATTCCCCTTCCCATGAAATGCGACGCCGAGCTGGTAATGCCCGAATGCACGATCAGGAGCGAGTTTCACGGCTTGCTGCAGCGTAGTGACACCGTCGTCGAAAAGCCGCCGTTGAATCTGAATCTGTCCTTTAAGAAGAAATGCCTCTGCGTCTTGCGAGGAGCTGTTCAACACTTCGTTAGTGAGCGCGGTTGCTTCGTCGAGCCTATGATTGAGGATCAATAGCTGGATGTATGTTTTCTGGACTTGCGCATCGCGCCGATGCTGCACAAAGAGTGCCCCAAATTCCCGAAGTGCTCTCGCGGAATCACCTCGCGCGATATAGTAATCACCGAGCAGTCGGTATACCGCTGGATCCTCTGGCGCTTGTTGCTTGACATCGGACAAGACCTGTTCAGCATCTGTTTCCTGACCAAGATTCAGGTATATTCCAGCAAGGGCTGCCCGGGGCATGGGATTCTTCGGTGCCAATTCAATAGCTGCCTGAAACTGCTTTTGTGCTTCCCGCCAGCGTTTTTGCCTTTGATACAGATTTCCAAGTGCCATGATGGGCTCGATGGAAGATGGATCGAGAGATTCGGCTTTTTGTAGATGCGCTTCAGCGTCTTCGACTGCACCAGCCCTTTCCTCGATCACCGCGAGATTGATATAGACCGCCAGCCGATCCGGGGCCATTGTCACGGCGTCTTTAGCTTCCTGTAAAGCATCGTTCGAATTGCCGAGCAGGGCATCCGCATTGGAAAGCAGGATATGGGCGTCGATGTTTTTGGGAGCGCTGCGCAGGACTAGCATGGCGCGGTCTTTTGCATCTGCACTTTTGCCAGCAGCGAGCAAGATCTGCCCGACTTCGACCTGGGCTCGCCAGTTATCCGGCTGGAGGTCGATCGTTCGCTGTAGTTCTTGAAAGGCGGCTGACCAGCTTCCCTGGCGCTCGTGACACTGTGCGAGTTTGTAATGCGCTTCGACAAAACGTGGGTCGACTTGTAATGCCCGGCGCAAGGAGATTACTGCCTCAGGGTACTTGCCTTTATCAAAGTCAACCACCGCTCGCGCGTAGAATTCTTGTTTTCGAGCATTAGAGTCACGGGAGCAGCCGCCGAGAACCGTGGCTAGCAATAGCGATAAGCATATGGCCAAGGATGGATGAATCTTGTTTCGCAAATGGGTCGGCAATGGCACTCGGACACACTCCGCTTGTTATCAGCGCCTCCTTGTGAGTGCAATTCTCTCTCCTAGGAGCCCGAAAGCTGGGATTTCCTCTAGGGGGGTTGGAAGTTATTGAAAATAGAAGACATGGTCTCGGCCCAAGCAATTGTGCGAAGCATTCATCTGATTCTAGCGGTCGTCCAAAGGCTGTATCAGCTCCTAGGAAGGAGAATTCGTGGGATAATGTGGATAGAATACTTCCACGATTTCCTGGAATCGTGATTACACACTAAGAAGGGTCGATTTCCAATGTTAGCAGGGACCACCGTATCATATGGAAACTAAACTACTTATGGCTTTGGGAGCTGACAGTGAGAGTCCATGCCGGTGGCAGACTGCGTGCAATCCCTGAACTGGCTCCCTTTTTGTGTCTAGCAGAATCGGTATTGGGCGTCTTGGTTTGGCGCAAGTTGTGAGAGATTAGGCGGGGCGAAGATATGATCAAGAATGGCGAGATAACACTTGCCGAAGCGAGGCGAGTTCTTCGGCACTACTGGTGGATTCTGCCGCTCACTGTGATTGGTTGTGGCGCTCTCGGTTTGCTGTCTGCCATCGTGCTACCCAAGCGTTATACCTCGCAGACGTTGGTGCTCGTCGATCAACCAACTGTGCCTATCGAGTATGTCAGACCCGTGGTTAGCGAAGAACTAAATCATCGGTTGGCTTCCATGCAAGAGCAGATTCTAAGCCGGACACGCTTGCAGCCCATCATCGAAAAGTTTGGTCTTTATGCGCAAGATCGTGGACGCGTCCACGTTGAGGATTTGGTCGAGCGGCTGAGAAATTCGGTGACCGTCAAGCCCCTTGAACCCATGGCCGGCACGCAGAATCGTAGCCTTCCGGGATTCTATGTGAACGTGTCCTTTGATACTGCGCTCACAGCTCAGCAAATCTGCATGGAAGTCACCTCCATGTTTATGGAGCAGAATACTCGGGAACGTGAACGCCAAGCGTCACAGACGACCTCGTTCCTGAGTGGTCAGCTTGATGAGGCTAAGGGCAAACTTGACGAACAGGATGCAAAACTGGCCCAGTTCAAGCGACTTCACCTCGGTTCGCTCCCGCAAGAAGAGCAAACCAATCTCAGCCTGCTAACCGGGATGAATTCGCAACTCGAAGCAAACACCCAAGCCCTGAGCCGGGCAGAGCAGGATAAGGCTCTGAATGAGTCGCTCCTCAGCCAGCAGGAAGCCACTTGGAAGATGTCACAGACGGGTCAAAACCCCGAGACTGCCGACCAACACCTTATTTCTCTGCAGGACCAACTCGCAGCCCTGCTAGCACGTTACACCCCTGAGCATCCGGACGTTGTCAAGCTCGAGAATCAAATCGAAGAGTTGAAAAAACACATGGCGGAAGCGCCGAAGACCAGCGGGCAAGGGAGTGGCTCGACTCGCGCCTCGGCCACCGAACCTCCACAGATGCAACAGCTCCGGGCAAGGCTTCGACAAGGTGAAGTGAGCATTTCCGATTTGACCAAACGACAGAGTCAAATCCAGGATCAGATTCGCCAATTGCAGGCACGCATACAAGCAAGCCCCGTCGTAGAGCAACAGTTCAAAGAAATAACACGTAGTCACCAGACTGCGCTGGATTTCTATAACGATTTGTTGAAAAAACACGAGCAATCGGCAATGGCTACGGATCTCGAACACCAGCAGCAAAGCGAGCAATTTCGTGTGCTCGATCCTCCGAGCCTGCCCGAGAAGCCCTCTTTCCCGAAGAAGTCGTATTTTGCCGGCGGCGGATTGGGCGGAGGGTTCGTCCTGGGCCTAGGGATAATGTACCTGATCGCCTTGATCGACAAGTCTATGCACACGGAAAGAGATGTGGAACTCTTCCTGAGATTACCGGTCCTGGCGATGGTACCCATGTTGGAGCTGGCGGGGAGCGGGAAAAGCGGCATGCTTCGCGCTGAGAGCGCCTACCCGAATACGAGTGAAAGCAGCTGATTGGTACTAGGGCGAGGAAAGAAACATCGAGGAGACAATGAGCAGGATTCATGATGCCTTGAAAAAAGCGGAGAAGGAAAAAGCGTCGCAGGTGTCGGTAGGGGAGCGCCCTGATGCCGCAGCCGTTGCAGTGGACATTCCTCGGTCCATTTTGGCCGCGAGCCAGGCGGCTGAGCAGCCCCGCTACACCCGGCCGTCTGAAGCCGGTCCCTTTCTTCGCTTCGATGATCTTGCTAAATGGTGTACTCATCCAGAGTGGAAGCCTGATACGGGCTTCAACTTGTTCCGCCGAGCAGACGACAGGGCGAAGATCGGTACAGAACCCTTTAGGACCATGCGTTCTCGTCTTTATCAGATTGCCGCGGCTAGACAGCTGAAGCGGGTATTAGTAACGAGCAGCGTTCCCGCCGAGGGGAAAACGTTTGTCGCAACCAACCTAGCGCATTCCATTGTCCGCCAGCCCGACAAGCGCGTGTTAGTGATCGATGGCGACCTTCGTGCTCCTCGTCTTCACATCGCGCTCGGCGCACCGACTAGCCCAGGCCTCACGGACTATTTGCGGGGAGAAGCTGACGAATACGCAGTGATCCAGTGTGGCCCCGATGTCAATCTTTTCTTCATCCCTAGTGGTCGTCCGGTTTCGAATCCAAGCGAACTGCTCTCAAGTGAGCGGATGAAAAAGCTGCTCGATCTTGTTGCCCCCGTATTTGACTGGGTGATTATTGATTCTCCGCCCGCCCTGCCGATTCATGATGCTAGTATCCTGGCTGACTTGTGTGACGGTGTGCTTTTCGTTGTTAGAGCCGGAGAAACAACGTATGAGATTGCAGAGAAAGGAGTTGTAGAATTCCGGGGCAAGAATCTGCTCGGAATCGTGTTGAACCAAGCAGATCAGGCCGAAGGGTACGGGGACTACTCCTACGATTCTCCCGGCAATGAGGCGTAAAATCCTAGGTTCCGTATCTGCCGGGAAGCGGTTCATCCTACCCGCTGCTGAAAGCCCACCCTGAGGTTGAAGCGCTGTAAATCCTCATCGCAGTTCTCAGGTAGTTGGCAGTACGAAATCTCCTCTTCGATTCGTGCTTTGATCTCCGAGGGGTTAATCGGAAACAGGTCAACTGGGTTGGGGCAGAAACCCCATCGGATTCGGCCTCGAACTTTAGCCTGTTTTAGCCCGTATTCTCCCGACCAAGACAGTCAGGATTTGTTCGCGAGCTGCCTAGCCGCTACTTGAGGTATGACTGCGATGTAACAACCGGTCAAACCCAGCGCTGCCCCCCGAGCTTTCAGAGAGCAGTTTGACCCAGTCCTCCCCTAGGAGAGATCGAAGTTGGTAGAAGCGGCCGCACGGAAACGGTGCATGGTAGTTTGCTCGCCCCAAATTCGCCGATAATCTTTCCTGAAAACAATTTGAGTCTAAATTCCCGAAACAGAACCTTCCCCCTAAACCTCCGAGCGTTATTTTTCATCGGCATTTATGCGGGTCCGAACCGAATGAATGGACCGCCGGAGTGCATATTCCGTGGATGAATCGCTGACCTATTGGACGTTTCCTTCTGACCAGTCCATCGCCTTCATCAAGGATTGGAGACAAAGGATGGTCAAACGCGTTTGTGGCTATATGCCGGACCGTTTGCTGGCAGCAGTGGGGGCGCTGATCTATCGCCATGCAGGATAAAGAGGATTCAGATCTACTGGCGTGGATCGCAACGAACTAGACGAGAGGTGTTTGCGTGCGCGTCACAGGATAAAAGAGGTGGCGGCACCAATGTTTGCATGTGAACACGGCGTCTGTCTACAGCTGCAAAATTCTCGATCCTTCCGCGGTAACGGCCAGAACCATCAAACTCGCGCGTCAAGAAAAGTGCAAAAAATTCAGGACACTACTTTGTTTCACTCCGTTGCAAGAAGAGAAGAACTGGCAGTAACAAAACAAGGCCGATCAGGAAAAAGACCACTCCACCCTGATGGTGCAGCCTTCCATAGAGAAAACCGGGATCAACGTACATGGCGAGCAGAGTTAGGGTGGCAATCCGGATCCCGTTTTTCAGGATCATCATGAAGAGCCCGCAAGCCAGGAACAAGGCTTTCTTCCAGAAACTCTTTAGTGTGAAGTGGGTAGCTAATAGCGCCAGGATGAGCAATGCCATGCTTGAACGGATTCCGCTGCACTCCTTTGCTACTTCGATGTCGACCCGGGCAAGGTGAAAGACAAAACCCTCACGCAAAGCCGGGACATGGAAGAGATCGAAGAGGGCCTCCGTTATCCAAGCGGAGCCTGCTTGCAGGAGATAGACGACACGGTCGAGAAGGAAATTGGGCGGCGGGACCATCAGGAAGAGGAAGACAAGAGGAAAGTATGCCGCTTTGGATGCAGCTCTTCCAAAGAAGAGAGCAAAACCTGCCAACCAAAATAACACGAGTGACAGAATGTAGCCAGAGAGTTGCAGATCGACAAGTGAAACGCCTCCCGTAAGTCGGGAAGCGACTGCTGTAGCGATGGCTAGAATGAGGATGCAGCCGCCCAGTCCTTTATCGATCGAGAGGTCGAGAAAGATCTTGCGACGTTCGATGAAGAGAATCCAGGCGCCGATGAAGGGAATGAGGATGAGGTAGCTGGCATCGTCATTCGAGAGCGACAATCGAACGAACAGCATCAAGGGGCGCACAAAGAACAGCGAAGAGAGGAAAATCCAGCCGCCAAACCATACCCATCGGTTCCTGACGGCTATTTTGGTATCATTCAACGAGATCTACTCCGCTCTGGCAGCTTCGTATTGGTTGTCCAGCTGTCGGGTCGACAAACGGTGGCCTGCACCAAACCATCCCCACAATCGGTTTCCTGCTAAAGCAAATCGCCTTCATCGATCCGCTTCCCCTTGAATCAGGAACGAGTCAATCTCTCTTGCGTTCGCCATTCTCCCTTACTTCCAGGCGCCAGAAATCAAACTTCAAGTCTGCTCTCTTCAATGAGGCACGACCACAAACTGGTTGTTCGCACTATCCTTGTGGGCCGGCTTCGATTCGACGAATCGTTTTAGTCGCAGGAATGGCTTCTCGAGCAAATTCCATGAGCGAGCCACCGTAGCGTACGGCTCGTGAGACCCGAACGATTGCCCGTATGTAGCTGGACGCGACTTGCGCGTGAACTGGCCCAAAGACATGATGACGTCGATCATTCAGATCCATTCAATATTCGACTGGACTGTGCATCTTGGTTTGCCGAACATCAGTGCGTATAGCAACACCCCCCGCGATAGAGCCGTCATGGGCGAGGGCGACGAACCCTTAGTAGAGCTTCGATCCAACTTTGTTGCGAATACCAAGCGGCCTGGTTACCACGTCGGCGAATGCAAACGCGAACCAACTCAGGTTCTTCCCAAGGAACATCGTGATAACCTGACCGCAGAAACGCACTCGCTGGGTTTCTGACCCATTCTTGCGGGAAGAGCGCGATCGTGTCGTTCTCTGTGACCTTGGGAGCTGTTTGAATCACCTCCCCGGTCACGGCCGCGTATAGCGCCGCAGGAAGATCCCGTCCGGGCCCAAGTGTCAGATGTCCAACTTGAGTCGCTCGGGGATTTATTTCGATAAGGTAGGGCTTCCCAGCCTGTGCCTCCAACATGAAATCAAAGCCGTGCAGTCCGGAAAGCTCGAGTCGGCGCACCATTTTCTCAGCAGCAGCAGACATTTCAGGGTTCTCGATCAAGCGCAGGACAGTAGATGGCCCGCCCGCATCCTGCTTCTTGAGCACTTCAAAATGGAGGCTGGCCAGAACCGTGCCCTTCCAACAAGCGATTGCGCTTGTTGCCTCCCGTCCCGCCACAAATGCCTGCGCATTCACAACGTATCGCCTACGGAGCACCGATGGCCAAACCAGCGTCATGTCTTGGTCAATCAAGGCCCGCTTGGCCGCACGTGCCACAAGCGGAGGCGCTGCAAGCGCCCGGAGGGCGTGTTCGGCTTCCTCAAGCGTGTGGACGATCGATACGCCGTCGCCTCCTGAAGTGGCGTTCGCCTTGAGGACGACAGGAAAGCCCATCCGGGTGATCGACGCTCTGAGGTCGTCCGTGTTTCTAACAACTTCGCTTTTCGGAACGCGAATACCCTCTTGCTCGGCCAGTTCCATCGTGGTCGTTCTCGCATACACGACCGGGAAACTTGTGGGGGCACCGAGTGAACGCTCGATTAGCGAGCAAATCGGTGCTCCTGCTTTCCCGCGGCGCAGTTCTCGATGATAGAGGTCGTGGAGATGCAGGGTTGCGAGGTCGTCGAATGGAAGGACGAGATCCGGTTTTGTGGCAGCAATCGCACCAGCGAACGACGCTAGTGGCGCCAAGCCGTGGTAAGTATGGACTTGGCTCACAGCGCTTGTCTTCGAGAGCGCGTGGCGAGGGGGACAGACAGCTTTGACGCTGCACCCGGCATTTACCAGGGCCATCGCCAGCCGTGCGGGCGAGAACGAGCGAACCGTTGTGGCAACAAGGACGGTGGGTTTCACGTTTATCCGCAGCTCCATATGACCCCAGGGCCGCACATAACAAGCCTACATGCGAAAGGCGGGCGTAGGCAGGGTATCGTGGCGTTTTGATCGTCAGAACGTTACCTACCTTATCTACTTCGCCAAGATTTGGGCAATCAGGACTTCAGATTTCAATACGGTTGTGAATGCCACCAAATTCTCTTCCGAACTGCAATGGCCTACCCCGCAATGGCTCCCGTTCTGGTTGTACCTTTTGACCGAACTGGTGATAGAAGGTTTGGCAATCTCCCGATTGTGATGATTCACCTTGCAGAATTCATTTCCTCAAAGCGTTCATGGAACCGCGCGATGTTTCGGCTGGCCCCTGGCGGTGCAAGGCCGTGCACTGATCGGTGATTATGAAACGCCTGAATGATCCGTCGATATCATTTTCCCTTTTTTTGAATCTTCGGCGTAGAGGGGCGTTCGGAGAGTTCTGTCAACGGATTTTCATTTCCAAATCGAAGATACGCCCATCAAACGTCGCAACTGCTGATTGCGCACGTAGGCCCTCAATTCCCGGTCGCCTATCTGGGGTGTGCGCCGCACGATCCCCCGCAAGAAACCGTATGCGATCCCAAGACTCCGGATGACATAGGGAAAATTGCAAACATGGCGGGCACACTTGAGGCAAAAAAATAAGGGATGATAACCCACGATATAGTCTGCTTCGCCATCATTCACTGCATTGCCCCATGCCCCCCAGACAGTGCCGCTCGCACGGTGATGAACAAGCCGCAGATCGGGAAAGGTCCGGGTTATCCAGCCTAGTTGGTTGGCCTTGATTTCATCGACCGTATCCCACCCGAGGCCGCACAACAGTCCGTCTAGTTTTTCCCAACATTCCCTTCGGTAGATCTTAGTGGCACCACGAACGTGAAAGGATGGGGCCTTCTCTAGTTGAAGGCGCTCTCCCATTTTGGCGTAGATGGCGCCCCCGCCTATCCCGAGTTGTGGCGTCTTGTGAAAGTACTCAAAGCACCGCCCGAAGTAGTCGGGGGCAAAGGTCAGATCTCCGTCGAGATTCACGAGATATTCCCAGTCGCGAGATTGAAGCAACGGGTAGGCATCGAGAAAGGCTTCCACACCGCCACCAGTGGAGCGATAGCCGCGATTCTTACGATGCAGGGTGCGGATCCAGGAATATTTTTGAGCGTACTGATCGATGATGGCACCCGTGGCATCCGTTGAGCCATCATCCACGATGATCCATTCGAGCGGTCGAATGGATTGATTCAGAACCGAATCGATGGTGCCGAGGACGTACTGCTCTTCGTCCCGAACCGAAGTAATGACGCAGTACCTAACTTTTGGGGAGACCCCAATCGTGGGACTGGACTGACTTCTCGGGACTGGTGTCAATTGAGATTTCTCTGAATCCTCAGCGCACATTTGGGCCCATATTACATATCTCACATGCGCGAGTAATGGGCAAAGCACTTCGTGGTTGATGCGCATAAACTCCAACTTTCGAATGGAGTATCACACTTGGGAATGGAGGACCGAGCTGTTGCCGCTGGGTCAAATACCGTGGCCTGAATGCCTAACGAGGCGCCCGTTGCGCTATCATGATTGCAAAAACTGCCTAAGTAGCGACAGGTGTAAGATTCGAAGCTAAGTTCGCGTAAAGTCTAGAGGGAGTCGGAGAGCGTGCAACTTGGACCAACGGAATAATTCCTTACCGCGATCTCCTCCGAAGAGGACGTGATCTTGCCTGAGGCTGCCATGAAACGCGCGAGATGAGCGGGGAAAATCAGAGTCTGTCTAATGAACTGACTTCGGCCCGTTGTTGACTTCGCAGAATCACGTGGCGTAAGGTGCAATGACACTCAGACCTTGCCGATCGATCGAGGACATCTGTCGGGTGCCCGCGATAGTGTGAAGCGGTGTCTTCGCAAGTTTAGTTGGGCCGCCGCGATGTCCCGTATTCAGGCAAATAGTGCGACAATCATTTCACAAAAGAGGGATTCAATGATGGTAGGAAGCGCTTGGTCTAAGACCTGGACATTCTTTGAAGATAACTGGCACGAAGGCAATGTGCCGATTATGGGTCCGCGCACGCACGCAGCCTGGCTCTGCTCGATAGTGTTCGATGGGGCACGTGCATTTGAAGGAGTTACCCCCGATCTTGAGCTCCATTGTGCGCGCGTCAATGACTCTGCAACGAAATTGTTCCTGAAGCCCACAATCTCGACTGAAAAGTGGGTCAAGCTCGCGCGGGAAGGGATAACCCGGTTCGATAAAGATGCAGCGCTTTACATCCGGCCAATGTATTGGGCAGAAAAGGAGGGGCCGTGGGTTCAGGCCCATGACCCTGAGTCGACTCGCTGGTGTCTTGCGATCTATGAAGCGCCAATGCGCAAGCCTACTACTGGATTCTCCATCACTTTGTCTCCCTATCGACGCCCGACACTCGACAGCATGCCGGTCGACGCCAAGGCCGGATGTCTCTATCCGAATAATGCTCGCTCGCTATTCGAGGCGCACGCTCGGGGTTTTGACAATGCTGTTGTGTGCGACATGCTAGGCAATGTAGCTGAGCTCGCCACCTCCAACATCTTCATGGCCAGGGACGGCGTGGTGTTTACGCCCGCCCCGAATGGAACATTTCTGGCGGGCATTACGCGCCAGCGGGTGATCGGGCTGCTGCGTGAAGCCGGAGTGACTGTGGTCGAGAAAACCCTCACCTATCAGGACTTCGAGAAGGCGGATGAGATCTTTTCGAGCGGAAACTATTCGAAAGTCGTTCCGGTGGGCCGAATCGGTAACCGTGTCATTCAACCCGGTCCCTTATATTCTAAGGCCCGCGAACTTTATTGGGAGTTCGCCCATTCCTAATTTGCGATCTTTGTCAGACTGCTGCGTGGAATGCCTGGCGGGCGTTGAATACATCTCCGCCCATGCCATGGTGCCAGATCGAAAGACGATGCGACGAATAACACCCCACGTTTCCTATCCCTATTTCGTTCTAGCGGTTGAAGCCAGACCGATGGTAGGGAAAGCTGAGAACCGCTGTCAATTGGCAATCATTCCCTGGCCCAATCTTCGGAATGTGCTTCTCCGAGGTTTCCAGCGAAGAACTCTCAGATCCAAGTCGCTCGCACACCGTGGCACTTGGAGCCGCAAAAATCTCTGCAGGATCACCCGAAGAGGTGCAGCGTGGAGAATCATTCCACAAACTCGATGATCGACGTGCTGACCCCGATCTGGCAGCGTGTGTTACAGCAATCTCACATCGGTGTCGAAGATAACTTTTTCGATTTGGGCGGCGATTCTTTCTTAGCTGTTAGCTTATTCAATGAGATTGCCCGGGTGTTGGGTAGAGAGCTGCCCCCCGTGATGATCTATCAAGCGCCTACCATCGCGGCGCTGGCGGCCGTGCTGGAACAGCCCACGATACAGCGATTCCCGGCACTGGTATTGCTCAAGGCGGGCACTGAGGAACCGGCGATTTTCATAACCCATGGAATCGGCGGCAACGTAATGGATTTTTACCAAGTCGTAAAACACATCCGCTCACGCCATCCGATCTATGGAATGCAGGCCAAGGGTATCGACGGTGTAGATGAACCGCTGGAGAGTGTTGAAGATATAGCCCAATTCTTTCTTGATGCCGTCAAGCAATTGCAACCACAGGGTCCCTACCTTCTGATCGGCTATTCATTCGGAGGACTGGTGACGCTTGAAATGGCCCAGCGTCTGACGGAAAAGGGAGAAAAGGTTGCGCTGCTGGCCATGCTAGAGAGCTACCCCCACAGGAATTGCTTGCAATACAGACAGCGTCTACGCCTTATTATGCGTCTTATGACACAGCACGCCGCTGCGTTGACTCGATTGCCGCCCCGCGAAGCGCTCTCCTACATCCTTCACCCCGCTGAACGTCTGGTGTACATTCCCCGGGATGGCACCGAAAGTACGCGCAATCAACCGCCACTCGGTGCCTCCTACACAGCGGCAGTGCTACGCATGCGGGATAGCGGCTATCAAGCCTTGAAGAGTTATCGGCCACGCTTCTACCCTGGCAAGATAAAGTTCGTGAAGGCCGCGATCAGCTTAAGATTTCCTGATGATCCCGTATCAATTTGGGGCGAACTGGCGGAGACATTTGATGTCGAGACTGTGCCGGGCGATCATACGGGAATCATCACGAATCACTATGAGACTCTTTCTGCTGTACTTTCTCGTTATCTCCAAGAAGTCCTCAGTCAAAGATGAACTGGGGACTTGCTTGCTCCGACAGTTTTGTTTTTTGCTGCAGAGCCTTGTGGCCAAACGGCATTGACTTGTGTCCATGCCATTGGCAGAGTCCGCAGCCCAGGTTTCCCGAGGCCATAAACAGATGAATGGAGCCGAAAGTCTGATTCGCACGCTGGTCGCCGGAGGAGTTGAAGCTTGTTTCACGAACCCGGGCACTTCAGAAATGCATCTCGTCGCGGCACTCGACCGAGTGACAGAGATGCGTTGCGTGCTCGGTCTCTTCGAAGGTGTAGTAACCGGCGCCGCGGACGGATTTGCACGTATGACTGGGAAACCCGCGTGCACTCTCCTTCATCTCGGCCCCGGTTTTGCCAACGGCCTCGCCAATCTGCACAATGCAAATCGCGCGCAGGTGCCGATCGTCAACATCATTGGCCAGCATGCGACTTACCATCTGCGCCACGACACACCACTTACTGCCGATATCGAAGCCTTCGCTCGCCCTTATTCCAAGTGGCTGCGAACATCGTGCTCTGCCCCCGAGATCAGCCACGACGCGGCCGAAGCGATCGCTGCTGCGCGTACTGCGCCGGGCCGGATCGCCACATTGATCGTCCCTGCTGATGTTGCATGGAGCGAGGGCGGCACCAGCTCCGCAATCCATACCTTACCCAAGGCGCCCATACCCGCCCCCGAGACTATCGAGCGCGCGGCAATCTTGCTCCGATCGGGCTCACAAACCGCCATTCTGCTGGCCGGGAGCGCGCTCTACGGAAGAGGACTGAAGTTCGCGGCGCGCATCGCTGCTGCCACAAGCGCCAAACTGCTCGCTCCCTATCCGTTCACGCGAATGGAACGTGGCGCCGGCATCGCCATTGTAGAACGCATTCCGTATGTCCTCGAGCAGGCGGTCGAACAGCTGAAGGATTTCCGCCAGCTTATCTTGGTGGGGGCCTCGCCTCCTGTCGCCTACTTTGCTTCCCCGGGGAAGGACAGTGTTCTCACATCGCCGGAGTGTGAGATCCATGCGCTGGCGCGCCCTGGCGAAGATCTGGCTGGCGCGCTCGAGGCACTGACGACAGCCTTGGCGCTCGGTGAATCACGGATGCTGGTCGAGAAGGCTGAGCGTCCAGCAATGCCTGTCGGCGATATCACCTTGCTTGGGCTTGCGACTGTGGTGGGATCGCTCCTGCCTGAAAATGCCATCGTCGTCGACGAGTCCATGACTTCGGGTCGGGGCATGATGGCGGCAACAAAGGGAGCTCCACCCCACGACTGGCTGGCGAACACTGGCGGTTCGATTGGGATCGCCCTGCCTCTTGCAGTTGGCGCAGCAGTGGCGTGCCCCGATCGGCGTGTCTTATGCCTATCTGCGGACGGCAGCGGCATGTACACGGCCCAAGCGCTGTGGACCATGGCGCGCGAGGGTTTGAATATCACGGCTGTGATTTTTGCCAACCGCGTCTACTCGGTACTGAAGCGCGAATTCTCCTACCTCGGGATCGGAAATCCAGGGCCCCGTGCCCGGGACCTGTTCGAAATCGGCCATCCTGACATCGACTGGGTGTTCTTGGCGAAGGGTATGGGAGTGCCAGGCAGACGTGTTACTTCGATGGAGGGCTTCGCGGAGTCACTCAAAGAAGGGTTCGACAGCGATGGCCCGACACTGATCGAAGTAGTGCTGTGAGCCGACTCGCTAGGACGACCTTCATCCCTAAGCCCTGTCTGCGGCCATTTTTGTAAGCTCGGCCTTCACCACCTTCCCGGTCAGTGTCATGGGCAACGCCGACACGAGAACGATTTGCGATGGTCGTTTGTACGGGGCAAGATGTCCCGCGGCGTGTTCTTCTACCTGCGTGGAGGTCAGGGACGAGCCTGGCGCAGGCTGAATAAAGGCAACGACTTCCTCATTTCCATCGCCCGCGACCGTACGACCGATGACTGCGGACCGGACGACTCCCGGGCAGGCATTCAGCACCGCTTCGACTTCCGCCGGGTAGACGTTGAATCCAAACCGCACGATCAATTCCTTCGTGCGCCCAACGATATAAAGTTTTCCGTCTTCCAATCGGGCAAGATCGCGGGTGTTGAACCATCCTTCCGCATTGATCGCGCTGGCCGTTTCTTCAGGCGCTCGATAGTAGCCTTTCATGACGTTGGGCCCGCGCACCCACAGTTCACCCACTTCTCCTTCGGATACGGGTTGACCGTCAGTTCCGACGAACCGGACTTCTACCCCCGGGAACACGTGGCCGACAGAGACATGTTGACAAGGCGCTTCAACCCGTTGACCAGGCCCTTCGAGCCGGGCTTGTGCAATATTCGGAGAGCACTCGGTCACACCGTAGCCGTTGTGGAGGACCAGGCCGAAAAGATTCTCAATTTCCAATTTGAGAGTAGCGTGCAGTGGAGCGCCCGAGGAAGAAATGATTCGAAGTCTAGGATACTTCGCCGGTCGAATTCCTTTCATCTTCGCGTATTCGAGGAACAGACTAAACATGGCCGGCGCACCTAGCATTATCGTCAGCCGGCCGGCCTCCAATACCTTCAACACCGCTACAGGATCAAAGCGCGGCATCAATTCAACTGTCGCCCCAGAAAGCAACGCACCTAAGAGCACCACTGAGAGGCCTACGGCGTGAGACATAGGCAACACGCCTAGTAGACGGTCCTCCGGAGTGAGTGAGCGTATCCTCGCAGAAACTGCCGCAACGAACAGCAGACCTCTGTGGGTCAGCATGACGCCTTTCGGCAGGCCCGTCGTGCCGGAAGTATAAATTAATGCAGCAATGTGGTCGGTGGTGTTTGGATCGATAGGCTCTGGTTCGACCGTTTCGTTCAGCGGACCGAGACCGACCGCCCCCATCTCCTTGATGTCCAGGATGGCCGCGTCATGGCGCTTGGCATGCTCTCTGGCATGCGGTGACACCTGCGTAGTGTAGATTACGCGACGGGCACCGCAATGCTCCTGGATCTGATCGATCTCCCGTGCCGAAAGGCGTGCATTCACGAGCACTGGCCACGCATCAAGGTCGGCCAGCGCCAGGAGTATGGCTACAAATGCCCGGCAGTTCTCGCACACGATCATCACCCGATCGCCCGGGCGCACTCCTGAGTCGACGAGCCAAGCCTCTGTCGTGGCAATAGCGGAAGACAACTGTCCATAGGTCCAAGTACCGGAGGCTTCAACAAGAGCTGGCCGATCAGGCGATCCTTCCGCCCAGGGCTTCACAACGTCGCTGATGCGTCTGGGAAGGGACTGCAGGATGTCGGAGATGCGATCCTCAATCATGGGTGCCTGTCATACAGGTTCGTTATACGCCGATGCAGACCGTGCTTCGGGCACGATAACGACCCGGACGGCGTGGTCAGTTCGACCCAAGATAGAGTGTGTGTAATTGCAAAGAGGAAATGCATACCAACCAATCGTGAACCCGACGACGCTAAATCTTGCGATACCAAGCTATCTTGACCACGTCACGGAAATCCGGCTCGAGGCGGAAGCTGCATAGGTCGCTGCGCTGGTTCTTCTCGAAACCACATACTGCAGCCAATTGCGATAGACCCGCGCGGCGGCCGAGCGCCAGGCGCTCTCCAATCCATCGCCCATAGCGACCTCAGGAAATGCTGCTATGAGTTCCTCACCGGGATGGGAAAGGGCCGTTTCTCGAAATTCGTCCAGAACTTTCGTTGCTGCGGTGCCGAAGTACCCGTGGGGCATCTTAGGATAGGTCGGTCTTTCCCGCTTGAGGAATCTCCTTACATCTCTCCGGTATTCCTTCAACAAAGTTCCGGCACCATACTCGGGGTGCCCCTGGAAATGAACGAATAGGCTCTTCTTTTTCTTCTTCACAAACAGGTTGACCCCAGCTTCCGCTGATTTGGTAAGCACGGTATATCCGCACGAGGTCAGTGCATCCTCTCGCACCTCGTTCCACCGCGAATGGGGGAACCGCATTGGCTCCGAAGTCCCGCTTGTCAGCATGTGTTCAGAAACCTTTCGATCGTCAAAAACTCCGAATTGTTTGTCATCCAGGGCATGCCGGCCAATGCCGTCGCTGTGCAGGACGCCTGCGTGTGCCGCCAGGCACGATAGGACCGTCGAGGCAGTATTCTCTTCGGCCCAGTCAAGAACATCGGCCAGCGCAGACCAGTATGGTTCTTTCCGCAGGTCCGGTTGGTGCGGTTCAGTTCCAGTACTGATGACACCGTCAAACCGGCTGTTCAAAAGATCTTCAATACCGAAGTAAAAGCTGTTCAGATGATCTTGTCCCCGGTCGCCTCGCGGAATCTTCGGCAGTGAGAAGAGCTTGACGAGTACGAGAGTGTCCTCCGCCGCGACGCTGAGGAGCTCGAAGAATTGCAGCTCGGTGTCTTCAAGAGCCGCGTCCGGCATATTGTTAATGAGCGCAATTTTGACACACTCCGTCCGCGTGTTGGAGGTGTCGAACAATAGTCCCCCGCGCCAATCCTGTTTCTCAGCCCACCGAGCCGGAATTCGGCCTCCATCTATCATTAGTGGCATGACATGCCTCCCAAGCCAGCAACCGCTATGAGTTCCGCAACTTCATACGGTCGCCTTGTTCAGTGCCTGATCGAGATCGTCCAGAATGTCGTCGATGTGCTCGATGCCTACGCTGAGGCGAATCATCTCCGGCGTCACTCCGACCTTCAGCTGCTCCTCGGGAGACAGCTGCCGGTGTGTGGTGGAAGCAGGATGACACGACAACGACTTGGCATCACCCATGTTGACCATTCGCTTGAATAGGTGAAAAGCATTGAAACACTTGGTACTGGCTTCAAAGCCGCCTTTGACTCCAAACGTGAGCAGAGAGCAGCACTGTGAGCCCAGGTACTTTTTCGCCATCGGATACAAGGGACTGTCTGGAAATCCAGCGTAGTTAACCCATGCCACCCTACTGTGGTCGCGCAGAAATTCCGCTACCCTTCGCGCATTTTCGACATGGCGCGCGACGCGGAGTGCCATGGTCTCAACCCCTTGGAGTAACAAAAAGCTGTTAAAGGGCGACAGCGTAGAACCGGTGTTGCGTTGGCAAACCGTCCGGCACCGCGCGACATAGGCGGCGTCGCCATAATGTTCGGTATAAACCACGCCGTGATAGGAAGGTTCCGGCCGGTTGAGCATATAAAAGCGCTCGGGATAATCGCGCCACGGAAATTTTCCGCTATCCACAATCATTCCGCCGATCGTCGTGCCGTGCCCGCCCATGAATTTCGTCATGGAATGCACCACGATGTCGGCGCCGTATTCGATGGGCCTCAATAAGATTGGCGTGGCGACGGTATTGTCAACGATCAAGGGCACGCCATGTTTGTGGGCGACCCGCGCCAGCTCCTCGATGTCCGCCACGTTTCCGGCTGGGTTCCCAACGCTCTCACAAAAGACGGCTCTAGTATTTTCGTCAATTAATCGCTCAATAGCATCGGGATGATCGCTATCCGCAAATCGGCCACAAATTCCCTGCTTCGGCAAAATGTGCGCGAGCAGGGTATAGGTGGCGCCATAGAGCTGTGGAAGAGAAACAATGTTGTTGCCCGCTTCGGCGATGTTCACGAGCGAATAGTGAATCGCGGCCATCCCGGAGCTAACGCTCAGGGCCTCCACCCCGCCCTCGAGGGCAGCGACGCGCTTTTCAAGTATGGTGTTAGTGGGATTCCCAATCCGAGTATAGATATTTCCCTGGACTTCGAGATTGAAGAGGGCCGCTCCATGCTCCGCGCTATCAAATTCGAAGGCGACGGTCTGGTAGATCGGCACCGCGACGGCCTTCGTGGTAGGGTCGCCTTCGTAACCTGCGTGAATCGCGATGGTTTCTCTTTTCATGCGTTCGCGGGCTTCAACCTGACCTAAATAGCTTCGAGCAACCTCCGTACGCTAGGCCTTGCAGCTCCTCTTGCCGTCTTCAATTGCAAAGAAAACCCGCCCAGTTTGGCTCTTCGAAATGAGCAAGTCCGCTGTAAACGGACGTAAGAACATGTACCAAGAGAGAAGCTCCTTCCCACAATTCCCCGCCGCTCCCATCGAGCTTCGGAATCGAACACTGGGTGTCTTCAAATCGCTCGAGTCCCTTCATCCTTGACGGCCGCAACGCGACGAGCTGCGACAAATGCCCGCCCGAGCGAGAGTGATTTCGTCATGGTTCCAGCAAGACGGCGCGCAGCAAAGCCAGCGCCGAATGCGAACCGCATGACCGGCCCGAAGCTGTTTGCTGATGCCACGCCCACGAAATAGAGGCCGGGGACGGAGGATTCGAAGTTCGTTGAGAGCACAGGCGTGCCGTCGACGGCCTTGACCTTAGAACGAATCTCTGTGTTCAGGAACCTCAATCGTCCCAGATCTACTTTGTAACCGGTTGCCGCGATGATATGGTCGATCACAATTTCGCGTTCGCCGCCGTCAGCTGCGCGAAGCTGGAGGCGGACCCTACCTCCCTGAGCCTCGGCGCGCAGCGGCGTGTGTCCAAGCAGGACAGGCAACTTCCCGATCACCTTCTCTTTCGCGAACCATCCCCCGGATGGACCGAGGTGTCTTCGGACCATCTTCAGACGTAGACTTTCTGGCCAACAGTGAAACGTCAATGGTGCATCGGCAAAAAAGCGCGATCGCCAGCCAGGCCCGAGCCCCGATTGCGGATTCCGAACTCGCTGCCATAAGGAACGGGGCTTGCCTAGCTCCGGCATCCCGTGGAACTTCAATGAGGTGTCACGGGCCACGAGTTGTACCTCGGCATCGGTTTCGCGCAGTAGTCCGGCCAAGTCTGTCGCCGAGGCACCGCCACCAATCACAACGACACTGCGGCCTCTGAACGGTTCAAGGTCGTGATGGCGAAAGCTATGGGAAAGAAGTTCCGGCGCCAGATGGGCTAAATTCGAAGGTATGTGTGCGAAGTGGGTAATCCCGACGGCGAGCACTACGCGCCTGGTTTTGAAGATCTCGCCGTCCTCAAGTTGAAGAAGGAATCCGTCCGGGGAACGATCGACTCTGAAAACGAACTTTTCTTCAAGTTCCGGCACTATACGCTCTCTGAAGGCAAGTCCGTACTGGCTGAAGGTCTCGAGACTCACTGGAAGCCCCGTGTCGGAGTATTCGATCCCCCGCTCGACACAAAAATGTTTTAAGGTAAAGCTACACTCTGGATCGTAGATGTTCGATGCGAAACCGTCAGACTTGAGCATCATGCCCTTGGGCATGTGCGCGAGCCAGCTATCCATGGGTCGACCGAAGATGCGGAAAGGTACCCCAAGACCACGCAAATGAGCAGCTACAGAAAGTCCGTAAGGGCCGGCGCCGATGATCGCAACTTCTAACATGGCTTGTGGAAAGAGACTCCTTTCACGGCCTGTATTTTCGGTTACGGACTTGCACGCAGCGCCGACATACAACTGAGGGGTAGCAATTACCAAGCCACGTGAACTCCCTCTAAGTCTTTTGATATGAAAAAGATGCGCACCTGCTGAACGCACTGTAGGGAATTAATTATCCCATAGGGACAACCGTTTACCCACGAATGTCCTTTCCTAGTAGTCCTTGGCGCTAATTCCAACATCGAATCCTTTGGTGCAACCGTTGGACGGGGGCCTTGTAAACGCCTAGGGCCGAAACACTAGCCGAAGACAGAGATCCCTCCGAAAGCATGCTGTTCTTAGGGTGCTGAGGAAGCATTTCCCCAATATGACTATCAGGCTTGGCCTCGGGAAATCGTGCCGTCGATGGATCTCCTTAGAGCGGCAGCCAGGTGCTTGACGAATGGTTCGGCAAGCATGCCCGGTGCATTTACCGGCAAAACGACGATTTCTTGGCCCCCTTGCGCTAACCGATCCCATTTCAGTTCAGGTTTGTCGTAACCTCGATACTGCTTCAGGGGGCGAAAGTCCATGATTACGCCCGGATAGGGTTTCGGGACGTAGTTCAAGGAAGCACTGAGATTCCCTTGCCAGATCTGTGCTAAGGCCCGGGATTCGGACGATACCGTGCGAGGATTCTTGCGAAGTTTATCGAGGAGCGTACTTCGCCACACGGGGATTCGACCGCGAAGTGATTTGATTTTTTCGCGTATAAATTTGACCTTCTCTGCAAGATCAAGAGAGAGGACATTGGCAACATGAAACATCAACCGCTGGCAATTGTAATAGCTTGTCTCCCAAATCGAAGGCTGAGGAAACTTGGACCCGTTTATCGTGTCGAATAACGCCAACAGGGCAACGCGTTCTCCCTCGGCCTGAAACTGCTGAGCGACCTCGAACGCAATGGTTCCCCCCATGCAATAGCCACCGAGGAGATACGGCCCGTGTGATTGCACCTTCCGTATCTGCTTCACGTATAGTGCCGCCATGTCTTCGACTCGAGTTAGGGGCGCGCGACTGCCGTCCAAGCCCTGGGACTGCAAGCCATAAAACGGCTGGTCGGAGCCAAGATGCCGGGAGAGTTCACGATAGATCAAAACGTTTCCGCCATGTGGATGCATACAGAAAAAAGGAGGGCGTGAACCTGCGGGCTGGATAGCCACGAGTGGTGACCAGCTGGAAGTTGAAGCTTCGCGGCGGAGAACCCCGGCGAGCTCTTCGATCGTCGGGGCCTCGAAAAGCGTAGCCAGTGGCAATTTAACTTTGAAAGCTTTTTCAATTTGTGCAAACAACTGGACAGCCAGGGGTGAGTCTCCGCCTAGATCAAAGTAATTCTGGTCGAGACGGATAGGGCGAATGCCGAGCAGCTGTTCCCAGATGCGGGTGAGCTCTCTTGTAGTTTCATCGTCCACGTTGGTCAGACTAGGCGACAAATCAGTCACACCCTCTCTCATGACGTCCTGTTCCAGGAACTGAACCTTACCCCTCAGGCGATCAGGTCCCACGCTTGCGCTTCGCGCTTGCACGCTAGTAGTCCTTTCCGGCTCTGGGAATAAACATTGGCTTGGTTCAGTTTGCACATATAGGACCATTCTAGAATTAGCATAAAGTGTTGAAAATAAATAGATTGTTCAGATCTCGAATGACATGGTCAGGTGTTACGGTTGGGGTTTGTGAAAATGCTTTCCGCAAAAGTCCGCGGCCGCCTCCTATCTTTGATCGCCCTCGGTAGGTATCCGGCACAGCATGCACAAGCGATAGGAGCCATGCTCAATGACTGCGCAACTACCTACTTACAATTCCAGGATTTCATTCCCAGGGACGGCTCGAGCATTTTCCAGCGAAGATTCTCCTATCTACCCTTCAGCCAATATGACGATAAATTGACTTTCCAGCGACCGTGACCAACCACTTGGGCATGAAAGGGACAATCCGCCTTACAATTCCAGCTCCCCGTTCCTCTATTGGCTTTGAGTTGACGGATCCCGAAAACCTCCAATAATCAAGTGACTTTGGGGCAGCTCCCAAATGACTCTTGAAAGTGATTAGTCCTGGATTGTCTAGGTCGGAACGACCAAAATCAAATTCTGTGGCGCCACTGGCCTTAGCCTCTTCGATCGCCCTCCAAAACAGAAACGGAATTCCGCCAAAGCTTTTGTGCCTCGAGTCAAGGCATCCATATTTGTAATAAATGGTGTCCTTGAATCGTAAATTCAATATCGCTGCAATGGGGGTCTCTTCCTTATACGCCAAACGAATCTCAAGCCTATCATCCAAACAGTCGACTAGATTTGCAAACCATGCATAAGGTTGTGGGGGGAGGGAATGGCGAATCCTGGTCAGAATCAGAAGGTCGTAAAAATCTCTTAGCAGATCTTCCGATCGCCCACATTTCTCTCGAAGACCGACTCGTTCGGCCCTGCGAACCCGTCGAAGAATTGAGTCCTTGTCAAAGCCCCGGCGAATCTGGGCAAGATCCGGACGCAAGTCGAGGCGGTGGATGTAGTATTGCTTCGCAAGCCGAAATCCCGTTGTGGCGCCTTCGTGGAGCAAGTCACTGTTCAAGGGCCGAATCTCAATGTATTTCCAATTCCGCTCTGTCGCTGCAGATTGCAAACTTGCAATAATGAAGTTCCACTCCTCAAGGGAGTTGATTAGCGGCTCGCAGTGATCAGAAAATGGCAATGATACCATCCGCTCTCCCGTCAGCCAGCTATCAATATGGCAGAAGAGCAGACCCCCACGTAAGACTTGTCCAGGAGAAGAGGTCGTATACACGACAGGCTCGTATCCATAGGTCTTGCGCAAGGCCTTGAGCCACCCAGCTGAATGGAAAATCGAAGCGTTCGGATCTCTGTCTAGGAATTCTGACCAGCGTGGATTGTCTATAGGATCCACACCATAGAGCTCCATTACTTTCCCTGAACAAACTGTTTCAACAGCATCGGCCGCCGCGCCCTCTACCATGCCATAAGACCAAGAAAGCCCGCCGTTTGTCTGCAAACCCGCACTCCCGCTTCCCTCTTGAATAGCACCATTTTGACTAGAAGCCATTGCACAACCCTCCGTAAGACGATCATGAAGCAGGCGATATGAAAGAAGGCGCGATAGATTGTGAGCGAGCGATCGTAACGCACCACCAAGCGACGGAAGTTGCCGAGCCAGGCGTTAGTGCCTTCGACGATCCAACGCCGCTGGTAACGTCTCAGGGCGCGACCATCTTGCGTCGCCGGTTTCTTCCGGTTCGAGCGATGCGGGACAATCAGTTCGATGCCTCGTCGTGCCAACCGCTCACGCAACGCATCACTGTCGTAGGCCTTGTCGGCGATCACCCGCACGGGCTTCTGTCGCGGCCGACCCGCACGATGACGCCGACCTACGCGGATCGTCGCAAGCGTGGTTTCCGCGAGCCGGACTTCCGCCGGGGAGGCAGAGTGAAGGTAGTCTCCCAAAGGAAGACCGCGGCCGTCGACCACCACCATCCACTTCGTGCCCTTGCCCCGCTTGGTTTTTCCGACTCCAGCGCCCCTTTTTTGGCGGGAGCAAAACTCCCGTCCAAAAAAGACTCGCTCCACTGCAACTGTTTTCGTTCGTTGAGTTCTGCCAGAAATGCGCGCCAGACTTTCAGCCAAAGGCCCTGCTCCTCCCAATCCCGCAGCCGTCGCCAGCAGGTCGAGGGATGCGGATACTCCTCGGGCAAGTCCTGCCAGCGAGCACCGCTCCGCAGAATCCACAGAATCCCTTCCAGGACACCGCGGTTGTCGATCCACGGGCGGCCACCACGGCGATTCTTGCGCGGTTTCGGGAGCAAGGGCGCGATTTTCTTCCACTGCGATTCGGTCAGCAACGGACCAGACCGCGCCATCGGCCCTCCCTCGGCGCTGCTGACTCTCCTTATCGCTCATTCCGGAAAACTCAACCATCATTCTTTCAAACACTTGTCTTGGGTTATGCAACAGCTTCTAGTTCTTCCGATCGACCAGATTCGTGCAAGCTTTAGGCCATATTCAACTGGACCCAAACTTATATAAACAAAGGGGTTATTCTTCCTCCCGAGCTTCGCCTTCGCGAAGTCCCGTCGTTGTATGTGAAAATGTTTTCCTCAAAAACACCCAGGGACCATCGATATAACTATCTATTCGGCGCAGTTGGGCGACTAATAGTGCGTATAACTGACAGATGCAGTAGAGCTGGCGTGATTGTGATCTCGGCCCCATGACAGGCTAACGCTTTTGGTTGTCTTGAATGCCCACGTCAATCACCCTAGCCCGAGGACCCACTGAGATTCTCCCAAGAATCAATAGAATGCAATAAAATCAGACAATATGTCCGATCTTAATGGCTGGGGTTCGAACCCCGGGCTGCTCGAGCTTGAAGAAGCTGAGATTCACGTCTGGCGAGCTTATCTTGATCGTACAGAGATAGTGCTTCCTCAATTCGAAGCTACGCTCTCGACCGATGAGAAGGCCCGAGCGGACCGTTTCGTGTTTTCACGAGACCGAAACCAATTTGTTGGCACGCGAGGTATCCTTCGCGACCTGCTAGGGAGGTACCTGGGCCGCTCACCCGAAGAACTGCAATTTGATTACAGCGTTCTGGGCAAGCCATGCCTGCGCGGGGAGATTTTCAAGCAGTCGGTTCTGTTTAACGTTTCGCACTCCCACGGCTTAGCGCTGCTCGCCTTTACCGTGGGACGCAACTTGGGAGTTGACGTAGAATTTGTCCGCTCCGGTTTCGCGAGCGAAGAAATCGCCGATCGCTACTTCTCTGCCCAAGAAGTTGCAGAGTTAAGGGCGCTGCCACCGACACTGCGAACCGAAGCATTCTTTCTTTGCTGGACACGCAAGGAGGCCTACATCAAAGCGAGAGGGGAAGGATTGCAAATCCCGCTCCACAGCTTTCATGTTTCGCTTACCCCTGGGAAGCCAGAGCGCTTGCAAAGCCCGGATAGTTCTCGCTGGAACTTGCGTTCCCTGAGCCCAGATCCACGATACGTCGGAGCTTTAGTGGCAGAAGGCAATGATTGGCAGTTGCGCTACTGGGACTGGAAGCCGATAGAGTGTGATTGAGGTGCGGATCTTTGCTCCTGAGAGAGAAGAAACAACTTGCGCTCTGAAGTAGTTTTGAACCATCGACGGACGAAACGCCGTGTGGTTGACCGCAGAGATGGCCATACTAGCAGGCACATTTGGATCATGGCAAAATGAGAATGGATACTAGGATCGAGAAAAGCGAGGCTGCTACCTGGGCACTTTATCTGAGTTGCGAGGATGGCAAAGCACCCCAAGTTGAGTCACAATGACCTTTAGGCACTCAGAAAGCGGGCGCATGATACTCGCCATTTTCTAGTCGCATGGTCCTCGATGCTTCATCTAGAAGAATTCTGTCGTTAGCTAAGCGGAGAATGCAGTGTCGAAATCGATCGTGTCTGCAAACATAGCCAGTATTCAGCTCGAACCCGGGTCCATTCCTGCTGAATGGATGTTAAGCGGCAATCCCGAGACGCGAAGTAAGCTGCTGGTGAGAACCAATGACTGGATCGCGAACGTCGTAATCTGGGAATGCGGTGCCGCAAGTTATAAATGGCACTATAACCAGGACGAGGCCTACTTCGTGATCTCCGGTGAGGGCTTCATGACCGATGAGAAGGGCATCGAGCATCGGTTTGGGCCAGGAGATGTGGCATTCTTCCCAGCTGGGACCAACGCCACCTGGCGTCACCCTGATCATTTCAGAAAGGTCGCATTCTTGAAAGAAGCCATCGGTCGCCCGGTCGGATTTGGCGTGAAAGCATGGAACAAGGTCATGCGGATCTTGGGGCTTAGGCGCACATCTCCGCTCATACTTGCTCTGGCGGCGTGGACGTCGGGGCAGCTAAGGTAGACTTTCACCGCTGGTCCGTTAAATTTTTCGCTTCCGGAACGACAGAGGAGCTCGAATCAAAGCGAAGCACCACTATATTCAAATCGGGAGTCGTTAGAAGAGACATGAAGCAACAAAACGAAAGACTTCGCCGCGGTGATCTGGTGGAAGTTAGGGCACCGGTCGAGATCCTCTTGACATTAGACGCCGAAAGTACGGTGGACCGACTACCGTTCATGCCGGAGATGCTCGAGTATTGCGGCAGAAGATTTCAGGTAGCCCGTCGGGTACTAAAAACCTGCACCTCGGGAACACGGGGGGGGGCTAGCATGCTTGGGTTTCGGAGCGACGACGTCGTTCTCCTTGAAGGCCTGCGGTGTTCGGGTGCCGACCACGATGGCTGCCAAAAGGCGTGCACGATTTTCTGGCGGGAGGCGTGGCTCCGCAAAGTGGAAGTCGGGAGTCCAGAATCAAGACTGGGTTTGGGCGACAGCGAACAACTGCGCGCCCGCCTCAAAACCTCGGCCGGTCCCAATAGATATTTTTGCCAGGCAAGTGAATTGTTGAATGCGACCCGTCCATTGTCGCGGCTAGAACGTTTTTCAAAATCCTTCCGCGAGATCAGCGCTGGTAACTGCAGCGTTTTTCAAATGACGCAGCGCATCGGAATATGGGTTTTCTGGAAAGTGCGCCGGGTCCTTCTGGGAGCCTATGGACGCGGCAATAACAAATTCACGCCGGTTGAGAGCTTGAGCCTTCGGTCTGGCGATTGCGTCGAAGTCAAGCCAATGGAGCTCATACGGCAGACCTTAAATGAAGGCGCTCAAAACCGCGGGCTGTGGTTTTCGCCGGACATGCGCCTGTTGTGCGGACGGCAGCAACGTGTGGAGAAACGGATCGATAAAATTATTGTCGATGGAACCGGAGAAATGCGGCAACTCCACAACACCGTTTTTCTGGAAGGCTCGCACTGTAGCTGCCCGCATGTGGCGTTCGGTGGATGTCCAAGGGACGAGTATGTTTATTGGCGGGAGATTTGGCTCCGCCGGCGAGACGGCACGGGCTAACGCAGACATGAGAAGAGGCGCGAATTTATCCAACACCAGGCAAGATTCTTGAGCATAATCGCCGAAGATCGCAAGCGAAGGAGCGGTGAGGCAATAGAGGAAGAGTTTAGCCCTGCCGGAATGAGGGCGGTTGGGCGAGTACGGAATTAGGAATCGGCTGAGGGAAGAAGGCCGTCGACGAGAGTGAGATACTCCTGTTTTTTGTGTGCCCAATCATTTTGAGAGACAAACTCGGTGGCACCCTCAATCAAGGCTGAACGCTTCTCGGGATGTTGAATCAAGTCCAACATACAACGAGCAAGGTCATCCTCATCTTCAGCGCGGAAAAACCGGACAATTGAGTCATCAAAATAGTGGCGGTCGACCTCCGTATCAGAAACGATCACGGGCACGCCCATCGCCATGAATTCAAGAATCTTTGTGCTAAACGCCTCGTTTCCGAAATTGTCCTTACGCTTGGGAACGATGCCGAGGCTGGCAGTTTCAACAATCTTGGAGATCTCCCAGAGTGGCCTGCGTTCGTGGAGGGCGACGCGGTTTTCAAGTTGAAGCTGTTCGATCAAGGTACGAAGCTCTTGCTTCGATGGCCCGTCACCATAAATATGAAAATCGGTTTCTTTGGTGAGGTCTTTAATCTTGGCGAAGGCACGGACCGCCACATCCAACCCCTGGTGCCGGTTCAAGGTCCCGTGGTAGAGCAATAAGAAACCACGCTTAGAGTCCTTCTCTTCTGTGCTCCGCATGAAGATGGACCGGTCTGGAAGATTAAGAACCAAAGTACATTGGCCGGGTTTAACAGACCGGGACAAGAGCCGCTCCCGCCAGGTGTGATTTGCGATGATCACGTGACTGGCAAAGCGGGCACAGAGCCGTTCGGCGAAGCACAATAAACGAAAGCCAATAGATTTTTCGGAGACCCCGAACTTGCTGGCGTAGAATTCTGGCAGGATATCGCGAATATCCAGAATCACAGGCACTCCCCGCAAGCGAGGAAGAAGTGCCGTGAAGACCAGAAAGTCGGGCACGGAATGGACATGCACAATGTCGTATTTCCGGCTGAGATCGTGGATCGAGACTTGATACAGGGCACGCGCCAGGAAAAGCAACACGCGCCAAAGATAGGAAAACCGTCCACTCTCCTCGAATAGTCTTCCTTGTAATCGCCTGACACTCACGCCGCGCAGTGTTTCTTTTGCCGATGCGCCAGCCTTCCCCAAAGAAAAGACGTCAACCTGATCTCCACGCTGAACGAGTGACTCGGCATAACGGATCACCCGGCTGTCTGTTTCATAGAAAGTGTAGGCCACCATGCAGACACGAAGCGGCCGTCGATTCCGTGGTCCAGACGGCGTTCGGCTATTAGTTTCGGCTAGGGTCTTACGTTGAAGCTCCGCCACTTGAATGTTCCGCACCGGATTCTCGCGTCGCGAACTAATGGCCAACCCACCAAAGCGGATCTGTCTTAAGGGCTTTCACTATCGTCACACTGAGCCAGCAATTAGTAAACCATTTGGTCAGAGTCGAATTCCAGTGATGTAACAGCTGCTATTTCAATTCGACGGAAAATTTCACGCGCCGTCAGGGAGCTCCAGCGAGTACGAGCGCTTAGAAAATGTAGAGCGATTTCATCTGAGTTTTCTTGGCGAGAATCCGCACGGCGTCCGAAGAGTTTGAAACGCACACGAAAAAGGAATTCGAGGGTATTGCTCCGCAGATCTTGGCTACTCGGTTGTTCCGGGGTTTCTTACGACGGGCCTAAAATCCAAGGGGACTCGAGAATGCCCCAAGTCAGAGGAAATTCGGAGAGAGTTCAGCAAGAAAGGGAGGATTTTCTTCCCGGCTGATTGAAATGGAATGCTTCCTTAACCCCTTCTTCTCATTAGTCATCCCTACAACAGGTCACTTTATGGGATTCTGAGCCCGTACACAAGTCTGGAATCAGTTTGCAATTAAGGGGCATGCGTTTTCTCAAATCGCCCGCCGCAAGGAATCCCCCCACCCTGGCCGTCCGATTCTGGAAATCAATGCCTTTAGAATCAGCAGCTTAGAAGGATGGCAGATTCTCCATGGAGCGGCAAAGGACCTCAATCAGTGGCAGAGGAATTGCGAGTACCGTGCCCGAGTGTTGTTTCGAGTGGGGTCTTAAGGGCGGTAGCCTACGATGGCAACTGCCCAGAAGAGGCTCCTAAAGGCTTTCAAGGAGAGATCAAAGCTTGAACCTCTTGGGAGATTCGCCTAGCAAGGCACTTCAATCGTTTCCTTGGTTTGCGCTTCGGGTTCGGTCGAGGCGGGAGACCATGATTGCAGCTCACTTGGAAGGGCAAGGGTTCGAGTGCTTTCTTCCTCTCTATAAGAGCATTCGCCGGTGGTCAGACCGCCTCAAGGAAGTTGAACAGCCCCTATTCCCTGGCTACTTGTTCTGCCGGTTTGATTTTCAAAACCGCAGGCCGATTTTGATGACCCCCGGCGTTCAGCAAATCGTGGGTGTGGGCCGCACCGCGATTCCGGTTGAAGAGAGCGAGTTGGAGGGCATTCGAACAGCCCTTGCGTCGGAGTTGCCCAACCATCCCTGGCCATACCTGCAGATTGGCGAGCGAGTTCGCGTGAATTACGGGAGCTTGAACAATCTCGAAGGGATTCTGATTAATTTCAAAGGGAGTCATCGGATTGTTCTGTCTGTGACTTTGTTGCAGCGTTCGGTCGCCATGGAGATCGATCTAGCCTGGGTGACCCCTGTGCAAGAGACGAGTGCAAAACGAAGACTCCTTCCCGGTTCAACGGTGCCGATTCCGGTTTTGGGACAGTAATCGCAATGAACACAGTTTCGCTTTAAGCCGAGGCTTAACAATAAAATTATGGGCCTATTCCGAACAACAGTCGCACGAGAGCCGAAGCTGGCGGGATGGACTGCTCCTGTGCACAGTTCCACAGGGCAAGAGGTTTCGGCGCGAATGGTTCTTGGCGAGGATGCACTTGTCTCAATGCTGTACCTGGAGCGTCGGCGGGCCGAACGCGCACAAAAGCGCTACGTGTTGATGCTCGTTGACGTTAAGGATGCGATCGCGGACGGCCAGAAACGTCAGTCATTGGGAAAGATCACTGATACGCTCTGCAACATTACGCGTGAGACGGATATCATCGGTTGGTATTTGCAAGATAGTCTGATCGGGGTGATCGGTACGGAGATAGGGAAAGCGTGCTCGCAAGAGATTCGTGAAAAAATCTCCGAGAAATTCAAGCGTGCATTCTCGGCTGCCCTGGGGCCGCAGAAAGCTTCGCTGATTTTTGTGTCATTCCATTTTTTCCCGGAGGAGAAGAAAGACGGCGATTCGGATGATTGCGCGAACATGACTCTGTATCCAGATCTCTCGCGGAAAGGCACTTCGCGGAGACTTGCCCTGGGTGTCAAACGGGCCATGGACATCGTTGGAAGCGCATTTGCTTTAATTCTACTTTCGCCGTTGTTCGGATTGATTGCGATAGCCATCAAGTTGAACTCCAAGGGCCCGGTCTTGTTCCGTCAAGAACGATTGGGCCAATACGGCAAGAAATTCAGATTCCTAAAGTTCCGCTCGATGCGGACGGATTGCGACAGCCGTATCCATCAGGAATACGTCAGCCGTTTCATCGCCGGACAGGTCTCATCGAATGACGTGAATGGCCAGGGTTCGATATTCAAGATACAGAAAGATCCCCGAGTCACGTCCGTAGGAGCTTTCCTTCGCAAGACAAGTCTGGATGAATTTCCTCAGTTCTGGAATGTCTTGGTGGGCAATATGTCGCTGGTTGGCCCTCGCCCACCACTCGATTATGAATTCAAAGCCTATGACGTCTGGCATCGGCGGCGCGTGCTGGAAATCAAGCCTGGGATCACGGGCTTGTGGCAAGTGGAAGGCCGCAGCCGTACTCAGTTTGACGACATGGTGCGTTTGGATCTGGAATACGCCCGCAAATGGACGATCTGGCTAGATCTGAAAATCTTACTTCAGACACCTGCTGCGGTGGTTTCAGGAGAGGGTGCGCACTAGTAGGACTTCGCGGTGGCCCTCAGAACGAATCTTCCAAAAGGCTTTCTAATAGTTTTGTCTTGGCAGGTTGTTCCCACAGCGTCACTGGCCTAGCCGCATGACCAATACACAATACAGTGGGCAATTAGCATTAGAAGCCCGCCCTTTCATGAATACGCAGGCCAAAGGAGCACAGATGATACGAACCGGTGTCATCGGTTACGGTTACTGGGGGCCGAACATAGTTCGGAACTTCCACACGCAAGAATGCTCGGAAGTGCCTCTGGTGTGCGACCAGAACCCAAAGGCCCAAGAGCGATTGAAGAAGGCGCATCCATCCGTCGCATTCACGACGGACCCGATGGAGGTCATCCAATCGCCGAACATTGACGCGGTAGCGGTGGTAACACCGGTATGGACTCACTACGAATTGGCGAAAGCAGCGCTCGAGAACGGGAAACACGTTTTCGTAGAGAAGCCCTTTACCTACAACACAGTACAAGCAGAAGAGTTAATCGAGCTGGCCGACCGCAAAAATCTGAAAATCATGGTTGACCACACGTTTCTTTTCACCGGCGCAGTGAAAAAAATTCGTCAATTGGTGGACGAGGGCGCACTTGGAGATCTCTACTACTACGATTCGTTGCGAGTGAATTTGGGGCTTTTCCAGCATGACGTGAACGTGATCTGGGACCTAGCGCCACATGACTTGTCAATTATGAGCCACGTGATTAAGGAAAAGCCGGAGGCTGTGGTGGCCACAGGCGAAAAGCACCTGAACGGCGTTGAGGACGTGGCCTTTATCACCGTTTACTTCCCAAAGCGAATTATCGCGCACATCAATGTGAATTGGCTCTCTCCTGTCAAGGTACGCACGACATTGATCGGGGGCGAGAAGAAGATGCTGATGTGGAACGACCTCGAGGCGGACGAAAAAATCAGGGTGTATGACAAGGGCGTAAGCATGTCCACAAGCCCCAACAATCTCCACCAGTTGCTGGTGAGCTACCGATCTGGCGACATGTGGGCACCGCAGGTGGAGCAGATTGAAGCTTTGCGGGCCGAGACAGGTTACTTTCTGAAGTGTATCCGAGAAAATCAAACGCCATTTAACGACGGAGTAGCGGGCCTGGGCGTTGTCCGAATCCTGGAAGCCGCTGAAAAATCCGTTCGCAGCCGGGGTGAGGCGGTGCAGTTGTGAATGAATTTGCCTGTATAGCACCCTCCGTAAAACTCGGTCGGAACGTCAAGCTTTCCCAATTCATCAACCTGTACGGATGCGAGATCGGCGACGACACCAAAATCGGCGCATTTGTCGAGATCCAAAAAAACGCGCGAGTTGGCCGCTGCTGCAAGATTTCCAGCCACACTTTTGTCTGCGAAGGAGTGGACATCGAAGATAACGTGTTCATCGGCCATAGCGTCACCTTCATTAATGATTCCTATCCACGGGCGACCACTGCCGGTGCGCTGCAGACCGAAGCCGATTGGAAGGTCGAGAAAACTTTGGTGAAGAAAGGCGCATCGATCGGTTCTGGTTCCACGATTCTCAGCAAGGTCACGATTGGCGAGAACGCCATTGTGGGAGCAGGCAGCGTGGTTACCAAAGATGTGCCGGCGAGCGCGATTGTTGCCGGGAATCCTGCGAGAGTCCTGAGGTTCGTCACAGAGGAGAAATAACGACTGCCATGGCAAATAATACGAAGATTCCGTTCCTCGATCTTGTTGCGCCTCACCAGGAGCTTGAGCAGGAACTGCTCGCCGTCGTGAAAAGGGCGTTCGAGACGGCTGGGTTCATCGGCGGCCCGATGGTGGAAGAATTCGAACGAGAATTTGCGAGATTCTGCGATGCGGAATTCTGCATTGGTGTCAACAGTGGCACGGATGCACTCCGTTTTGCTCTAATGGCCGCGGGAATCGAACAGGGCGACATTGTCGTAACCGTTCCTCATACTTTTATCGCCACCACGGAGGCGATCTCTCAAGCCGGGGCGCAAATCGCGTTCGTGGACATTCACGAAGATACGTATGCGATGGATCCGGAGAAGCTTCGGGAATACCTGGAAAATGAATGCGAGTTCGACGCCACGCGCGGAAAGCTCAGGGAAAAGAGTTCGCGTCGTGTTGTATCCGCTGTGGTGCCAGTGCATCTCTACGGCCAGACGGCGGACATGGATCCGATCCTGGCGCTGGCCCAGAAATACAATCTGGTTGTGATTGAAGATGCGTGCCAGGCACACGGCGCTGAGTATTTCTCGAAGAAAGACGGGGCTTGGAAAAAGGCAGGTTCGATGGGTCGCGCAGCCGCATTCAGCTTTTACCCAGGTAAGAATCTGGGTGCGTGCGGCGAGGCCGGTGCGATCACGACCAATGATGAGGCCATGGCCAAGAAGATGAAGATGATCCGTGACCACGGACAAGCGAAGAAGTACTACCATGATATCGAAGGCTATAACGGCCGGCTGGATTCGATTCAAGCTGGCTGGCTCACGGTAAAGCTGCGACACCTTGCAAAATGGAATGCGTCACGCCGCGCGGTGGCACATCGATACCATGAACTTTTTGTGGATGTGAAGGACGGAATTGTTGTTCCACACGAAGCTTCTTGGACCAAAGGTGTCTATCATCTCTACGTCGTACGCGTTCAGGACCGGGAAGCACTACAAGCGCATCTCGCTGAAGCAGGTATTGGCACGGGCATTCACTACCCGATTCCTCTGCATCAACAGAAAGCGTACGAGCATCTTGGCTATCATGTCGGGGATTTCCCCGTAACAGAGCGCATCGCGCAGGAGATCGTCTCCCTGCCGATGTTTCCCCAGTTCAGCCCCAGCCAGCAGGATGAGGTTGTGAGCAGGACCGCGGAATTCCTGAACGCTAGGGTCACAGCGACAAGATAGACAACTCTGTCGGCAGGATAAATCAAGAAATCCCGCAATGGATCGGCGGGCCCCTTAGACAGTTTTTCAGAGCTTCCTATTCAGACATCCTATTTGCCGCATCTCGGAACTGACTCAACATGCCTCGCATCGACCGATTGGTCACGCTCTACCTTTCTCATCCTTTGGCTCGTACACTCGGACCCGACGAGAGGTCTCGGGTACCGATTCTGATGTATCACAGCATTTCCGACAATTTGTTCGGAATGTCTCATCCCTATTTTCACATCAACACGCTCCCCGAGGTCTTTTCGGCACAGATGCGATGGCTGCGGAACTCGGGCTTTAGGGCGATTGGTCTCTCTGAGGTGTTAACAGGTCTGCAGACGGGGGCGGATTTCTCGAAGACGGTTGCAATCACGTTTGACGATGGCTATCGGGATTTTTACACCGATGCGCTGCCAGTCCTGAAGCAATGTGGGTTTACCGCCACGCTTTTCCTTGCTACTGACCGAATCCGAAATACACCGGCGAGAATCGAAGGGGCCGACTATTTGACTTGGAGCGATGTGCGCGAATTGCACGCCGAGGGAATTTACTTTGGCTCTCACACAGTGACTCATCCCGATCTACGTTCGCTCGGGCCCGATCAACTCGAATATGAGCTCGGGCGTTCTAAGGAAATCATTGAGGATTCCCTTGGAATGGCTATTGAATCGTTCTCGCATACGTTCGGGTTTCCGGAAGAAGACCAGGACTACGCGCGATACCTCGCAGACGTCCTCTGCAATCTTGGCTATGACCACGGTGTCTCGACAATTCTCGGGCGGGCCAGTCGGAAGAGTAATCGATTCTTCTTGCCGCGTCTTCCCGTAAACAGCTTCGATGACCACTCGCTCTTCCGTGCTAAGCTCCAAGGTGGTTACGATTGGTTGCACTGGCCTCAACTACTCAAGAAAATGGTGTTGCACAACGGTTCCATTCTGCAGCGGCCTGGCGCAAATGAGCGAACCGAGAGAACCAGCTGAGATCTGGCAAAAAAAAAGGGGTCCCTGAAGAAGAAATATCTATCCAGGCCGGAACTCAGCGTTAAGCGTGGTCCGAGACGACATCATCGTATAAGGTGTAGCAAACACTCTAAACTACGTTCTGATAACGCCGGCAAGGAACGAGGCGGCATTTATCGAACAGACGATTAAGTCGGTGATCGCACAAACCGTACGTCCAGCAAAATGGGTGATCGTCAGCGACGGTTCGACCGATGGCACCGACGAGATCGTTGGACGGTATGCAACCAGTCGTATATTTGCCAGGAAGCTTCTCAAAACGGATTGCTGCCGTTGGCGGAGCGCCACTAACTACAGAGACAGTATTACACCTAGTTACCAAAAAAAGGTAAGGTAAATTTATGTGTGGAATAGTCGGCGTCTTGGGATTTCAGAATAGCGACTTTCGGGTTACGAAGCCGTATCTCGCCCGCCTGCGCGATCAAATGATTCACCGGGGGCCGGATGGGGCCGGGCTTTGGATCGACCCCGCCTTAAACGTCGGCTTGGGACACCGCCGGCTCGCGATCGTAGACCTCTCCCCGGAGGCCGACCAGCCGATGTGCAATGAAGATGGAAGCCTCTGGGTCTCTTTCAACGGCGAGATCTACAATCACGCCGAGCTCCGTCAGGAGCTCAACCGCATTCGGCCGCGGCATTGGAAAACCCATCACTCAGATACTGAGGTCATCGTCCACGCATTTGAAGAGTGGGGCATCGACTGCCTGCACCGGTTTCGCGGCATGTTTGCAATCGCGATTTGGGATGGTCGTTCCCGCGAGATGTGGCTCATCCGCGACCGGATCGGCATAAAGCCGCTCTATTACACGCTGGACAACGGCCGACTGGCGTTCGCATCAGAGATCAAGGCGCTCTTCGCCGATCCCCTCCAGAGTCGCGATATTGACGAAGAGTCGCTGTTCCACTATCTCTCGTTCCTCACGACCCCAGCGCCGCGCACCTTGTACCGGGGAATCAATAAACTTCAGGCCGGGACGTGGATGCGGGTCCGACCGGACGGAAGCGTTCAGCAACGTCGATATTGGGATGTCTGGGAACACACGAAGCCGCTCATAGGCGTTCCGGAGCCCGAGCTTATAGAGCGCCTCATGGCCGAGCTGCGAACCGCGATCCGCCTGCGGAAAATGGCGGACGTTCCAGTCGGAGTCTTTCTTTCCGGCGGAATCGATTCCAGTACGAATGCGACTCTGTTCTCGGAGGGCGAGTCCGGGCAAATACACACCTTCACGGTCGGGTACGCTGGCAATTTCGCATCCGCTCCTAACGAGACGGAATACGCTCGCCGCACCGCCGCCAGAGTCGGCGCATCTCATCACGAGATCCTGTTGAAAGTCGGTGATGCGATCGGATTCCTCGAGACCATGGCCAGGCTCCAGGACGAGCCTCTAGCGGATCCGGTTTGCGTACCACTCTATTTCCTATCGAAGCTGGCTAGAGACCACGGATGCATCGTCTGCCAGGCGGGCGAAGGCTCCGATGAACTGTTCTGTGGCTATCCCCTCTGGCTCCGGTTTCTACAACTACAGAGCGCCGACCGCCTTCCCGTACCTTCCGTGATCAAGCGCCTGGGGTTGGGCGCACTAGCAGCCGCCGGCAAGGATCAAACGGTTCACTATGAATGGCTACGACGTGGCGCCAACGGTAACCCCGTGTTTTGGGGTGGTGAAGAAGCTTATACGCACGTCCAGAAACTCCGGTTGCTCCACCCCGACTTGCGGAAACGGTTCCGCGGCCTTACTTCGTGGGACGCCATTTCGCCTATCCGGGAGCGGTTCCTCGCAAACGCATGGGACAAGTCTGATCTCCACTGGATGTCGTATCTCGACCTGAACCTCCGCTTGCCTGAGTTGCTGCTGATGCGCGTCGATAAAATGAGTATGGGCGTCAGCCTCGAAGCCCGCGTGCCTTTTCTCGATCATAAGTTCGTCGAACTCGCGCTCAGCATACCGGCTAAGGCGAAACTCGGATCCGGAGGGACGAAATATCTTCTCAAGAAGGCGGTCCGCGGGTTAGTGTCCGACGATATCATCGATCGAAGAAAGCAGGGCTTCAACGTCCCGCTCCCCGAGTGGTTCAACGGCGCACTGGGGGAGACCGCGCGAAGCGAGTTGCAGGCCTTCTGCGCCAACACTTCTTTCCTGGACAGCAATGAAGTGATGAAGTTGCTGGACAGCCCTGCGCGGGCATCAGCCTGGTACCTCCTCAACTTCGCGCTGGTTGCCAAACAGTCGCGGGAGTACGCCGCGTCTGCGGCGGTTGTCTAGACACGGTAATTGTTCGAGACGTATGCAAATATTACAGGCATCACTGACGGATCCTTCCTTGCATTCCAGTAATGAGAGCGTCCAAGGCGCTACCCGGAAGGTGCTTCTCATCTCCAACCGGGTGATGCACTATAGAGTGCCGGTCTATAATTACTTCCACAAAAGATTTCGCGACTCAGGCTATGAGTTTTCAGTCCTTACGGACCGACTTAGCGGAGACAATCAAAAACCTATCGAGTTTGGCATTCAGCAGCTGCCATTCGATTTCCTGAAGTACCGCACGGTAATTCGTGATTTGAAGCCGGTGGCGGTAATACTGTTCCTTCACATGAAGGACCGGATTATCTGGCCGCTGATCCATTGGCTGAAGGTTCGAAGAATCCCTTTCGCCTTCTGGACGAAGGGCGGGAACTGGGACGATCCTGACAACCGGTTGAAGTACTGCCTCTTCAACTATATACACGCACTCAGCGATGGCTTGATCCTCTACTCGACGGCTTGTAAAGATTTCATTCATCCGCGCTTCCATTCAAAGGCATTCGTCGCGAACAATACGTTGAACTTCGAGTCATTCCCCCGTGTTGCAGAGAGCAAGGAAGAAATCAAGCGTGAACTCGGCATCCCGTTCGCCAAGACGGTCCTGTTTATGGGCAACATGGCCGCAGATAAAGGGCGGAAGAGAGTCGATCATCTGATCGAGATTTTTCGAAATCTGCCGCGCGAGGACGTCGGGCTGGTACTGGCTGGTCCGGGCATGAGTCCGGATTTGCAGCGGCGCCTGAATCCGCGGAATACACGGTACTTCGGCAATCTCCAGGATCCGGAGGACCGCCAGATCAGCCGCTTATGCAAGATGGCTGACCTTTGCGCCATCCCTGGCCACGTGGGCTTGAGCCTTAACCAGGCGTTTTACTGGGGCCTGCCTGTGATTACGGAGGAGGGGCACCACCCACCGGAAATCGCCTATCTGAAGCCTGGCCGAAACGGATTCATCGTCCCCAGTGGGGCGCTGGCCGCATTCGAGGAGCGAATGCTCGAAGTGCTGGACCACGATGAGCTCAGGGCGCAGTTGTCCAGAAACGCGGCGGTTGACATTCGCAAAGAAGCATCGCCCGAAATCATGTTCCAAGGCTTTCATCAGTGCTTGGAGAGGCTTGCGGGAGAGCAAAACCATCGGCGCCGCTAAGCGTGTGGAATCATGATGAAAGCTGATTCAAAGCGGAACGCCAACCACGTCGCAGTCTGCGTTTGCACCTACAAGCGGCCGCAGATGCTCCAGCGCCTGTTGGACGATCTAAGCGTTCAGGAAACGGGCGGAGCGTTCGAGTTTTCGGTCGTGGTCGTGGATAACGACCCGTCCCAGTCCGCTGAACCTGTCGTATCGGCGTTCGCAACCAGGTCAAGTGTTTTGGTAACCTACGCCGTGGAACCGAGGCAGGGTATTTGCCGCGTCCGCAATCGAGCGATTGAGTACGCCACCGGCAACTTCATCGCGTTTATCGATGACGACGAGTTTCCAGATCGACGCTGGTTACTTGAGCTGTTCCGGACGTGCAATGTCGATGGCGTTGATGGTGTTCTGGGGCCCGTTCTCAGGCACTTCGATGAAAAGCCGCCGCAGTGGGTGATCAAGGGCAACTTCGAGAGACGGCCGCGTCATGCGACAGGGTTCGTGATCGACTGGAGGGAAGGCCGAACCGGCAATGTTCTGCTGAAACGCGGTTCCTTCGAGCCCGGCGAGCCTCCATTTGACACGAACTTTCATCGGGGCGGAGATGTCGACTTTTTCAGGCGAATGACGGCAAAAGGCCGCGTCTTCGTCTGGTGCGATGAGGCTGTCGTCTACGAAGTGGTTCCGCCGGCACGTTGGACTCGCTCATTCTTGCTGAAGAGGGCCTTGCTGAGGGGATCGATCGCGTCGAGGCGGGGCCCGCTCCGGCTGAGCAGCATTGGAAAATCGCTACTTGCCGTGCCTGCTTATGCCATTGCTCTGCCGTTTGCTTTCATGATGGGGCAGCACCATTTCATGGATCTGCTCATCCGGCTCTGCAATCATCTCGGAAAGTTAATGAAGCTAGTGGGTGTGGCGCCCGTAACGAACGAGTTCGTGAATGATTAGCCGATGGGCGTGTTTCTTGCAAAACAACTGAACGCCGATTTCGTAGTAGATGGAAAGGTCGCTGGTGGCTAAGGCCCTGGCCAGTTCGCCGGCCACGATTGGTTATCTCATCCAGAGGGTTCGAGTCCTTTCCCTCTCCGCCAATTTCAATTTACATTCGTTCAACGGCCGGCTCGCTTGGGCGTCTGTTGTTCCTGGAAAGAATTCACGACGATTTTTGTAGCAGCAATGGAGAGGTCGCTGGTGGCTAAGGCAGTGGTCGGTTCGCCGGCCACGATGGGTTATCTCATCCGGAGGGTTCGAGTCCCTTCCCTCTCCGCCAATTCATTTGGCAGCCGTGGGATGGGCGGCTCGATCGGTAGGGGCTCCGATCGCCGCCAGCCACGGAGCACACATTGCACGATCACGGTTTCGGAATATGACAAAGCTGATTGACGTTTGCAGCAGAGCAATCCGTGTTGAAGGGAGAATCGTTCGTATCGCGCGTCCACATGGCGATCGATACCGGTTCTTAGACGACCCAGCACAGATTATTAAGGAGTTGCGGACCTGCGGGGAACGGGTGGATTTGTTCACTTTCGCCCAAAAGCTACCCGAAAGCGAGCCGAAATTCTCGTACCTGGTCGAGTGGGACAATCTCGCCGTATTGCCTGTGTCGACGTTTGACAATTGGTGGACGAAACAAATCGGATTCAAAGCCAGGAACAAGGCGAAACAGGCGGAGAAGAACGGTGTCGTGCTGCGGGAAGTGCCCTTTAGCGACTCCTTGGTTGCCGGCATCCATGAAATCTACAACGAAACTCCGATCCGGCAGAAACGGCGCTACGCCCACTACGGAAAGAATTTCGAGACCGTATACCGCGAAGAGGCGACATTTCTAGACAGCAGCATCTTTATTGGAGCGTTTTTTGAGGAGAAGCTGATTGGTTTTGTGAAGCTGGTGCCCGATGAGACACTCACTCAAGCCGGGCTCATGAATATTGTTTCAATGATCAAGCATAGGGATAAAGTGCCCCAGAACGCCCTGATTGCTTATGCGGTCCGAGCCTGCGCGAGCCGCGGGATCCCATATCTCGTATATTCCAAATTTGATTATGGGCGTGGCAAGAAAGAAAACGATGGGCTACGTGACTTCAAGGAGCGCAACGGATTCGGGCGGGTAGACACGCCGCGATATTACGTTCCCCTAACCGCACTGGGGTGGGCTGCCTTTCGCTTGGGATTTCACCACAGAATGGCAGACCGCATTCCGGAATCTGTGGCGAGCAGGCTTCGCGCGCTTCGCACATTCTGGTATAAGCGAAAGTATCGTCTAGTTGAGGCGTTGTAGTGCCTGGCATCGTAGGAATAATTACACGAATTCCCCGGCAGCAGGCGGAGCCCCTATTGCTGCGGATGGTGGAGAGCCTTCGTCACGAGTCCTTTTATGTTACTGGGACCTGGATTGACGAGGAACTAGGGGCGTATGTTGGGTGGGTTGCGCGCGAGGGTGCGTTTTCGGCGAATATGCCCCTTCGCGACGGGCGCAACGAAACCGTGCTCATCTTCTCGGGCGAAGAGTATTCCAGCTGCGCTGACTCGAGCGGGTGCGATGGGCAGAATGGCCCGGGGTACCTCCTCGAACGGTGCCGCGACGATCGCGCGTTTCCAGCGAGTCTGAACGGCCGCTTCCAAGGACTACTGGCAGATCGGTCACGCCGTACAGCGCTGCTGTTCAACGATAGATTTGGAATGCACCGCGTCTACTATCACGAATGCGCGGAGGCATTCTACTTTGCCGCGGAAGCCAAAGCAATTTTGGCCGTCTGCCCCGAACTACGGCGGGTGGACCTCCGGGGTTTGGGGGAGCTGGTTTCGTGCGGCTGTGTGCTCGAGAACCGTTCACTGTTCGCGGGCGTCCAGGTCCTGCCGCCCGGGTCGGCGTGGACTTTTCGGCCGGGTGCTTTTGTCCAAAAGGATGCCTATTTCCAGCCAAGGGAGTGGGAAGAACAGACGCCGTTGGAACCCGAGGCATACTATGAAGAGCTAAAGTCTGTATTCACCCGCAACCTGCCGCGCTATTTCAACGGCAGAGAGCGTATCGGGATGTCGTTGACCGGCGGATTCGATACCCGAATGGTGATGGCCTGGCAGAAGTGTCCACCAGGATCGCTGCCGTGCTACACGTTCGGCAGCGCGTTCCGTGACAATCGGGATGTGATCATCGCGCGAAGGGTCGCCCGTGCCTGCGGCCAGCCACATCACGTGATTGTCGCGGGGACCGAGCTGCTGGGAAATTTTCCTAGACTTGCCGAACGCACGGTGTACCTGACGGATGGGTGTGCCGGCGTGATCTCGGCCCCGGTCCTCTACTCCAACGAAAAAGCGCGAGAGATCGCACCGTCAAGAATGACTGGAAACTATGGCGATCAGATCCTCTTGCGGTGGAGGGCTTTCAAGCCCTCTAGGCTCACGCCGAGTCTGTTTCATCCAGAGTTTATCGACCACGCAAAGGCTGGTGCTGAAACGTATCGAGCGGCTACCGATACACACGCACTTACATTCGCAGCGTTTCGCCAAGCGCCTTGGTTTCATTACGGACTCGCGGCGCTGGAGCACACACAGCTCACGCTTCGCACGCCATACCTGGATAACGATTTCGTGCGGACGAATTACCGCGCGCCGCAGTCAGCATTGATGAGCAACGAAGTGCGGTTGCGCTTGATCGCTGAAGGCAGCCCCGCCCTGCGGCAAATACCTACTGACCGCGCGAGCAGTAGCTCTGTACCGATGATCGCAGGCCTGGTTCGCCGCTATCACGATCTGACCTTCAAGGCGGAATACGCCTACGACTACGGCATGCCGCAATCTGCCGCAAGCGTCGACCACTTGTTTTCGTGGCTGCACCTGGAGCGGCTCTTTCTCGGCCGGCACAAGTATTACCACTTTAGAGTTTGGTATCGAGACGCGCTTTCAAAATATTTATGCGAAATGCTCCTCGACGAGCGTACGCTCTCGCGGCCGTGTTGGGATCGCCGCGGAGTCGAGAAAATCGTTCGCGGCCACCTTCACGAGGGCAGAAATTACACTTCTGACATTCACACTCTGCTCACGGTGGAACTGATTCATCGCCTTTTCATCGATCCTAACTAGTCGGTAGTCTGATTCCAAGAACGCGAATGCCCCGGCTCGTCGCCACGGCGCTTTACACAATCGGCATTGTTGGGCTCTTTGTCCTTGATCGTCAGGCCCGCGAGCGGATTTCTCGTGGACTCTGGGTCGCATTCGCGTGGCTGTTTTTCGAATTGTCCAAGTCGCCGTCGTTATGGTTTCAGAGCGATTCACCCGCATCCTACGGCGGAGGCTACAATCTCGAATCAAATTCGATCAATGTGGCAATATTCGCTGCGATTATCTTATCCGGCGTGATTGTCCTTGCCAAGCGGGCAAATCGGGTCGGACAATGCTTGCGCGCAAATTGGCCCATCCTGCTGTTCTACGGCTACTGTGCGTTGAGCTGCGTCTGGTCGGATTACAGCGACGCGGTATTTAAGAAATGGATCAGGTGCCTGGGAGATCCGATCATGGTCCTGATCGTCCTCACTGAGCTTGACCCCATCGCCGCCCTGAATCGCCTTTATGCCCGCCTGGGGTTTGTGTTGTTGCCGCTCTCGCTTTTGTACATCAAGTATTACCCGGAAATCGGGCGCGCATACAGCAACAGTTGGGAATACATGTATCGCGGGGTCACCGACCACAAGAATACGCTGGGCAGTGTGTGTTTGGTGCTTGGCCTCGGATTTCTATGGCGGTTTCTGGAGCATTGGCAAAACAAGGCGGACGCGCACAGGCGGCGGCACCTGATCGCTGACACTGTCGTTCTCTCCATCATCGTTTGGCTGTTGTCCGTTGCCAATTCGGCCACCTCCTCCATGTGCTTCGTGAGCGGTGTAGTAATAATCCTTGCATGCCGCGTGAGGATGGTACGACGAACGCCAGTAGCGTTGCACCTGATGATTCTCGGACTGGTGGCCGTGCCGGCGTACGTGGCGTATTTCCAAAGGGACCTGGTCACGGCTATTGGCCGGAACCCGACATTGACGGGGCGCACCGACCTCTGGAAGCAATGTCTGTCCATCAGTGGGAACCCATTGGTCGGTACCGGATTCGAGAGCTTTTGGCTTGGTTGGCGAATCCAGAAGATCTGGGAGTGGAACCCAGGCATTCGATTGAACGAGGCTCATAACGGCTATCTCGAGATGTATCTGCAACTCGGCTGGTGTGGAGCAATAATTCTCGCGATCATCGTTGCGAAGAGCTATCCCCGACTCGCGCGGCGCATCGGATCCGACGTTACGTTGGGACCCGTGATGCTGGCCTACATCGTTGCTGCCCTAAACTACAATCACTCCGAGGCTGGATTCAGAGTGCAATCTAGCGTTTGGGCCTTCTTTCTGCTCGCGGCGATGTTCGCGCCCTTATTGGCCAATCGGGCCGGTGCCGACTGGCAAGAGGAGAGAATGTTGGGTGAAATGACAATTTCCGCCAAACCCTTGGCCAGTGGCTTCGTGAGCGACCGCAGGTAGGCTGCGAGGCAACAGAATAGTTTGGAGTAGACAAAAGAGGGGAGCAGGAGAGTCTATGAGTCGGTTACGAGTATTGCTGATTGGGCAGGGATGTAACCCAGAGCGCGTGAGCATTTCCTTGGTCTCTTTTTATCATGCAGCGGCGCTCGCCCAGCTCCATGATGTTACGATTGTGGCTCACTCCTCTGTTGAGGCGCCTCTGCGGCGTTCCAAGGCGCCGTTTCGGTCGATCGAAGTGGTCAAGACACCATTGCTCGACCGCATTTTTAACTGGGGATTACGCAGGATCTTCAAATACAACTATGACAGTCAGGCACTGACCGGCTTCAAATATCCGATTGCCGTAGCGTTTGAGTGGCATGCCTGGCGACAGTTGCGGCACCGCATCCGTGCGGGGGAGTTCGATGTGGTCCTACGCGTGAACCCGATGTCACCCGCGTTGCCAAGCCCCTTCGCTTTTTTCTTGCGCAAAGGGCCGATCCCCTTCGTTGTTGGGCCATTGAATGGAGGTTTGCGCTCCGCGTCCGGCTTCAGCCAGCCGGACGAGAAGAACTTTCGCCTGCGGAATCTCTACCGGTTCATGCCTTTTGCCCGGTCTACGTACCGCCATGCGGCAGCCATCATATGCGCTGCGTCCCACATGCGCCACGAGTTCGCCAAGTACAGCAACAAATTGTTTTTTATTCCAGAGAATGGCATTGCGCGCTCGCTATGTGTGCCTGACTCGCGCAAGCCGGAGCCCGGCGCCAAGCTTGAGTTGATATTCGTGGGGGCTCTGATCCGCCGGAAAGCTTGCTATCTAGGCGTCCGCGGCGCTGCTTCGCTTCTGCGAAGCAATGCAGCACATTTTACAATCATCGGTGATGGTCCGGAGCGGAAGAACCTGGAGGAACTTGCGCGATCGCTTGGGGTCGAGGCGTCTGTGGATTTTCCGGGCTGGCTTGACCACGCCGAAGTCCTCAAACGGCTGCGTGCGGCGGATGTGGTGGTGCTGCCGGCAATTCGCGAAGGAGGCGGGGGCGTGGTCTTTGAAGGTCTCGCGAATGGCTGCGTCCCTGTGATCCTGGACTACGGCGGCCCCGGGGATATCGTTCATCCGGAAGTGGGTTACAAGATTCCGGCTACTAATGATGACGATGTGGTGGCGCAGATCGAGAAGGTCCTGACCGAACTTGCAGGCGATCGGGAGCTTCTCCAGCGCCTCCGGCGGCAAGGCATGACCTACGCGCAGGAATGCTTGACGTGGGAGGCGAAAGCGAAGAGTTCGACTCAGGTGCTGAATTGGGTTGTGGGCCGGGGTCCGAAACCAGACCTTCCGCCCTCCAGAATGGCGAGGGTAAAGTGTGTGATCGACACTGAGACCGGCGGCGAGGCCAGGTTTCTCCGCGATGTCGCGGCAGGCGTTTGATGATCGACCGGACGGTCTGGCCGGCAGTTCCAGATGCCGGTTTGAGAAAGACCCAGGAAGAGAAATTGGATATGAATGAGCGCAAAAACGTGATGGTCGTCATCGGAACGCGGCCCGAGGCAATCAAACTGGCGCCGGTAGTGCTGGAGTTGCGGAAACATGGTGAGAGCTTTTCGACCCAGATTTGCGTCACCGGGCAGCACCGGGAAATGCTCGATCAGATGTTACAAGTTTTCGGTCTGCGGCCTGACCATGACCTTGGGGTCATGAAGGCGGGACAAAGTCTTGCAGAGGTGACTGCAGCTTGTGTGACCGGGATGGACGGAGTCCTGAGGCGGGAACGGCCCGACGTGGTGCTTGTGCAGGGAGACACAACTACGACGCTTGCCGCCTCGCTCGCTGCGTACTACTGCCATATTCCTGTTGGGCACATCGAAGCCGGCCTGCGGACCGGGAAGAAAAATGATCCCTTCCCAGAAGAGGTCAACCGCCGCCTCACGACCCACATGTCGGACTTTCATTTCGCTCCCACCGAAGTCTCGCGCAAGAACCTGCTCCTCGAAGGAATAAATCCGGACAACATATGCGTTACTGGGAACACGGTTGTTGATGCCCTGTTACTGACACAGACACGCCTGCGGAAGGAACCGACCCTCGCCGTCGACTGCTTGGGCGCGACCGATGGGTTGCGCATTATTCTGGTAACGGCTCATCGAAGAGAGAGTTTCGGTCTCCCGTTCCGCCGAATCTGCGAAGCAATTCGATCGATTGCAGAGAAACGACGCGATGTCCTGGTCGTGTATCCCGTTCATCTGAACCCCAACGTTCAGGCCCCGGTACGTGAGATTCTCGACGGAGTGCCCAACGTCAAGCTGCTTGCCCCGCTGGACTACGTCTCCTTTGTCGCCTGTATGCAGCGTGCGCATATTCTGCTCACAGACTCCGGAGGGATTCAGGAAGAGGGACCGGCCTTGGGCAAGCCAGTTCTAGTAATGCGCGAAGTCTCAGAACGACCCGAAGCAATTGCTGCCGGAACGGCGTGCCTCACGGGTACCGATCCTGAAGGAATTTTTCAAGCCGTCAGTTCGCTTCTTGACGACTCGGCTCGATACAACTGGATGAGCAGTCGGCCCAATCCGTACGGCAACGGTGATGCTTCCGAGCGAATCGTCAAATTCCTCGCAGCACAGCTGATCAGGCCTGCCCTCGAGATGGAAGCGTAATCGAGAGGCAGCTGGCGGGAGGGCGGCGGAATGAAATACAGGGTTCATGCCAGGATCTCTCAAATTACAAACGGTGCATCTGGCGAATAGCTGCGTCGAACTCAGCCGACCTATGACATCAGGAGTGTATCAAATGAAGCGTTTCCGCCCCCTACATAAGCTCTACGGTGGCATGCGAATTGTCCAAGTGTGCGAGGACTGGCCAAAGTGGTTTCAAGAATATTTCAACGGGCCGGGCGATGGATCGGCGACCTCTTACAAAATGCGGTGTGGCATCGAT
>Ga0137403_10000493_pt1 | contig 50882 bp, 42 predicted proteins | sample CZOMad2_1_16fung_FD_122057 | JGI IMG/M metagenome (GOLD analysis project Ga0137403, IMG submission 122057) | Vadose zone soil fungal communities from Angelo Coast Range Reserve, California, USA - CZOMad2_1_16fungal (Hybrid Assembly) | ecosystem: Environmental > Terrestrial > Soil > Vadose zone... | reverse complement strand
ACGATGACATTCAAGCTGATTCCGCTCCGGTTGAATGAGTTGTTATGCTCGCGCTTCCGCTCAGGAGCCTACCCCGGGCGCAGATAACACGCCTAACTGTTGCATCAGTCCCAAAGCGTCCATCAATATTCGCGTCTCCTTGATCTTTCCGCTCTCCAAGCGATCAATTACCATCCCCCAAACCGACACTTGGCGCCCCGTGGCATGAACACCAAGAAACTCAGCCTTATGTGTCCCTGTCCAGGTGAATCGCGTAAGTACCTTATCCGCTTCGGCAATTTGCTCCTTAATAGTCCAGTGCATATCTGGGAAGGCATTACGCATTCCTCGAAGAACATCTTTTAGCCCCGCCAATCCCGGCCCCTGTCCGGGGAACGGCACAAGCTCAACTACACTGTCGGCAACATACTCTTCTGCTGCATCCACGTTGCCTTTGTTAAGAGTTTCCTCAATGAACTTGCTAACAAGAAGCTTGTTGTCTTCGACACTCATCTTTCTCTCTCCATCGAATCAGGCCTTTATCAACGCGGCATAACGTTCCCGTTCAGCGGGCGCGGGCGATCAGCATTCAACCTGCGTCGCAAGGAAGAATCTTGAGAAACACGCTATCCCGCGCCCCGCTGCAACAGGTTGTTGGCCCGCGTACGATATCACCATTCACTGTATGGGGAGCCTTTCGATGAAATAACCTTTGAAGCACTGTGGACATCCTGAAGAATCACAAAATCGAATTGCCCACGGAAGTCCATACTTACTTCTTCCCAATCCTTCTTCTCCGTCATCGGATCGATCGGAATCTCACCCAAATAACCGGTCTCCACTAACTGCTTGAGCGATCGCGGCGGGGTACGGTTTACTGCAGTGTATTGGTCAATAGCGTTACGCACGGTCATCAAGTCGGCGTGAAGAACAGCCTCACGCGAGTTGAGAACTTGAGAACGATAGCTACTTATTACGCGCGGGGAGGTGGAGCAAATGACGCCGACTGTGAATGTGAGGAGCCCCACTGTTAGGCGAACAACCGTTTTCTTCATAACAGAATTCTCTATCTACTTCTAGGCTTGATCAACTGAAATCTTGCACGCAGGATAGTTTAGGATGTTCCCTAAATCTATGAGTCAACAGCGGGCCAACGTCAGAGTTGACCGGGCGCGGCAAGCAACTGGGCCAGCATCAAGTCTTGCGCTTAAAGAGTAGGCGGTTCCGCGCTCCGGTCCAACGAATTGTTCGATGCCGACGCTAAGAAACGCGATCATCAACAAAGCATTCCCATTTCTTTACTGCTTGCAGTGTGGTGGCTGGTTCATGCGTAGATTCGTCATCGTCCCCAATTGAGAACCGCAAGAAATGCGTGATAGCTTTACACTGAGCATCTGTGAAACCGTACTTCTCAGCAATTGATGCCGGCTCAGATTTCCGCAGCGATTTTTGCGATTCGTGCAAGAGGCAATATTCAAATGAATCAGTAATGCCGATCGTCAAAGTCTCCCAGTTGTTCAAGCCGTAAACCAAAAATGCAGGCAGATAATAGCGAAACCCCTTAGCATCCAGGAAGTGTGGAATTGAGGAACCGATAAGGATATCTTTCTCGGGAACATCCTGCCATCTCTGGTCGGTATCAAGATGTCTTGCAGTCCATTGTTCCTCAGCAGACTTATAGTCATCAATGGCAATGGCCTCATGAAGGGTGGTTCCATCCTCGCGAGTAACACCGTCAAAAGCCACAAGAATCTCCTCTATTAGTTCGTTACGGCGATTATCGGTCGGCTGATTAGACATGGCATCGAACTCTGCGCTTCAGCTGCGGCGCGCGAAAGAATTCAAGCTCAGGGGCAAAAGACTACTTGAGAAGAATGCTGTCGCGCCGTCAGCTGCAAGCGCTTGTTATATTGCGTGCTCCGTTGTCAATCGCAACATTCGGAAAAAGAGGTGCAATACCAGCGTCCGTCACGAAATTCAAAGATTGCCAACCAGGCCACTCTCGCTCGATCAATATTAGTTCGGATGTTGGCTGCGGGCGGAGAGATACGGCTCGCGTATTCACGCTTGGCCCCGTGATCCCACCAAGAGGCGATTGGCACCGACCCTTGGGCTAGCGCCTTGTCGAAAGCTTTCCAGCCATGCGTGTAAGGCTCACTGAAGAATTGAAACGCTTCATCGCGGCTATCACCATCGCCACTGTCATCACCACCGCCGGCGGAGAAATAGAAATCAGGGACCATCATTTGCTTTAAGGACGCGCGATCACGCTTTTTGACGGCAGTGCGGAAAGCAGAAAAGAACGGCTTCCATGCCCGCTCGGCGGAAACATTCCTTTGAGCAAAGGCGGCATGTAGAACCAAGAGTACGATCAGGACTAGTGCGCTGCGCGAGAGTTTCATGGTTACACTAGGAGAAGCAATATAACGTTGCGCTTGAGCGGCTCGCCCACGCAACTTACCAAAGAAGCCCGCTCGTGGCGAGTCCGCTCCAAGCGCGTGTTAGCTTGCGCCGTCGAATAACGGGCGGTCTTTCTGCTGATCTCTTACCGCATCCTTCAATTCGGAAACAATCGGATGCTCATTCCACCACCAGTGAAACGCGGCCTGCGGCACAAACTTTATTGTATGACCAAAGCGAGTTGATGATCTCAGCTGTACTATCACAGGCCGCACATTGAAGAACCGTATTTGATGAACTTGGCTAATCTCTGATAGCGGAATCGTTATCTCGTGGATGTAATTTGAGACGCGAAGATTCTGACCATCAATGCTTACCTGCTTCAGCGGAACGGTCAAGTGATAGCAGAAAGTAGTGGTTGCTGATACCCACACAATTGTGAAAACGAGGGCACCTGGCGACAACTCACCGGGGAAACGAATGAGTTGGATAATCCAATACGAGATTAGCCAAACCGAACAGCCAAGAAAAATGCCGGAGAAGACAAATTTTAGAAAGAATGTTGTACCTGAAGAGAGCGGTTTACTCATGATATACAACGAGCAAGCTAACGCTTGGCTTCAGCGGCGCGGCGCGAACCCACACAAGCTACGTCGCAGGAAATACCATGGAAAGGATGCTATCGCCGCGTCCGCTGCAAGCCATTGTTATGCGCGGCGATTCAATTGCCTTCTGACGACGCAGCATCGAATCCACCTGGCAAACGAGCTTCACATGTTTCGAACGAGAGGACCTTTTCCTTTTGTAGATCCAACAGCTTACTGTGGACAGCGTAAAGATCTGCGCCTGGATGAACGTCTAAAGCTACAAAACAATCGTCACAACGCTCCCATGAAAGATTAAGAGACTGTAGAGCCAATAAAATGGAATCCTGACCTTCTTGATCTAAATCCGAATTGAACAAGATTCGGAAGGTGTCATGCCCGCTGCGCTTTACAATCTCACGAACTTCGGGAATTTGATCCTCGTTGTCTGCCGGTGCCCTAACAATATCTCCCCAATTGATTGCGTATGCATGAAAGGGAGTATTGCGTATCTCGTAAAGATCTTCACCCAACTCCAGCGCCCAAAGAGACTCACCATCGATTGCCCAATGATTCGGCAAGTCGATGTGCACTTTAGTAAGTGATTCTTCTTTGTCTAGCATAGTTGATAGCGCATAACTCTGCTGTTCACCGGCGGCGAGCGAATGCCATCCAAGCATCAGCGCTAGGAGACTACTTTAGAGGCATGCTATCGAGGCGTCAGGTGCAACAGCTGGTTATGCGGTGATCGTTTAGGAGTGAGGAACCTCTAATAACACCTTCTCGACCACAGATGGCAAGTTGATAGGATAAAATCGCTCAGCATCAAAGGCGTAGTCTTCGCCACTCTCATCCACGATCCGAATCAAGCCCTCGGCTTCAGCCTTCTTATCCGGAATCGAACGGTAAATCTTCCCTAGCTCGAGCGACGCTGGGTAGCCCTTGTTGTTTAAGCAAACCACAAAATGAGCCGGCTCTCTCTTCTTCATAGCTAATCTAAAAACGGCAACTTCAATTTGAATTCTCGTTTACCAATTCCATGCGCTTCATACCAATGAACCTCAGCCAATGGTATCTTACCATTAGCCAGGCGGACCTGGGCAACACCTTTAACTTTTCGCCATCTGTTTCCCCCGTACAGCTTCTGAAGTCGTGCTCGGTCACGAACACCTTTGCCAGTAGCAATCGTTTCCACGTGCGAGAATTCGCCGACGAGCTCAAAATCCATTGTGAGGACTTTACCTGAAATTCAAGAGAGCCGCATAACGCTGCGCTTCAGCTGCGGCGCGCGATCAGCATTCAAGCCGCGCAGAAAAAAGTTACTTGAGAAACACGCTATCGCGCAGCCAGCTGCAAGCGCTTGTTGGGTTGCGTCCCGGAGAGAAACACGCACCGGGTGTCACTGATAGGTCCGCCCGTTGTGTTTGAGCCAACCTGCCACGTGCCTCCCGTCCGGGTCGTGGTGCGTCCAGTGGACCATACCTCCCTTTTCGTTCCACACGTACTCGCCGTAGAAGCTTACGCGATCGCCTTTCTGTAGCCCTGTGACCCGCGTTGCGATGTCGATGTTGTGCGCAATAAGGACCGTCTGACCTGATGCGAGGCGAACGACGAATCGCTGATGCCTGTTGTCAGCGAGGTCGTCCGCCAGTATGCGCGCTACCACGCCTTCGCCTTTAACCTGGACATTGCTCGTCCTGTTTTTGAACGCGCGCCCGATTGGACTATCGTCAACGGCCGCAACACCGTTTTGCCCCGAGGACTGAATCGCGCTGCCACAGCCTGCCCAGATCAAGGCACATACAACGACCGCGGCAATGTGGATCCGTTTCATAGGTAATGTATCTCCCGACGTTGTCCGAGCGTGGCTGCTGAACTGTGTCTCAACCACTCTCTCGCCGCAGCCCGGAGTTCTCGCGAAGCAACCCAACGCTCACGTTGACCGGGCGGCGCGCTTAGAAGAACGTTGGATGAAACAGGCCACTTGAGAAACGTGCTACCGCCGCCCCGGTCCAACGTGTTGTTAGGCGTGCGTTTTGCGATTGAACACGCGCCTTCGCAATTTGGAAATTCCAACTGCGGAAATCAATCCCAATGTGAGGTAAATGATTCTAAGAACTATCTCCATTCCGCTCAACTGCCCTTTTTCTAGATCATAGATTAGTAGCGGCAACAAGCTTATTACCACCCAGCACCATGCTCCTTTTTGAATAAAATATCCCACAAACATACCAACCACAACCGCAACACCAGGAAGCAGAATAAAAGCCCGAATCAACAAAAAAGATATTAGCTGATCCTTATTGTTGGTACCGAAATAAGGGTTGCGGCTGATGATTTGGAGGGTAACCCATGCTCCGCAAAGGAATATGACGAAGCTAAGAATTATTCCGCCTGCACAAACGAACAGATTCGTCTTAAATCTGCTCAATCAACTTGTTTCTCCTCGATATGCGAAGCACGCCCTAACTTCTTATTAGACTCTAAACTATCGTGTTGTAACACGATAGTTTACAACATAAGCTCGGGGGCGCGTCCAAACCGCCCACAAAATCGTAGCTTACACGTTGAAATGCTATACGTGCAGTGTTAACGTACGGCTTGACGCGTACTAGCGTCTGAGAATTTGCCTCTGGAGTCCTCACCATGCCAAAACTGCTAGAAGAGGTGCGTGACCTCATCCGTACCCGACACTACAGCCTCAGCACAGAGGAAGCTTACCTCAGCTGGATCAAACAATACATCCTGTTTCATAGCAAACAACACCCGGCTCGAATGGGCGCTCAAGAAGTCAGCAGCTTCCTCACGTATCTGGCCGTAAAACGAAACGTTGCTGCCTCAACTCAGAATCAGGCTCTCGCAGCACTGTTGTTCCTATATAAGAACGTATTGAGAGTCGATCTGCCCTGGCTCGATAACGTTGAACGTGCAAAGAAACCAGCTCGTCTACCCCTCGTGTTAACCAGAACCGAAATAAGCCGCCTGCTCGCTCAGCTCAATCAAACGAATTGGCTTATGGCCAGCTTACTGTATGGCGCCGGACTGCGCTTAAAGGAATGTCTGAGATTGCGGGTGAAAGACTTGGACTTCGGCTATCAACAAATTGTGGTGCGAGACGCAAAGGGCAACCACGATCGAGTGACCATGCTTCCTACTATTCTTGTCGAACCCCTCAGAGCCCAGCTGGCCCATGCAAAAGCTCTCCACGGCCGAGACCTCGACGCAGGATTCGGACGGGTCCAGCTGCCATTCGCTCTTGCACAGCAATAAACAAGCCGGCGAGTTGTCATACACTGCGCCACAGCTTCGCGACGCATTTGCTTGAGGACGGTTATGACATTCGCACGGTTCGGGAACTACTCTGTCACAAGGATGTGCGAACTACGATGATTTATACGCATGTCTTAAACCGGGGAGGTAGAGGTGTTCGAAGTCCGCTCGATCGGACATGATCAACCTCTAACTCAAACCATTACTGATATTTCGCACCATCAGAAGAGGCTGAGCGTCTGGCCTACGCTGGCATCGACCGGACGATCAAGTCCGCTGTGTCGTTCTCCGTTGAGTTGACGCTGTTGGTGACCGGATGGATCTTCATTTGCTCAGCGGGATACGGTCGCAGCCTTTTCATCAAGTCCGTGCGGTTCGTCCTCGGATCAAGCCAGGCATCTTAAATCTCAGGAGTCAGTATCGCAGGCATTCGGTTATGCAGCTCACTGACTAGCTGGTTAGAAACGCTCAAATCTCTTACCGGTCGCTTTCAGTCTCTGATATTTTTCTGTATGAAGTATTCCGAAGTAACCAAAGGAAATCATTATGAGCTTGCACCAGATATGCCGGAGTCAACCTGCGTTTGATTCAAGCCTGGCTGGGGCACGCTACTTTGAATGAGCGGCGCCAAAAGTGAAAAGTGAGGCAAACCGATGTACGCGTATTGTACGCGCGAGAAATTCTTACACGCATTTATGACGTCGCTAAGTTGTTGAAAGGAATGGTGGCCAGGGACGGAATCGAACCGCCGACGCCGGCCTTTTCAGGGCCGCTTACCGAATAGCCGAAGTGGTTTGAAATGAATGGATCCTCGATGAGAACACAAACTTAGGCCGGGAACATTTAGGATCACCCAGGATGGTTTAGGCCGTTTTGGCTTCTTGGATGTACGCGTATTGTACGCGAGTGGCAAGTCCCGGCTATCGCCCAATGTCACGAGCCTGCAACTCGCGTGAGAGACGTCAACGCAGATGGCTCCACGTTCGCAGCGATTTTTGAATGGGGTGACATGCGAGTCGCAATGCGGCCGCATGCAATGGAGGAAGCCATGCATAATGCCGCCGCGCAATCCGGAGAGGTCTGGTGTTAGAAACCAGATTCGGAAGATTTCAATCGCGGCTCTCGCTAAAATTTGATGTATATAAGAATACGCACAGGGGCGACCTTACTACCAACGCCTTTCAGGACGGGAGGCCGACGCGCCGAAGTAAAGTTTGGAAGCGCGGGTCGTCGCGCAAGTCGTCGAAAAACGGATCAACCTTCAGCCAGATTAGAAAGAGGGATCGATCTTCAAATGCCTTGTCCAGCCACGCGAAGGTTTGATCTTTATCATTCAGTCCGGTGTAAACGACGGCAAACAAATATGGACTCACATAACTGTGCTTTGATATTTCACGCAATTCGTCGAGAACCTTTAATGCCTTATCGCGCCGTCCCGACACTGCGTAGGCGTGTGCGAGGGAAGCAATGAGTTGCGGATGGCGTTCCGTTTGACTCATTCCTTTTTGAAATGTCTCAATCGCCCGCTGGTACATCCTCTTTTGCTCGTATGCTAAACCGAGATAGAGATAAGTTTCATTGAAGGCCAAGTCTAAGTTAATCGTTTTTTCGAGTTGCGTTATCGCTTCATCATACTGCCTCCCCAGGTAGGAGTCAGCCCCATCGACTGTATTAAAGAGGCGCGAAAGCGGGTCGAGTTCTCGAGCACGTTTCACTTCCGCGTGGGCTTCATCAACCCGTCCGAGTGCAATAAGAAGATCACTTCGGAGAAGGTGTGGGCTCGGATCATTGGGCTTGAGAGTCTGCGCGCGTTCCAGCTCTTCTGTGGCTTCGGCCCAATCCCAATCGTAATAGAGTCTGACCGCGGCCATCGCCGTGTGCGCTTCCGCAAGCGCACCGTCGATCGACAAGGCCTTCGCGGCGTAATCCTTTGCTTTGGGAAAGCCTTCGTTCGGCGGCAAATACTCGTCACCCAACACGCCATAACAGGCGGCCAGTCCCGTGTAAGCGAGTGCAAAGTTTGGATCCTTTTCAAGTGCTTGATTGTAGTATTCGATTCCCTTCTGTAAATCTTCTCGCGTATGCTTGTTCCACTCGAAGTTTCCCTTGAGATAGAGCTGGTACGCTTCCGAATTTTCCGTGTAGTTCTTCACCAGCCGCTGTTCGTCGGGGCCTGATAATTTTGCTCGCAGGTTGTTGGATACATCGCGTGAAATCTCGCTTTGCAGTGAGGCAAGATTTGTCATTTGGCGATTATAAGTTCGACTCCAAATAACCTTGTCCATCGCGATATCAACTAACTCAACATAAAGCGAGAGATCGCCGCCGCGCTGCACGATGCGCCCGTTCAAAATCGCCTGCACATTTAGCTCTTTGGCAATTTGTTGCAAATCCGTATTTGCTCCCTTGTAGCGAAACACCGACGAGCGGGCTTTCACGTTCAACCTGGGAAGTTGGGATAAACTGCTGATCAGCGCCTCTGTCATGCCGTCAGAGAGATACTCGGTGTCAGCGTTGCCGCTTTCATTTATAAACGGCATTATGGCGATTGATTCAATTTGGTTTGCAATTGAGATGCGATGTGAGAAGTACCAATAACCCAATCCAATTCCCGCCAGCACTAGAAGTGACAAAACGATGAAGCCGAGTTTGTGATTTCTGACTTGCGCAATGATTCGTTCAGCTCTTGAGCTTGATTGTGCTGCGTCGGTCGTTGCGGCGTTAATGATTTGCGTTTCGACTTGATCCCGGGGTGGTGCATGGCTGCGCTCTCGCTTCTTTTGAAACTGCAATTCCTCCCGCGCATCTTTTAGATCAATCAGCAAATCCTTCGCCGTCTGATAGCGTTCTTCGCGATCCTTTCTTAACGCTTTACCCACAATGCGCTCGATGTCGTGCGCCACTTCAGGCCTTAGTCGGCTCAATGGAACAGCTTCAGTTTGCAATATGGAACTTATAACCTCGATGGCGTTTTCGCCTTCAAACGCCCTTTTGCCTGCCAGCATTTCGTATAACACCAAGCCAAAACTAAAAATGTCCGTCCGCGCATCAACCGTTTTTCCCAGAGCCTGTTCTGGCGACATGTAATTTGCAGTGCCAATAATTACCCCGGGCGTGGTGTTTATCTTGATCGCCGTCGCGGCTTCCGAACCTAAGTCAACATCACTTTGTTTTTCTGTGAGTTTGGCGATACCGAAGTCAAGCAGTTTTACAACACCATCGGGGCGAATCATCACGTTGTCGGGCTTGATGTCGCGGTGAACAATGCTCGCTCGATGTGCCGCCTGCAACGCACTCGTAATTTGAATGGCAATGTCCAATGCCACTTTGAGGTTCAGGGGTTCACGATGCAAACGTTCGCTTAAGGTTTCGCCTTCGACGTATTCAGAGACAATGTATTTAGTATTTTCAAATTCGCCAGTTTCATAAATCGTCAAAATGTTTGGATGATTTAAAGCCGAAGCTGCCTTTGCTTCCTGCACAAACCGACGCATTCGTCCCGCGTCTTGAGCGAATGCTGAAGGGAGAACTTTGAACGCGACTTTGCGTTCCAGTCTGGTGTCTTCCGCCAGGTAGACCTCGCCCATTCCACCTTGCCCCAACAGGTTTAAGATTCTGTAATGGCCCAAACTTTGGTTGAGAGGAATTCTTTCCTTCTTTGCGGCAAGTGCTTCCGCGATTTCATTCACTGCCGGGTTTTGCATAAAACTTCCGGCACTCTCCGATGCTGAAAGCAACGATTGAACTTCGCGACGCAAATCGTCGTCGCCTCTGCACGATTCGTTAAGAAATTGCTCGCGCTCTGCCGGCGTGCGCCGTAATGCGGCATAAAAGATTTCTTTAGCCTCCTGCCATTTTTCGGGGGATAGCAACGACATTATTTTGTGAGTTCGCGGTGCAACCAGGCCCGCGCTGATTCCCAATCTCGTGCAACAGTTGCGCGAGATACATGGAGCACTTCCGCCGTTTCCTCCAGACTCAACCCGCTAAAATAACGGAGCTCCACGACACTAGCTTGCTGTTTGTCGCGTTCACTGAGTTTGTCCAACGCTTCATCCAAAGCTACCAGATCAATCCCCTTTTCTTTCGACGCAACCAGAGTCACTCCGTCCAGAGATAGTTTTATGTCATTGCCTCCGCGTTTTTTTCTGTGCTTTGCCTTGGCGTAATCAACCAGGATCCGCCGCATGGCTTGCGCAGCCACCGCGAAGAAATGCGCGCGGTTTTGCCAGTTTACGCTCCTTCGGTCAATCAACCTCAAGTAGGCTTCGTTAATCAACGCGGTGGTCTGCAAAGTGTGTCCAGGACGTTCCTTCCGCAGGAAACTCGCGGCTTGCCGATGTAGCTCCGCGTACACGAGCGGCAGAAGATTTTCCAACGCTTCCGCCTTGCCGTCGCTCCACTCGCGGAGCATTTGCGTAATGGCCGCCGCCTTCCGTTCACCCTCGTTCACGGCTGGGATTTAAGCACAAAAATTTCCGAATTGAGGTGCTGGTTTTTTGAGACGGTTGCATTCGCTCCGTCGCTTTAACAATCAGAGGCTTAAAAAGCATCGAAACTATAAGGAGACGAAATGAAATCCACATTACGCATTACCGCTCCGTTAATGGTCCTGCTGGCCCTGTTGGCGGTGGCGGTTGGATGGTCGGCAGACGCACAAGCGCCCAACTTGGAAAGCTTTAAGGTCTATGACCTCGGCACGCTGCCGGGCGGAACCTCCAGCTTCGCCTTTGACATGAACGACGGGGGTTGGGTGGCTGGGTCCTCGACAATGACACCTGACGGATTGTACCAACACGGCGTCTTTTGGCATGCGGGCCATGTGACCGATCTCGGCACTCTGGGTGGACCCAACAGCGAGGCAGGCGGGCCTAATGCCGGTCTTGAGGTACCGCTGATCTCTGAAACATTACAGGTCGACCCCAACGGCGAAGACTTCTGCGGTTTCGGCACCCACCTTCAATGTCTCGCGGCCGTTTGGAAACCCAACGGCTCTCATCCGCTGAGCGGGACACTGACCGCTTTGACACCGCTGCCCGGCGGCAACAATAGCCAGGCGTATGGCCTCAACAATCGTGGCCAAGTGATCGGGTTTGCTGAAAATGATACGGCTGAGCCGACCTGCATCACACCATCCCAGGTTCGCCGGTTTGAGCCTGTGATCTGGGGGCGCGACGGTGATATCCGACAACTCAGACTCCCCGCGATGGACACTGTTGGATTTGGATTCGGGATCAATGATAGAGGTCAGGCTGTAGGGGCGTCGGGTCTGTGCTCGAATACAGTAATTCCTCCTTTGCCTGATATCACCGCCCGCCACGCAGTGCTCTGGGAAGAGGACGGTTCGCCTACGGATATAGGCGGCCTGGGAGGTGCGGCGCACATTGCTTCGTCCATCAATAACCGGAGCGACGTGGTCGGGTCGTCGCAGTTAGCGGACGGCAGCGTTCATGCCTTCCTATGGACTAGAGAGACAGGTATGCAGGACCTCGGCACCTTGCCCGATGATTTTTTTAGTGTAGCCCCTTGCTGTCGAACCGTTAACGACAGACGCCAGGTGGTTGGTTTTTCAATTGGACCCACGGGGCCCCGAGCGTTTCTTTGGCAGGACGGTGTGATGAGAGACCTCAACGATCTTGTCCCCGGCTCGCCGTTGTACCTATTGTTCGCGCAAGCGATCAATTCCCGCGGAGAGATCGCAGGCATCGGTGTCACAAACACTGGCGAGCTCCACGCCTTCCTGGCAAGCCCGAATGACGGTGCGCCCGGCGGCAGCAGCTTCTCCTCTGGGCCAAGCGGTGCCACTAACATGGGCCACGTCAACCTTCCGGAAAATGTCCGCAAGCTGCTAGAACAACGTCTGCGCCGGTTCGGCGGTTCGCGGCAAAATCGATAGTGAGCCGCTCAAAGAAATGTGAGATGTAGGTGCGTTTACGCAAGTGGTGGCGAACCGCCGAGTTCCGCATGGAACGAGTTCTTCGGTGCGAACGGTATCGCTTGGCGATTGGGCTAGAAGCAGCTAACCAGCCGCGAGAAAGCTGGATGTTACTTGAACGAGCGAGGCCAAAAGTAAAATTAATAGCAACCGATGTACGCACATTGTACGCGCGAGAAATTTTTTCACTCTTTTTGGCTGTCGCTAAGTTATTGAAAGGATTGGTGGCCAGGGACGGAATCGAACCGCCGACGCCGGCCTTTTCAGGGCCGCGCTCTACCAACTGAGCTACCTGGCCATATTGGCAGGAAAAAGACCGCGTAGTATGGAGCCTGCCGGAAAAAGTGTCAACTTGTGAAAAGAAGATCAGAATTTGTCGGATTAGTCACAAAAAGTCGTTGACTCAGTTTTCCACAGGTGTATAATTCCACGCGTTGAGGGTGGGGCTGGCGCCCAAAAGTCAGTCGGTCGAAAGACACCATCCAATTCAAAATTGACAGTGCCCGCCAGTGCCAGCTCGGCCGCCGATCGCGCCCCCCGCAGTCGCTACCTTCGAGCTGGCACAGCTTTTTTCAAGGGTTTTTCTCTTATACGTCGAAATTATCCATTAAATTCAATCTAGTTTTGAAGCTCTGCCTCAAAAAGCCACAAAGGTCTTCCATAAATCGTTTGCGCTTTTTGTGCTTCTTTGCCGCCTTGCAAAGCCGAAGTAGACTTTGAGGCAAAGCTAGTTTTAGGCGCTCAGGCCCGCTCGGTCGATCAGCAGTCTGGCCTCCCTGTGGGCATCTGCGATAACCCCGACTTCGTCAAGGCTGCGCAATTCCCTGTTTTCCATAACCAAACGGCCCGCAACTAATACGGTTTGCACGTCCGTAGCCTGCGCCGAATATACGAGGGTCGACACCAGATCTGTAATGGGGACGCTATGCAATTCGCCCAGTCTGACCACTGTGATGTCGGCCCACTTGCCTGCCTCCAGGGTGCCGATTTCCCCCTCGAGCCCAAGCGCACGCGCACCATCTATGGTCGCCATTCGCAAAACGCGCTCTGCCGGCAAAACCTCTGGTCCATGAATCACCTTCTGTAACAAGGCCGCTGTTCGCATTTCAGTGAACATGTCCAGTCTGTTGTTGCAGGCCGCGCCATCAGCGCCGAGTGAAACCGACAATCCCTCTTTCAACATTTCCACAATCGGCGCAATTCCGGAGCCAAGTTTCAAATTCGACGAAGGACAGTGCGCGACATTTGTGTCTGTTCGCCCGAGCAATTCAATTTCCGCCTGGCCCACATGTACACAATGCGCCAGCACCGCATGACGACCGGTTAACCCGACTGAGTCGAGATAGTTAATGTTGCTAAGCCCCGTTTCGCGCTCCACCATCTCGCACTCATGCAGATTCTCTGAGGCATGGGTATGCACCATGACACCGTGTTCGCGCGCGAGCCGAGCGACTTCAGAAAGTAATTCGCGCGTGCAACTGATTGCAAAGCGAGGAGCGAAGCAGTATCTAATCCTTCCCTGGGCCGCACCATGCCATTCATTGAGCAGGGTAACGGATTGGCTGATCGACTCGGCTGTTTTTTCATGCAGTGCCGCGGGCACACCGTCGCCTTTGTCCATCATGCACTTGCCGACGGTGGCGCGAAACCCGCTTTCCTTGACAGCCTTGAAAACCTCTTCAGTGTGGCCAACCGTTTCCATAGTCAGCGCGCAAGTAGTTCCACCCTTGATCAACTCAGCCAGGCCGAGCCGCGCCGAGGCCCTGACCGACTCGGCGGTATGCGCCGCTTCCATCGGCCAGACGCGCCTTTTGAGCCAATCGATCAAAGATAGATCGTCAGCGGCGCCGCGAAAGATGGTCTGGCAAAGATGTAGGTGAGTTTGAACAAATCCGGGCAAAACAGCGCAATCAGTTGCGTCAATAATCGTGTCGGCAAGTTGTCCGGCTTCTCCAATGCTGGCGATGCGCCCGTCACGAATCAACAAATCATCCCTGAGGACGCGATGATCCGGATCCATGGTGATCAAAACGCCATTCTTTATTAAAAGAGAATTCGGCATTACAAACTAAACCTTAATAAACAACACTATTTATCTTTGAACGCGAGAGCCGACTGAACAACCCTTTCACAAGGTTATCGCATGTTAGGGGTAACCATCCAGATTAAGGATGGCTGTTTAATTACCCGATACCGTTCAGTCTCGGGGCATTTTCGGCTTGCAACCTGTTTGTATCAGCTGAACGGCACGTGAAATACCAATCTAGTAGCGCAAGCTGTCAGCTTGCGTCCGCAAACTAACAGTTTGCGTTACAAGGAAGGAACATGAGATGACCAAACTATCAAGGGCACTCGGTGCGGCGATGCTCTGTCTGGGACTGCTCTTATCAGCAAGCATTCTTATGGCAAAGCAGGATCAGTCGATGCCATCCAAGGATCCTCAGAAAAAGGACCAAAAGGCAAAGACAGTAACTATTAGCGGAACTGTGTCTGCGGTCACTGAATCCGCAGTGACGATCATTGACAGCGAGAAGGCTGAGCATACCATTGCCGTTACAAGCGAAACGAAGGTGACCAAGGCTGGAAAGGATGCAGCCCTCGCCGATGTGAAAGCCAATGACGTTGTTACAATTGAGGCTAAGAAAGGCGACGGTGATACATGGACGGCCGTGAAGATTTCAGTGTCATGAGTTCGCGGCAATGATGTGATCACCAGCTAGCGCCGCTGTCTTCGCGCAGGCTTGTTGCAAATAAACGACGAGGGTGTGAAAGAAAACCTTTCACTCTCTCGTCGTTTGCTTGCTCGACTATCTTGTGGTTTTGCCGGCAGCTGCCGAGGTTTCCGCCAACTCTGGTGACGTGCTCTTTACTGCCAAGCCAAGCTTCTCCTTTACTTCATTATCAATCTTTTTTAACAACTCCTTGTTTTCCTTGAGAGTTTGCTTGGCATTCTCTCGACCCTGGCCCAGGCGCTCGCCCTTATAGGAAAACCAGGCGCCGCTCTTTTCGATGACGCGCTGCACCACTGCGAGATCTATCAAATCGCCTTCGCGCGAGATGCCTTCACCGTACATGATGTCAAACTCGCACTCACGAAACGGCGGCGCCACTTTGTTTTTCGCGACCTTTACTCGCGTACGATTGCCGACTACTCGATCACCATCCTTGATTGCGCCGATCCGCCGGATGTCCAGCCGCAGTGAGGCGTAAAACTTCAGGGCCCGGCCGCCACTGGTCGTCTCGGGATTGCCGAACATTACACCAATCTTTTCCCGAATCTGATTGATAAAGATGAAACAGGTATTTGACTGCGACACAATTGCCGTCAATTTGCGCAGGGCCTGAGACATCAAGCGCGCCTGCAGACCCGGTAGAGCATCCCCCATTTCGCCGTCAAGTTCAGCCCGCGGGACCAGCGCTGCCACGGAATCAATGACAATCACATCCACACCATTCGAGCGTACAAGCGCTTCGGCAATTTCCAGTGCTTGTTCACCTGAATCGGGCTGCGAGATCAGAAGCTGATCTATGTCGACCCCGAGCTTGCCCGCGTACTCAGCATCCATGGCATGCTCGGCATCAATGTAAGCGGCAACGCCCCCGGCCTTCTGCGCTTCAGCCACTATGTGAAGGGCAAGAGTGGTTTTCCCGGAGCTTTCCGGCCCGTAGATTTCCACGATCCTTCCACGCGGCACGCCCCCGACACCAACGGCTGCGTCAAGGCTCAGTGAGGTAGTGGAAATTGCGGGCACGTCTGAGATTTCGCGTTCTCCCAACCGCATGATCGATCCCTTCCCAAACCTCTTTTCAATGTTTGCAAGTGCTGCTTCTATAGCTTTACTGCGGTCATTCATCATTCGATCGTCAGCCATAACATACATCGCTTTCTACCGTTCCTTTTCTCAACTTTCATGGCTCCTGCTCCATAGCGGCAACCCAGGATTGCCGGGAGTGTAGCACACAAACTGCGGGAATGGAACAGTGTTTCACGCTTGCAACAGCGATTATTCTTAGCCTGAGGGTGGGTATACGAATTACTGATTGCGCGCCCCGGCAGCCCTCTCTGCATCTGTGGTCCGGTTCGGTGAGGCGGCGCGACAACATTCAAATCGCCTGATCATGCTGGCGGGCTATCGTCCTCCAACAACTCTGAGACGCGGCGGCCGGTGCGTTGTTCTGCCTGTTCGTAAAGCGAAGGTATTCCGCCTGTGGATTCATCCCTCGAAATACGTTCTACCCGCCACATTGGAAAAAACAGATCCCCAACTCCAATGAACGGTTCGTCATGAGCAACCGCCCGCAGCCACTCGTCGAAAGAGTTCAAGTCGATACCGCGCAAGAATACCCCAGCGAGACTGATTTCGTCGAGCATTCCCCAGATTTTTTCGCGCGGGCTATGGAGAATAACCATAACGCTTGTGCCGGCTTGCATTCTTGATTTGAGTTTCTCCTTACTCATGTTTTCCTCGCACTCTACTCTCGGGGATCAGACCATTCACAAATTCGATCGTTCGTGAGACCAGATCTGAAGCCCCATACAACCCTTCAATTTCGGCCACGATCGCCGAACCAACAACTGCCGCATCAGCGTACCGCCAGGTTTGCGCCACCTGCTCGCTGCTGGAGATTCCGAAACCTACGGCCACCGGCAGGTCTGAGAATCTTCGGACACGTCTGACTAGCTGTTCAGCATCGCTGCTTACAGTTTCCTGTTGTCCCGTGACGCCACGTCGTGACACAGCATAGATGAAGCCGCTGGCGTATTTGGCCACCAGCGCGAGACGCACATCGGTCGATGTCGGCGCCACCAGGAAAATCATGTCGAGGTCATCTGCTCGGAACCGAGTGGCGACCTCGCTTGCCTCTTCCGGCGTCAGGTCAGTCACGAGCAACCCATCAACACCGGCGACCCTGGCTGCTCGCGCGAGCCGGTCAATACCGAACTGCAACAACGGGTTAAAGTAACTGAACAATATGATGGGGGTATCAATTTGCGCTCGGGCTTTCGCAACCGTTTCAAGAACCGCCTCAATGCCGAAGCTATGTCTCAGCGCCCTTTCAGAGGCCCGCTGGATTACCGGTCCGTCAGCCATAGGATCGCTGAACGGAACACCGAGTTCAATCACGGTCGCACCCGCGTGTCCCAGTTCGACTAATAGTTTTTCCGAGGTTTCTAAATCCGGGTCGCCGGCAGTGATGAACGGAATGAATCCTTTCCTGCCCTCTTTTTTTAATCGGTCGAATGCGGTTGCGATTCGGGTCATTGTCCAACCAAATACGATCCAGGAAATAACACGAACAACGGCACTAAGTTTTGATTTTATTGTGATCGTTTCGTGTGATGCGCGTGGATCGATCTAACAACTGCTCTCGAACAATATCGACATCTTTATCGCCGCGCCCTGAAAGGTTAACTATGACAACGCTCTCCACTTCCATCCTGGGCGCGATTTTGATCGCATGCGCAACCGCATGGGCCGACTCGAGGGCCGGAATAATTCCTTCGAGTTCCGAAAGAGTCTGAAATGCTAGCAAGGCTTCCTGGTCTGTTACCGAGGTGTATTCCACACGACCGGTATCGTGCAGAAATGCGTGCTCTGGTCCAATCGATGGATAATCGAGGCCAGCCGAAACTGAGTGAGTGGCAGCAATCTGTCCGTGTTTGTTTTGCAAAACGTAGCTCTTTGTCCCCTGCAATACCCCCGGACGTCCTCCACCGCTTTCATTAAAGCGGGCCGCGTGCTCTCCCAGGTTCCGTCCTCTTCCTCCTGCCTCGACGCCAATCATTCGCACCGATTCATCAGCAAGAAATGGATGAAACATGCCGATGGAGTTCGAACCACCGCCGACACAAGCCACGAGCGTGTTGGGCAGCCGGCCTTCAGCTTCCAGAATCTGTTCGCGCACCTCGCGTCCAATTACGCATTGGAACTCACGCACCATCACCGGATAAGGATGTGGGCCAAGTGCGCTGCCCAGCAGGTAGTAAGTATCGGCGACATTCGTCACCCAATCGCGCAATGCCTCGTTGATGGCGTCCTTGAGAGTGCGGGAGCCTGCTTCAACCGGCCTGACTTCGGCTCCCAGCAATTCCATCCGAAAGACATTCAGTGCCTGGCGACGCATGTCTTCAGCACCCATGTAGATTACGCATTTGAGACCAAACAGGGCGCAAACAGTGGCCGTCGCAACGCCGTGCTGGCCCGCACCCGTCTCAGCTATCACTCGCCGCTTGCCCATTCGTCGTGCCAGCAGGACCTGGCCCAGCGAGTTATTGATCTTGTGAGCTCCGGTATGCAGCAGGTCTTCACGCTTCAGGTATATTCTTGCGCCCCCGGCCAGTTCCGTGAGCCGGTTGGCGAGGAACAGAGGCGTGGGTCTGCCGGCATAGTTGGTAGATAAAGCCGTCAACTCTCTATGAAATTGTTGATCCGATTGCGCTTCATTGAACGCCTCGGTCAGCTCTTCCAGTGGAGCCATCAATGTTTCGGGCACAAAACGGCCCCCGTAGTCACCGAAGTGACCCAGGGCATCCGGCTGCTTGATAGACGTCACAACTTTCCCGCTTTCACTTAATCCTCTTGTCTCCACCGCGGAGGATGATCCACTAAATCACACGAAACGTTTTGTGTTATTTCGTGGATCGTTCTTTAGGTGTGGCACACTAAGCAATCAGCACTGAAAACCACTCAAAATCAGGAGCCTACTTCAGATATTTCTCGAACCACTCAAGATTCGTCTGTTTAGCCTTCAGCACCATCTTCGGTTCGTTCGGCCCGTGCGGCATCCGTGGTAACACAATCATCCGCACGGGAACGTTCTGAACTTTCAACGCATTGTAAAACTCATAACCCTGCGAGATGGGCACGCGCTCATCTGCCTCGCCGTGTTGAATCAATGTTGGTGTAGTTACACCTTTTGCATTAAACATCGCCGAGTGGGTGCGATAGATTTCCAGGTTCTCCCACGGCTGTCCTTCAAAATAGTCGGGAATGAAACTGGGAATATCGGCCGTGCCGATGAAACTCATCAGGTTGGTGACTCCTGCACCGACAGATGCGGCCTTGAAGCGCCGTGTTTGAGTTATCGTCCAGGAGGTCATGTATCCGCCGTAACTCCAACCCATTACCCCTAGCCGCTCCGGATCCGCCACGCCCATTTCAACTAAGCGATCAACGCCGCTCATGATGTCTTTGTAATCTCCGCCGCCCCAATCTCTAAGATTGGCAAAGCGGAATTTCTGTCCATAGCCTGACGACCCTCGCGGATTGACGCGCAAAACTGCAAAGCCGCGAGCGGAAAACGTCGCCAGCGGGTAAACGCTGCGACTGCCGGCGAGAAAGCTCTGCACGAACACTCCAGTTGGCCCGCCATGGATGACCACTAACAAAGGTACACGCTGATCCGGCTGATAATTAGCGGGATATGTAACCAGGCCTTCAACCTCCATTCCATCGCCGCTCTTCCACCTCACCACTTCGGTTTTTCCGAGCGTTGCCTTCGGCAAATCGGCATTGACCCGGCTAATTTGGACGGGTGCAAACTCACCGGCACCGCTGATAAATGCCTCAGGCGCACTAGCCGGACCCTGCAACGTGAAGCCAAACAGATTGTGCGACCGATTCAACGATGGTGTGCCAATGACTTCATTGCCTTTGTTGAGATCAATTACAGTGCCTGTAGCCACATCAATTGCGGATAGCCGGGTTACAGTGCCTCGAGTTTCGCTCAAAAAGATTTTCTTTCCATCGACTGACCAATCAATAACGCCGGGCTGGGCATCGAAGGTCTCTGCCAGGAGCCTCGGTGACCCACCAGCAGAAGGAATGATGGCGATCCTTTGATAAGCGGCCCAACGCGGGGGATCGTCCGACACAGTAAACGAGATCCATTTACCGTCGGGCGAGAAGAGAGGCGCAAATTCTGCCGCTCCGGTAGCAGCAAGGGTTTTAATTTCACCAGTCGCGACATCGGTCAACAACAGGTCGGCACTGGTCCAATAATCGGCCTTAGGCATTTTCGTGCGAGCAAAGGCTATCGTCTTCCCGTCGGGCGACCAGTCAAAGTCTGTCTCCACATTCGCGTCACCACTGAGACGCCGCGGTTCGCGTTTACCGGACTGGTCTGGATCAAGGTTGATCACGTAAAGACGATTTATCTTGACGTTCTCGTCAACCCAACGCCAGTCGTCCTTTCCCTTGTTGTTTTTTTCTTCATCGTCGCTTGCGGCGTCACGCATAATGAAGGCGATACGCTTTCCTTCCGGCGACCAGCCAAAGTTTCCCACGCTGCTCTTCACATCAGTGAGTTGTTCTGCCTCACCGCCACCGAGATGAATCAAGTAAAGGTTGTTCTTGGCACTCCGAGACGACGTGAAAGCCAGAGACTTGCTGTCCGGCGACCAACGAGGATTGTCTGAAGACTTTTCCGCAAAGGTTAGCTGCATAGCGTTACGGCCATCAGCTCCGGCCAGCCAAATCTGCGTTACATACTCGCTCTTCTCAGCATTCATGACGGCCGAACTGACCGTATAAGCTACGTTCTTCCCGTCCGGGGAAACGCGCACGGAACTGACGGCTTTAACCTTCATTTCCAGGTCCGGGGTCCATGCCGCTGGGGATTGAGCAGAAACCAGGATAGGGAGGGATAGAAGGACCGCAGCGAATAGGGGCGCGAGCCCAGCAGATTGTCGTCTCATGATCGGCGTCTCCAATTTGTAGGGGATGAAGTTATTGCGCCCGAGTTACCTTCTGTAGCGGCGCGGCCGCAACCCGATTTCGACCTTCGTTCTTTGCGACATAAAGCGCTCGATCGCTGGCGGCATAAAGCGAGCGATCTGAATCGGCATGCGCAGGGCACGCGGCCACACCGATGCTGACGGTTACGTGTCCCACGCCTTCGACGTGTCGTTCGGCAATCACAATGCGAAGCCGCTCGGCTGCGGCGAGTGCTTTGTCTGCTCCAATTCCGCCTAAAAGCAGGGCAAACTCCTCACCGCCAAGGCGTGCGGCCGTATCCGTGTCGCGTGACACATTCTCGAGCACATGTGCTACGTGCTGGATTGCTGCGTCGCCGGCCGTGTGTCCGTAAGTATCGTTTATCGCTTTAAGGTGGTCGATGTCCAGCGAAAGCAACGCGCAAGGTGAATTGTAACGCCGCCACCGCTCAATCTCACCGTTGAGTGCTTTGCGGAAACGGCGCCGGTTTGCGAGGCCAGTCAGCGGGTCAAGGTCAGCATCGGCTTTCAAACGTTCAATCCTGATTCGCAACTCAACCAGTTGTTTTACCCGCTCTTTCAGCAGGCTGATTTCATCCGGTAGTTGAAAATAATCGAACGCGCCCAGTTCCAGCGCCGCGCGCCGGCGATCGACGTTTGCAGAATCGGCGCCAATAATAATAAGCGGTAAACTGTCTTGATTCTTACCAAGCGTTCGGGCCAGCTCGGAATCGCTCAAGCCTTTTCGCGTTACGCTGGCAACAACAACGTGCGGCCGGGACCGCTGTATAGATACCAGCGCCCCCGCTCCGGTTGTGACGCCGACGACTTCTACCCCGATTGATTCAAAAGCCTCAACGTAAATCGCGGAAACATCATCAGAGATCACAAGGACACGACCGCGATCACGTCCAATTGTAGGGTCCGGCACGCTTCTGCGTTCTTTTTCAGTCATATGTGCAGATCATCGGATACGGGCGAGGTCCATGACCTGGCTCAAAAGAACGAGCGACCGTATGGGGGAGCCAGTCCTAGCGGGGCTCATTCAGAATAACGCGTCCGTACGCACGCACGTCAAGGTTTAACAGACCAATGTAACGCAAGCTGTTAGCTTGCGAACGGTGGGCAACGTCAATCTGTTAGCTTGCGTTCGCCCGCTAATCTTGAGTTGTCCGGCTGCATACGCAAACTAACAGTTTGCGTTACCCGCTCCGCCGAGCTGCAGCCACAAAGGCACGGACTTTTTCGGGATCTTTCCTCCCTGGAGAGACTTCCAGTGCGCTACAGGCATCGACGGCAAACGGCGCCACCTGGGAAATAGCTATGGAGATGTTTTCGGCGGATAGACCACCGGCCAAATAAAGTCGGGGAACAAGATTCCTAACCGTTCGCGCCATGGACCAATCGATCACCCGGCCGGTGCCGCCGCGAGCCTTCTTGTCGAAAGCATCGACCATGAACACCTGCGCGTCGTATTCAAGAGCGGAACGCGGATCAAAACCCGGACCAATCGCCAGGACCTTGATCACCTCGCGGTGTGATAATGCGGCGCAGAACTCAGGTGATTCATCACCATGAAGCTGCAACGCCCTGACACCTGCTTCATCTGCAATCTTCTCGACGGAGGCGGGGGTATCTTCGTTGACAAAAACGCCGACGGTGAGGATGCCTGAGGGAAGGTGCTTAATGATCGCGCGGGCCGCAGTTGGCTCGAGGTAACGCGGGCTTGCAGGATAAAAATTGAACCCCAGTGCGTCGGCGCCCGCGTCAACGGCGGAAAGCGCATCCGTGAGGTTGGTAATGCCGCAAATCTTGACGAATGTCATGGGTCTACCGGATTAAAGCCCGCAAGGCGGATTCGGGTTCCTCAGAACGCATCAACGACTCGCCCACCAGAAAGCCTTTGTAACCCAGCCCGCCCAGGCGTTTGAGATCCGTCCCGCTACTTAATCCGCTTTCACTCACGAGTGTAGCCCCGCTCGGCGCCTCAGCAACAAGCGCCACAGAGGTTTCAATCGACACGTCAAAGGTTCGCAGATTCCGATTGTTAACGCCAATCAGCTTTGCCCCCGTGTTCCGGGCTCTACTCATCTCTTCTGTGTTGTGCACTTCGACGAGTGCGTCCATCTGGAGTTCGTCTTCGATGACTTGTCTCAACCTTACAAGGTTTCCGTCATCGAGTGCCGCTACTATTAAAAGCACAGCATCCGCCCCCGCAGCGGCCGATTCGTAAATCTGATACTGATCGAACACAAAATCTTTACGCAGGAGCGGCAGGGAAACCGCCTTGCGCACGGCTATTAGATCTTCCAACGAGCCGGAGAAGTGATCCTCTTCAGTCAACACCGAGATTGCTCGTGCCCCACCCGACTGATAGCGCCGAGCCATTGCAGCCGGGTCTGCACTGTCGCAAATCTCGCCTTTCGAAGGTGAGCGGCGCTTGAATTCAGCAATAATGCCTGGTCCATCAAGCGTGTTGAGGGCAGTCGTCAGCGCGTGTTTATTTGCGTCTCGTCTGCAAAACAACGCCTGGGTATGAATTGCTTCACCAGGCACAGCTTTTTTTGCCGCCTCGACACGGATTCGTTTGCTCCGCATGATTTCTGCAAGCAGGTCCATCCTGATCAATCTATTGCGTGGTTGCCTGAATTAGCTCGTCAAGCTTTCCCCGGGCGGCGCCGTCATCGATGCTTTTCTCGGCGAGTTTTGCTGCCGCGCGTAGATCATTAGCCAGGCCGCCAACAAACAAAGCGGCGGCCGAGTTGGCGACAACTAAAGCACGTGCCTCATCGCGTCGTGCGCCGGAAAATACTTCTCGAATAATCTTAGCGTTTGCCGTGGCGTCGCCGCCGCGCAAGTGCTGTAGCGTTCCGCGCCACAAGCCAAAATCTTCCGGTTGGACCACAAAAGTTCGCACTGTTCCTTCCTTTGCCTCGGCTACGAAAGTGCGACCGTCAATGGTGATCTCGTCAAGTCCGTCTTCGCCGTGCACTATCCAAGCATGCTCGGCGCCGAGGAGTGAGAGAACCTTTGCCAACTTTTCGACAAAGGCTTCGCGCCATACACCAACGATTTGTCTGGGCGCTCCCGCCGGATTGCTCAGCGGGCCCAGCAAATTGAAGACTGTGTGCACTCCCAGCTGGCGCCGGACCGCGGCTACACGCGCGGTCGCGCCGTGATAAAGGGGAGCAAACATGAAACAGATGCTAATTTCATTCAGACAGTGCGCCGATACCGCAGGTAAGGCCTCAATGTTAACTCCCAGAGCAGTCAAGACATCTGCGCTGCCCGATTTACTGCTCGCCGCCCGATTGCCGTGTTTGGCGACTGGGAGGCCGGCGCCCGCAATCACAAAGGTTGCCGCGGTTGAAACGTTGAATGTCTTTGCCTGGCTCGACCCCGTTCCTGCGGTATCGATAAAATTTCGGTGATTGGAATTAAGTCGAAGAGCTGCTGAGCGCATCACTGACGCCATTCCGGCAAGTTCTTCAACGGTCTCGCCCTTTGCTGCGAGGGCGATGAGCGCTGCGGCGATCTGCGCATCGGTGGATTCTTCCTTGAGAAGCGCTTGCAACAACGCTGCAGCCTCGTCCCGAGTCAGATCTTCCCGCCGCAGAAGCTTAGCCAAAAACACGTGCAGTTCCGGCATAAAAAGTACTGCTTAAGATTTTCACCACTCATTGGAGTGCGGCAACCTGTTGCCGCTTTCCAACGTGCGCATCCACTCATCCATGCCTGTAATCACTCTTGGAAAGCGCTGACAGGTCAGCGCACTTCAAGGAGTTGCGTCTTACAACTTCAAGAAATTCTCCAACAACTGCTTTCCGCAGGGTGTCAGGATCGATTCGGGATGAAACTGAACTCCTTCTAATCTCATGGTCTTATGACGCAAACCCATAATGATGTCATCATTTGTCGAGGCCGAAACTTCCAAACACTCAGGCAGAGAGTCTCGCTCAACTATAAGCGAATGATAACGACCCGCGAGAAATCCATCTGTCAGTCCCGAAAATATAGTCTTCCCATCATGAAAGATTTCAGAAGCCTTTCCATGCATCAATTCAGGCGCGCGCACTACGTTGCCACCAAATGCCTGCCCAATCACCTGATGACCTAGACACACGCCGAGAATTGGTATCTTGCCGGCAAACCGTTCGACGACATTGAGGGATATTCCGGCATCGCTGGGAGTTCCAGGTCCGGGAGAAATCACGATCCTTTCTGGTTTGAGTTTAGCTTCAATCTCGGCTGCGGTTGTTTCTTTGTTACGACGTACTTCGACCCTCTGCCCCAACTCGCCCAGGTACTGAACCAGGTTGTAGGTAAAAGAATCGTAATTGTCGATTACTAAAAGCATGGTTGGGGGTCTTTGGTCTTTGGTCTTCGGTCCGTGGCGGGATCAAAACGTTACCGGATTAGGTATTACTTTAGAGTCCTTTCTCGGCCAGCTCGATCGCCTTGAACATTCCTCGCGCCTTATTCACAGTCTCTGCATATTCGTGCTCGGGTACTGAATCAGCAACGATGCCTGCGCCTGCCTGCACCATTGCTTTTCCGTCGCGTAAAACAATCGTCCTAATCGCAATGCACGAATCGAGGTTGGCGGCGTAGTCCATGTAGAGCACCGCACCCGCGTATACGCCACGACTCTCCGGCTCGAGCTCATGGATGATATCCATTGCCCGGATCTTCGGGGCCCCCGTCACAGTGCCGGCGGGAAAACAGGCAGCCAGAGCATTGAAACGATCCAGCCCATCGCGCAGGCGCGCGCGCAAACTCGTCACCAGATGTTGCACGTGAGAATAACGCTCGACTCCGAGCAGCTCTTCCACCTTAACGGAGCCATAGTCGGCGACGCGGCCAAGGTCATTGCGCCCGAGATCGACCAGCATCATGTGCTCAGCAACTTCCTTCTCGTCTGTGCGCAGATCTTCGCCCAGCATCCAGTCTTCGGTCTCCGTAGCTCCTCGCTTGCGAGTTCCGGCAATTGGCCTGTAATCGAGCCGCTGACCACGACAGCGGACCAACATCTCAGGCGAAGCCCCGATAAGTGTCTCTTCTCCCAGCCGCAGAAAAAACATGTATGGCGACGGATTGATGGTCCTTAAAGCACGATAGATTTGGATCGGCGCGCAGGAAAAAGTCGTGGAAAACTTCTGCGACAACACCACTTGATAACAGTCGCCGGCGGCAATGTGTTCCTTGATTTGACGTACTGCATCTTCGAACCCCTGCCGAGTCCAGTTTGATTTAGGAGCTGATGTTGGATTCAGATCCTGAGTTTGGGAAGTCCGCTCGAGTGCGGCCACCTGTCGCAGCTTCTCTTCCAGCAGATGGGTTCTCCCCACTGCTGCATCGTAGAGTTGTCGCAGCCGTTCGTGACTTCCTTGAGCCTCTTCGGTGAAAACAATGGAAACTATTTCCATTCTTTGCCGGACACGATCGAAGGCCACCATAGTGCGATAAAACATCCAGACCGCATCGATTGGCTCGGAAACCGGCGCCTTCTCGTCGCGGCGAATTGCGCTTTCAAACCAGCGAGCTGCGTCGTAGCCCAAATAGCCGACGGCGCCTCCAGCAAACGGCACCAGGCCCGGGCGTCGAGCGAGTCGTCTCTCACTGAAGTACTCACGGATCCAGTCAATGGCCAGTCCGGGAAACACTTCCGTCTTGCCATTACGTTCCACGAACGTTTGAGAACTCGAACCACGAACGACCATTTCCGGGTCAGCGCCAAGAAATGAGTAACGCGCAATGCGTTCGCCACCTTCTATCGACTCAAGCAGGAAAGTGTATGGTGACTCTGCCGCCACTCGCATGAAAGCTCCGACTGGAGTTTGCAAGTCGGCCAGCATTGAGCGCACGACAGGCACGACATTTCCCTGTCGCGCTTCGCGCTCAAACTCCTCAAACGATGCCGGTTGCAGATCAAGCATGGCCGATTTCACTCTAACGCGCTTCAAAGCAGTTTGTTTGCCGCGAGCCAGTGGCCGCCATCAACAACCAGGATGGCGCCATTGATGTAACTCGCCGCATCTGAACAAAGAAACACGGCCGCCTTCTCGATATCGGCAATCAGTCCAAATCGGCCCAGGGGCACTCGCTGCCGCAGTTTCGCCTTGATCGGTTCCGGCACCAGACGCTTCATGCCTTCGGTGTCTTCGATTGGACCTGGGGCGATCGCATTGACGCGGATTCCATGCCGTCCCCACTCAACAGCGAGATTGCGGGTTAATGCATCAACTCCGGCTTTCGCGGCCGAGACGTGTAATTGCATCGGAGTGCCAAGATAATGAAGCGTCGCGCTGATGTTGAGGATCTGCCCGTGGTTCTTTTTCAGTTCGGCAAAGGCGGCGCGACAAACATTAAATGTGCCTTTCAGATCAATATCTACCACCGTGCCGAAGCCGTTTGGCGAAAGCTCTTCCGGAGCGCAAAGAAAATTTCCCGCCGCTCCGTTGACGACGATGTCGATTTTGCCAAAGTATTCGACCGTCGCCGATATAGCTTTCTCTACCTCGTCTGGATTGCGTACGTCGGCGGCAATTGCAAATGCCTGGCCTCCGTTTTGTTTGATTGCGGCTGCCGCAGGTTCAAGGTGCTCGAGCTTGCGACTGACAAGTGCCACGGCTGACCCGGCCTCGGCGAGGGCCCGCGCAACACCACCAGTAATCCCCGTGCCGCCGCCGGTTATGAACGCAACATGATCGCGCAGGATGTAATCGAGAAATATGTTCTTTGTCATGGCGAGTAGTTATGCCGTTGAGACTACTCCTTTGGAGTGCGGCGCTTTATCGCCGCTTTTCAAGGTTGTATCCATTTCATTAGAGCCACTTGTTGACTGTAACATGAGCGTTAACAACCTTGAAAAGCGGCGATAAAGCGCCGCACTCCAAGGAGAAGCCTCCCACGTTACTAACTACCCGGAATGAACGGGCGCGCCTGCACTACGTAAATCTGACCCTTCATGAAGGCCCATTCGATATCCTGATCGCGGCTGCCAAATACCCTCTTTATCGCTGTCGCCGCCCGGACCAGCCGTCGTATCACCTCATCCGTGAGCACGTTTCGTTCGCCGGTGATCGGCACTTCCTTCACGCCGCCATTCTCATCGAAGGTCAGCAAACTGTCTTCCGCCGAACGAGTGAGGACTTGAATCGCGTTGGTCCGGGGACGATAGATCACCTGTTCAGCAATCTTCTTGCCCTCAACGACTTTTATTCCCAAACCCCGTTTGGCGCTAACGTAAATCGCTCCTTTGTTCTCCGCATCAAATGGGTCGGCAGTGATCATCACTCCGGAACTCTCGGAATTGATTCCTTCCTGAAGCAGCACCGCCATGAAGATCTTTGAGTGGTCCACCCCTGCCCGTTCACGTGCTTCGTAAGCCTCGAAATTCCATAACGACGCCCAGACTGTTTTGATGGCGCTGATTAACTCCTCAGTTCCGCGCACATTAGGAACGGTGGTGTACAAACCGGCGCCGCTGAAATTCGGCAAGTCTTCCGAATTCGATGAGCTTCTAACGAATAATCCTTTGCCGGGAAAACTTTGCGCCACCCGGCGCAAGAGCTGTGCGCGTAGATCATCATCAAACTGTCCATCCTGAATTTTCTTACGCAGGGCGGTCAGCTGCTGGCGACGATAGGCCGGATCGTGTACAAAGCGCTGATCGTTGAGCAGTGCATAGATCACATCATCCAGCTTGTTCGCGCGGATGAAATCGTCGTAGTAATAGAAAGGAATAGTGAAGCCATTCGGTACGATGATGCCGGGCAAATGGGCATTGAGCAATTCGCCAAGATTTGCCGACTTGCCGCCAAAGGCGATCCCTGACTTGGCCCTTTGCTGTGCCAGACTGAGTAGACGCGTTTCGGAAAGATCGTATCTGGGTTTCAAGACGTCTTGCCGCTGAGCTAAGCGACGCTGATACTCTCGCAATTGATCTATGTCGGCGCGCTTTATTGAATAGCTGTCGCGCTTTGTTTCGAACGAAACCCACCAACCGTCATACTGCTTCAATAGCTCTGGCGCGTTCTTGATGTAAGCATTGGGAATCCCCCAACCTTTCGCCAGCAGGTTGATGTGCGACAGGGGTGTCGAAGGCTTTGTCGAAATGACTCCGGCAACCGGCGGCAACTGCACCGGCACCTCATCGAGCACCAGGATCTCGTTGAATCCAATCTCGACGTGGTCATCCAATTTGGGAATGATATGGATGCGCCCCAATCCAGTGGCAATGTTGAGGGCTTGATAATCCTGTTCCCGGTTAATATCACTTTGCAAGACGCGATTCAGCGCGGGCAGCGCAGCGGTCGCTTCTTCCTGGCGAATTGAATTGGGCTTGAATGCAACCGGTTGAAAGAAGCTGCGGGCGATTACTTCCGCCGCAAGACTGATCTGTTCCGCCGGAATCAAATCGCCTTCCCAAAATTCGAATGTCCACCGCTTGATAGGCGTCTGGTAGGCGACGGTGCCGAGAATGAACCGCCGATTGGGTTTGAGGTAGTTGTTGTCAAAAAACTCTCGTCCTCGCTCCAGTGAAAGGTAGGTACCGTTCACAAAGTCTTTGTGAAACGGGTACCGCTTTGTATTGACGTAGTAAATCCGGTTCTTGTCCTGCCGATCAATTACGAACAGTATATGTGGCAGCGCGTAAGGCGTATCGGGATCGTAGGTGACGGCGAGCGAGTCAAATTCACTCTGTGATGACACTCGTGGCAAAGACTTCAGATCGGTCTGTGCTGACACCGGCACGCACACAGCACAAGCCAAAATGAAAAACACCACTATCCGTTTTTTGAAGCGCATTTCCTTCTTCGCCGGTCTCACGTCAACACTTCCCTACCTGTTCGTCTCAGTAATTCTAGCAGATCGTCGATGTGCCTCTGCTCAGTGAGAAAACTATTGATGTTTACTCTCAATGCGCGCCGGCCGTTTAGGATCGTGGTTGTCAACCAGGCCTCGCCGCCGCGCTCGATTCGCTGCTGAAGGTTTTGTTGTATCCGATCCTGGTCCTCACCGGAGGAGTCGCGGATCGAGGCCGGGAGAAACTTGAAACAACACACCGCCGTCTCGACTGGGGACACTGTTTCAAATCCTTCCGACTCAGCGAGGCCATCCGCGAGATATCTTGTAAGCTCGATCTGACGCTCGATAGCGTCTGCATAGCCCGCGCGCCCCATGAACTGCAGGGCCATCCAGAGCTTGAGAGAGTTGAAGCGTCTGGTGCCCATCTGGCCATAGCGGAAGAAATCAAATTCGACATCGACGCCACCGCGATCTTCGCTTAAATACTCGGCGCTGATATCAAACGCATCTCGCAGGATCCGGCCGCCACCACGCGCCAAAACGGCGCCGCAGGCAAACGGCACAAACAGCCATTTGTGTGGATCGAGGGTTATGGAATCGGCCTTCTCGATGCCCCGTAACTTCTGACGATGAGCGTTGGAAAAACTGAGTGCCCCGCCATATGCAGCATCGACGTGAAACCAGCACTCATGCTCGCGAGCGATGACTTCAAGCTCTTCGAGCGGATCGATCACTCCGGTCGAGGTGGCGCCGGCTACTCCCACAACACAACACGGCAATCGACCTTCCCGGCGATCCTGATCGATTGTTGCGCGAAGCGCGTCAGTGCGAATATGGAACTGACCGTCAGTCGGAATCTTGCGCAGTCCGGCGCGGCCAAGACCGAGGATGTCAGCGCTCTTTTCGATTGAGTAATGACATTGCTCCGAAGCGTAAATCGTGAGATCGGCCGGTGCTGAGCGAACCCCGCGATGAATCAGGCCAAATGAGGCGTTGTCACGGGCGCACTTGAGGGCAATCAAGTTGGCCTCGGAACCGCCACTAGCGAGCGTACCAAAGCTCTCCTGATCGTAGCCCACCAGGTCACACAACCAGCGCATCACACGCGCCTCGATCATGGCGGAGGTGGGACCGTTCCGCCAGGCGCCGGCGTTTTGATTTAGTGTGGAAGACAGCGCATCGGCCCAGACGCCAATCGGCAAAGGTGTCGGATTAAACTGACCGTAATAGCGCGGGCTCGGCACCTTCATCGCGTTGGGCGCGATGTCTGATTCAAAGCGCTTGAGAATCTCTTCAATTGCTCTGCCGGTTTCGGGTAGCGGCTCATCAAAAAGCTTTTCGAGATCGGTCGGAGTCGCTTCGGGAGTGACACGGCATGCATCGAGTTGGGCTACATATTCGGTGATTATTCTCGTCACCGAACGACCCAGGAGTTCATGCTGATTTACCAGATCCTTGATCATGACCAGTTGCCTTCTCTAATTGCTGGCTAAGCGTTTGATTAAGATTCTCGCGCAAAAGCGGGATACAGGAAAGTCGCGGTACAGCCATTCTTGGAGTGTTTTCGGGCTATCTGTTTGTTGTGATACTTTTGAGTACAACACAGCCTTTGGCCAGGTGAATAAGATCAATCACAACGCGCCCGACGCGCATCTTCTGTCCTACACCTCCTACAACGTAAACTCCGCCACTGGACAGACGGAATGTCCACGGTTCACCGAGCGCCATGACTGGGCGCAATACTGGAATGGCGATACGGATGATGTGCCGGCGACCGCCGAGGAGGCGTTTACTTATTACGCTGTAGATGGAAGTGTGCCCAGTGCCTGGACCCGGGTGAAATTTCCTGACGGAACAGTTTACAAAGAATACTTTGCCACCACCGGCTGGCAAACAGGCCTGACGACTACGACGAAGAATTACGTTACCATCGAGGACGAGCAAGCCGATACTGACCAGACTCCGACCTGGAAGAAGAAGACGACTACCACCTGGACGCAGGACAACACCGGGCTGACGTATCAGAAGAATCCTCGTATAACTGAGACGAACATCTACGACTCCAGCAACAATCGCCGGCGGGCCGTGATGAGCTATACGACCTTCACTTTGCCGAGTGGCGCGAGTTGCAGTCTGCCTAATGAAGTCACGGAATACCAAAGTGACGCAACTACGGTATTGCGCCGTTCACACACGGACTACCTGTTGACGTCAGCTTATCTCGATAGGCGGGTCATTGGTCTGCCGGAATGGAAATATGTTTACGACGCTCCAGGAAACCTGGCGGCTAAATCCTATTTCAAGTACGACTGGGATGTGCATTTGGATGATTTGCCGGGCGCCACGCATCACGATGACACAAATTACAGTAAATCAGCTCTCATCATCGGCCGCGGAAATCTGTCGATGTTACAGCGTTATGATATTACGGATCCAAACAACACCAGCAAAGTTGTGGAGTTCAAATCGAGTTACAACACGACCGGACAGGTGACACTGACACGAGACATGCGTTGGCACCAGACGTTTATCAGCTATACGGATTCATTCTCTGACGGAATAAACCGCAACACGTATGCTTACCCGACTACGTTTACGGACGGCGACGGATATCAAACGCTTGTAAAATACAACTTTGACTTCGGAGGCGTGACGTGGCAGCAGACACCGTCGCCCAATGCCGGTCAAACTGCGCCTACCGTCAGTTACACATACGACTCCGCCACGCGACCGCAGCAGGTAACCAGCGGTGTGAATGGCGCGTATACGCGCTGGGAATATCCAGGCGACGCGCTTTCCGTTAAGACCTTTGCCACGATCAACACCACCGCCGAGGCTTATTCGGCGCAGATTCTCGATGGCGCGGGACGCGTCCGTGACAGCATTTCAGATCATCCGGGGAGCACTGGCCTTTATCGCGGTCAGGACATGGTTTACGACGTGATGGGACGGCTTTGGAAACAATCCAACCCCATTGAAATTACTGCCAGTTGGTCTCCAACAGGTGATGACTCGGCCTGGGTCTACACGCAACAAACCTATGACTGGAAAGGCCGGCCTCTCGTGACCACAAATACTGACGGCACGACGCGCGACAATACTTACGGGGGTTGCGGCTGCGCGGGTGGCGAAGTTGTAACGGTACGCGACGAGGCCGGGCGAAGGCGGCGGCTGACAATGGATGTAGTTGGACGGCTTTCGAAAGTCGAGGAGTTGAATTTTAACCAGACGGTTTACTCAACCACGACCTATGGCTACAACGTTCTCGACCAGGTGCAAAGTATCAACCATGCCGGTCAGACCCGCACTTTTGATTATGACGGGCATGGCCGTTTGTGGCACAAGATAACTCCCGAGCAGGGCAGCTGCACCTATGCGTACTGGGAAGACGATGAAATGAAGAGCATGACTGACGCGCGCGGGGCAAAGAGCACTTTTGATTACAACGGCCGTCACTTGTTGACGAGCATTGTTTACGATCTCTCTGGAGTGTTGCCGGGGCAGAATGTGGCAAGCACCGCAAATGTCACATATGGCTATGACGCGGCAGGAAATCGGACGTCCATGAGTGACGGTTTGGGTTCGGCGAGTTATTCATATAACCAACTTTCGCGATTGACCTCCGAATCGCGCACGTTCGCCGGTCTGGGTGGACCGTACACGCTCAGCTACCAATATAACCTGGCCGGTGAGTTAACGAGCATCACCAATCCGTTTGGCGTGACGGTCGGTTACGGGTATGACAAAACCGGACGGCCGACCTCGGTCACGGGCTCCGGCTATTACAGTATTTCCACCTACATCAGCAACATTTCCTACCGAGCTTTTGGTCCGAAACAGGTGAGCTACGGAAATACCCGGGCGCTTTTACTCTCATACAACAACCGCATGTTTCTAACGCAGTGGAATGTCCCCGGCGTGCTGGCTTATGGCTATCACTACGATTACTACGGCGAGAATAATACGGGCCGGGTGACCTTTGCCGACAATCTTTACAACGGTGCCTCGCGTGACGCAACCTTGGATCGTTCGTGGTATTACGAAGATATGGGAAGGTTCGGCGTAGGTTACACGGGTTCGGAAGCGCGCGCAACGATTGGCACCGATACATGGGGACATCCGGATGGGCCTTATGCGCAAGGGTACGGATACGACGTCTGGGGTAACCGCACGCACGAGGAGGGATGGGGCGGGATCTACGGCAGCTATACGAACGGCAACCCGACTTACACGAGCAATCGGAGGAATGGTGGAACCTACGATTTAGCTGGGAACTACACGGCAGGTGGCGCGGCGACTTACGATGCCACCGGACAACAGGTGGCCTACACCACCGGCAGCATCAGTCACGTCTATGATGGCGACCGGCTGCGCGGAAAGAAGGTTGATCACGGAGTAGGGACTTACTATGTGCGTTCGAGCGTGCTGGGTGGACAGGTGGTGGCGGAGATCAATTCCGCAGGCACCTGGATGCGTGGCTATGTCTATTTAGGTGGACAATTAATTGCGCTGCAGGACAGTGGCGTTTACTGGGTCCACAAAGAGCCTTACACGAAAGGCCAACGCTTCACGACTTCCCTCGGAGTTGTCACGGGCAACATTGTCGAAGTTGATCCCTGGGGTGGCAACACTGCACGGAGTGTCAGCAGCGCCTTCCAACCGCATCTCTACACCAGCTACGAACGTGATTCGGATGGTGGCGACGATGCGATGAATCGTCGTTACAGTCCAAACTGGTCCCGCTTCTCGCAGCCCGACCCTTATGATGGGAGTTATGACCCGCGCGATCCCCAGTCGTTAAATCGGTACAGCTACGTAAATAACGATCCCGTTGACTCTATGGATCCCACTGGTCTTTTGCCGATTTTAGATTGTTCACGGATGGCCAGCGGTGATGGTTTGGTCTGGTATCAATGCGACATTTCCTACGTTCCAGGCCCACATTTCCCCCATGAGCCAAATCCACGCGGTGGAGGTCCTGGCGGTCAAGATCGAAACCCTTCACCGCCTCCTGATCAACTCAAGAAAGCATTCTACGAGCTATATCAGAAGAAGCTTGCGCGTTGTATCTGGCAAGTTTTCAGGACTGATCTAGACGGGCAACCGATGAACACAGCTCAAGTGATGGAACGACAGACGCTGAGAAACTCGCCTATTGTAGACATGAGTCAAACAATGGGCCAGATCGGAGCCCAAGGGTATGAAACTGACGCGACTGATCCTTATAATGGCCGATACGGCACCATTCACATAGCGTCGAACTTACCAGGCTGGCATACAACTACAGGGCAGACCATTTCCGTGCAAGAGAATTATTTCCGAACTTATGCTCACGAGCTTGGTAATTTGCTCAGCGCACGGTACACGGGTGACGGAAATACTCACGGAATACGGGCAGGAATCATGGGTGCTGTTAGCGGGAGCATCCTGGACTTTGATACAGGGGCCAGGTTGGAGTCGTGCATCTTTGGAAATGGTGGCTACTAGGAAGGATCATCAACATGTACCGACTTACATTATGGGTTGTTATAGCGCTTCTGTCTCTATGCATAGTGACTGGCGTTGTGTGGTTAGGCCGAGGCTTTTCGCAGACTGGAGAGTTGAAGCAACATTCTCAATCGTCAACTGCTGCAATGTCAGAAGTGCCAACAGTACTCTTTTGTGATCTCCTATCCAACCCTAAGGCTTATGACATGAAGGTCATTCGCGCCCAAGCGGTTCTGGTGGTCAACCATGACTACCGAGCGCTTTACGATCCGTCATGCATAACCAAGGAGCCAATGGTAGGCGTTGAGCCCGATTCCTCTCTCCATTACGAGCCAAGTGATGCAGTGCCAGAAAAGCTTTTTGAGCTCGTAACACGTCCGGAAACGGAAATAAAAGAAGGAAGCGCTCGTGTTGTTATGGTTGGTAAGTTTGAAGGACCCAACTTTCGCAAAGACGGGCGGATAAGTAGATTTCAGCATCACTTTATCGTCATGCGTGTGGAGAAAGCAGAACCTGTAACAGCAGGTAAAGGTTGATCACGAATCAATCAATGGATGTTTCTGACGCAGTGGAATGTGCCTGGCGTGCTGGGTTATTCGTACCACTACGATTACTACGGAGAAAACAATACGGGCCGGGTGACCTTTGCCGACAATCTTTACAACGGCGCGAACCGTGATGCGACGCTGGATCGGTCGTGGTACTACGAAGACATGGGGCGGTTGAATGTCTCCTACACGGGCTCGGAAGCCCGCGCGACAATTGGCACCGACACTTGGGGCCATCCCGATGGTCCATATGCCCAGGGCTACGGGTATGACGTTTTGGGCAATCGCACTCATGAAGAAGGCTGGGGCGGGATCTATGGCAGCTATACGAACGGCAACCCGACTTACACGAGCAATCGGAGGGATGGCGGCACGTATGACTTGGCGGGCAATTACACGGCCGGCGGTGCGGCCACGTACGATGCCACAGGACAGCAGGTGGCTTACACCGGCGGCAGCCTCAGCCACGTTTACGATGGCGACCGATTGCGCGGGAAAAAGATTGATCACGGAGTGGCGACATACTATGTGCGTTCAAGCGTGCTGGGTGGCCAGGTGGTGGCGGAGATCAATTCCGCTGGCAGCTGGATGCGCGGTTATGTTTACCTGGGAGGGCAGTTGCTAGCTTTGCAGGACAGTGGCGTCTACTGGGTACACCAGGAGCCTTACACTAAAGGCCAGCGCTTCACGACTTCCTTGGGGGTTGTCACGGGGAACATCGTCGAACTCGATCCCTGGGGTGGGAACACCACGCGCAGCCAGTACAGCAGCTTCCAACCACATCTTTACACCAGCTATGAGCGCGACTCAGACGGCGGCGACGATGCGATGAATCGTCGTTACAGTCCCTACTGGTCCCGCTTCTCGCAGCCTGATCCTTTCGATGGAAGTTATGACGGAACCGATCCGCAGTCGTTCAATCGATACAGCTATGTGCATAATGACCCGGTAAATTATGTCGACCCGAGTGGATTAAAGGAGCCACTGGTCTGTGGTCCAGGCGAGGATTGTGTAATAAGCACTACCACCTGGGCGCGTTTTTGGGATGATCGCGACGGACCAAGTCTAAGTGGCCTGTGGAGCATCGGCCCGCACCCAGATTCCCCGAGGGGTGGTCGTGGGCATTCGCAGAACCCTGGACAGATCAAAACAATTACTGAGTGTCAGATGTTTGCCAATATTGTGGCAGAAACCGCAGCGGAGTCGGGCAGTCCGGCTGACTTCGTAAACAAGCTTTGGGACAAATTTGCTCAAGACAAGGATAGGTTGGCTTGGGGCAGCACGGGATTCAAACAGGCGTTCAAAGACGATGTTGGACCCGACAACTCGCCAAATCAGGTTCGACACTACGTTGGAGGTTTACGCTCTGGATTCGTGCTCGGCATTTTTGGAAACGTCGCCGCGAACCTGCGCGAAAGCCAGGGTGTCGGATTCGATGACACTAATCCTCAGAGAAAAAATCCCACACCCAGAACTAACCCCCTTACTCCCAGTAACGAGGCAGACAGAAGACTCAACGCCGTTTCCACAAGCCACGGCAAAGCCCTGATGAGCGGCACAATTAAGCCGGTAGATCTGCCGGCCAATATCCTGGCGGATGTTTGCCAGTAACTTCTGCGGGAGGGACTCTCATGTGTTTTGTAAGAATCAAAGCTGCAGCGAAACTGCTTAAGAAACCAATAGTGTTCGCGCACAATTGCGTTTTTCATCACTCCCAGAGAGCTCAAAGGATTCCTCTAACATACAGGACTGTGGCAATTTTGCGAGCGCAGCTACAACGACCAGGTCACCGTGGTTTGTCAATGTGCTGTTCCGTGCTGTGGCTGATCTCGTCTTCCGCGTGCTCTCTGGTAGGAACACCTAACATAGGGGGAGGGACACCCAACATTAAGGTGCAGTTTGTTAATTCTCGCGCAGGCTGGATTGTTGGGGAGCGCTTGTGGCGTACGGACGATGGCGGTCTCACTTGGAAGACAGTTCGCAGTAACGGTTTCGGCACCTTTAAGGCGGAATACGTTGGTTACGGGCACCGGGCAATTCAATTTATTGATTCTGAAGTAGCTGTGCAATTGGTTGGCAATACTCTTGCGAAAACGACTGATGGTGGGCGCACATGGGCTCAAAAGCTGCCAATCCCTACGCCTGATAACCAAGACATACCACCTCAGACCGTGTTCTTCTTTTCGCGAGAATTAGGATGGATCGTCGGCGAGCTTGTTTATCGGACCACCGATGGTGGTAGTAATTGGCAGGTTGTGTCTAGCACACCTTTGGGAGACTCTCAAAACCAAAGAAATATGCGCATAGCACCAGCTTACGCGGATTATATGCCGTCCCTTTGGTTTACCGATCCCAAACACGGAGTGATGGCGCGCTTGGATGGCGAGGTCTATGCGACGAGCGATGGGGGTGACACTTGGCAACTGGTCTTGAGAGCCGACAGAAGAATCAATGATCTTATCTTTGTCGATGCTCAGGATGGTTGGATGGTTGGCACCGAGGGGTTTTTAGCAAAAACCGTTGACGGCGGTCGTACGTGGACCACTCTCCGCACTCCGACAACGGCCGATCTGAATAGCATTTCCTTTGCGGGTAAACGGATCGGGTGCGCCGTGGGCGAGGACGGTACGATTCTCTTTACCAAAGACGGCGGTCTGACATGGAATATTGCTCCGATTCCCTTCACGAGATCACGACCGCCATTAGCCTCGATCGGTTTTGCTGATGAATTGCATGCTTGGGCTGTGGGCGGTAACAGTGATCCAATGAAACCCTCACTATCTGCTCCATCTAGTGTTGTGGTCGCCACTGATGATGGTGGGCAGACTTGGCGCGTCGTACAACTATGACGTACGTCGTTGCTTATCCCGCAGGAGCCTGAGGTCCCCTGGGATACTAGCGAGGCCGGTCGCAAGGAACCGTGCTGGAAAGACCAAGAGGAGATTGCGAAGATCATTGCCGAGGGTCTCGGTGGACGATTCAATGCGCTCCCCAAGCCCCGAAACTGGCAGTTCGAAATTCCAAAGGGGCTGGGTACTGATGACCTGACACGTGCTATGGACTTGGCTGGGGCCGAGCGATTCTAAGTTGGGCAAGGAGACATGTTTTATAGTCAAATTAAGTTTGTGAACCGGCAGGTCGGCTGGTTGGTAGGTCAGAACAATCTATACCGTACCAATGACGCGGGTAGAACTTGGAATGTGGTCCTGAAGCTTCCTCTGTTATCCTAAACCCGCAGAACCCTTACACCGACTCAGGCTTCCCAGCTGGCAAGTCTTATAGAGCGTGACAGACCGGAATCCCTGTCCTACTCTTGCGCTTTAAGCATGAAAGGTGAGAACAGCACGGACATCTTGCTGGCTACTCTCAAGAATGAGAGTCCGAACTATGGCTTCACACTCTCTACGGACGAGCTCAAAAGACTAGCCAGTTTTTATGAGCTCCTGGAGGCGTGGAACACTCGACTGCATCTTGTCGCGCCCTGTTCGGCAAAAGAATTTGCCACCCGTCATCTGCTGGAATCGATGTTTCTGACCAACTATCTGCCCAACAACGCAACTGTAGTTGACGTGGGCTCAGGAGCAGGCCTTCCCATAATTCCCTGTCTCATCGTGCGATCTGACTTGCGCGCGACCCTCATTGAGTCATCGAAAAAGAAAGCCGTGTTCCTGCGTGAAGCGTTAAAGCAGGTAGGCGTCAGCGAGTCCGCAACAGTTATCGCTGAGCGATTTGAGACATTATCGGAATTGAAAGCAGACATTGTCACTTCTCGAGCGCTCGACAAATTTGAGGTCCGATTGGCGGAACTAGTCAATTGGTCTCCAAAGACAGCGAGTTTGCTGCTCTACGGAGGCCCATCGATGCGCAAGAAGCTGCAACAGTTAAAGCTGGGTTTTGCGGAGGAGTTATTAGCCAACTCCGTTAGACGATTTCTGTTTACCGTGAAACCGCATTGAGTTAACGCCGGCGCAGGTTTTAATTTACGCCGGCTTTACATCTTTGCAATCGCACGAAACTCAGCGCACTACGTCAATAGCGATGAGTTGTTGACCGGAAATCACAAAGTCCGCGGGAGGCAATTCCATTTCGTAAACAGGTGACAGAACTGTCGGCGTATAACCACCGGAATTCCTGTCGCTGTTCAAGGTTGCGATTACCGATGGCGGCAGATTTGGCATTTCACTCGTGCCAATCACAGCGCCCGCGGTAATGCGAAACAGTTTTACGTATAGGCGATCGCTTTTCTTGACAGTATTGATTGCTTTAACAAGCTGGCCCAGATCCTGGGGCACAAAGGCTTTCGCGGCTGAGCCCTCCTGCAAGGCGCCGCCGTCTCCGACAAAGACCAGAAGTTGTCCCGGTGAGGCATCATCGGGAATCTGCACGGGGATGCGCTGCACGAACTGCTTGCCTGATTCCGTTCTGACGTAAGCCTGGATCTCAATTTTTTCGCCCCGGCGCACTTCGGTCCGATCCACGGCGATTCTTTCCAACGTGCCTGCATACTTCGTGTCGGTTGACGAAATATCAAGATTGATTCCGTCGATCTGGACGTCGTCAAAACCGCTGGCCAACAAGGAACTCAAAGGAGTTGCCACCGAACCGGCTGCGAGGATTGCCGAGTTGCCGGCCGAGAATCGGCGATCAAGCTGAACTGCTTCCTGGCCTTTGACACGAATCTCGCCGCTTAAGCTGATCGTCGAGTCACCCAGCGCTCGTTCACTCGAGGTGATGGTGTTAAAGACAGTGATGTTTAGTAACAGCGGGGTCAAAAAGGAATCGTTGGCGACTTCATAAGAGTACGTTTCGGTGCGTTCGCGACTCGTATGCAACTTGATCTTGACGGGAATCATCTTTGGCGCGAGCCCCAGCCGGCCAAATATTCCCGAAGCACGATCTTGAGAAATGGACCCAACCATTTGGCCCGGCACAGATAATTTGAACGAGTTGTTGACGTTGGGAATGACCGTTACCACCGAGGTTTCCGTCATTGGCATGTCTGACGAACCGAGGCTCAGGAATGGGTGACCAAAGGCATAAATCCGATCGCCGTCGCGCATCGTGACAGTGCCTGATGCGGCAATCGAATAATCGCCGCGAATGAGCTGCACGCTGACGGAACTCCCCGCCGGAAGCGTCTTTTCGTCGACCGTACCCAGAGGTGTGATACCGGCGGCGCCACCCACTCCAGACACCGGCAAAAGTCCGTTGGCTGTCAGTTGAGGGGCAAAGACGGCAAGCGATTCCTGACTAATTCCGCTGAAAACAACGGGAGTCGCAATCGGCACCATTTGCTGGCCCAGCAAAGGTATCAATGGCGAGCCCGCTGAAACGGAAGCAATCAAAGGAGCACCGGTTACCGCCGGTCTCGGCAGGATTGGTTTCCAATCAGTCGAGGCCAACTGGGAAAACGAAACGGCCCGTGGCTCCCGGGGCTTTTGCGTTTCACTGGCGCCCTGGCCAAAGAGATCGATCATCTGTTGGATAGGGGTTATGCCTGCTATGGGTTCTTTGGAAAAAGGAAAACTGAAGGCAATTGCACCCACGAGTTTCCCGTCGATGTAAACGGGAGAACCCGACATGCCACCAAACACCCCCGTTTTCTCTACATTCGAACCGCTCAACCGGGCGATGATTGCCGACTGGCGAGAGTTTGGGAAACCCGGGAGAACGCCCAAAACCTCAACTCCGAACTCCTCCGCCTGAGAGCCTGAAAAGACTGTCCGCGCGATGCCTTTCATTCCTGGGCGTAAATCCTCGAGCGGAAACAACCTTGGGTCTCGTGCTTTCGCCTCTCCAGGGCGTGTCTGGCCTCGAGCCGAAAGACCGAGGGGAATCATCAAGGCCGTGAGCACTAGAACCGATAGCAATCTCTTCATTACTTCCTCATATTTCCTTAAATGCAGGTCAGGATAAGGTAGAAACTCGTCTTGTCAGGGAGCGTCTCTAACGGCGGGCCGTCGCCAGTAACGACTATAACTTCGGCTCCGGGGCCGGTCAAGGCAATGGGTCTGGAAAATCGATACCTGGGCATGGACGAACATCAACTCCACGATGAACACGCATTAGACGCATAAACTCGTGAAACCGTTCCCTGCCACTTGGCTCAATAGTACCTGCATGGTAACGTGCGCACGAGTTTCTCGTCCCTGGACTCCAAAAGAAACAAGCAGCGCAATGGATTCGGTGCAAGGATTTATCCTGGTTGGCGGAGCATCAAGCCGAATGGGTTCTGACAAATCGCGGCTTATGCTCGATGGTCGCACGTTTACTGAACAAATAGCTCGAGCGCTTTCCGGCGTTGTCCGGTCAGTTACCCTGGTTGGGAAAAGTATCGACAGCTTTGGTTTCGAAAGAAGAGACGACGTATTCGCACAATGGGGAGCGTTAGGCGGGATACATGCGGCATTGGCGGCTTGCCAAAGCGAATGGGCGTTAGTTGTTGCTTGCGATCTGCCGTTTGTCACGCCTAGTCTATTTACACGGCTGGCTGGGCTTCGGCCCGGGTTTGAAGCGGTAGCTCCGCTGCAGCCGAATGGCTATGTGCAGCCTTTGTCTGCACTTTATCGTGTTGACCCCTGTTTGGAGCGCTCGGAACAACTCATCAAAGCCGGACAAAGACGTCCTTTGGCGCTGCTTGATTCCGTCAAAACCCGGTTGGTTGCGTTTGAGGAGTTAAGCGATCTCGCCGATGCGGACCATTTTTTTGATAACATCAATACGCCGGAAGATTACCTGAAAGCGACTTCGAAAGGAGGCGACTCATCGGCCGAAGGATGAATTCAGACCCCGGGCTTCACTTTTATCCTTAACCCTCATTTATTTCATGTCACCACGACGACGATTGGGCAAGAAGCTCTTCAAATCTCTGCTGCCAATACTGGTATTGGTGGTCTTGGCCGTCGCCATTTCCCTCAGTTTGATTGTTTACGGAGTTACGCGCCCTCCGCGCCACGCTTACCTGGTAACGCCCAAAAGTTTTCGGGAGATCAGTGGACCGGCACTCAAGGTCTCGGACGAGGCATGGCGTAATCATGATGGCACGCAAGCACGAGGTTGGCTGCTGCGAGGTGTCCCACGCGCCCCGGCCGTCATCTTGCTGCATCGCTACGGCGTTGATCGATCATGGCTTTTTAACCTCGGGGTGAAGATCAACGAGACTACGAATTTTACTGTTTTATGGCCTGACTTGCGGGGCCACGGATTAGACCCACCGGTGAAATGGAGTTCGTTTGGTATTCGTGAAGGAGAGGACGTGCTGGCCGCCATGGACTTTCTGCGAACTCTTAAGAGCGAGACAGGCCAGGAATTGGTAGGACAAAACATCGGACTCTACGGTGTCGAGCTTGGCGCAGTTGCCGCTCTGGAAGCGGCGCAGCACCACAGCGAAGTTACTTCCCTGGTGCTTGATTCGGTGCCGGTATCTTCGGATGATCTACTTCAGGCGGCGGTCAAAGAGGACATTGGGATAGATAACAACCTGGTCCAATATCTGGTCCGCAACTCAATCCGCATATATTTTCTGGGCCAGTACTACAACATTTCTGCGTGCGAGATTGCCGCTTCGATGAAAAATCGCCGCGTTCTGTTGCTGTCCGGTCCCGAGGCTGACCAACTGCGCGCTTCTACCATTGCCCTGGCCCGGTGCTTTCCTCCCTCAGTCACTCTGGAAACTAAAGCCGATTTGCCGCTAACGGGCTTCAGGCTGCCCTCCGCTACGGGTGAGCAGGGAGAAGGTTACGACCGTCGCGTCATAGAGTTCTTTGATCGCAATCTTCGCTGACAACACTGCAAATTTCAATTCACACTCACGGCCACAATCGCCATCGTTCCGTTGTCTCCGATCACATCCGCAGTAACAGAATTGAGGCTGGTTAACTGGTTGACATACCCCAGCGGCGCCAGAATCAACACGGCCCCGTTGTTCTCGCGGGCAGCCGCGAGGACCTCGGCGCTGCTCTCAAGTTTTGCGGGTTCACGGTCAGGTCCATACAGCAAACGTCCACTGGCGTAAAACTGGGCCGTACGGTCAATAGTGTGCAGGGCTCCGACGCGCAAGTTCGAATACCCGCGCTCATCGGCAAGCCGTATTAACCGCGCGACTGAGTCGCGCTGTGCGATTTTGTCAATACCGCAGTTCAGGAGCAGCAACGATGCCAACACGGTGGACGCAGCTATCAAAACCGCAGCCGTCGCCCGAAAGCGCGGCCATAGCCCGGCAATGAGTCCGGCGATCGCGAGTGGCAAGACGATTGCCACTGAGCAGCTTTGCGAGAGGGCGCCAGAAAGTCTTGCGTAGAACAAAGCTCCCGCTGCAAAAAGGATACACAGCAATGCTGCTGCTCTCATGGCTACGTGGCCAGTCTCACCCGTTGAGACAAACCGAGTCAGTCGTTCTCCCGAAAGCAAGGCAATCGCCGGCAGCACCGGAACGATGTAGCCGGGCAATTTCGACGCGGAGAATGAAAAGGTCACCAGTGGTAACAGCATCCAGACAAGCGATAAGACACGCAATTTATTCAGTGGATCATCCGACCTCCAGTGCCAACTGCGGAGGCTGGAAAGTGCGTTCAAGAAGAAGGGCGTCCAGGGCAATGTCATCGGTACCAAAATCACTGGATAGAATAGAAAGGGTTGTGGGTGGTGATACTTGTTCGTCAGGTATCTCGCGAAGTGATGTTGAATGATGAATTCCCGGATAAACAGTTTGCCGTGGTGTGCGATCACTGGGCCAAACCAAACTGCCGCTACCCCCAAAGCCAGCGGCAATCCCCAGATGATGCTGAACAGGACATGACGCGGTGGCATCTTTCGGCGCAAGAGGAAGAATGACCCCACCACACCAATCGGCAATAAACCTACCAGGCCCTTAGCGAGCAGTGAAACGCCGACCAAAGCATAGAATGCACTAAGAAACAACACCCGGCGGCGTTTCCTGGTCTCCAATTCCGCGGCGAAGAAAAACGCGAGCGCCCACGTGGTCGTCATCGTCACAAGAATGTCGAAGCTGGCTGCGTGCGAGAAAACAATTAGTCCCAGGGTGGTCGCACTCACGATCCCGCTCCACGTGCCGAAGTTCTTCAAGCCCTCATCTCGGCTCGCGACTTCAACTTTTTGGGCTGCCCAATAAACTGCGAATACGGTCAGCACTCCGGAAAGCGCCGGGCCAAGACGGGCCGCGAACTCCGTCACGCCAAAAAGCTTGTAGCTGACCATCATGAACCAGTAGAGCAGTACGGGCTTTTCAAACCAGGCATGACCACCAAGCGTCGGTGTGATCAGATCGCCGCGCAGAAACATCTCGCGAGCTACCTGGGCATATCTTGGTTCATCCGGTCCCACGAGTGGAAATCGGCCCAGACCATAAAAGAAGAAGGCGGTGACGGCGAGAAGCAGGAGAGATGGGACCCGCTTGGCAAGGGTTGAAGGTTGCAAGTATAGTTCGCTCCGGACGGCAGTAAGCACAAATCATTGCCGATTTCCGAATGCCGATTGCCAATTGTCGAGAACACGACAAACCTGGAGGAGTTGCCAATCACAAATCGGCAAATGGCATCTGGAACTCGGAAATCTCGTCGGGCATAAGCTAGACGAAAAGTGGAAAACAGTAAACCGACCTTAAAAACAGCTGTTGTCGGCGTGGGCCATCTGGGCCGTCAGCATGCGCGTCTCCACGCAAAACTCGCAGCGGAAGGTATCTGTGATTTTGTTTCTGTCTGCGACCTGAATCCGGCAACCGCCACTTCGATCGCAAATGAACGGAACGTTGCCTGGACGGCTGATTGGCGGGATCTGCTGAAAGTAGTTGACGCCGTTAGTCTGGCAGTGCCGACTGAAGCCCATTGTGAAATTGCCTGCGGCCTGCTCGAAGCGGGAATTCATGTGTTGGTCGAAAAACCAATCTCACGCTCGTTGCCTGAAGCAGATCAGATGATTGCCGCAGCTGAAAGCGGAAGAGCTCTCCTCCAGGTCGGACATGCAGAACGTTTCAACCCGGCGCTGGTCGCTTTGCGCCCCCATGTTCGTAATCCTGTTTATTTCGAGATCCATCGAGTCGGCGAGTTTACCGCTCGTTCGCTGGACATCGACGTGGTGCTGGATCTGATGATTCACGACCTCGACATCGTTCAATGGCTGGTGGGAGAGGAAGTTGACGTTACCGACATACACGCTGTGGGAATTCCTATTTTGACTACAAGGGTTGATGCTGCCAACGCCCGGCTCGAGTTTGCCTCGGGCGCAGTCGCGAACATAACAGCCTCCCGCGTCGGCACTGAGAGAATAAGGAAGATGCGCTTTTTCCAACCACACGACTACATTGCACTCGACTATACGACGAAACGCGCCTCTATCAGCAGCCTTGCCGCTCCCACTGCCGACGGTAAGTGGCCGGGCGTACATGTGCGCAACCTGGATGTGCTGGATGTCGAACCCTTGCGCGCGGAGATCGTGGCATTTCTCGAAGCGGTCCGGGAGGGAAAGCAGTCCCCGGTTTCAGGACAGGACGGGCGAAATGCTCTGAGTCTTGCGCTAAGAACTCTGGAACGAATTCACGAACATACCGTTAAGGTACGAATTTGAATAAGAGGTCGGAGGCTTCATTCACCCAACTGAACAATTGCTTAACCCTGCACCACAGCCGGAAATCTCTGCTTTTCTGCTGCAACGGATCGCGGAGGGTGACTTTCCTTCCGCGGTTTACCTGATAGCCCAGGCTGGTCAGCCGATTTTCTCCGACGCGCTTGGCGCATCAGTGGTTGAGCCTTATCGCATTGCGGCCAACCTGAGCACAATCTACGACCTGGCTTCGTTAACTAAGCCACTGGTTACGGGGCTGCTCTGCGCGCAACTTATCGAAGCCGGCAAGCTCATACTTGATGATGCGGTATCCTCCTACCTGTCTGAATTCGAGCGTCCCGACAAGGCAGCCATTACGCTGCGCCATCTATTGACACACACATCCGGACTGCCGGCCTGGAAACCTCTGTACATTCTTGCCGCAGGCCAGCCCGAACGCGTGCCAGATGTGATTGCTAACGAGGAACTTCAAGCGAGTCCTGGCACGAAGGTTATCTACAGCGACCTGGGGTTTATCGCACTTGCCTTTTTACTGGAGCGAGTGACCGGCCGGTCGCTGGTCCAACTCGCTTCCGACGAACTGTTTTCTCGTTTACAGCTGAAGCAGACATTCTTTAGACCCGATATTGCCTTGCAAACCGGCATCGCTGCCTGTGAACTCGGGAATACCTATGAACAGGACACCTGCCGTCAGGCTGGAATGGGTGAGTATTCAGAGATCCGCAAAAATCTGATCTGGGGAGAAGTGCACGACGGTAACGCCCATTTTCTTGGCGGAGCAGCCGGGCATGCTGGTCTGTTTTCAACGGCCGCTGAGACCTTCGCGCTTGCGCAACAGTTCCTGCCGCGAGGCACCAGACTACTGAAACCTGAAACTTGTGACCTTTTTCGTTTGAACATGACTGAAGGTCTCGGCGAGGCCAGATCTCTCGGCTGGCAGTTGGCCCTAACCGTCGACTCAACTGCGGGTGCATCACTTCCACCTGACAGCTTTGGTCACAACGGATTCACCGGCACGAGTTGCTGGGTTGATCCGGAACATGATCGTGTCTTCATTCTGCTGACCAATCGAACGCACATGCGGAAGCCGCCGTTCGTCAATATAAACAGCGTCCGGCGACAGTTTCACACGCTTGCAGCGGAGGCCCTGGCAGCGATCCGGTGAACCAACGGAATTCATATTTCGTGTAATTCCGTTGGTCCGTGAAATAAATTCTGAATTTTTGTATTGCGAGTAAACAAAGCGATCCACAAAACCATACAAACCAGGATTAATGATGATCGGCTGCCTTCATGGCGCGAGGTGTTCCTCTACTTTTTGTTTCTCGGCATTGTGAACGTCGGTGGTCCGGTCGCGCAGATCACCATGATGTACAACCACATGGTCGAGCGCCGCTGCTGGCTATCAAAGGAACGCTTTATAAGCATCATGAGTTTCTGTCACATGCTTCCCGGGCCCGAGGCATTGCAGTTAGCAATCTATGTCGGCTATCTGAAGCGGAGAGCTTGGGGTGGCGTGCTTGCGGGCCTGACGTTCATAGTTCCCGGTGCAATATTGATGATTGTCCTGTCCTGGCTTTATGTAAGTTACGGGCGCCTGCCGCAGGTAAATGCATTTCTTTTCATTCTGAAACCGGCCATTTTGGGAATCATCATGGCGGGCGCCGTCAAGCTGGGGGCGGCCGCCATTCGCAATTTTCTGCTGGCCGCAATTCTCGTCGGCTCGTTTGCGGCCCTGAGCCTTTCGCAGTACAACCTTCTTCTGATCCTGTTCCTGGCTGGTCTGACTAATCTTACGATTTCAGAAGGATTGCCGAGGCTACAAAAGCGCTCGATGCAAGCTCGGATCGTCGTGATCTCGTTACTCGGCTTTGCATTTCCTTTTATCCACCCGCATTGGTTGCGTCTGGGCTGGTTGTTTCTCAAGACAGGCCTCTTTAGTTTTGGCGGGGCGTATGCTTCGCTCGCCTTTCTGCAACAGGGGGCGGTTGAACAGTATCACTGGATATCGGCCGGGCAGTTGCTGGATGGTGTAGCACTAAGCGTGGCCACTCCCGGACCGTTTATGTTGTTCTCTACCTTTGTCGGCTATCTTGCCGGCGGTCCGGTGGGCGCGATACTGGCTACGGTGTCTGTCTTTCTACCTTCGTTTGTATTCGTCATCGCGGGAGCTCCGTACATCGAGAAGGTGCGGGACAATCGAGCGCTCCAGGCTTTTCTCGCGGGCATCAGTGCGGCAGTGGTCGGTGTAATTATCGCGGTTACCTTCGAACTTGCTCCCGGTGCGCTGGTTGGCAAGCCGAGCGCAGCAATTGCCGTTGCGGCATTCCTGGCAATTATTCTGTTAAAGATTGATGTAACGCTCGTTGCTCTGGCCGCAATGCTGGGCGGATTTGCTTACCTGTTCTTGCATGGTGTGTGATAGCTCTGCGAGGATCGGCACCGTGTCCTCCGTGCCTCCGTGGTAAGCGTTTCCTCGTCATGTTCCACCACGGAGACACGGAGGACACGGAGTACCGGCAGGGAACCAAATACCTAAAAGAGTCATGAACGAGTCTCAAGAACTGTAGTACTATAGCCGTCGCGGCGCCTCTCCCTGAGACTTCAAGCCGCAAGGGGCCGGAGGTAATGCATAATTCCCTCGCACGACAGATCAGCGGCGTTTTGATCGTTCAACTGTTGCTTGCAACTTCGCCACTCCTGGCGCAACAGCAGTCTCGCGAAGAGAATCGTCCGCGACGCGTCATATCGGATTGGAACCCAACCCCGGCCGCAATCGGCGGCGAAATCACCAGCACAAAGATCCCTGCAATCGGTCCCGAGCCGAAAATACGCGTAGCGCTTGCGACTGATGCGCGCTCCGCGGTCATCTCGACAACCGGGCGGCTGATGAACGCCAGCGGCGAAGGAACCACGCTCGTGGCGCTCGAGACGTCACGCGTTCGGGTCGAGCCGCGCCTGCTTTCACCTTACCCGGTGAACCTGAACCAGGATGTGTTTCAGCTCGCTGTAGGTCCGGCTGAAACGCGTGAAGAAGCAGAACAGGCAGCTCGTGAAGTCAAGAAGCTCACCGGTGAAGAAACAAAAATCACCTTCGACGCCGAATCAAAGAGTTGGGGGTTGCTGGTTGGCGGCAGACATTCACGCGATGAAGCAGAAGAACTGCGGGCACGATTGGAAGACTCAGGTCTAGATGCCTCGATTACTTCGCTTTCGCAAAAGGCAGTTCCGGCGACAGAACCAAACCAGACCGGCGGTAGCCCTTCGCAAAGCATCGCCAACACAAAGATCCGCCTCGCTTCCCGCCCCGGTTTCCCTTCCCGCGAGGTGGTTGCATCAGCCGCAAACAGCCGGCTATTCAGTTCCAGCGCCCCCGTGAGCTTTGCCTCGGAAAACGAGACGAGCAATCCCGTTCGTTATAACGACCGAGCTTACCGGGGACAGATTGAAGTGTTCGCGAATCTGCGCGGAACACTGACCGTCGTAAATGAGCTGGGCCTGGAGGACTACGTACGTGGTGTGGTTGCTAATGAATTGTCACCGGGAGGATATCCGGCGCTCGAGGCTTTGAAAGCTCAGGCAGTCGCTGCCCGCACCTACGCTCTGAAAAACCGCGGGCAGTTTATGGCCCAGGGGTTTGATCTATTACCGACTACGAGATCCCAGGTATATCGCGGGCTGACGTCCGAGAACCCGCTTTCGACTCGCGCAGTGGACGAGACGCGCGGAATGATTGCGACTTATAACGGCGAACCAATCAATGCCCTCTACACCTCAACCTGCGGCGGCCGCACAGAAGATTCCGAAAATATTTTCAACGATGCGGTTCCTTACCTGCGCGGCCGTGAATGCGCAATCGAAGGCAAAGGAGCTCTGGCTCAATTCACGATCAAGACTTCACGCGAGCCCGCCGACGTGCGTGACGATAAGAATATCTCTGCGACGAGGGATGTGGCGCTACTCGCAGTCCAGAACTTTGCTTCGCTCCGCGCGCGCGTTTCCGACTCGTGGCTGGCTGCCACTGCCTCGGTGGGTGAGATCCGCAGCTGGCTTTCTTCGGTTGCGCGGGTCGCTCACCAGATCGCGCCGGCAGTAACTGAAGAGGTAAATCGTCCGGGGCCGTTTGCAACCGCCCTTAATGCTTCTGTCTTTGGTGAAAGCCGGGCCGGCACACTACTCGACAATGCTGATGTTGAATACTACCTGGCAATCCGAGACGCCATGGACGTGCCGCAGGTGAACCGCGCCGATGTTGCCCTGCTTTTACGCGAAGGCTATCTATCCGTTCATCCGGACGCGACTCTGCGTCCGCAAGAGCCGCTCTCGCGCGGACGTGCACTGCACACAATTGCTCGGATCCTGGAAGCTCGCAGTCTGCTGCAAACGCAAAAGGCGACTGCACGTCCGGCTTCCGGAGACCAGTTGGTGCTTCGACCCGGTAAGGGAAAGGACCAGGCATTCAGGGTCAGTGCTGATGCCTTCTTGTTCCGGCAGATCGGAGATGGACTCTTGCCGGTTCGTTCAGTCGTGCTGGTCGGCGGCGAGCCGGTGATGTTTCACACGAATGCGAGTGG
>Ga0137403_10000492_pt1 | contig 50889 bp, 46 predicted proteins | sample CZOMad2_1_16fung_FD_122057 | JGI IMG/M metagenome (GOLD analysis project Ga0137403, IMG submission 122057) | Vadose zone soil fungal communities from Angelo Coast Range Reserve, California, USA - CZOMad2_1_16fungal (Hybrid Assembly) | ecosystem: Environmental > Terrestrial > Soil > Vadose zone... | reverse complement strand
ACATGCTCGATGCATTCGAAGAGATGATTCCCAAACTGCACTACCGGCATCCGCATAATCCGGCGCATGTGCCGGATCATATTTTATCTGCGCTGATTGGAACCTCGGTGGCGTTGCCGTTTGAGAACGGAAAGATGCTGCTGGGGACTTGGCAGCGGATAGTTCTGATTGAGTTAGATGGGCCGAGGGAGCGCGAGATTGTGCTCACGGCGACAATGGAGTCGTGAAGGGGATGTCTGCCCGTCTTGATATCTTCTCTGTGAACCTCTGTGGTTAAAAACCAAAACCATTTACCACAGAGGGCACAGAGGGTCACAGAGGAAGACCAGCGCAACTCTCAGGAGCGAGACATACTCCATCAGTGAAGGGTTGCTTGAGGATTGGGGCGTGCAGCTTCGAAGGCGCCGGGCGGATCCAATGAACACTTCTTTAGGAAAGCGGGTTGCGTGAGAGTTCCATCCGCCCAATGGCCGATATCCTCTAAAGCCGCGGCGGCTACGCCTCCGCGCTGGTCGAGGAAGATGACCACAATGCCGGCGACTGAGTTCTGCGAATTGTGTGAGGCTTCACGGTAACGCTCTTTGAAAATGCTTTCCGCAAAACGCAACTTGCTTCCGGCCTCGTTCAGAACCGAGCCTTCCGGTCGCGCCCAGATGTAGAGCGCCTGCTTGCCTTTCAATCGCGGCCAATCACCGGAGAAGGTAGAAGGCACTTCGCGAATAATGGTGAATCCTTGCACGTTGGCAGAGCCGCTCGCTTGTGCGGCTGCACGGTTGGATTTCATCAGCGCGCTTTTAACCCAGCCGCTTTGAGAATCTTGAAGCTGAACGCGAAGCCATGGGCCGCGATGTTCAAGCACCTCAAATTCGTCTTCGGCTTGAGCTTGTAGGAGCGCTGAGGCCCGTTCCTGCGGCGCGCTGAGGATTGGGATAGACGATCTTGGCGCCGAGACAAATTCAGCAGGATCCGATTGCGGTTTGGCGTGCAGTGCTTGCATGTGGTTTTCGAGTTCCGCGACGCGACGTTCGGCTTCCACACGCTGCTGGCGGACCGCTTCGAGTCGTTTCGCAAGCTCCTGTGGATCGGTGATGATTTTCGATCCGTTATTGGCCAGGTAATCAGCCAAGCGATCAAGGAGATCGTTTTCCAGGCGGCCATTCGACTCCAGAGCCTGATAGCCGGACTGGTGGCTTTCCGGATCTTCGTACCAAGCGGAAACATTCGCCTTGACTTTCACGATGGTGTGTTCAGAGGCCGCGGGTGCAAGTTCAATCTTATATTCGTAATACGGGCGCTGGTAATGCGGCAACTGTGCGCGTTCGGTTTTTATGAATCCATCCAGGCTGGGCAGACGCGATCCGGTGTAAGCGCCGAGCTGGCGTAGGGCCGTCTCGATGGCCGCAGGCGGGTAGGGGAAGTCGCGTTCCTGCGTTTTGTGGGCGTCATCGGCGGCCGCGCAAGAGACCAAGATCAGCAGGAGGGCAATTCGCGGCAACCTCACTGAGTTATCTCCAGCATAAGCCTGTAAACCCAGCCTTGCTCACCGGTGGCCATTTGCACGCGATACCAGCTTGGCGTCTCGACCAATACTGTAAGCTCGTCTCCCTGTGAAAGCACTCGCACCGTCTTCGATTGGTTGTAAGGCTCGGCTTTTAAATCTGCGTTGGAGGTTTTCACTCGGGCGGCGCGTAGACCTTGCTGCTCTTGGAGCTGCTGCTCGAGCTGCTGCTGCTTTGCGATGGCCGTTTTTAATTGGGCGGTTTCCTGATCCAACTGAGCCTGAAATTGCTCGAGTTGTCGCTGCTGTTGATCATGCAGAAGCTTTCCCCGCTTTTTGGCTTCGGTATCTTCGATGTCCTGCATTTTGGCGGAGACGGCCTCAAATTCGCTGTTCTCGACCTGACCGTCGGAGGCGTGACGTCTGCGCAGCGACGCTTCGACGAAAACGGCGTCGATACGCAGGCGAGTTCCTGAGGGAGTGAGTGCTTGAACGATGTAACGAACGGCGACGGTGCCTTCGTCGTTGCTCTGGTAAAAATGTTCGGGCGATAGCGCATGCGGGCGAATCTTGTAGAAAGCCTTGCCTTGCCCGGTCCAAGGTGAAAAAGCGTTAGATGTGTTCGCTGATTCGGCTCCATCTAGTTCGTTAGTACCTTTGTACTGATACGTGCCCCGGATGACTCCGTCGTTGGTGACCTGCTGCACCACATCGAGGACTTCGTCATAGGGCTGCGTAAGATCGACGGAGAATCCCTCACCATAATGCTCGTGCTTGCGGGCGTGAGTTTGATGTGCGGCGAGGAGCAGTAGCGCGGTAATCAGCAGGCCCGCGCTTAGAAACTGTTTACTCATAGCTCTTAATGAACACGAAGAGTGGGCGGCGCTACCGTTTCCACGCGGCCATGATCCCGAGGACTACAGGTAAGTAGATGACGGAAGCGTGTACCACGCGGCTCGGCAGAAGTTTTGAATCTGAGGCCGCCAGCTTGCCGGTGTGATAGAGAAAGAACGCGCCAGCCGCGGACATACACAGCAGAAACGTTGCCCCGCCGCCTGCCAGCGCAGGGAACATCGTCGCCAGTACCAGGACGACCGTGAAGACGAGAATTTCTGCTTTCGTAAACTTTCCTTCAAAATCAAAGGACGGCAACATCCGGAAGCCTGCGCGCGAATAGTCGTCGCGATACATGAGGGCAATCGCCAGGAAATGCGGGAACTGCCACAGAAAAAGAATGGCAAATAACAGCCAGGCTTGCCGGCCGATGCCGGCAGAGGCTCCGGCCCAGCCAATCAGCGTAGGCATGGCCCCGGGAATCGCTCCGAGCGCGGTACACAGCGGAGTCTTTCTTTTTAATGGAGTGTAGACCAGAAGATAGCTCAGGAGCGTGGAGACGGCGAGGAGGGCAGCGAGCGTGTTCACAGCCAGCGCAAGATACAGACCACCGGCAACGCTCAGCAAGATTCCGAACCAGAAAGCCTCACGGGCGCTGAGGCGACCGGAAACCAATGGCCGGTTGGCGGTGCGACGCATTTGCGCGTCGTAGCGGCGCTCCATGAACTGGTTCAGAGTCGCCGTGCCGCTCGCGACCAGCAAGGTTCCAATCAGGGTGCTGACCAGCCGTCCGATCCTAAACCCGCCTTGGCTGCCCAGATAGTAGCCAGCCGAAGTGGTCATAAGGATCAACAGATTCACTTCGGGCTTGGTCAGCGTGTAGTAATCCCGCAGCCTGGATGCGAGTGCTTGGGGGGAGGTGGTTTGGTCTGCCATAACCTGAGTGGACGCCATTCTACCAGTCTTGGCTCCATTCGCCAGGGTGGTCAGGCCGCTTAAACTGATTGCGTTTGCGATGGACAATGAAAATCATGCCAACGGTTGCGAGTGTGGGCGGAATGATAAGGACAAGAATCCCGCTGCGCAATGCCTGAATCATTCGAGCGCCTGCGGAAGCCGCTTGAGTATAGCAGAGCGCGCAGCCTTGGGAAAAAGCAGGCACGGGCGCCAGCAGCAGGATCAGTCCCGCCAGCGCGATGCCGATAAGTAGTTTCTGGAGCTTCATGCTTCCTTCCTCTCGGAACCGAGCTGTGGCGTCCACACTACTTTGCCCACGGCACCCCGCCCGACAGCCGGAAGCTGTCCGTCCACCCATATTGCATCGCCAACAGCACAAAAACCGTAAAGACCACCACAAACCATAGCAATCCGCGATTCTCCGCCCACAAATGCATAAAGAACAAGAGCGCCAGTCCGGCCTCCACGATCGCCACTATCATCATGCGCACAAGCATCTGCGACGCGTCGATATTCTGATAGGCAATGACGAACTGAAACCCTGCAAGGGCCAGTATGCAAAAGTAGACGACCAGGTCTTTCCCAATTCCACCACTCTTATGTTCTTCGGCGGTAGTCATAGTCATATGCTCCAACCCCGTTCAATCTCAGTGGGTCAGGTTCAGAAGATAGACCAAAGGCACCACGAACATCCAAACGATATCCACGAAGTGCCAATAAAGGCCAAGGATTTCAAGGTCATCGGCCTTGTAGCGGCCGCGTTGATATCGGATCCCGACAACAATCAGAGCGATTACGCCAGCGGTGACATGCGTAAGGTGCAACCCGGTGATGCTAAAAAATGCCGAGCCGAACAGCCCGGTTCCCCAGGGGTTCTGAAACAGCGTCATTCCCTCACCGATCAACGCCATCCACTCGCGAATATGCAGCAGGGCAAAAATGATGCCCGCGGCAGCGGTAATAAAGGTCCAGCGGAGAGCTCCCGATTTGTCGCCCGCCTTGGCGGCCTTGATTCCAAGCAGCATAGTCAAACTGCTGGTCACGAGGATGACCGTCATCAGCGCAACGTTGGTGATGTTGTGGAAAGGTCTCGGCCAGTTGGGAGTGGCGTTGCGGATAAATCCATAGGCCACAAGGCACGCAGCAAAAGTCGCTGTGTCGGCGATGATGAACAGCCACATCGCCATTTTTTTTGCCGGAACCGAAAATGCGGGTCCCGCTGTTAGACCTGCTGTGGGTCCTCCCATCGTCAAATCGGCGTGGCTCACGGGTGCCTCCCTCCTCCTGCTTGAGCTGGCTAAAGCTTCATCCACAGCAGCAACAGCAGATATACCCAAAGCACGTCCATAAAATGCCAGTAGCGCGAGGTCGCATCCAGCGTACTTTTTCGCAGGATCGACTGATTCAGTCTACGAATCACACGCATTAACCCGCCCAGCCCGCCAAGCACGTGCAGGGCATGCATCGCAGTCAGCACGTAGAAGAAAGAGCTGTTGGGATTCGTGGCCAGGTAAAGTCCTTGGGAACGCAATTGCAGCCAGGCGAGGTACTGGCCAAACACGAAAAACAATCCAAGGAACAGCGTGATATACAGCCAGCGCGCTGGGCTGGCGACTTGGCTTCTTCGCCCGCCCATGAAGGCTCCCACCTTGCGGCGTGCCACCTCCAGCGCAACGCTACTGGCGAAGAGTACAAGGGTGTTGAGATAAAGAATTCGGGGGAGGACAAGATGCCGCCAATCCAAAGCCGACCCTTGCCGAACAATCAAGGCGCTGGTGAACGCCAGGAAGGTCATCGTGATCGAGGCCAGCACGACCCAGATTCCGGTTGAGGCTGGCGGCGGAGCATAGTCCTTTACCGCTCGCAAGTCTCCAACAGACGGAACTAGATTCCGTCCGCCGCCGTTGCCAGAATTACTTGCCAGCCTCGAAGCGTCACGACCTTTTTCGATTTTTGGCGGTTCGTGTACAGTCGTTGCCATAAGACTACAAACTCCAATCACAAATTTTCGATTACGCCTCGTCTTGCGCAGTCTCAACCTGTTCTGGCGAGGCTTGCATCACATAGTCGCCCAGCGAGCTTTCAACCCCATACTGGTAGGGATCGTGGTAAACCTCCGGCAGCTTATCGCCAAAATTGTTATGTGGCGGCGGCGTAGAGGGCGTGCTCCACTCCAGAGAAGTCGCTTGCCACGGGTTGTCCGGCGCCGGCTTGCCCCAGAAGCGGCTATGAATCAGGTTGTACACGAAGATGAGTTGAGCTGCTCCGGTGAACAATGCAGCCACGGTAATAAACCGGTGCAACGGAATGAGCGGCTGGGTGTAGTCGTTCACAAACGCCTGGTAACGCCGCACATTCCCAGCCATGCCCAGGTAATGGAACGGCATGAAGATGCAATATGTGCCGACGAAGCTGCACCAGAAGTGGATCTTCCCCAAGGTTTCATTCATCATGCGTCCAAACATCTTGGGGAACCAAAAGTAGGTTCCCGCAAAGATCCCGAACATCGCCGCCACACCCATCACCATGTGGAAGTGCCCGACCACGAAGTAAGTCGCGTGCAGCATGATGTCAACAGAGGGTTGCGCCAGGAAGAAGCCGCTGACCCCGCCGCTGATGAACATGGAGACGAAGCCCAAAGCGAAGAGCGAAGCCGACGTAATGCGTAACCTCGCGCCGTAAAGGCTGCCCAGCCAGATCAGCACCAGGATGGTGGAAGGGATGGTGATAATGAGAGTGGGGAAGGAGAACGCCAACGATGAAATCGGATTCATCCCGCTGACGAACATGTGGTGCCCGTACACCATGTAACTCAGAACCGCCAAGGCTCCCATGGAGTAAACCACCACTCGATGGCTTAGCAGCGGCTTGCGCATGCTGGTAATCAAGACATGAGAAATAATCCCCATGCCGGGCACAATGGCGACATACACCTCGGGATGTCCGAAAAACCAGAACAGGTGTTGCCAGAGGAGGGTCGAGCCGCCGGAATGCGGCTGCACCTGATCACTGATGACTAGATTGGACGGGACAAAGAAGCTGGTTCCGGCCACATGATCGAGGATGAGCAAGATGCAGGCGGGCATGAGTACGGCGAAAGCGGCCAGACCCATGCAGGAGGTGATGAACCATGCCCAAGCGCTCAGCGGCAGGCGCCACAGGCTCATGCCGCGAGTTCGCATATCGAGCGTGGTGGTGATGAAGTTCAATGCGCCGAGCAGTTGGCCAACGCAGAACAGAGCTATGGAGGTAGCCCATAGGACAACGCCGGTCCCCTCACCCGGCCCGGCCACTGACCCAACCGCGCTCAGCGGTGCGTACTGCGTCCAGCCACCCAGGGTTGGTCCGTCACCCACAAAGAAAGACGAGACCAGAACTACAAACGCCACGAACGTGACCCAAAACGACATCATGTTGAACCGGGGGAAGGGCATGTCCTCCGCGCCGACCTGGATTGGCAAAAAGAAGTTGCCGAAGCCGGCGAACGGCGCAGTGGTAAGCACAAAAAAGACCATGATGGTGGCGTGCATGGTCATCAACTGCAGGTAGAACTCTGGCGTCATAACATTGCCGGGCGCACCGTTGCTGGAGAGCAAATGGAGCCCTGGAATCGCCAAGTTCGTCCACCCGAGGTGAATGCGCATCAGCCACGAAAGGAACATCCCAACCAGAACTGCCACCAGGGCGAGCCCGTAATACTGCTTGCCGATGACCTTGTGATCCAGGCTGAAAATATACTTTCGAATAAAGCTGGTGGGCGGCGCGGGATGTACTACGTGTGCGTGCGCTGACATATCGTGCATGTGCTCACCTCATGTTTTGCGTCCGCCCCAGCATGGGCGGACGGGCTTTGGCTACTGTGACGCCGCTTGCTTCTTCAGCCAGTCTTCAAAATCTTGCTGGGACATCACGCTCAGATAAGCCTTCATGTTGTAGTGTCCCAAGCCGCACAGCTGCGTACAGACAATCTCATACCGCCCAACCTTCGTCGCCGTGAAATGCAGCGAAAGATCCAGTCCGGGAACGAAATCTTGCTGCACCCGCAACTCCGGCACGAAAAAGGAGTGTCCGACATCTTTTGAGTGCATAAGCAAATGAATCTCCCGGTTCGCCGGAACGGCCATTTCAGCAGTTACGATGTCATCTTTTGAATCGGGGTCGTGGTCCAAATCGAGACCGAACACATTCTGGGTTGCCTCGCTGATCATCTCAGGGTGAATCGCGCCAAACTTCCCATCCGAACCGGGGTAGCGAAAATAGAAGGCGAATTGTCCAGCTTGGACTTGAACCGGCATAGCGTTAGCAGAGGGAGCAGTGAAATAGACGTTAGCCCAAGCCTTGACTCCGAACACTCCCAACGCCAGAACTTCCGTCCCAACCAGGAGGAAGGCTGCCCAAACCATAGCCTTGGCCCCACCGGGGAAGCTCTTGGTCTTCTCGCCGGGACGCGGGTTGGAAAATCTCCAAATGAAAAAGGCCAAGATGATCTGCGAAGCCAAGAACGAAATTCCTGCTTCCGCCATCGTTTCCGACATCTGCTCGTCAATCGGCGCTCCATGGGTCGAGATGTCTGGCGCCATCCACCACGTGTGCCGCAGGATGGGAATCGCGGAAGCTATCGCAATCACGAAGATCGTCACCGCAAAGAATTTCGCCATATTGCCCTCACGTGTGGCCGGAAATCGGTCCGCCTTCTTAGCCCTGTTTCAAAGTAATCTGTTCTCCATCTCCACAAGGAAGGCGAACAAGAACCTAGATGACCAGCAGCGCCTCCGGGAAGCAGCTCCGGCAATAAAAGACTTCGCATTACGCCACCGATTGCGACGAAGCGTGACCGCCAAACGACTCAATTGCGCTAGCCTCATCCTTCTGAATATCGAAGACCGCGGACAACCGCGTCATCTGGAGCAGGTCATGCACTCTCTTATTCAGGTTTGTGAGCTTCAGTTCCCCCGCTTGGTTGCGAATCGTTGTGTGAGCCTTAACCAGCTCCCCGACTCCTGAGCTGTCGATGTACTGAACCTCGGCCAGATTCAGGACTATTCTCTTGTGTCCTTTATCCGCCAGATCACGAACAATATCGCGGAGAATGACATTTCCTTCGCCCAACGTGATTCTTCCGCTGATCTCAAGAACGGTCACATCGCCTACTTGCCTGATAGCTGTTTGCATTCTGACCGGGGTCGGTCCGTGCATGCCGAGCCCCAGCCGGTCAAGGATTCCGCACGCCGAGGTTGCAAGTTCCTGCGACTCGGTCCGAACTACGATCAGCGAGCGCCCTTCCTTGAGAACCTCTCGAAAGAAAGCAGCGTCCTCAGAACATTTCTCATCCGGGGTCGGCTTGGGAGCCTCGGCGTCGTGTGAAACAGCCGAGCCCACCGTGGAACCTGCTCCTGCGCCGGCAAGCCCCAGCAGTGCGGCTGCGCCGAAGCCTAGCGCGAATACCGGCCCAATTCCGGGGAGAAGCAGCGTTGCAGCGACCACCCCGGCAGACATACCGGCGGCTCCGCCCACGAAACCCCCGACATAGGCGCCAAATTCCTTACCAACGGTCTCGGCCTCGTTCTTGGAACGAGTTAGAAAAACGAGGGACTGCTCCGGCACACCCTGCCGCCGCAGCTGCCCTACCGCCTGCTCTGCGCGATCACGTGAAGCAAATACTCCAATTGCAGTTTCCACATGCCCTCCTCTACCAGCGAAGCTTTGGAGCCCTCGCTGATCCGCTGCCATCCCCGCTGTACGCTAAACTGGGCGCCCTCGGCGATGGTCAGCTTTCTGGCGCAAAACTCTCTCCCCCGCCTGAAGCCTTGTCAATTGAATATCCACGCTGCCAGCGAAAGGTTTCCACCGAGTTCATGGCCGCCATGTCGGTGCTGAGGCTTCGAGGGCGGCTCTCTTGTCACTTCGCTTTGAAAGTGAAATCAGCTTTCGCTGGCGCTCCGGCACTCACCGTGACTTTTTGCGTCTGCGTGCCATAGGTCTCCTGCCAAGCCGTCAGCGTATAGTTGCCCGGAGGCACGTTGCTGAGCGTGTACGAGCCGTTGTTATCGCTGGTGGCGGTAGGTCCCTTCACCACCGCCATGTAGCCGCTCATCCAAGGATGAATATTGCACTTCACATGGATTGCGACTTCTTGCGCCGGCCATGAAACATCGAAGGGAGCAGCCCCTGCCGGTTGTGACTTATTCCACTCGTGATTGGCGCTGCCCGGCTTCGGTATAGGATGGATGTTGTGCGAATGCGGGTCACTGTTGGTGACCTTAAAGTGTTGATTGACATCCAGCGCCATCACGTGCGGGATGTACTGACACCCTTTTTGGTCCCACTGCGGAGTCTCCGAAGGCACCTGGCTCGCTGCTGCCGCTGGTAAACCTTCCGAGATATAGACCACAACGTACTGCAAGGTATTATTGGGACCTGTAACCACCGTCTCCGTGGTTACGGGGTGACCCGCGTGTGCTTTTTGGCAGTTCGGCTCTTTTGACATATCGATCGGGCGCTGGTGCGCGGGCGTGCCGTCCAGCTTGATGGTTCCGGTAATTTTTCCTTCCGCGGCGGCGCTGACGCTGCGCGTGGAGTACAAGAGGCCGAGGGCGAGAATCAGTAATAGCGCCAGAGATCCGGCGACTGGGTAATGCGCTTTCATTTTTCTCTCCTAACTGATCAGAACAAATCTGAAGTTTTATCGTCGCAGTCTCACCGCGTGTGCTGCGGCGGCGGCTGTTGTTGCTGTTGCTGCTCCGGCTGCTGTTGTTGCTGAGGAGCTGCAGCGGGCGCTGCTTCTGGATTGATCGGCTTCAACCCGATCTGCTTAGCAATCGCTTTTTCCTTTGTGTGCATGGGCTGAAGCGTACGCAGGTAGAACACTAAGTCCCAGGCCTCATCCGGTTTCACATTGTCCGCAAAGGAAGGCATGGGTGTACCGTCCAGACCTGTCATGAAGATTCGGTATAGGTCCTGATCGGTTTTCCCGCACTTGAACTTATGGCCCTCAGTGAAATCGTAGGGCACGATCGGCCGATCCTTACTGTCCGTAAGTGTCGCAGCGGACGGACCGTCACCACGCCCTTCCACGCCGTGGCACTTCCAGCATTCCAGCTTTTGGAAGAGAGCTTGGCCCGCCCTTAGATGGTCGGCCGTAACTTCCGGCTCCGGCGGAATCGCAATCGGGGTTCCTGGTTTTTCTGTTTTCCAACGCGGGGAAAAAGTTTTGATGTAAGCAAGCAGATCCTGCCGATTGTCACCGCTCAAAGGCAGCCAGGAAGGCATGTTACTGCCGCGCAATCCACGCTCCATGGAGCTGATTATGTCCGAGTCGAGCGGCAGGGTTCCGGTGGGTGTGGAGCGGCATTTGAATTGGGCGAGCGTAAAGTCGCGCGGTTTGGGATCGATGTAGGGAGCGTTTTCGCCGTTGCCATCGCCCTTTAACCCGTGGCATCCGATGCAATAGCGTTTGTAGAGCCCCTCACCCGTTCGCTGTTGCGGCGTCAGGTCATCCTTGGGAACCGGATAGCCGCTGGCCACGCCGGAATTCTGCGCGGCAGCCACTCCGGGTGCCAAAAACATTGCCAGAATCGTACTGAGAAAGATTGTTCTGTGACTGGTTTGCATTCTCTTCCTCGCTTTTCTCAGAAGGCAAAGTCGAAGCCCATGAAGTAGCTGCTGAAGCGTTGGTCCCGGCCACTCGAGGCCAGTCCTTTGAAATTTTCTGTGGCGAACTCCTGGTGCCAAGCCAGACCATCGCGGCTATGCATAAAGGGGTAGTAGCGGTAACCGATGGTAAATACGTCCACATTACCGAAATCGGATGGATTACTCGCCAGCACTTGCCGGGAGATTCGCACCAGCTCGTATCGACCGATGATGAAGAGCTGAGGTGAGTAGGTGTAATGGGCCTCAATGGTGCCCGTATTCCATTGCGGTCCCTGAGCACCGACTGGAAGTACTGTGGGCTGGTTGATGGCAGATGGGCTTGCGGAAGTCGCGTTGGCCAGAAATACGTTGTCGCCTGCGCGCTGATATACGCCGGTGACGTCGAACTTTCCAATATATACACTTCCGTAAACACCTGCCCGATAGAACGATCGATTGCCACGACCAGCACCGGGTATCGGCACCCCATCTGTAGTCAAGAAAAAGGTAGGTCTTAGACCGGCCCATCCGTAGACTCCGACGCGTTGCAACCCGAGGTGCGGAACCAGGAAGCCTTGGCTGAGGTGAAGGTAACCGTCGTAGCTTCTTCCAAATGGCAACCCTGGGGTACCGTTAGTGCTACTCAAGAGCGAAACCGCAAACCGGGTGTGGTCGTCTTCGGAATGGCCCATCAGCTCAATGCCGAGTTGGTTTTCACCAAGGCTGGCAAATTCGTCCGTGTTGGCATCGCCCGGGGGCACGAAGTGATAAAGCTGGTAGGCGCCCCCCACGTTAGAAAGCGTCATCATGCGCTTTTCGGAAAGGGGTACATCCTGCTCGAACTTGCCGAATTTGAAGTTTAACCACGGCGATCCCCAGAGGTTGTCCAAGCGCACGTTGGCCGATTCAAATCCTACGGTGCCGGAGCCGACATCAATCGAGGGTACAAGAAGGAAGGAGATGTTGTTGGCCAGGGTACCGCCGGTGAGAATGTCGATGCCTGTAAGATCAAACCCAGAAGTATTGATAGTCTGTTCACCGCTTGGAGCGGAATCCACGGCAGTGCGCCCGGCGCTCTCAAAATGCCAGTGCGGCGTGATTCGCATTGCCACCGGCCAAAACTCAGGCCGCAGCCAGATGGGAGCATCCTTCTCGTTCCTCAACTGATAGCCCTCGTCCTTGAATTTTTGACCGAAGCTGTTCAGCTTGGGCCAAGCTTCATGGCAGGCGGAGCAAGGCAGCCCGTATTTGCGGGCGAATACCGGTATGGCGAAAGAATCTGTAGGAGTGAAGAAGAGCAGAAGAAGGATAGACGTCAGCAGCAAACCACCTGCAAGACTCCTCTGGGGAGAGGTCATGGAGTCCTCCTGGGCAGAAGTCATTTAAGAACTGCTGTTCAAACCAGACTGTTACACCGCACAGAACCTTCGACTACGTGTTGCAGAGTCTCTCGATTCAATTTTCTGAACCGAACCCACTGGACCACAACAAGTTGGTGCAGACAACTGCAAAAGATGCACGCACTCCACATAGTGCGTGCAGACGCACTTAATTAGCATCTCTGATAGGAAACAGTCAAGTAAAAAGCAAAGCAGGCTTCGGCGGGTGCGGTTGGCTGTCGTCAGGTGTGCTTATCGCTTCGAAGTTACGAACCATCATCTGGGCCATCATTATGGCCATTTTCTTGGCCTTTTCGCGATCCTGATGGAGAACCGCAGGGCGCATAAAACCAAACATAAAACTCGTTATCGAAATAAAGTGTGCCAGCGCTTCGAGTTCTTGAGCGGGCAGAGAACGGGATTGCGTGAAATTGCGAAGGCGTTCGACAATCGCTCTCGTTCGCTGCGTTGGTCCAATGCCAGTGATGAGGTGCCCCAGAGCTGGATCCAGCAACGCCCTCGGGATTACCACTTTGCAAAATTCGCGGTCTTGCCACGTACGCTCGACCTCCCACTCGACCAGTTGCACAACCTCATCCGCCATAGTGGGAGCGAGCGGCAGCGTCGCCAGGTCGACCACCTCCTGAGAAACTTGACGTTTGATCAGCGCGAGCAGCAACCCTTCTTTGCCGCCGAAGTAGCGATGAATTAAACCTTCGGCGCAACCTGCGGCTGCGGCTATATCGCGAGTTGTGGATGATACATAGCCGCGCGAGGCGAAAAGCTTGCTGGCAGCAGCAACGAGGGCTTCTTCGCGGGCAGCGCGATTGCGTTTTCTTTTTACTGCGGGCTGAACGGGAGTCATTGAACGTTGAATATTCTCAAAACGCCCCAGTATAGGGCGGGATTCCGAGGAATTTGCTTTAGTGACAAAATGATGACAAACCTTTTACTTTTTGCTGACAATCGAGAGGAACGGGGGTAGAGAACAAGATCCTGCTACTCTATAGATAGGCTGCGGAGGGATGCGTGAGCGGTTGAAACGGGTGGTCTTGAAAACCACTGTACGGGAAACCGTACCGGGGGTTCGAATCCCTCTCCCTCCGCCATTTTGTGTGCAGAGACACAGCCTTACCGGAGACGACTCAGTATTTCCCAGCCGTGCGTCTGATTCCGATCACCCGTTGAGCGTTCTAGCAGGCTGCTGGAAAACTCGCCGAAGCAGATTCCTCATCGCTAAAGCGGTTCGGAATGACAAAAGTAAAGGGTTTACCGGCACCAGTAAACTGATGCTCTTCCCAAATAGGTTCCAAACCAGAGTTTTTCCGCAGCCTGCTAGGCTGCCTTTCTGCGCGATCCGCTACTGCGGCTTGAGTGGGCTCCGCGGCGCTGCGCGCCACGAGCCTGTGTGCTCCGGCTGGAACGTGACCGCGAAGTTGCAGTTCGTGACTTCCGCGATGCGCGCCCAGTCGAGCGGGAAGACCGCTTGCTGCTAGTGGCTTTCGCGGAACGGCTCCCGCTCCTCGAACGGCTGCGGGCTCTGCTCCGAGCACCACGCCGGCTTGCGGCTCTTGCGCCTGCGCGTTTGGGACGTGTACCCGCGGCACGGCTGGCGCTGGGACGAATTCCGATTTCACTTTCTTCCGCAGTTTCTTCGGCGGTATGGCGGCTGACGAGTTTATTGAAATTGCTTATTTCGCCGCTCGCAGTCTCGTCTTGCACCATAAGTGCCAGGTTCCTGTCGTCGAAGTTGTCGAACCACTCATCCCAGGAGATTTCTTCCAGAGACTCTCCGCCGCTGTATCCCGGAAAATCGAGACGGATCATGCCTACATCTTCCGCGACCCCGGTGCCGCTCACGCGCGACGGACGGGCGCCGCGATCTTCAGCCCATTGTCTGATTTCATCGTGATCAGTTAAGGGCCTGGCTGCTGCTGAACTTCGTGGCATGGAACTTCACCTCAATTCAGAATTCCTGCGTCGAGATGCAGGCAAGCTTAGGATGCTGAGGCTGCGAGTGAGGTTGGAATTCGACACAGCAAGCAGCGAGCGCGTGCTCTGCTCACGCTAAGATGACGGTCCGGCGAGATGCTGCACGTGGGGAGATTGGCCGCCCAGCCACTCGGGATGGTGAGCAGTGGAATCGAAGCGTTGCGAGGTCTTGAAAAGCTCGTAGTCGCCTTGGGAGGCGGCCTGCTCGGTGAGCGCTGGGATAGACACTTGTGGTTCAGCGATGTTTTACTTCGATAGGTTTCTATGCGAGAAATTCACAGAGCCTCACGCGGGGCAAGTATGAAAATGAAAACCGGGCATGAGGCTCTCGCGATGGGGGGGAACATAGGATGATTTGGAGTCCACACGCAAGCGACTCAACCGTAAAAACGCGAGTCAGGTGTTTCTATCGGGTAATGACTGTATTTTGGAGCCTCTGGATTGTGGATTAGCTGTTGAAACTGTGCGATTTAGCGCGGTCCTAAGGTAAATCGCTAATTCTCCCCCGGGGCGGTTCAGTGGTGTTGGAATCTCGTTATTGCTTTGTGATTACACCGCAGGCAATGCGGTCGCCGGCGTTTCCTGCAGGATCGGTTTTCATGTCGTCCGCTTTGGCGTGGATAACCAGCGCCGTTCCGCCGTTGCTGAAAATGGAGTGGCTGTCATTCCCCCAAGTTACGTCTTTATTTGTGATCTTTGTCTTCGCCTTGCCTTGTGCGTCAACGGTGATGTTTTGCATGTCGCCGGCGTGGTGACCTTCGGGATTTTCCAGTCCGTGCTTTTTATTGTCAGGATTGAAATGAGGGCCGGCCGACTTGAAATCGGGTGGATCACACTTTGGATTCTGGTGGATGTGGATGGCGTGCTCCCCCGGCGGCAAATCGTGCAGGTTGAGTCCGATCACCATGCCCTCTTTGCCCTGATACATAACCGCCGAACCTACGCTCTTGCCCTGCGCGTCCTTCAGTTCGACCGTAACTTTGGCAGCGCTCGTCAGCGCCAGAGCAAAGAAGACCAGAAACAGGGTTGCCAGAAATGAGCTGTGAGTTTTCATAGCGGACATTATAGTACCGCGCGGCTGCCCAATTTGTGCCGACGGATTCAGAAGCGCGGAAGACCGGGCTTCAACATGCTCACGGATACATAGAATGCATTATTGCCAGAGCGAAGGTCCTTGCCGTAGGAAAACACGGCCTGCACGCCAAACAATCGAGCTTTGACTTGCGCACCCGTATCCCACAGCCATTTGTGCGAGCCCAGGCCGGGAGATTCATCTGTGATTTTTCCTACATCCAGAAAAGGTCCGCATTTTACGGCCAGTAGACTCTTGTGAAAGATGTTTTTGTCCTGCTCCCAGTTGGACAGGAAATAGTTGCGGCCGAGCGGAGCGCTGCCTTTCCGGCCGTCGCGAGTGCCGATGTGCGCGCGCATCCAGAGGTCGTTATCGCGCTCAAGACCGAGCATGAATAGTTCGTCGAAGGGAACGTCACCGAATGTCTTTCCCGCTCTTACCTGATATTGCATCTCGTAGTCGTCGTTTTCAGCTTGGGGAAACCAGTGAAACCGTGCCGAGCCTTGGAGTTTTTCGAACGAGTGCGAGGGCTGCGACCAGATCCGTCCTGCTTCGGAACGAGCGCCGGCGTCCAGGTTCATGCGACGCTCCGGAGCGCGCCAGAGTGAGACCTCCACTTGGGCTGCCTGCTTTAGTTGATAGCCCTTGGCTAGGAGATCTGGCGTTAGGGCCGTTCCCGAGATCACGCTGCGGAAATCGCGATGGGAAATCTCCGCTCCGGCTGACCAACGCCAACGCGCACCGGGAAAAGATGTGAAGTTCGCGCCGATCGCTTCGCGGCGAAGATTCAAGCTGCCAAGCAGCGTGGTGGGGCCTTGGAACGAACTTTGGATGTTCCAGTTTTCGCTTCGCAGATCTGTAAATAATTGATAATTGAATTTCGGATTGTGCTTGAAGGGACTTGAAAGCTGCGCCGTCACACACCGTTTCTCCGCATCCCAGCGAAACAAGGAAACGAAATTGATGGCCTCATGCTTCAGATTGTAGAGTTCCGGGTTTATGGTTTGGAAGGGCAGGCCGCGAAGCAGGAGAAATAGTCCTTCTTTGTAATTGTGGCCCCAGCCGTTTCGCTCCCAGTTGCGAAAAACGACATCGAAGGCGCCATCTTCGCGGGCAAGCAGATCAACGGAATAAATGGGGAAGATTCCCAGACCATGAACTCGCGAATGAGTCAATAACAGCTCTGGCAATCGCAGAGTGCTGGCAGGAGCGAACGCTATAGCGCGGTCGAGCAGAACCGGATCTAAGTGCGGCACAGGGTCTGTGCTGATCTGGGCAACGCGCAGCTTGTCTACGCGATTCCAATATTTCAGCGCAGCTTCGAGATTTCCTTCCAGGAAATACACGGTTCCCAGAAAATCGTTGCCGTAGGAATCATGCGGATCGAGGCGCAGAGCGTGCCTCAGATAAAGCGCCGCCTGGGGATAGTGCTTCTGTTTGAACTCGACTCCCGCCAGCTCCAGAGGAAATCTATTGTCCTGCGGCTGAAGGCGGGCACCGGACTCAAAGGCATCGTGAGCTTCCTGCCAACGGCCTAGTTTTGCCAATGCGGTCCCATAGTAGAAATCAAGATCAGCCGAGCGCGGGTGCACGGGTTGCAAAATTTCAACCAGTTCCTGCCAGCGCTGTTGCGCGACCAGTTGTTGGATGCGCTCGACGAACTGAGCGTTAGAAGGGGAAGTTTGGGCGGCAAGGTAAAGAGGAAAGAACAGGAAGGCGATCAGTGTGCGTCGCTTGCGGGAAGGGCCAGCAACGTCCATTTTCCGGTGGCGCTCCATTCCCGCTCAAAGCTCGAGCGATCCTGCTTGAGCAGCTTGCGCTGTGCAGGATCGTTCATCAGGACCAAACCTTGCGACGGGTCCAATCCGGTTACAACCACGTAATGGAGATCTCCGCCTCTGCCGGGCTTGAGGGCAACGATCAGGGGACGTCCTTTTTGCAGATGCTCGTTTAAGTCTTCCCACTCACCACGGATTGTAAACGTGCGGAATCCGCTCTGCTGGAAGTAATGCTCCATCTCAGAAGCATAGATGCCGTGGGCCTTGCTTGAGTAGAGAACATGCTGGATGTGTGCCGCATCGGCGCTGCTATCCGCAGAGCGGCCCTGGTGGCGCAACCAATATTGCATGATCATGGCAATGCTGGCGGCACCACAGGCGTCTTTCTCCTGCTTTATGAAGGGGACGTCGAGCCAGATGGCGGATGGTTGGGCAGAGAGTGCCGTTGGCACAATGATTCCGCAGATCAGCAATCCGAGAATTGTTAGTTTCCGTCGCGTGTTTCGACCTCAGGCGCTGAAGCGCGGAATCACGTACGGTGCAGGGTGGCACGACTGGAAGTCGTGCCCTTCCCAAGCCGGGCCGAAGCAAGGACCTTTCAGCAGTGCACGAGGCGTACGAAACCCTAGCGCACCGCGACGATGATCAGGACGAGCGCTGCAATACCCAGGATGATCAGCAAAATGTCGCGATCATTCAGATTTCCTGCAGCAAAATCCGCCTGTGCCTTCTGAGCGCGCGAGGCCAGTTGCGCCAGTTCGGCATCGCTCAGGGAAGAGACGGCATTCTTCACCTGAGTGGCATCCATGTGCGCGGATTGCAGAGCCTTCGTGGCTCTATCAGACGAAAGGAACTGCCTGACGCTGGCGAGATTCTGTTGCCTAACCTGCGTGGCCGATAAGGCCGCTTTCTGAAGATCAGAAGGACTCACAATGTGACTGCTGGCCTGTGCCATGAGACTTGGGGGAATCGTGAAAACCGTCACCAGCAGGCAAGCAGTCAAATACCGGGCAGACTGCCTCAGATCGAAACGCATGTCTTGCAACCTCCAATGGATTTGAGCAGAATATGAAAATTATACCGGGCGTTGGATGCCGGAACATTGCCGGAGTTTGTCGAGGGAGCATAAACAATCAACAGCGGGTTGAACCGTTAGTTTAGGCTGCTGATGCCAATGCCAATGAATCGTGCCGTCTCCGATGCGAGCCAGTTCGCTTCCTGCTGGTGGCAAACGAGATGACCCAAAGGAATGTGCTTCCAGTGAACCCTTAAGCAAAACCGATCACAGTTGCTCCACTGCCTTCTGCAACTCCTGCGCGATCCATTGCGGGTCGCTGTCCGAAGCAAACCGAATCGGTGATCCGATCTTCACCTTGACTTGCCAGGGGCGGGCAAGTTTTTTCCCCGCTTGCTTCAGCTCGAATAATCCATCGATTCTCATGGGGACAACAGGCACGCGCAGATTGTTCGCGAGCAGGCCGATTCCGGCTCGGAAAGGCTGTAGCTTGCCATCTGTAGTGTGGTGTCCCTCGGGAAAAACCAGAACGCTATAACCGCGATCGACTGATTCTCCTGCGTAGGCAAAGCTCTCGCGGAAACCGGCTTCGCGCGGGAGGGGAAAAAGATTCAACAGAGAAACCCCAAGCGCCCACTTCACGCGGTCGTAAGCTCTGCCAAAGAATGCTCGCTCTGGCGGTGGAGTTCGCAAAATTTCCAGCGCCTCTCCTCCCGCCGCCGTGGCCAGCTTGTGGCGAATCCGCGCCGGAAGCGCGGTTTGCACAAATCCAACGTCCACGTCGCCAATGTGATTGCAGATCACAAGCACCGGCCCGCGCACTCCACGCAAATTCTCGCGGCCCTCTATTCGCGGCCAGCCGAGCAGGAATACGGCGGGACGCATCAGCAGATAATGCGTGAGCAAGCGAATCCACGTCACCGGCCAGCGTTGCGCCCATCGCGGATAGTGATAGCGCACCCGTGCCGGCGGCTTGCCGCGCAGCATGGCTTCGAGATCGCCGACAGTTTTAACGGAAGTAAATCGCGTTTCGCTCAGATCCATTTGATAGCGATCTTCCAATGCGCCGAGCAGTTCAACCCGGTCGAGCGAACTGAGATTCAGATCGTTTTCCAGACTTGCATCCGTGCCCAGCTCACCGGGGTCCCGTCCCATGACGCGGGAAAGAAGTTCCGCCAGGGGGCTCGATCCAGCCGCGCTCTTTGACGCAAGATCGGTTTGTACGGCCTGCAAAATTACATTGGTGCGCGGCTTCTGGGTCGAGGTGCGCGGGAAATCTTCTTCTGGCCACACGAACCACGTTCGTATGCGCTGATACTCGGCCAAAGATTGGTTCGCGCGTTGTACGACTGGTTCAGCAGCGATGCTGTCGCGCAGAATCATGACCGCGCAGGGCTCAGCATTACCATCTCGTGGCAGGCCAAGGACAACGCAATCCTTCACCTCGGGCTGTCTTCGCAGCGCCGCTTCGAGGTCTTCCGGATAAACATTCATACCGGCAGGCGTGACGATGACGTCTTTCTTTCTTCCTTTGAAATAGAGGTTGCCGTCGGGATCGAGTTCTCCTAGATCGCCGGTGCGATACCAGCCTTCCTCGCCCGTGACCGGCTGAAGCTCCTGCCCATTCCAATACCCTGAGGCAACACCGCTGCCGCGCACCAGAATTTCGTTTTCCGGGCTGAGCTTGACTTCGCGTCCGGCGAGCACTTTGCCGATCGACCCTTTGCCAAGCCGAAAAGGATGATTGACGCTGATGAGAGAAGTGGTCTCGGTAAGCCCGTAACCTTGAATCACGGCAAAACCGAGCCGTCCCCAGAATTCCTCGGTAGCGCGATCGAGCGCCGCGCCACCAGAAATGAAAGCCCAGAATTTCCATCCGAACTGGCGATGGGCGCGGCGGAAAATCCACCAGCGGCGCAGGAAATGCTTGCCTTCAGCGGATCGGAAGGTGTCGCGAAATTTGCTTAACTGGCCGTCCACTTCCAGATCGAGTTCAATCTTTTCTTTGAGCGATTGCAGCATGCGCGGGACCGCGACCAGCACCGACACACGTTCACGGTGAATGGTATTGATTACGTCAACGGGCTTTAACGTGTCCTGGAAAATTACCGTGCCGCCCAATAGCTGAGGAAGAAAAATTCCCAGGAACTGTCCAAAGACGTGGCTGAGCGGCAGCAGATTCAGGAAGCGTACCGGATGCACGAAGCGCTCGTACTTGAGATATTTGCGAATCTCTTCCTCAAGCGGCGCAACGTTGCCTAAGACGTTACCGTGAGAAATCACCACGCCTTTCGGCTCGGCTGTGGTGCCAGAGGTAAAAACAATTTCCAGCGGATCACTCGCCTCGATTGGAACGGGGTTGTACGGCTCGGCCGAATGGCGTCTGAGAGCCTCTTGCAGGTCATCGAGAGTCAGCGTTGGCAACCCAGCCTGCGCATGCTCGCGTGAACAGACTAATAGTTTGGCGCCGACCTGCTGCGCGACACGAAGAGCGAACTCCGGTGCGGCGGCATCGTCCATTGGAACGACGATCACTCCGCGCAGTGCGCATCCAAAAAACGCCGCCACCCACTCGGCGGAATTTGGCCCCCAAATCAGAACGCGTTCGCCTTTGACGATTCCTCGATTTGCCAGCTCACGCGCGCAGCGAAATGCCAGTTCGGCGATCTGGCGATAGGTCCAGCGCGCAGTGCGATATCCGCGGCGCTGTACGTAGGCGTGCTGCTGGCCTCGTTGTAAAAAGCTGCCGAGATATTCGCCGATCGAGCGGCGCTCCATCGTACGCGCCTCACTTGATAGTCTTTCCGAATCCGCAATTCTCAGCTTACCGAGGAAATAGGGCGCTTAACCGCAAAGGACGCAAGAGGATTCGCAAAGGGCGCAAAGAAATGCCATCCTCCGTACGTAGGCGGTTACGAAACTACCAAGTCGTTATTCTCTTCCTACTCCCAGCGCGTCCGCCACGCGGTTGATGTAGTTGAACCAGGCAGCAATCAGAGTTATCTGCAGGATCGCCTGATCGTCAAATCCCACTCCGCGCAGTTTGTCGTGATCATCTTTCCAGACCTTGGTCGCGTCTCTAGTAATTTTTACGGCGTAGTCGAGCATCGCCCGTTCCTGCTTAGTGATGGGAGCCGTTGTGTAGTCCCTCTCCAACGCCTCGACCAAACTCTTATCCAGCGTGACCCGACGCAGAAACTCTGCGTGTGATTCGATTCAATAGACGCACCGGTTCGTGACCGAGACCACGGTGGTGATCATCTCGTGCTGACGGCGGCTGAGCGGAAGCTCAGGCGACATCAGGCTGCCGAAGGTCGCGAAGGCGTGATAGAGCGCATCCGGAATCAGACTGTGCGATTCAACAATCTGAGCGCCTCCGCCCTCAGCCGGATGCACCGGCATGGCGTACTCCTTCGGGTAGAGCAGCTTCTGATTTTCCATTGCGTTACGGAGCTTTTCGCTGGCTTCAGAGAGAGGGATGGTACGAATCCAAGTCATAAGGGCTTGCTTTCCAAGGGTAATTTGGGCGTAAAATTTTGCTGGTCAGTAACCCTACACGGAAAATCCCTGGTGTGCCAAGCCCTGAATCTCTCAGGCGGCCAGGACTTGGACGACAGATTCATTCGCGGATTCCCGGAGGATCAGGTCGATGAGCATCATGGTCTGGAAGATTCTGCGCAAGCTGCCGAAGCCCCTGTTGCTCTTGTTGTCCTTACTTCTGTTGGCAGCTACTGCGCGCGCATAACCGAACTGCTCGCAACGGCACTTTCCACCAGGGCGTGCTCGATTGATCATGGAAGCGGCGAGCTACGCTCGCTGGACAGAGGGCGGCTGTCCCTACGTGGTTGGTGCAGGCTGTTCACTACGTGATGGTGCGCGGGCGGGGCTCCCGCGCAACAATGGCCATCTATTAAAGGCAACATTCCTGCTTGTGTAGGTGTCTAAACAATCTGAGTTCCTTAAAATCGGCCCCTCGGACGTTCTGCGATGCGGCCACCATTCTTTAGACTCGCGTTTTCGTCCAAGCTGATCGCGTTGCTGCTCTTGCCTCTGCTGGGAGCGTGTCAGGTCTTCTCGCAAATCCAAGAATCATCTGCTAAGTCTGAGACCAAGTACTCGCTCAGCGGCACAGTGGTGAATTCGGTTACGGGTGAACCGATCCGGCGGGCACTGGTTCAGATCTACATGGGACCCGGGCAGGCCAGCCTGACTGATGATAGCGGCCATTTCGAATTCAACGGGCTTCCACCAGGGCAGGCCAGTGTAACCGTCAAGAAGCCGGGATTTTTTTCGGAAGGTGAAGCCGCGCGCAAAGGATCCAGTCCGGCCCTCGTGACGGTGGGTTCGGAGACAGACGCGATTGTCCTCAAACTCATTCCCGAAGCGGTGATTCAGGGGAAAATCCAGTCTGAAGACGGCGAGCCAATAGGAGCTGCGCCGGTGATGGTTTTCGCGCCTCACATCAACGACGGGCACAAAATCTGGGACCAAGCTGGGAGCGCAAGCACAGACGAGGATGGGGAATTTCGGATTTCGAATCTGACACCAGGCACTTATTACGTGAAGGCCGGTCCGAAGCTGCGCAGCAGTTTTCCCAACGCACGCTCTGCCACCCGGCAACTCGGTTTCGCCGCCGCTTATTATGCTGGCACGCCTGCGCGGGAATCGGCGACAGCGATCGAACTGGGACCCGGCCAGCAGTTTGAGGCCGGGTTGTTACTTAAATCGGAACCCCTATTTCATATCACCGGCGATATAAGCGGACTATCGGACTCGCAGGGGACAAGCGTGCAAGTGGTGAATCAGTACGGCGAAGCTGTTCGGGTCCCCGTGAGGTTGAATCAAGAAACTGGCGAATTTCAAGCGAATGTTCCTGCAGGCAGTTATCTTCTCAGGGCCACTACGTGGAGTGAACGTGGGCGGTCTTCCAGCGCGGAGGTTCCTCTTGTAGTTCATTCCGATGTAGACAGATTGCAGATCGCTCTGTCGCCGCCGCATTCAATACCTGTGATCGTCAAACTTGAGCCGGTACATAGACATGAGCGATCAGAACTACAACCCGTCCGGTTGGTGAGCGTCGGTTTTCGAGTGACGGATCCCGCACGGGCAGCACCGGAATATTCATCGAACGTCGAAAAAACTCAAAATAGGCTGGCGCTGGTGATTCATGATTTGGCTGCGGGGAAATATTCGGTGGAAGTTCAGCCGGCCGGGGATTGGTATGTACGGCAAGCACAGTGTGGCGACACGGATCTGTTGAAGGATCAACTTACAGTCCTACCGGGGGTGCAGACGCCCCCAATTGAAATTGTGCTGCGAGATGACGGAGCAACCATCAAGGGCAAGGTAGACATGGGCGAAGGGCAAAAGCGAGCAGCGGTTGTTGTGCTTCCCGCACGCGCAGCCGAAAAGGCAAAGATGGTCTGGACGTCTCCGGGGGGAGATTTTGCCCAGAGTGGCTTAGCGCCGGGCGAATATGACGTGATCGCTGTTGATCGCGGCGATGCACTCGAGTACGCCAACCCCGAAGTCATGAGCAAATATCTGACGAGAGGGACGCACATAGCCTTGCAAGCGGACGAAAGTCGTAGCATCTCGCTTGATCTGGTGAGAGTTGAGAAATGAGCGCGCATAGAGCAGCTTTCCGACTGACGATTGTGCTCGCCGTCACGGCTGCGCTGGGACAGCCGCCAGCAGGACAGAATTTCCGGATTAGTGGAACCGTTGTGAATGCATTGAGCGGGCAACCATTGTCGCACACGCAAGTTGCCATTGGGCCTCCACAAAATGGCGCCGCACAGGCGATGATAACGGCAGAAGATGGCCGCTTCACGTTCGAAAATCTTCGAGCAGGAAAATACTGGCTGGCGGCAGAGCACAAGGGGTTCGCGCGGCAAGCTTTCGATGAACACGAAGGTTTCTCGACCGCGATTGCTGTTGGGCCGAATCTGATCTCGGAGAATCTGATTTTCCGCTTGCGTCCGGATGCTGTAATTTCAGGCACGATCTTCGACGAGCAGAATGAGCCAGTTCGTGGCGCGAAAGTCATGCTCTTTCGCAGAGCAATTGATAATGGCCATCAAGGGACCTACTTGCAGGCACAGGAGGGAAGCGATGATTTGGGTCGTTACTTATTCAGCCGATTGCGTCCGGGAACTTATTTTGTGGTCGTGTCCGCACAGCCCTGGTACGCGCAGCATGGACGCACAGTAAAGAATGTTAAGTGTGAAGGCTGTGACGCGGCGACCGCGGCTGCGCCCGACCAGGCTCGTTCTGCATTGGATGTGGTTTACGCCATCACTTACTATCCCGGCGCAACTGACGCAAATGATGCCAAGCCGATCATTGTTAAGCCGGGTGAGCGAGTCACGGCAGATATCACTTTGACGCCGGTGCCTGCCCTGAACGTTCGGATCAAGCTGGCGGGTGCGCTATCACAGGGCGTAACGGTGACGCAGCGCGTCTTCGATGGAGACCCTATCAATGTGCCCAACGAAGGTCTCGTAATGGGCAAAGGTGAAATAACAATTGGGGGGTTGCCTCCTGGCCACTTCGTTCTGGCTTTTACCTCGGCTGGCAAGGAACGGAGCAGCCGCGAAGTGGAAGTCGATATCTCCGGCGATGCGGATATTAGTGAATCAGAAGGCACTCGGGCGAGCGCTGTGACCGGAGTCGTGAAACTTGATGGAAGCCGAGTGTTGCCACAACGGGCGTATGTCCTATTACGAAGCCGCACTTCTGGCGCGGCGTTCGGATCAAGAATCTCGGCGAAAGGCGAATTCGACCTTCAGAATCAGCCGTTGCCGCCGGGAACGTACGAAGTTTCTGTATTTACCACCCAACGCGCTACCGTGAAGACCATCGAAGCCACAGGTGCGAAGGTGACAGGCCACAATATTGAAATCGCGAATGCAATGCCTGTCCGGCTGATAGTGACCTTGTCGCAAGGCTTAGGGCAGGTCGCCGGCACCGCGCGGCGCGAAGGCCAGCCGCTGCCAGGAGCAATGATTGTCCTGATCCCCGAGCACCCGGAGAATAATATCCCTCTGTTCCGGAGAGACCAGAGCGATAGTGACGGAACATTTAGCCTGCCGAACGTGCTGCCGGGAAAGTACACAATAGTTGCCATTGAGAACGGGTGGGATTTGGAGTGGTCGAACGCGGATACCCTCGATCGCTACATTAAAAATGGAACGGTGGTGAATGTTATCGCCAATGGCAGATATAACGTAGAGGCTGTGGCGCAGCAATGAATGCTGCGTGTTCAGGGAATAATGAGCCCAAGGGGCCTGCCCCTCCATAGTGCTTGCGACGAAGCTCCCGGTGCCCAAGGTAATCGGTCGTACACTCCCTTTCGGTAACCCTTGGTAACCATACGATTCTGGGCCGTGCGCCTTACAATGGCCCTGTCCGAAAGACCATCCGCGACTGATCCTCAGGTTCATCGCAGGGTGGGAATCCGCCGGTGAACTCCCGAACGATGTTGTTTCTGGCGGGGGAACCGGAGCCGGAGTCCGCACTCATATGGCATTTGGTTTTGGGTTCAACAAGCAGAAGGCTCTCAGCTCTGCGGAGAAGTTTGTCCAGCAGGGGAAACTGCAGAATGCCATCACTGAGTATGAAAAGGTCCTGAAGGCTGATCCGAAGGATCTCACCGTCTCGAACACGGTTGGCGACCTGTACGCGCGGCTCGGCCAAAACGACAAGGCGATTACCTGCTTCAAGAGCGTTGGCGATGCCTACGCTTCCCAGGGCTTCACGGTCAAGGCCATCGCGATGTACAAGAAGCTCACCAAGCTGAAACCCGCGCTGGAAAGCGTGTTGCGGCTGGCTGAACTTTATACGCAGCAGGGCTTGTTCAACGACGCACGAGCACAATACCTGCAGGTAGCTGAAGAATTCCTCAAGACCGGCGATCTGGAGCAAGCGGTCCGGATTTTCCAGAAGACGCTGGAAATGGATCCAGAAAACACCGCCATGCGCATGCGTTTGGCGGAAGCATATATCCGGCTGGGGAAGAAGACAGAGGCGATGCAGATTTTTGCTTCTGCTGCTGATACGTTGCGGTCACGTGGTCAGCCCAACGCGATTGAAGAAATTGTGCAACGCATGCTGAAGCTCGATCCGGGCAACAGCTATGCATTGCTGCTGCGTGGACGCAGCGCGCTGGATGCGGGCGATGTGGCGGGCGCAATCAAGAATCTGGAAAAAGTAGCCGATCTCGACACCCACCCGGATGGGCTCCGCACCCTCCTGCAAGCCTATATCCAGAGTGGAAGAATGCCGGAAGCCGGCAATCTGGCGGCGAAGCTGGCTCACGTCCACAACGACGTGACGGCGATCGTAGAGTACGCCAACGCACTCGTTTCCGCCGGGCGTTTTGATGAAATGTTGCAGGTCTACCGGCAACATTCTGACCGGCTGCTCGCTGGTGATTCCGCCAAGGTGCTGGAAAGCCTGCATTCGGCCATCGGGCACGTACGCGAAAATCCCACGGCCCTGGAAGCATTGCTCGAACTGTTGCAAAAGGCGGGAGATACAACCCACATCACAGAAGTTTACGAGTTGCTGGCGCACGGCTACGTGCAATCGGGAGAGCTGGAAAAAGCGCGCGATTATTATCTGAAGCTCACGCAGTTAGAGCCGCAGAACCAGTTGCACACCCGGAATTATCAGCAGGTGCTGGCGCGCTTGGGTGGAACGACCTCCAGTGCTCGTCTGATTACTGCCGAAGAGGGCGCGGTTCTGGTGGATGAACTGGAAGCGACCGCTCCCTTCATTGATCAGCGTTATCCAGATGAAACGGCGCTGGCAATTCGGGCGGCTCTGACCGATGCCGAGCTTTTCGTGTCCTATAACATGCCAGCCAAGGCGCTGGGGCCACTGCTCTCCGCCTTGCCAAAGGCTTCGCGCGATTTGCGCCTGAACCAGCGCCTGGCGGCATTGCACACACGCGCGGGGCGCTTCGCCGAAGCGGCCGTTTGCTGCCGCACCCTGGAATCTATCTATCACGACGCTGGCCATCCCGATGATGCTCATCGCTATGGAGAGATTGCAGGCAAGTATGAAGAACGCGCCGGGCTTGCCGTCGAACCCGCAGTGGAGGTCGAAGCCGCCAGCGCCGCGGTGACCGCTCCATCGTCCTTGGCCGCTCCTGCGCCGGCTCCAGCGGCCTCGGGTCTGTTCTGGCACGACCCCGCCGCAACTAAATCTCACGACACAACTGAATTCGACGTGCAGGCGGCTCCGGTACCTGCTGAAGATGAAATCGATATCTCGGAAGAGTGGGACGGCGAACTCGTCGAAGAGCCGGAATCGGCGCCAGCCGCCGAAGTAGTTGCCTCTGCGAAGAAGCCTGTGGCGGTTGAGGCCAAAGCCGCCGAGGAGACCATCGAAGAGATTCGCTTCTACCTGGCGCAATCGATGATCGAGCAGGCGCGGGCAGTGTTTGCCAGGCTGCTAAAGCTCAAGCCCAGCGCGGCCACGGTATCAGCACTGCGCGAGGAAATCGAAGCTGCAACCGCACAAGTGGCGGGGATTGAGCCGGAGGCTATCGAGGAGGTTTCGGTAGAAGAGGCGGAGGCCCCAGCGGAGGAGATCACGCCTCCTCCCATGCCGAAACAGAAACCGGGTGTACTGAAAGAGTTTGTTTCCAATCTCGAATCTTCGCTCGGGGAAGGATTCCTCCCGCAAACAACCGCCAAGGAAATTACCCCGCACCCAGCGCCTGCCATGGCTGAGGTTGCGCAAGCGGCCGGTCAGCCGGGGCACGCAGGCGTGCTCGGCGAGTTCGTTTCCGATCTTGAGGCTTCTTTAGGCGACAGTTTCTTGCCGCACGCGCCCGTGCCGCAGACGCAGGTTGAAGCCGTACCGGCGGCTGCGCACTCGGCTATCGCGGTTGCCGCCACTGCGGCTCCTGCTGCACCCATGGCTTCCGCAGCCGCTGCTGCGCCTGCCCCCCAGCCTGGCGCTCCGACCTTTACTTATCAACCTGCCAAAATACGGCCTCTAGCTCCGCAAAAGCCCGCCGCACCTCTCAGCACTGGCGCGGGCGTGGACCTTGCCGACATGTTCGGAGAGCTGAAGCAGGAACTGGAAGAAGATACTGCGGCAGCTCAGGAAGATCCTGAAACTCACTACAACCTGGGCGTCGCGTTCCGCGAGATGGGGCTGCTGGATGAGGCCATTGCAGAATTGCAGAAGGTCTGCCAGGCTGTCGATCGCGGGCACACTTTTGCGCAGGTAATGCAGACATATACCTGGCTGGCGCAGTGCTTCCTCGACAAAGGCGTGCCGGAAGCCGCAATCCGCTGGTACGAACGAGCGCTCAAGCTTGCTGGCATCGACGAAGAAACCCGCATTGCTTTAAATTACGAACTCGCCTCCGCCTACGAGAACGCTGGAAATAAAACCGCTGCCTTGAGCCACTTCATGGAGGTTTATGGCAGCAACATCGATTACCGCGATGTGGCGGAGCGCATCAAGGCCCTGAAGTCGTAAAATGGCCCAATGGGTCGTGACTCGAATCGGCGCACGCGATGTGCGCGCTTGCGCGGAGGCAGGGCGTGAACGCCGATCCCAACGTTCCTCTTAATCAGATGCCCGGCTCGCTGGGGAGTGAACTGCCGCATAGTGCTGGGGTGCTCGATGAATCTCCCCAAGATTCCGAAGCCCATCGCTACACAGGTGTTCAGCTCTGGATGAGACGGTTGGCTGTCCTGATGTTCGTCTTCCTATGCGCCGCTGCGGGTGTACTGCTGGTCATCCTGCCGTGGCGACCGGAATGGACTGACAATCATTTACTTCTAGGCTCTCCGTGGCTTCGCGCGTTTGTTTCTAGCGGATTCGTGCGGGGCTTGTGCAGCGGCCTTGGGTTACTCGATATCTGGATTGGGTTCTGGGAAGCCGTGCATTATCACGAATAAGACCTTCTTAATGTTAGCTATGCCGAAGAACGATTGGAACTTCTAAGCCATCCATCGAAAGACCTCAATTCATGACAGATCAGAAACTGAAACCTGCGCCGCTGGCCTACGAGAACGAGCCATTTCTCAACAGTCCGGATGGGCGAATTCTGCGCATCCTGGCCGAATATAGCGAGCCGCTGTCGCGCTTCCGTCGCGAGCAAATTCAGGATACGGTGGTTTTTTTTGGCTCGGCACGATTTCGCAGCCGGTCTGACGCGCAAAAAACGCTAACCGAACTGCAGAAAGGCTTGGGTCACGAACAGGCAGCAGTCGAGCACAAACGCGCGCTGACGTCCGTGGACATGGCTCGTTATTACGAGGAAGCGCGCCGTCTGGCGTTTCTCCTGACTCAATGGTCGCGCGAGATTCCTGCGCGGCGCCACCGTTTCGTGGTCACGACCGGCGGGGGACCCGGCATTATGGAAGCTGCCAACCTGGGGGCACGTGAGGCTGGCGGGAAGACAATCGGATTGAACATCAACCTGCCTTTCGAGCAGTACCCGAACCCTTACATCACGCCGTCATTGAATTTTGAATTTCATTACTTTTTTATGCGGAAGTTCTGGTTTGCGTACCTGGCCAAGGCGCTGGTGATCTTCCCCGGCGGATTTGGAACGTTGGACGAGCTGTTCGAAATCCTTACCCTCGCTCAGACCCAGAAACTGGCAAAGAAGATTCTGGTTGTGATCTATGGCAGCGAATATTGGAATCGCGTGATCAACTTCCAGGCTTTGGCTGATTCTGGCACTATCTCTCCGCAAGACATGGAATTGTTTAAGATGGTTGACTCGCCAGAAGAGGGTTTCGAGTATCTGCGGGATGGGCTGACCAAGTACCACCTCGGGCCGCTGCAGCCGAAGAGGGTAGGAGAAGCGGTTCCGGAGATCGCGAAAACGAACCCTTGAGATACTTAGCAGCGTTTACGCTAAAAATCTCTAACCGCGAAGAACGTTAAGTAAGGCACGCAAAGTTCGCAAGGAAAAAACCTCCTGGCGGGCGGCTCGAAGCTCCATTGCTGCTCTGTTACATCACCGATCGCAAGCAGTTCTCCGAGGACGAAGCTACGCGTCGGCGCTTGCTGCTGCAGAAGATCGCTGACGCTGCACGCTGCGGAGTCGATTTCATTCAGCTGCGCGAAAAGGATCTCTCAGCGCGCGAACTTGAAGCGCTGGCTCGCGAAGCTGTTGGCATCGTCCAGAAGAATGTGGGAGCCGAGAACCGGAAGTTGGGAACTCGCTTGCTGATCAATTCGCGCACAGATATCGCGATCGCCGTGGGTGCAGATGGCGTTCACCTTCGCTCGGATGATCTTTCTCCATCGCATGTGCGAGCTATCTGGGCGGAGCCTGGCACGGGCACGCGAGCCCGGGTGACGGTCAGCGTCTCCTGCCACTCGCCCGAGGACGTACGCCGTGCGGCAGCAGACGGAGCCGACTTTGTCTTGTTCGGCCCTGTACTTGAGAAACAAGGCGCTGCGCAAATTGGCCCCACAAGTCTAGAAAATCTGCGCCGCACGTGCAAAGAGAAGATCCCGGTGCTCGCTCTCGGCGGGGTCACGGTGGAAAATGCCCAGAGTTGCCTGGACGCCGGGGCCGCCGGAATCTCGGGCATTCGACTATTCCAGGAGAACGATATCAGCAAAATTGTCAAGTTGCTGCGATAGCCAGATTGCGATCAATCGAGTTGCATCCTAGCCCAGAAGTCAGCAGACGATTCGACCGGAACGATCTCAAAGTCGATCAGGTCATCCCAGCGGCTGGTCCAAGTCTTGAGTAATTCCGAATCCCGCGTTTCCATGATCTGAAAGCACCGCATGCCTCCCGAATCGACCCAGCTCGCCTGATAGTCGACGCCCTCGGGCAACATTCGGCCACTTAACTTGAACCGCTTCCCGACCGCGCCGACATTGCCGTGTTTGAAGCTTTCAATGACCATAAAGAGCATAGAGCGGAGTGTAGCGTACTCGAGCCAGACATTAAATTTACATACTATTATCTTCCGCGATCCAACCGTTACAGCCCGATGTGGTAGATTGAAAATTTCTCGTTTGCGGCACCAGCCGCTGCGAAATCTGCAGGAGAAATAATCGCTTGCCGCTATCGCAGGACGTGCTCTGGTACAAGGACGCGATTATCTATCAGGTTCACGTCCGTGCGTTCTATGACAGTACGGGGGACGGCGTCGGGGATTTCCGCGGACTCGCTCAGAAACTGGATTACCTGCAGGAGCTCGGCATTAATGCTCTCTGGCTGATGCCGTTCTTTCCTTCTCCGCTGCGCGATGACGGCTACGATATTTCGGATTACCGCTCGGTCCATCCTAGCTATGGCGCTTTAGATGATTTCAAAATCTTCCTCGAAGCGGCCCACCAACGCGGCATTCGCGTAATCATCGAGATGGTGCTGAACCATACTTCGAATCAGCATCCTTGGTTTCAGGAGTCTCGCAGTTCGCTTAACAACCCGAAACGGGATTGGTACGTCTGGAGCGAGACTGACACTCGGTATCGTGGCACGCGAATCATCTTTCTGGATACCGAGCTCTCCAACTGGGCTTGGGACCCAGTTTCCAAGCAATACTATTGGCACCGCTTTTTCAGCCATCAGCCGGATTTGAACTACGACAATCCCGCCGTGCGCGAAGAGATGTGGAACGTGATGAAGTTCTGGCTGGAAATGGGAGTGGATGCCTTCCGGCTGGACGCGGTTCCTTACCTGGTGGAACGGGAGGGCACGAATTGCGAAAATCTGCCAGAGACGCACGCGATCATGAAGGATTTTCGAACCCGACTGGATCGAGAGTTTCCGGGAAGAATGTTTCTCGCTGAGGCCAATCAGTGGCCCGCCGATCTTCGCCCCTATTTCGGGGACGGCGATGAATTTCACATGGCGTTCAATTTTCCGTTGATGCCTCGGATGTTCATGGGGCTAAAGCTGGAGGATCGCAAGCCGATTACTGAGATACTGCAGCAGACGCCGGCGATTCCCGAGAACTGCCAGTGGTGCCTCTTTTTGCGCAATCACGACGAACTCACACTGGAGATGGTGACCGACATAGAGCGCGACTACATGTACGACGAGTACGCGCGCGAAAAGAGCATGCGCCTGAACCTCGGAATCCGGCGCCGGCTTGCACCGCTGCTGGATAATGACCGCCGCCGCATGGAACTGATGAACGGCATTCTCATGTCACTGCCCGGGACCCCCATTATTTATTACGGCGATGAAATCGGCATGGGGGATAACGTCAATCTAGGGGACCGCAACGGGGTACGCACGCCTATGCAGTGGGACGGGGGGTGGAATGGCGGCTTTTCCGCCGCTGATCCAGAGGCTCTCTACTCACCGCTCATGCTCAATCCCGTATACGGGTACCAGGCGGTGAATGTGCAGTCGCAGAAGCGCTTCGAGCACTCGCTGCTTTCCTGGATGAAGCGCATCATCAGGGCGCGCAAATCGCTGCCGGTTTTTGGCCGGGGCACGATCGAGTTTCTCTATCCTGCGAATCATCGCGTGCTGGCGTATGTGCGACAGTTCGGAAAAGACACGATTCTGGTAGTGAACAACCTTTCCAACTCCGCACAAGCGGTAGAACTTGATCTTCGCCCCTATAAAGGAAATATTCTGATTGAGATGTTCGGCAGAAATCCGTTCCCGAGAATCGGGGACTTGCCATATCTTCTAACCATGGGACCATATCAGTTTTATTGGTTCCGGCTGCGAAGGATTTAGCGGGCATGCGTAGAGGCCGGTGCCCTCACCCGCCCAAACCGAGCACGGCTTGGCAGATTTGCCAAATTGAAGCTGCTCTTTGCGAGCGTTGGCTCTAGCGCCCGGACGAGGGCGTCCGGGCCTTCGCGGACATTCAGGAGGCATTTTGCCCGAAGAAACCATTCTGACGGATGATTTTCTTCGTGAACTGATTAACGTCGGTGAGGTCGACATTCTCATCGGCGTGCCGACGTACAACGACGCGAAGACGGTCGGTCAAGTCGTGCAGGCGATCCGTGCCGGTCTGCTGAAATACTTCCCCCGGCAGCGCGCCGTCATCGTCAACGCGGACGGTGGCTCGCGCGATGGCAGCCAGGAATTGGTTCGCGCCGCTTCCATCAGCGATTTGCAACATGCCTCGAACGTCTATGCTCTCCGCACTCTGCATTGCGTCAGCACAGAGTATTCCGGTGGCCCTTCAAGCAGCTTGGCGTTGCACACAATTTTAGCCGCCGCGGAATTGTTGCAGGCCAGCTCTTGCGCGGTGGTTGCCCCTGATTCCACTAACATCGAACCGGGGTGGATCGAGTCATTGCTTCGTCCGGTCACACGGGACGGCTTTGATCTGGTGACGCCGGTATATCGGCGTCACAAGTTTGATGGTCTGCTGATCCGCAATCTTCTCTATCCTATGAATCGGGCGCTTTATCTACGCCGCGTGCGGGAGCCCTATCCGCTGGATTTTGCATTTTCAGGGCGACTGGCGACTCACTTTCTCGGGCAGGACTTGTGGTCGCAAGAGGCAGGCCGAATCGGGGCGGAAATCTATCTCACGATTTCCGCAATTGCGGGAGGGTTCCGACTCGCGCAGAGCTTTCTCGGACCGAGAGCGCATGTGGAATACGCTGCTTCCGATTTGGTTGTGGCGATGCGGCGAAGTGTGGGTGTGCTGTTCTGGTCGCTGGAACAAAATGGCTCCGTGTGGCAAGTTCAAGCAGAGTCGCAGCCGATTCCAACCATCGGTCCCGATCATGAGTTAAGCGCAGAGCCGCTGCGCGTTAACCCCAAGCGCCTGCACGAAATGTTTGTGCGTGGCGTGGCCGAATTGGAGCCGGTGCTCAAATCGATATTGTCCGAGGCTACTCTCTCCGAATTGCAACGCGCCGCCACTTTCCCGGAAGAAGATTTTCGCTATTCAGATGAGCTGTGGGTGCGCACGGCATATGAATTTGCTTCGGCGTACCACAAAGCGGTGATGAGTCGCGATCATATCGTGCAGGCTTTGGTGCCGCTGTATCGTGGAAAGGCACACACGTTTCTGCTCGAAAATCGGGACGCCTCGTCCGAGGAAGTGGAGTCAAATGTCGAAAGACTCTGTGTGACGTTCGAGAAGCGGAAGCCGTCCTTGCTGGAAATGTGGGATGGGAGGAAGTGAGGTCAATATGTGGCAGACGATTATCAAAGAACTGACTCAGGCCACGCTGGACATGGTGCACGGCATTTTGCAATTTCTACCGCGTCTGGCAGGGATGCTGATTGTTGTGGTGTTCGGATGGGTGATTGCTTACATCCTGAAATCGATCCTGCGTACCATCCTACGGCTGGCGCGTTTCGACAAGCTGTCCGAGGACGCGGGCGCCGCGCAACTGCTAAAACGGGCCGCATTGCCCTCTTCCACCGAGTTGCTTAGCCGGTTCGTTTTTTGGGTAGCGTGGATTGGTTTTATTTTGATCGGCGTCAGTGTGCTCGGGATCGTCGGGTTGCAGGAGCACGTTGCCCGCTTCTTTGGATTTTTGCCGCGGCTGTTCGCGGCTCTGTTTGTATTCTTCTTCGGGCTGCTCGGCGCCAGCTTCTTTTCGCGCGCGGCGCTGCTGGCAGCCGTCAACGCAGACCTGCCGTCGCCTCGGCTGATTGCTTCGACCATACGCACCATCATTATTGTGTTTGCGGTTTCGATGGGCTTTGAGGAGCTTGGTATTGGCGAGCACACGACGCTGGTCGCCTTCGCCATTGTCTTCGGAGCGCTGATGCTGGGGTTGGCGCTGGCGTTCGGACTGGGAGGCCGCGATTTAGCCCGGCATTTTCTGGAGAGGAGATTTGTTCACGAGAGGCGGGAAGAAAAAGAAGATGAGCTTTCGCCGCTGTGAATGTGAAGCTTCAGGGATGAACTTTTACACAGCCAGCGGGAATTGCCCCACAAGGCCTGACTAATATCGTTCACCTGCATCCAGCCAGTTCTCCCTGAAAATTCACAGGGAGCAGTGTTGAAATTGGAGCGCCGCTCCCTCTGCATCTCAATAACTTATCTTGTTGGGTTTTTCTTCCCACGCCCGAAACGCTGCTAGAGCCTCTTCGCGCATCATCTGGATCATCGGAATCCGGCGTGTGGAGTAGGGCTGAGTGATTTCCCGGTAGATCAGCAAATCGTCAAAGCCGACTGTGGATGCATCCGTGGCGTGAGTAGCAAAATAAATGCGAGATAAGTGGGCCCAATAGATCGCGCCCAGGCACATGGGGCAGGGTTCACAGGATGTGTAAATCTCGCAACCAAGTAATTGGAAGACGCTGAGTTTCCGGCACGCCTCCCGGATGGCGATCACTTCCGCGTGTGCGGTGGGATCATGCGTCGAGGTGACCTGATTCGTGCCTTCGGCAATAATGCTGCCATTCTTCACGATAACGGCACCGAAAGGTCCGCCCCGATCAGAATGGACGTTCTCGATGGAGAGTTGAATGGCACGCGCCATGAAAGGCTGATCCATGTTGTCGCTCTAGCAAAATGGGGTGGTGCCGTTTGGGCACCGGAAAACTGCGAACTTGCGCGCTTCAGTCGACATTGGCTCTTACGCAGCCGCTTCGCTGAAAGCGAGTATAAAGCCGGGAATCAAAGTTGGTAAAACGTTCTCTTGAATTGGGCGGCGTGGAAATAGTGCTGAATCAATCTGGCTTCAAACATCCAGTGGTGGGAAATGCGAAATGTTGAAAAAGCATGACTCACGCGATACGCTCTGCCTCTTGAGTCAAGCTTAGGAGGAGGTTTGCAGGCTTTTCTCTCCCAACGAGTGGTTACTCCCGGCGGAATCCAGCCCGCGGCGATATTGGTGGAAGGAGGACAGATCCAGTCCGTCGTGCCGCCAGACGGAGTCCCCGTGCGAGTCGAGACGCACGATTTCGGCGAGGCAGCGATTCTTCCGGGGCTGGTGGACTCCCATGTGCACATAAACGATCCCGGTCGTGCGGATTGGGAGGGGTTCGAAACCGCCACGCGGGCGGCGGCTGCGGGCGGCTACACCTTGCTGGTGGATATGCCCTTGAACTGCCTGCCAGCAACCACCTCGGTTTTCGGGCTTGAGTTGAAGCGTGCGGCGGCACGGGAACGATGCCGAGTAGACTGGGCGGCCTGGGGCGGCGTTGTCCACCACAATCAGGACGACATCGCGGCGCTCGCAGCGGCGGGAGTGCTGGGGTTCAAGTGCTTTCTTGTTCATCCAGGTATCGACGGCTTCACGATGGTCACCGAGCAACAGCTCAAAGCCGCTTTGCCCCATGTTGCGCGGACGGGGTTGCCACTGCTGGTGCACGCGGAACTTCCTGGTCCGATCGATAAAGTCACCGAAACTCTGGTGCATGCCGACTGGAGGCATTACGCGACGTACCTCCAGTCGCGGCCCGATGAGGCAGAGTTGTCCGCCATTCGGCTGTTGTTGTCGCTGTGCCGTCAGTACAAATTCCGCTTACACATTGTTCACCTCTCGACCAGCCAGGCTCTTCGCGAATTGAGCGCCGCTCGCTCCGAGTTGCTTCCGGTGAGTGTCGAAACCTGCCCGCATTATCTGCATCTCCCCTCCGAGATGATCGCGGATGGGGCCACACTCCACAAGTGCGCGCCTCCAATCCGGAGCCGGGAAAACCGTGAACAACTGTGGCAAGGACTAAGAGATGGAATCATCGACTTGATCGCGACTGACCATTCGCCTTGTCCCCCGGAGATGAAGCGGCTGGATGAGGGTAATTTCAAAACCGCTTGGGGCGGTATTTCAAGCCTTTCTGTTGCTCTGCCGGTGATCTGGACCGAGGCAAGCAGCCGCGGATTTTCGCTACTCGACATCGCGCACTGGATGGCGGAAGGCCCCGCGCGGCTAGCCGGATGCCATCTCCGCAAGGGACGAATTGCCGCAGGATACGACGCGGACCTCGTAGTATTCGATCCGTACAGCGAGTTCTTACTAAGCAAGGAGCGGCTGCATTACCGGCATCCAGTTTCTCCGTACCTTGGAGAGACATTGCGCGGGATAGTGAAGACCACCTACCTGCGAGGAACCCTTGTCTTTGCGCAAGGCGAGTTTCCCGGCGTGCCTATCGGTCGCGAATTTCGGCCGGATTCGTGAGCGACTGGCAGGCAAATCGAGGACACGGACTTTTCTATCGGTAAATCAAAACACTTCCAGCCAGGTGTGAGGCGCCTGTCATACACTATCCACATCGCAAATCACGGTTCTTGGCCCTAAGTGCCGCCCGTGGTTGGCGCCGATCAAGGTCCCGGATGAATAACAATCCCATCGTTGGCGTGTCAGTTCCGCGAAAAGAAGGACGCGACAAGGTAACCGGCCAGGCGCAATACGTCGACGATATGGTTCTGCCGAACATGTTATATGGGGCGACTGTTCGCAGTGAGATTCCCCGAGGCAGGATCAAGCAGATCACGTTCGGCCCAGGAATCGCCTGGGACGAATTCGTGGTCGTGTCTGCGAAAGACATTCCTGGGAAAAACTGCGTCGCGCTCATCGCAGACGATCAGCCTTGCCTGGCAGAGCAATACATTAACCATCCCGAGGAGCCCATTTTATTGCTGGCACATTCAGATCGCCACGCGCTGCCGAAGGCCATCAATGCCATATCTATTGAATATGATGTTCTCCCGGCCATCTTCACGATGGAAGAAAGCGAGCGGTGCTCTGAGATCATCTGGGGCTCCGACAATACATTCAAAATGTATGTGATTGAAAAGGGCGACGTCGAAAGCGTCTGGGCAAAAGCCGACTACATCGTGGAAGGGGAATACAGGACCGGGGCACAGGAGCAGCTTTACATCGAAAACAACGGGATGATCGCGGTGTTTGATCCGGGGAACGGCATTACGGTGTGGGGCTCGTTGCAGTGTCCTTACTACGTGCATAAAGCGTTGATGAACCTGTGCAATCTGCCGGCCGAAAAAGTTCGTGTGGTACAGGTGGAGACAGGAGGGGCTTTTGGGGGTAAAGAAGATTACCCGTCGGTGATCGCCGGACACGCCGCGCTATTGGCGATCAAGTCCGGAAGGCCGGTGAAGATCATTTATGACCGCATGGAAGATATGGCCGCTACCACAAAGCGGCACCCCTCGCGCACGCGTCACCGCACCGCTGTGGCCAAAGACGGAAAGATCCTGGGTGGAACTATCGACTTTACGATTGATGGGGGAGCGTACACAACACTGTCGCCCGTGGTTCTTTCCCGCGGCGCGATTCACGCCGGCGGTCCCTACTATTGGCCGAATGTCCGAATCCGCGCGAAGGCAGTCGCCACCAACGTGCCGCCTCACGGGGCATTTCGCGGTTTCGGAGCACCGCAAAGCCTCTTTGCCATGGAGCGCCACATGGACCGCATTGCGCAGGCAGTAGGCCTTTCGCCGATCGAGGTGCGACGGCGGAACTTTCTGACGCCGGGACAAACGACAACTACCGATCAGGAGGTGCGCGAGCCGATCGATCTCGGGAAACTGCTCGACCGTGCGCTGGAGCTCTCGGACTACCACTGCCAGAAAGAACGCTTCGCGATAGAGAATCAGAGCAGAACCATGAAGAAGGGGATCGGCGTCGCGGCCTTCCTGCACGGGGCGGGCTTCACCGGATCAGGAGAGCGTTATCTCAGTTCTGTGGTCGGTGTGGAGGGCTGCGCCGACGGCAGCGTGCGCGTTTTGGTTTCGAGCACAGAATTCGGCCAAGGCACGAAAACCGTTCTCTCCCAAATCGCGGCTGAAACGCTGGGACTGGGTTATGAAGACGTGGATGTTGCCCCAGCGGATACGATGGAGGTCCCGAACAGCGGTCCCACTGTCGCATCACGCACGGTCATGGTCGTGGGCAAACTGGTGCATTCGGCGGCCGTTGGGATCAAGCAGACATTGAAGCAGTGCGGCTTGCTCGGCGACTCATACTCGCCTGAAGAGTTTCGTGCGGCGTGCCGCAACTATCGTGCTTCTCACGGAGAGTTCCGCTCGTGGGCACGTTATGAGGCGCCGCCCGGCATTTTCTGGGATGATCAAAAGTACTGCGGAGAAGCATACGCGGCATTTGCCTGGGCGGTTTATATCGCTGCAGTCACTGTTGACCTGACGGCGTACAGCGTATCTGTGGACGACTTCGTCGCGCTGCAGGAAGTTGGCCGCGTTCTCCACCCGGTCCTTGCTAGAGGACAAATCACCGGTGGCATCGCTCAGGCTATAGGCCTCAGCCTTTATGAGAAAGTGATTTGGCAGAATGGGCGCATGCAGAACTCCCAAATGACGAACTACATTATGCCGACATCGTCTGACCTGCCTCCGATCCGGGTGTTCTTTGAGGAATTAGGCAATATCCACGGCGCCTTTGGCGCGAAAGGAATCGGCGAGCTCCCAATGGATGGTCCAGCCCCGGCCATTGCCAACGCTGTCGGAGACGCACTGTGCGCGCCTTGCGATTCCGTTCCCCTGCTTCCAGAAGACATTTTCAATATGCTCGCGGCGAGGTCCCGGCCGGAAGACGAGGCACTTTCCGCCGACGGTCGCCGATGACCAACTCCTCTGCAATTTCAGCCAAGTGCGAAATCTCCTTCACGGTGAATGGCGAGCGGAAGACGGTATCCGCCTATCCGATGGAACGATTGCTTGACGTGTTGCGCCAACACCTCGGATTGACCGGCCCAAAGGAGGGTTGCGGAGAGGGCGAGTGTGGTTCTTGCTCGATATTGATAGACGGCGTCCTGGTGAATAGTTGCCTCGTACCGCTTCTCCAAGCGAAAGACGCTCAGATTCTCACGATTGAGGGGCTCGCCGGCGACCATTTGCACAAGCTGCAGCAAGCATTCTTGGATTGCGGCGCAGCGCAATGCGGCATCTGCACGCCTGGAATGATCCTCGCGGCATTACACCTGTTGGACAAGAAGCCTGCGCCGACGATGGAAGAAATCCGCGAAGGACTCTCGGGCAATCTGTGCCGCTGCACAGGGTACATGCAGATTTTCGAAGCGGTGGCAGATGCGGCGCGCCGCCAGATAACAAGATGAGGTCCGATCCTCAGGATTATCAACTCATAGCGCCCGGCACTCTGCACGCGGTCGTGTCGCTCCTGGCGAAGGAGCCGGGTGCATGGCTTCCTATAGCGGGTGGCACGGATGTGATGGTGCTATACGCGGCGGGGAAATTGCCCGCGCGGAAGTTAGTCAACATTTGGAATCTTCCGGAGTTGCGACGTATCGAGGTTTTTTCAGATGAAATTCGAATTGGCGCAGGCTGTACCTATACCGAACTCCGTGAACAAGAAATCGTAGGACGTGAGTTTCCTTTGCTAGCTCGCGCCGCTGCCTGGACCGGAGGAATCGCCAATCAGAATCGCGGAACCATCGGGGGCAATATCGTCAATGCCTCGCCTGCAGCGGATTCGCTGCCTGCGTTGCTGGTGTATGAAGCGGAGTTGATCCTCGTATCCATTCGGGGCGAGCGTCGAGTGCCCTACTTGGGCTTCCACACCGGTTACAAAACCACCAAGCTGGCCGCTGATGAACTGGTGCGAGCCGTGTCCCTTCGAAGGCGGTTTTCTGAATATCTTCACCACGCACGGAAGGTCGGGGCGCGCAGCGCACAAGCGATCTCCAAGGTGTGCATCGCGGCACTGGGCCGGCGGCTTGCGGACGGCCTGGTGGACGATGTCCGCATCGCTCTGGGAAGCGTGGCGCCCGTTCCACTTCGCTTGATCGACACCGAACGCGAGGTGAAAGGAAGAGGCATCGATTCACTGCGCGTGACTCTGGCGGGAAAAGTAGCGGCCTCAGAGATTCGGCCGATCGACGACATTCGATCCACGGCGAGGTATCGCACAGAGGTGGCGAAAAACCTTGTAGAAGAATTCCTGCTCCGGCTAGGCACAGGGGCACAGTGAGCACAGTGCTGGAGGATTGGAATCGCCAATCGGTCGAGCAAGCCATAGGCGCTATCCTGCCGTGCTGCGGGTCACAGGCTTGGGCGCGCGGGATGGCCGTTCGGAGACCGCTGGTGGACGAGGCATCTCTGCTAGCAGCATCTGACGAAACATGGCACAATCTGACCCAATCCGATTGGATGGAAGCGTTCCAAAGCCATCCGCGGATCGGGGAGTCGAACGCACGGCAATTTGCTCCGTCGCAAGCGGCAGCGTGGTCGGCGCATGAGCAAAAAAGAATCGCCGATGCCGAGACCGCGGTTAAGATCGCTCTCGAGGAAGGCAATCGCGAGTACGAGCGGCGGTTCGATCGTATCTTTATCGTCTGCGCGACCGGTAAATCAGCAGCAGAAATTCTGGAGATCCTGCGGCGACGGCTGCAAAATGATGCAGAAACCGAACTTCGCGAAGCCGCCGAGCAGCAGCGGCAGATCACACAAATCCGATTAAGAAAATGGCTTCAGGGATGAAACGGATTTCGACGCACATTCTCGATCTTGCCCTTGGCAAGCCAGCGCCCGACGTGCCGGTACGATTGGAACGGCAGGAAGCCTCCGGCGGTTGGCACCTGCTGGCTTCGGCGCAAACGGATCGGGACGGACGATGCAGCCAATTGCTGCCTGAAACAGAAGATCTCTCCGACGGGCTTTACCGACTGGCATTCGATACCGCAAGCCACTATGCCTCTCAGAAAACCGAAACGTTGTTTCCTGTGGTCGAAATAACGTTTCGCGTGCGGAAGGGCGAATCTCAGTTCCACATTCCGCTACTGCTGAGTCCGAACGGGTACACAACTTACCGGGGAAGCTGAAGCATGTATGAATCTGCCCAGGAGTCCAGCAAGTGACTTCTTCCGTCAGAGAATGGTTTAATCTCGGCGTGCGCTGGTTCCACGTTTTTGCCGGGATCATGTGGGTTGGGCAAACCTATTACTTCACGTGGCTGGACGCGCAGTTCAGCAAACTTGAGAAAAAAGCCACTGCGGGCGCGCCGCCTGCCTCCGTGTGGATGGTTCACAGCGGCGGCTTTTACGCGGTGGGGAAGAAACAATCTCTAGAGGTCGAGCCCGAGCAAGTCCGGTGGTTCCGCTGGGAAGCGCTCATGACGTGGTTGAGTGGAATGGTGCTGCTTTTTCTTGTGTACTACTTTACTGGAGGCCTCATCGATACCGATGTTGCAGATATTTCTCAAGGATGCGGTATCGCCATCGGACTGGCTGTTCTTGCCGGCGGCTGGCTCATCTACGATCTCGCCGCGCGGTCGCTTGTAGGGAAGTCCGAAGCCGCATTTGCGGGGTTTGCTCTGGTGATGACGGCTGCGATCTCGTGGGGGTTGTTGCACGCCCTAAGCGGCCGTGCGGCTTACATTCACATAGGGGCTATATTCGGTACGATCATGACCGCCAACGTGTGGTTCAGAATCCTTCCAGCACAGCGCAAAATGATCACCGCGGCAGCAGCCGGCGCCAAGTTCGATGCTTCTCTCAGCGCCCAAGCCAAGCTGCGCTCCAAGCACAATACCTTCATGGCGGTTCCAGTCGTCGTTCTGATGATCAGCAACCACTTCCCGGTGGCAACTTACGGCAATACGTATAGTTGGGAAATTCTGATCGCTCTCGTGCTTGTCGGATGGGCGGCGGGAAAGCTTATCCGTTCGTTCTAGACGAGGCGAGTTGCAGCGGCAAGGATAGAATCCAGTGCAGCGAACCGGCAAGCATTCAGATCTCGCAGATGAGGTCATTACCCGGTGCCAGCGGCTCGCCCGCTTCAGTGACGATGAGGGTAGCACGCGCCGGACGTTCCTTTCTCCCTCCATTGGGGAGTGCCACCGCGAAATCAGCCGCTGGATGGAGCCCTTCGGTGCTCAGGTTCGTGTGGACGCTGCGGGCAACTTTCGTGGATTTTATCCCGGCGAACAATCCAGTTCGCCGCGCTTGATTCTGGGCTCCCACCTCGATACGGTCCCGAATGCCGGCGCCTATGATGGCACCTTGGGAGTGGTCTTGGCCATCACTCTGTTGCAGGCATTAGAGGGAAGAAAACTTCCCTTCGGAATCGAAGTGGTCGGCTTTTCTGAAGAGGAGGGTGTGCGCTTCGGCGCGCCCTTCATCGGCAGCCGCGCGCTGGTGGGCAGGCTCGATGACGAATTCTTGAACCGTCAAGATGAGCAAGGAATATCCGTGCGCAAAGCGATCCAGGAATTCGGACTAAATCCGGAAGAGATTTCTCGCGCTTGTCTAGACGCCGATACGCTGGGGTACATTGAATTCCACATTGAGCAGGGGCCAGTCTTGGAGGAACTCGGCCATCCTCTGGGGGTTGTCGAGGCCATCGCCGGACAAAGCCGGGTCGAGTTCACATTTGTTGGCCGCGCCAACCATGCAGGGACGACTCCGATGCATCTTCGCTATGACGCAATGGCGGCTGCCGCAGAGTGGATCGGTGCGGTAGAGCGCGCGACAAAAGCTGTCCCGGGGGCGGTAGGAACCGTCGGCAAGATCGAGGCTAAACCGGGAGCGACAAACGTGATTGCTGGCATGGTGCACCTCACCCTTGATGTACGCCACCGTTCCGACCAAATTCGGACGGAGATCGTTTCGGAACTGATTCGGAAAGCAGAAAAGATTTCCGAGCGCCGCGGATTGACGCTCCGGCACAGAGTGTTGTTGTGCCAGCAGGCGGTGCCAATGGATGGGTTTCTCATTAAGGAAATTGACTTGGCGATCCGAAGGGCGGGATGCGTTCCGCATCGCATGGTCAGCGGCGCGGGTCACGATGCCATGATCCTGGCAGAAAAGGTTCCGGCGGCCATGGTTTTCTTGCGAACACCGGGCGGGATCAGCCACGATCCAGCAGAATCGGTCATAGCAGAAGATGTCGACAAGGCCATCGAATGTGGATTGCACCTTCTCGATCAGCTGGCGGCGTCGCCCGTATTTCAGAAAAGGAAGAACCGTGCATAATCTTGGACAGACGCGCAGTTCTCACCAACACAATCATCTCCTGCTGACCGCGGATACTTTTGTCCGCACCACCCTACCAGGCATGCGCAAGTGCGTCGCTATCGTGCATGTCGGTCCGGTCTTGGGTACAAGATTCACGGAGTACACCGCTGAATTCGAAGCCGGTGGGGAACTGGGAAGCACCGCCGCTCAACGATTTGTGTTCATAATTGAGGGCGGCGTGAAGGTTGTAGCTGCCGGCAAACAGAGCAAACTCGGTGCCCTTGGTTACGCTTACTTGCCAGAAGGCTTCGAACACCGAGTAGTAGCCACAGAGACCAGCCGGGTCGCCGTGATCGAAAAGCCCTATCAAGCGCTGGACTCAGTTCGGCCGCCGCGTCCAATCGTGTCGAGCGAAGAGGTTGTCCTCTCCCATGCGTTGGAGGATGATCCCGACCTGCAGGTCAGGTGTTTGCTTCCGGATGAGATGAGTTTCGATTTTGCGGTCAATACGATGGTGTACCAGCCGGGCGCGGCGCTGAGCATGGTCGAAATGCATGTAATGGAACATGGTCTCATGATGTTGGAAGGTGGTGGTATCTATCGACTCGACAACTCGTGGTATTCAGTCACTGCAGGCGACTTTATCTGGATGGGACCCTGGTGCCCGCAGTGGTTCGGAGCGATTGGCAAGGTACCGGCAAAATATCTCATCTACAAGGATTGGAACCGGCATCCTCTTGCGGGCGCGCAGCGATGAATCTTGTCATCGACCGGGATCGCCTGCTCTCTGAAATCGAGACGCTCGCTTCGTTTTCTGATGCCGAGGCTCCCGCGGTGACGAGAATCGTTTTTACTCCCACCGATCTGAAAGCTCGCGCATGGCTGAAGGAGCACTGCGAAGACGCCGGACTCAGCGTGCGGCAGGACGCGATCGGGAACACCTTTGCCCGTTGGAGTGGTTCCGATCCCGCGGCGTCCGTGGTCGGCACGGGCTCGCACATCGACGCAATTCCCAACGCAGGGAGATACGATGGCGTCGTGGGAGTGTTAGGGGGCCTGGAAGCTATGCGGGCATTACGGCAGTCGGGGTTTCGTCCGAAACATTCGATTGAATTGCTCGTGTTCACTTCGGAAGAACCAACGCGCTTTGGCATCGGATGCTTGGGAAGCCGCTTGCTTTCCGGAACCTGCTCGGCCGACGCGGCCAGCAAGCTGACTGACCGCGATGGAGCATCGCTCGAGCAAGTTCGACTCGCGGCTGGCTTTGCAGGCGAACTCGCAGCAGTAAAGCTGGCAACTGGCTACTACAAGGCATTCGTGGAATTGCATATTGAGCAGGGGCCGATCCTGGAACGCGAACGCATCGCACTCGGCGTCGTCACTCATATCGCTGCGCCGGCGAGTTTCCGGGTTTCTATCGAAGGCTCCGGTGGACACGCCGGTGGAGTCCTTATGGCTGACCGCAAGGACGCACTTTGCGCTGCTGCGGAACTGATTCTGGCCATCGAGAATGCGGCGCTCACCAGCGGAGCGATAGACACTGTTGCAACCGTTGGAATGTGCGAGATTTTTCCAGGCGCCGTCAATAGCATTCCCAGCCGTGTGCACCTGAGCGTGGACATCCGCGACACGGACCTCCAGCGGCGCGACGCGGTGATGCAGAAGATGGAAACGGTATGCCGTGCGATTTCAGACAAACGCCAGGTCTCGATTCACACCGAATTGCTGAATGCAGACCCGCCGGTAGACTCCGCGCCAGAAGTAATCGATGCGCTGACTCAGTCGTGCAGAAAGCATAGCGTGAGTTTTCTCCCCATGGTGAGCCGCGCCTATCATGATTCGCTCTTCATTGCGCGCATCGCTCCAGTCGCGATGCTGTTCATCCCCTGCCGCCATGGATACAGCCACCGTCCTGACGAATTTGCTTCTCCAGAGGACATCGCGCGGGGAGCCCTTGTGCTCGCCCAAACATTGGCAACTCTATCGGCATGAAGCCGGTTGAGTTCGACTTCATTACTTCGATGCCAGTGATGCGCGAATCTTGGCATAGCCTGGCTTGATCACGGAATAGATGAAATCGCAGCGCCGGTCGTAGGGCAGAAAAGCACTTTTCATGCTGTTGATCGTGATTTTCTCAAAGTCATCCAGGGACAGACCGAAGGTTTTGGCGGCCGCTCCGAATTCCTGAGTCATCGTCGTATTGCTCATCAATCGGTTGTCCGTGTTCAAGGTGACGCGAAATTTCTTCTGATAGAGAATCTTAAACGGATGCTCCGCCAAACTGGGGGTTGCGCCCGTATGAACGTTGCTGAGCAGGCAGATTTCCAGTGGAATCCGCTTATCTAGAACATATTGAGCCAGATTTCCAAGTTTCACGGCCTTGCCGTTCACCACGGCTATGTCATCGATGAGCCTGGTTCCGTGCCCGATGCGGTGGGCTCCGCAGTACTGGATCGCCTGCCAGATCGATTCCTTCCCGTAACCCTCCCCCGCGTGAACCGTGATGTTGAAATTTTCGCGTTGGATGTAGTGAAAGGCGTCCACATGTTTCTTCGGAGGGTAACCGCCTTCTTCTCCAGCCAGGTCGAAGCCCAACACTCCACGTTCCCGAAAATCGACCGCGAGTTCCGCCATCTCCAGCGATGTATTCATATTGCGCATGGCGCAAATGATCAAACCGCAATGCACGCCAAAATCTTTTCGGCCCCGATCCAGTCCCTTCAACACGGCCGAGACTACCTGTTGATGGGTCAATCCTCGACGCGTGTGGAAAATCGGCGCGAACCGGGTCTCAAAGTAAACTACGCCATCTCTGCTAAGATCCTCGGCCTGCTCGTACGCAACCCGCTGTAATGCCTCTTCTGTTTGCATTACCGCAATCGTGTGAGCAAAGCCTTCCAGGTATTTGGCGAGACTGCCCTGGTTCGCGCCGCGAAAGAACCATTTGGCCAACGCTTGCGGATCGTCCACCGGCAGGTTTTGGTAATTAGCGTCCTTTGCCAGTTCGATCACAGTTCGCGGCCGAAGCACACCATCCAGATGTTCGTGCAGAAGAACCTTCGGAAGGGACTGGAGAAGCTCATTATCAAACTTCATAAGCCTTCTTGCCTTTGCTGCTGACCTCGTATCCGTGACTTGGTGTGTTTTTGGACTGTGTTCCTGCGGGGAAGGTTTGCCCCAGCGTTGGCATGAGCTGACAAAATTCCGGGAACGTGCCAAGGGACCCCGCTGGCTACTCTTGCCCAATGTCCTCGTTCCAAACCGCCGGATGGGCTTCAAGCAACCTGTTCTCGGCGTCTAAGATGTCGCCTGATTCGTGGACAAGAAGCTCATGTGCAGTTATTTGTCTGTCCTCTCGATAAATAGGCCAAAAGTCTAACGAGTACTAGTACCGCCCTTTTCAGAGTGGCTTGCAATCCGGCCATCACTGTATGTTCCTTCCAGCGTGTCAGGCGAGCAATGCATCCAAGCCGTCTATGCTGGGAGGTGATGAGATGGAAACGATGAAGAGAGTTGTGAGGGATGCCTTTAATGGCTGGTTTGGGAAGGTTGCAGCGAAGATTGCAGTCCTGGTCGGTTCCCCGTGGGCTTTTGGTCTGGCGGTAGGTGCGATTGTTGTCTGGGCAGCTCTCGGTCCACGATACCACTATTCTGATACTTGGCAGCTTATTATCAATACTGGAACGACAATCGTCACCTTCCTCATGGTCTTTCTGATCCAGAATACGCAAAATCGGGATGCCCGTGCCATCCATTTGAAATTGGATGAGGTGATCCGGGCCATAGGGAGCGCACGAAACGAATTGATCGATATCGAAAAGCTATCAGATGCAGAGTTAGAGCAGTTAGCCAAACGATATGAAATCGTGCGCCGGGAGACTGAGGGCCGTCGCCGTAGCAAAAGGCCCAAGTCAGCATGAAGGCAAAAGTGGTAACGAAAAGTTTGAAACGAGGGAAGCCCCGCTCGAAAGAACGGGGCTTGGGTATCGGCCAGATTGTTCCTGGTCTAACGTGCGCGCGGCAGAGGTTTGTCCGTCTTCTGCCAATCGGCACTGGCTTCTCCGGCGGACGACACATCCTCAGCGCCAGTGAGCCCTAAAATCTCCTTTGCCTTTCTCGTTCAATCTGAGCTGTCAGAGTACCGGAAAGAAGGATGCCCTGCTCGCCGCTGTAGAGATAATTGTTTGAGGTTGTTCCGGTGCTGGCGATGGGCATGTCGAAGGCGTCATACTGGTACGTGTCCGTGAGTGCCTGCTGTGTTCTCCAAGAAACGCACGTTGCCATGGCCGTCGTAGCCGTAGAAGCTTGGCGTCCAAGTGCTGCCCACAAGCTGGTTCTCGCTGATACGCTGTAAGCCGTACGCACACGTGCGGCTCACGGAGCCGTTGACAACCTTATCCAGCACTTGCGGCAGCTTTGTGGGGTTCAGCGTGTCTACGAGATACCTCGGAATTCCCTTCAGATTATCGGCGGCCGTTCCACTGGTTCTTCCCACGTCCGGTTCTAAAGTCCCGCGCGGCACATCTACCGCCTGCGTGGCCACTCCGCGATAAGGCTAGCCTCCCGAGACAACCGTAGTACCACTACCAGCATCTTTGGGCTGCGGACTACCCTGCACCTGATCGCAGGTTAATTGCGATCGGTTCCGCGAAATTAGCTTGCTCATCGCTTCATACGCAAATTGGCTTATTTCATTTCCGTGGGAACGAATTGTTTTGAACCTATTCCACATCCACTTGTCGTAGTTACAGTCGCGCTTCGCTGTCAGGCGACAGCAAAAGGAAAATGCGATGAGAAAGCTGCTGATGTTGTCCTTCTGGGGAGCCATATTGCTGCTTAGCGGGGCTCCTCTCGCCGCTCAGAACAGCGTTGATGTCCTCGGGGGCGGGCCACAGCCCGCGAACACCGTCGGCTGCGCCGTGCTCCCGAACTGTATTCCGGCGGTCTGGTCCACGACTTCCAACGCGGGCACGGACATTAGCGCGCCAATAGCCGCGAACTTCGTCTTCGCTTCTAACGGCGGAGCTTTACCTACCGACTTTCCGACTGCAACGAGGGGACAAATCTGTCTCGCCGATACCCGTGATCTGAGCGGGACTACGCTGTTCGCCCAAATAGCCGCGAACTGCCAGGCCGCCGGAGGCGTCGCCCTCCTGCTCATACGTGACAGTGCAGTCACCGCCCCATCAGCTATCCCGGTATTTGTCATATCCACGGCCAACGGGGACTTTCTGCGGAATACTGTCAAGTTCAACGCGACGACCGGAATCTCCAATTACCCGATTCGAATCAATGTGGCTAAGGCTACTCCCCCCAGCAACCCTACCGGTCAGCACAACTGCCCGGATGGTCAGGCGGTCGCAGCGTACGTTGGGCCGGGAACCGCGAAGTACACCCCCAATGAGAGTCTGTGCCTGCCCGCGGGAGCAGGACAGGCTGTCGAGCCCAGCATGACTGTGGACTCGCAGGGCACAATCTACGTCGAGTCCATCCGCGGAGTCCCCGGCGGTCTTGACCTGTGGCGCTGGTATAAGACTGCAGACGGCGGGCCGAACGCTGACGGAACCTTGCCGTTCAAGTACGAAGGTCAGCCTGATTGCGGCCTGTTCGTAACCCCGTTTTGCACTGCCAGTGGGTTGGCGCCGGGCGGAGGCGACGGGGACGTCGCCGTGAATGCTCCGGACTCCTCGAACGCGAACACTCCCAATGTGGCTGTGGTCAGCCTCACAGCAGCGGAAGTTACGGGCAGCAACTCCACCAACCGCGCGGATGCGTTCAGTACTCCGAACCCGGCCACTGCCGGGGTTCCGTTCGACGATCGCATGTGGATCAATGGCTTCAACGATGCTTCCCACGTCTACATGGAGTATCACGATTTTGGGACCACGTCCCAAATCTTCGTGCAACGCTCAAGCGATGGAGGCGAGACCTATAGCGGCGCCCTGGGCGCGGCAATTGACGCTGCGACCGAGCCGAGCGTCGGTCCTCCTACCGGCAACATCGCGGGGCAAATCAAGGTGGACAACAGCAGTTGTTCAAGCCACGGCAATCTGTACCAGATCTTTGTGGGTCCCGACAATCCCGTGGACAATTCACACAACAGTAGCGCCTATTTCAATGCTGCCTACGTGGGCGTGGCCACCGGCGTCAGTCTCACCAATCCCACGCTCTCGTTCACTGACTACAAGATTTTCAGTTGTGGTGCGGGTTCTACGTGTCCTTCGGGGGCCGGTCTCGGCAACCTGTTCCCCGCGCTCGCGGTGGACAACTTCGGGTACGTGTACGCCACCTGGTCGGATAACACTGACGTCTATTACTCGTTCTCGAACAATCACGGGACGCGCTGGTCTCCGGCCATCAAGGTGACCCAGAACACGTCCCAAGCCGGAAAGTCGAACGTATTCCCCTGGATCGCGGCTGATGCCAACGGCCACGTGGCCATTGCGTGGTATGGCGCCGATCAAGCCGGGAACTCAAACACAGTCTCTGCGACCAACACACATTGGAACGTGTTCGTTGCGGAGAGCGTGAATGGCCATGCGATCTCGCCGGTTTTCGCGATGAGCCAAGCCACCGACCACTCCAACCACACCGGACAGATCTCCACCGGCGGCCTGTTGGGCAGCTCCGACCGGAGCCTGGCCGACTTTTTCCAGATCGCGATGGACCCGACCCATCTCGTCAACATTGCCTATGCGGATAATCATGCCGGTCCGTCTGTGACCTACTTCACGCGGCAAAAGGCGGCGACTGCGGGCATCGCCGCCAAAGGCAAGTGCGCAGGCACCTCTCACGAAGCTGGCGGTAGGCGCCACCTAAACGGCAAGCATGGCGGCCAGGCCCAGTTCAACTTCAATTACGACGATTCCAACCAACCGACTGGCAGCGCGTCCTTCAG
>Ga0137403_10000491_pt1 | contig 51016 bp, 50 predicted proteins | sample CZOMad2_1_16fung_FD_122057 | JGI IMG/M metagenome (GOLD analysis project Ga0137403, IMG submission 122057) | Vadose zone soil fungal communities from Angelo Coast Range Reserve, California, USA - CZOMad2_1_16fungal (Hybrid Assembly) | ecosystem: Environmental > Terrestrial > Soil > Vadose zone... | reverse complement strand
ACGCTCGCAAACCGAAATACAGGCCCACGCCCCGATTGAGGCGTGTAGCCTAACTCAACTCAAAACGGTCACGCTCAAAGGCGATCGTGGGCTAAATGAGTCCACACGAGATTGGCACAGCGAGGTTCCTCTAGAAGACATGGGACGTGGCCACACACCCGTGGATCGAAGAGACCCCGCGATGCCAAAGAGGTCTTTCGTCGAGATTCCCCCGGAGGAGCACACCCAGATACTGGCGGCACTGCGGCGCGCGCGGGACGGCTACCTGCTGGCCCGCCAGATCCTCCAATGATATGCCGCGGGACGCCACCCGACGGAGAGCGCCGCGGGCCTGTTCGGCTCGCGCTCCAGCGTGTGTCGGACCGTGCACGCCTATCAGGCGGGGCCCCTGGGCCTGGAGCACGACGACCCGGGGCGGCTTCTCCCATCTGTGTGCACCACCGTGCTGGTCCTGATGCGGCGCCGGTCGCTGGTCGCCCTGCTCAAGGCCTCCCCTTGGGCCTATGGTGGGTGCCGCACGCGCTGGAGTTGTGCCCCCCTGGCCCTGACGTGGCAGGCCCAGCGCGGGGTCGCGGTCTCCGCCGAGACGATGCGACGATGGCTCCCCGAGGTCGGCTGGGTGTGGCAACGTCCCAAACTGGTGGCCAAAGACGATGATCCGCACCGCATGGCTCAGTTGGCCCGCATCCGTTATGTCGTCGCGCGACGCAAGCGCTGCGAGGCGATGGTCGGCGCCGACGCACTGGCCCCCAGTTCCAGCGGGTCTATGTCGTGGTGGACCATTCGAACACCCAGAAGGCAACGGCCGTCGAACAGGGGTGGGCGAATCACCCCCTCTTCACGCGGCTCTTGTTGTCGACCTGTGGTCCGCGCGCGAACCCGACCGAGCGCGCCGTTGGCGACGTGCATGACGTATGCACCCGCAATCATACACGGACACGCTTGCGGACTCTGGTGGCGGAGGTCGAAGCGCATCTGGACGCGAATGGCCCTTGGCCATACTAGCTGTCACGGCTCTAGTATGAGCCCGCGGTCACCGTGGCGGTCGAGCACCTCGCCGCGGAGGCACACGCCAACATCGCCGCATGAGTGTACCAATCTTGTGTGGACCGATTTAGGATGTTGGCCTCCACTGTCCCTCCAGGCTGTGGTGGGCAGCCTCGGACAGGGTGGTCACCCGTCGGTTCCCCTATGGGATCCAGGCATCGTCCTCTCGAGCGATAATAGTTGTCAGCCCACCGTGCTGGCGTTCATCGAGCTCTACAGCATAAGACTGTGGATCAGATTTCAACGGCAGGTTCAGCATAGGCACCATTTCCACCCGTCATCGCGCAAGGTAGCCAGGGCATCCTGCCTGGTGATCGGCTGGTCGGTCGGCTGCCCACGAAAAGCCCCTGGCTCAACCCGATCGAGCCGACGTGGGTCCCTAGAAAACGGGCCGCGGTGGAGCCCGCGCGTGTGCTCTCCACGGCTGAACTCATCCAGCGGGTCTGTGCCGACGATCCGTGGGAACTGACAGACCCCATTGCCCAACCAGATTGTTAAAACTGCACTAGATTTTCTTCCCAGCCTCGATCAGATTCTCAGTGAACACCTTATAAAACCGTTCATGCTCTCTCAACCCTCGACTCAGGAATGTCACCAACTGTGGTAGATCATCGGGATGGAGGAGAAAGTTCACACTCTCCATAAAGGCTTGTAAGTGATCAGCCGTCTTAAAACGCTGTCCAATCAAAACCACAAACATCTCACGTCGGGTATTCATATTGAGTCCTGCGAGATAGCCCACGACGGGATTCGGGGGTTTCCCTACAACGTCATCATCCAGAAGAATAACGTGGTATTGGTTGAGGCGCAGGCGTTTGAGTGCGTGGTCGGCAGCCGCAGGGATATCTACAACGTAACCCATACCTTCTAACATTGCCCTGATCTCACCACAAGATTCTTCGCGATTTATACATAAGAGAGCGGCGGACTGACCAAGTTGCAAGCAGTCCATCGCTTCAGGAAGATCATCGTCGGGGTTATCACTTACTAGAGGGGTCACTTCCGATGGGCCGGGGGATAGGCTGACGTTGGTCTTACCTTCTCCGATGCTTTCTGAGGTCTTTGTACTCGCCAATATTTTCCGCTTACAGCGAGGACAGGTGAGACGAAACGTGCTGTTTTGGGGCACTCGTTCATCAGGGATTTGAATCACCGCCTGGCAATCTTCACATATGAACTCCATGTCGTCTCCCTCTACGAAAATTTCCGCGTGAGTGTGGTTTTGCCATAATCTTCATCGAGCGCCAACTCTTCGATGTCGCTCGTGATTATGCCCTGCTTTTTCTTGACGTTGTCGACCCCACGGCGCACCAGTGACTTGTGCGATGCGTATGCCAGTGCCGTTTCCTCTGTAATCAACCCAGCTTCGAAATACCTGATGATATCTTGATCAAAGGTTTGCATTCCAAACGGGGCACCAGATTCAATGATCTCATAGAAAGTCTTTCCTTCGGACTCACCATGCAGTACCGAATCTTTCACACGAAGGCCTGTACATAAGATTTCAAGTGCCGCCACGCGGCCGCCGCCGATCTTTGGCAGGAGACGCTGCGAGACGATCCAACGGAGGGTATCAGCAAGGCGGTTACGTACCAGAGCTTCTTCGTCCTTGTCGAACATCCCTAAAATACGGTTAATAGTCTGTCCAGCATCGACCGTGTGTAGGGTACTCAGCACTAGATGACCGGTTTCCGCGGCCGAGAGGGCGATTTCAATCGTCTCTCGATCGCGGATTTCGCCAACTAAGATCACTTTGGGAGCCTGCCGGAGAGCTGCCCTAAGCCCGTTAGCAAAGGAGTCGAAGTCTATTCCCAGTTCACGCTGGTTAATGGTGGCCTTTTTTTGAGAGTGCTCAAACTCAACAGGATCTTCGAGCGTGACAATGTGTATCGCTTTCGTCTCATTCATCTCATTGATTAAAGCAGCTAAGGTGGTGGATTTCCCGCTTCCCGTCGCTCCGGTAACCAGGACTAGCCCGTTTATCTCCCGCGCCATTTTGTGGAAAACTGGGGGAAGCTGTAGCTCTTCGACAGATTTAATCTGGGTGCCCAGCTTTCGGAGCACGACAGAGTATGAATTGCGCTGCTGAAAAACGTTGACGCGAAAGCGCGCTTTGCCTGGCAGAGCGTAGGAACAATCGCAGGACCCGTGAGATATAAGCATCTGAGTGAGTCGTCGATCTCCTTGTAGGAGGTGCAGGGCTAGTGTTTCGGTTTGAAATGCCGTGAGGCTCTCTAGCCCTTGATCGATCTTTACAGGCATTAGCTCCCCTGACGCTTCCACTTGTGGCGGTTTCGCCACTGTGAAGTTCAAATCGGACACACCATCATGGCTTTTGAGCATCCGTTCTAGGATGAAGTTGATGTCGGCTTGACGCATGAATGTTTCCCTTATTCCCATTCATCACTTGGTTTGTTAGGGAGGTACTGGACGAACTTCGATTTATCGACGCATTTTCGATATGCCTCCTCGGCGCTGATCCAGCCCTTCTTTAGTAGGTCCTCGATTGCATTGTCCATCGATTGCATACCATACTTCCGGCCAGTCTGAATTACTGAGGGAATCTGGAAGGTTTTATTCTCACGGATGAGGTTTGCGCAGGCGGGCGTGCAAATCAGGATCTCCAGTGTCGCGCAGCGCCCCTTGACATCGATGCGCTTGAACAGCGTCTGAGCGATGACGGCTTTCAAGGTGTCGGAGAGGGAGGCACGAATCTGCTCCTGCTGATTTGCCGGAAAGACATCGATGATGCGATCGACTGTTTTTGAGGCGCTTTGGGTATGTAAGGTGCCGAAAACGAGGTGACCTGTGGAGGCTGCTTCAATAGCGAGCTGGATGGTCTCCAGATCTCGCATCTCCCCGACGAGGATGATATCCGGGTCCTCCCGTAAGGATGCCCGCAAAGCACTAGCAAAGGAGCGCGTATGGCGTCCCACTTCCCGATGATTGATGATACATCCCTGGCTCAGGTGCATAAACTCAATGGGATCCTCAATGGTGATGATATGATCTTTGCGGCGCTTATTAGCATAATCGATGATGGCTGCCAGGGTGGTGGATTTACCGCTACCAGTTGGTCCAGTGACCAAGACAAGCCCTTTCTGAAGCATGGCAAGTTGCGTGACAACCCGAGGCAGACCCAATTGATCCGCCGTCAACACTGGGTTAGGGATGAGGCGAAATACTGCGCCAATGCCATTGGCTTGCCGGAAAAAATTTGCCCGGTATCGAGCCACCCCGGGAAGTTCATAGCCAAAGTCGATATCTCCCATCTCCTCAAACACCTTGATCTTTTCTTCCGGTGTGATTTCATAAAGCATCGACCTTAACTCGTCGTTCTCAAGGACCTTGTACTTAACCCGCTCCATATCTCCACGGATCCGTAGTATAGGCTGAGAACCGGAAACCAAGTGCAGATCTGAGGCGCCTTGGTCGTTCATCAACTTAAAAAAGGCATCGATCTTTGCCATACGTCACACCCCCCTGGTTAACAACCCTATGTCACGTCATATATTCTTTATACAAGCAAACTTATGTGAGAGAACAGCTTTGATTGTTTGCGGATGTATGCGTGTGGAGCTCGCTGGGCCCTTTAGCAATTGAGGGGCTCAGCGCCGCTACTGGAGACAGGCGTATATGCCGTGTAGAGATATCGGCGTCAAGATTGAGACACTTTAGATGGCGGCATCGACCTTCTGGGGTCGCAAACAGACCAGTCTCAACAGGACCGAGGGGTGAGGTAGAAGCGAAGCTGTGGACTTAGGTATTAGACCAGCAAAGCAAGATCGTTGACACCTCTAAGGTGTTCAATGAGCCCAGCGGATTGTTCGATGGCTGCAGAGGCTAGAATCCCTTCAGCGCAGTCCTGGAAGTTAGGATGCAACTTGCCCACGTCGTGACGCCCTTGCCATGAGCAATGCTTTGCGACAGCGCACGACCTCCGCGTGAGTGGACGGTCATGTCCGAGCTGGTCTTCTGAGGACACTCGTGACAGGGCCACTTCTCAGTTCCTGAGTCGAATCGGCGACAAAAGTCCCAGCAGCCTCTGCGCTGCCAGCAAAGGTCGCCTGCACTCCGTCCATAGTGGCCTGTCTGGCTAGCTCTCGCACCTCTGGTGTGAGGGCCTCATAACGGGCTTGTACGCCCACCTGGGCGGGATCTTCGGGATCCCATAAGGTGTCCTTTGGTGTCCTTTAAGGTCTAATCTCCCATCCCTGTACCTTGAGATAGGTGTTCCAGACCTGTTCCGGCGAAATGCCATGTTTGTCGGACATACGTTGGAGGCTACGCTGCTCCACCGCCCTGCGTTCTTCGGCAATACCGGCCTGCAAATCTCGGAGTTGTTGCTCTAGCTCCATGTAGATTCGCACTTCATCCGACGTCGGGCGTGGAATGAACTCGATAGGTGTCGACAACAGCCTGATCGGTTCCAGCCGAAGCTGAGGTCTTCTCTCCAAGCTCGGCGGTTTCACGTCGACCCGCTTGATGTCATCGGCCGAACCCTCGCCCTGAGGGCGTTTGCTCGTCACATTCCGATGCACCCATCCCGTCCGTCCACCGCCAAGTTGGACCTGAAACCACTCTCCTTGCTCGGCTAGGAAGTCGAGCACGTCATCCCTCTTGAGCTGCTTGAGCGACTCGTGACTCATTCCAGGTCCAGTCCGAACATTCACCAGCGGTGCGGTCACGATCACGGTGGGCTTAACGCTTTCGACTTTGACCGGAGAGGGAACGCTATCAGGCTGGCCCAGTTCGGCAATGGCATCGCCTAGTGCGTACTGGATAACGTGCTCGGCACGCTGCAGGTCGCGATCGGTGAGGGACCTTTCGCTGATCAGCACCTCGAAGTAGAAATCGGGCATGGCGGCTAGCTGTTTATGCATGTTCATCAGCGCATTCTGGGCCGTGTAATACGGCGAAGCCGGCGAAACCACCTCATGCAACCGCGTCTCTTCTCCATGGTCTTTGAAATCGTGCAACCATTGGGCAGTCCATGTCTGCCATTCACTGGCGCGCGGGTCAGCCCGGGGAAAGCCACCCTTCACGCGATCTTGTTGATATCGCACTTGCAGGCGCGACCAGAAGTTTATGAGTATCCCTAATGTGTCGCGTAAATGTTGACGGATGGTTTCCCGGTACTGCTGCTCGCGTGCCTGGGTTTCCTGTTGCTCCCCCGTGGCACCTATCGCGAACGTCTTGGACAGGCGAATAATCGCCGAATCGATCTCGCGCGAGCCGTTCCCTGGTAGCGAGGAAGCTTTCATGAACGGCGATCGGAGCAAAGATTCCTGTGCAAAGGGGGATTGCCGCGACGGATCGAATTCAACACTCATGCGATACACGCCAGACTGGAGGGCATTCTGTGGACTGTGCAGATAATATTGTACATAAAGGTCTGGTCCAAACTCCAGCGCAAATAGGCGATTCATGACCAAAGCCTCTTTGACTTCGATTGGCCCGCTGCCCACTCTGTCAAGCGTCCCAACCAGAGTAATCCCATTTGGTAAATTGGCCGTGCCGTTCGCACGGATGTGACCGACCTCAGCAGTGACCGTATACTCAAAGACCAGTGTTCCCTGGGTCTGGTCACCGCTCTGTCCCTGGAACGCGTCTCGGGTTGCGAAAAAGTGGGTGGAAACCCACGCGGTAGCAGCTAACACAAGGACTAGAAGGAGGCCGGCCACTACGACCTTGCCAAATATTCGGCTGCTTGAACGCTGGTGATGTTGCAGTATGTGCATAGCCATAATGAGGGTGTGATTGCCACATCGACTAGGGATGACAACGGGCTCGGCAGGTCCCTGCATTAATGGCATGAAGATACGCAACAGCCGCTCAAAAGTCAAGGCTCACCCGGCCACACGAGGCCGTTGCAATAGGATTCCGAATATGTTAGGGTGCGTCGACTTGTCGAATAGAGGTTGAGAACGAGTGCGTCGCCGCCCTTTGAGATGGACGCACCGACTCCCGGGTTGTCGCACTCAGAGGCACGATCCTCATGAGAATCTTGAGTGTGCTCGTGGTGGGAGGAAGGGATGGGCCGCTTTATCCTCACAATCATCTTGATGGTTATCTATAGCGGTGTGGGCTTGGTGCTGCTGATGGTGGCATATCGTCTAGTGGATGCGTTCGCTCCCTTCGATGTGGAGAAGAAAATCGCGGAGGACAACAGCACGGCTGCCGCACTCTTTCTCGCGGGGATCTTTGTCGCCCTCGGTTTCATACTCGGCGCAGTGATTATACGGCCCTGAATGGCCAACACCGGTGACTCCTGAGCAGCGTGGGCACCACCGCCGTCTGGAGAGGGAGGGTGGTGCCACCGACCCCTCCGTCTCCACGGGCGTCATGCATGGCTCATGGGGCAGGGGGAAGCTCCTTCTGGACCTTGGCTTTCAAGGCGTGAAGTTCTTGCTCGACATCGGTGGAACTTTCCAAGGCTCTAAACTTTTGCTCCATGGTGTCACCGCTGAGTTCTTGGGAGAGCTCCACCGCCGCATCAGCTTGAGCCTCGATTTGCTCGACTTTAGACGTCATACGGTCAAACGATTCAAAGGCGCTGGTATCAGTGAGCCCCGTCATCACTTCATGAATATGCTTCTGGGCTTCTGCACGTTTCTGGCGCGCGACAAGAAGGTTTTTCTTGCGCCCCGCTTCCTCGATTTTCTGGCTTAGAGCCCGCAGCGCGTTTTTCAGATTCTCAGTGCTGGCCTGCTGCGCATCCCACTGTTTTTTATAGCCGATAGCGATTTGCTCATGGTCAGCCTTGCGGCGCAGGGCCTCACGTGCCAAGTCGTCCTCCCCCTTTTGCACCGCCATCGTAGCCCGTCGTTCCCATTCTCGTACTTGCTCGAGCTCGGCTTCCAACTGGGCTGCCAAGCGTTTTTCATCAGCAATTGCCACGGCAACTTCACGCTTCGCTTCCACCAGTTGCTGACGCATCTGAATGAGGATCTGATCCAGCATCTTTTCGGGATCCTCGGCCTTGTTGATCAGATGATTGAGGTTCGATTTAATCACCGTAGCCATGCGATCCATAATTCCCATGCGCGTTCCTCCTCATCATACCATGAGTTCTGTCCCGCCGGAAAAACGGCTATATTAGCCTCGAAAAGCGTTGAGCTTCTGATAGTCCTGTGTACTCGCCAGCAACAGCGCCTCTAACGATGCCTGAAATTCATTAAAATCGAGATGCTCTGACTGTAGCGTATCTATTAGTACCACATTGTTTCCCTCGATACCATAGGCACCATGAATTAGATGGCTAGCATTAAGTTCAAGAAGCAATTTAAAGAAGTCCTCACGTCTCTCTTTAGGGATTTCCATAATCTTCATTCTGAAAACCACTAAAGGTGGATCATAGGTAACAACAATATTAGCTGTATTATGAATGAACCACATATGCGGTTCAATTGATTCAAATGGATATTCCATTTGAATCAAATAATGTTCGATATTATCCCGCGTTGCCATATCACACAATCCTCCCTATATCACTTCAAAGGTGATCCACAAGTCATAAAGGCTATGTGTATAGGCTGTGATCCCATAGCCACGTGCAAAGTACAACCCAGTCAAGATCAATCCGGCAATAAATCGAAACACAAATGATGGAAGCTGTAACGGATCACCGAAAGGTCCTATATAATGAAAAGCTGCGAATAAAAGGGCGCCGAGACCTGCCGCCATGCTGTATGCCACGAGCTGCTGGAGATGCAGGAGACGATGTAGGAGGAACACCAGTGCCCCCAGCAGCAGGACGCGGAACACAAATTCCTCATAGATCCCGGCACCCAGCGAGACCAGAATCTGCGCCGATCGACTCAAGGGAAACGGCTGAGCCAACAGGAGGCGGGTCACAGCGCTAACCAGCGCCCCAAACACCACAGAGTATACCAGACTCTCGGCCAGCATCCATACCAAGACTCCGAGGCGAATCGAACCGAAGCGTGTCCCCCCTCCCATGACGCGGAACAGGAGCAGGGCTACGATCATCGCGGCGCCGAAGCCGAAGAAGCCGTGAATGCCCACATAGGATAAGAACAGCTTCAGGAACACATCGGCGCTATTGCGGATGCCATAGAGGTCCGAGTGATTCAACAAGAACGCAAACCCCTCGTAGGCCAGGAGAAGCGGCATGGCAAACACAAGGCTATACTGGGGCGAGCGCGAGAGCTGAAAATACGTCGGTTGGACGTAGCGCCGGGCCATGGTAATCAATTACTCGCGCAGGTATCTCAGGAACTCCATCTGAGGAGGCAAAAGTAAGGTCGTTTTTCCCTTCAGCGATTTTCTGTAGGCTTCAAGCGTGCGGGTAAAGGTAAAAAAATCGGGGTCATGCTGGAATGCTTCGGCATACACGCGCATCGCTGCAGCATCCCCCTCGCCGCGAATCGCTTGTTCTTGTTCGTAGGCCTCAGCCAGTAGGATCGTCTTCTGCTTTTCGGATTCGGCTCGAATCTTCAAGGCTTCCTCTTGGCCTTCCGAACGGTATCGTTTGGCCTCGCGCTCCCGCTCGGTGCGCATACGGCCATATACCGCCTGGGCATTTTCGGGGGGTAGATCGGCGCGCTTAATCCGCACATCGATCACACCGATGCCATAGGCTGTAGAGGCCTCATGACTGCCTGCGGTCACCGCTCGCATGATCGGATCCCGTTTGGTGGCGATCACTTCAACCAAATCATGCAAGCCCAATTGCTCGCGAACTTTGGAGTAGATGATGTCATCCAGGCGCGCCTGCGCGCCTGCTTCATTCTGGACGGTCTGCAGGAATTTGAGCGGGTCCCGGATCTGCCATTTGGCATAGTTATCGACCACCAAATTCTTCTTGTCGCGCGTGATCACCGGTGCAGGCGCGGCGTCATAATCGAGTAGGCGGTCTTCAAAAAAAGTAAGCTGCTGCAGAAAGGGCACCTTGAGGTGCAGGCCTGGGGTCTGCACCAGACGCACCGGACGACCGAGTTGGGTGACTACGACTTGTTCGGTCTCCGACACTGCATAGAGTGTGCGCGATGCGATGACCAGCAGGACACCGATACCCATGATCCACCAAACCGCCGATGCTCGTGGCATGGATGCCCTCCCTACCGCTTAGCGCTTTTCACCGACGCCATCGAGGCCAGATTGATTCTCGCCTTTGCCGAGCGGCAGAATGGGGAGCACATTTGTACCAGCCCTTTCTTCCAGGATGATCTTGTCCATCTGCGGGAGAACCTCTTCGAGCGTCTCCAATAACAAACGCTTCCGGGTAATCTCTTTGGCTGCCTGGTATTCTCTCAGTACTTGTAAGAATCTTCGCGTCTCCCCCTGAGCATGGCGGATTTTCTCCTCACGATAGGCTTCTGCCTCACGCAGGATCATTTCTACTCTGCCTCGGACCTCTGGGATGATGGCGCTCCGATAGCCTTCTGCCTCGTTGATGAAGCGGGCCTTATCCTCACGAGCACTGGCCACATCTTTGAAGGCATCGATGACCTGCTTCGGTGGTTGGACCTCTTGCAGCTGTACGGCAATGATCTGCACCCCTGCTTCGTAGGTGTTCAGAATGGCTTGCAGCAACGCCTTGGTCTCTTCCTGGATTTCGAGCTTGCCTACCGTTAAAGCTTCGTCAATGTGACGGCGGCCGATCACTTCCCGTAAGGCGGCCTCGCTGGCGGACTTGACGGTGTCTGCGAGATGGCGAACTTTGAAGAGATACTTGGCGGAATCGGCAATGCGATATTGCACCACCAAATCGATATCGATGATATTCTCATCGCCGGTCAACATCAACGATTCGGAGGCAACATCCGCATAGCGTGCCGGAGGACCAGGATCGATGCTCCGGAAGCCGATCTCCACCCGCTGCACCTCGGTCACCTTCGGCCGCAGGACGGTTTCGAGAGGATAGGGCCAATGCCAATGTAACCCAGGGTCCATGGTCGCCACATGCTTACCAAAGCGAAGGACGATTCCCCGTTGGTCCGGCCCAACAGTGTAGGCACCGCTAGCGAGCCACAATGCCACCATCACCCCGACCATGACACCGAGGAGTTGTGGGCTGATCTGCTGGAGCCGCAGAGACGGCAGGCGAAAGGGTGTCCGCCCAAACCCCCCTCCAGGTCCTTTGCGAAAATTGAAATCATCCCATGCCACGGTGACGCCCCCGCCGCACTGCGTTATCCGCTCAGGGCGTGGTCACTCCCGGCGGCTCCTGTGATCACCATAACAGAGCCTCCGTGAGGCGTCAATAGAGAAGGGGCGGCCGTGGTGCCGCCCACGCAACCACCTCCAGGCCCATGTCGGCTCCTTGGCCAGATACGGTGAATGAATTGAACTTGCGTTTTGGCGGAAGTTTGCGCACAATACAACCCAATTTCTGAATGGCAACCGAGGCGCGCACATAGCCCTCGCTGGTGATACTGGTGATATCTGTGTGACAGACAGTCATACGCGCTGGCCGAGAGGTCTAGACGGGACATCGTCGCTATGGTTCGCAGCATGACAGGTTACGGTCAAGGGGAGGTCCAGGCACCAGGCGGAGCCTGTGCGGTCGAGGTCCGCTCCCTGAATCATCGTTATTGTGAAATCGCCGTGAAAACCCCACGGGGGTTTGCTGCTCTCGAGAACCGCATCCGCGAGACAGTCCGCTCACGCTTTACCCGTGGACGCTTCGACGTGCATGTGACCGTCAATTACGCCACGGTCTCGTCTCGACGCATTGTCATCGATCAGGCCCTAGCTCGTCAACTCTTTCTAGCCCTCACGGACCTCAAGCATGAGCTGGGACTTGGCGGTCAGGTGGATCTCTCGACGCTCCTGGAACTCCGTGAGATCGCCCGCGTGGAGGAAAATGAGCATCATGTCGAAGACCTCTGGCCAGCGGTTCAAGAGGCTCTCGACCTCGCTGTGGCGAACCTGGAGGCCATGCGGTTGGCTGAGGGCGAGGCATTGGGGCGTGATATCCTTCAGCGTATTCACCTCATCGAGGCATGGCTGGAGCAGATCAAAAGCCGCCTCCCCGCCCTCCTCATCGACTACCGGCAAAAATTGGAGGCCCGCATCAGCCGATTGTTCGGCGATGTCGAGATCGATCCTGCACGGCTTGCGCAGGAAGTGGTGTTCTTCACCGAACGCAGCGACGTCACTGAAGAGATGACGCGCCTGCACACCCATCTCACAGAGTTCAAACGCCTTCTACACGTGCACGAGCCAGTGGGCCGGAAGTTGGATTTCCTGCTGCAGGAGATGAATCGCGAGATCAATACGACCAGCTCTAAGGTGGCCGATAGCGACGTCGCTGTCCTAGTCGTCGACATCAAAAGCGAGCTTGAGCGCGTTCGTGAGCAAGCCCAAAACATCGAATGACATGATCAGCAACTCCCGCTACGGCCGCATCTTCGTGCTCTCCGCCCCATCGGGCGCCGGCAAAAGCACGTTGGCGCAGGCCGCCATCGCTTCTACACCCGAGCTCGTGCGCTCGGTGACCTCTACCACCCGGCCGCCAAGACCCGTGGAAGTTGATGGATGTGACTATCATTTCATCTCCCATGAGGCATTTCTGCAGCGCTTGGGTGCAGGGGAGATGCTTGAATCAGCTACGGTACATGGCTATCTGTATGGTACGTCACGCCTGGATGTCAACCGTCTTTGCCAGCAAGGATTTGACGTGCTCCTGGTCATTAATTACCAGGGGGCGACTGCACTCAGGCGACAGAGTGTAGATGCGCGGTACATTTTTATCCTGCCTCCCTCACTGGCCGCCCTTGAGCAACGTTTGCGACAGCGCAACGCCGACAACGAGGCGTCGATGCGTACCCGACTGGCCATCGCCCCCACGGAAATGGCCCAGTATCGGCATTACGATTATGTCATCGTGAACGACGACCTGAAGTCGGCCACGCAACAGCTCCAGGCCATTATTCTCGCCGATCGCTGTTGCCTCACACGGCTTGACCGCCGATACCCCATTTTCGCCGAATTGGATGGATGGATCCATGAGCGAGACCCTAGCACTTGAAGGCAAGACGATCGTTCTCGGTGTCAGCGGCAGCATCGCTGCGTTCAAAGCGGTTGAGGTATTGCGGCGCCTGACGAAATCAGGGGCGGATGTCGTGACGATGATGACCCGTGCGGCCTGCCAGTTCGTTGGACCCCTGACGTTCCAGACCTTTTCCCGCCACCTAGTCATGCTTGATGAGGAGGCGTTTCGATCGACTGACCCCCGCATGAAGCATATCTGGATGGCGGAAACAGGAGAGCTCGTCCTTGTCGCCCCCGCAACAGCGGACATCATTGGCAAATATGCTCATGGTATTGCTGATGATCTGCTGTCGACCTTCCTGCTCACCACGGTCGCTCCGGTTATCCTGGCTCCGGCAATGGAGACCAATATGTATACGAATCCGATCGTGCAAAGCAACATGGCGCGGCTCAAGGCCTTGGGAGTTGAGGTCATGGAGGCTGAGCATGGCGTCCTGGCTAGCGGCAAGGTCGGGCAGGGACGCATGGCCGAGCCTGAGCACATTGTGGCACGGGTCATTGAACGCCTCACCGCCCCAGCGATGCCTCACGATTTGATCAAGCGGACGGTGCTGGTGACGGCAGGGCCGACCCAGGAGCCGATCGATACGGTGCGTTTTATCTCGAACCCTTCGTCGGGCAAGATGGGCTATGCCATTGCCGAGGCGGCACGTCAGCGTGGGGCAGAGGTCATCCTGATCTCGGGACCAACCAATCTGACGCCGCCTGCAGGCGTGCAATCACACAGCGTCCAGACTGCATGCCAGATGCATGAGGCGGTGATGCGGGCATTTGAAAAGGCAGATGTGGTCATCAAAGCAGCCGCGGTGTCTGACTATCGCCCCAGGCAGTTCATCCCGTACAAAGTGAAAAAGACCGAGGATGTGCAAACGGTCGAACTGGTCCGCAATCCCGATATTCTCGCCGAGCTTGGCCAACGCAAGGGAAAGCGCGTGCTGGTGGGCTTTGCCGCTGAAACCGAGGAGCTATTGGCCAACGCCCAGAAGAAGGTGCAGGCGAAGCATTTGGATATGATCGTCGCCAATGAAGTCGGCCACGCCGGGAGCGGGTTTCAGAGCGATGCGAACAAAGTGCTGATCCTGCACGACAACGGGCGGATCGAGGACCTTCCTCTAATGTCGAAGCGACAACTGGCCCACGAAATCCTCGCCCGTGTGGTCGAGCGACTGAGGGGCATCGATTGACATTACTCCCGTAAGGGGACATGCACATGGCCTATTCCCCCTCACCACGCGATGAATTGCGCATGCTCACAAACGATGTGCGGGCGTATGTGGAGGCATTACGTGTATGGGGGGTGCAGCATATCCCCGCTGATCAGCCCCCTGAACCCAGCTCTCCAGATCCCAAAGTTGCGCCAGCTCTCCATCGACCGCAGCCATCCCCGGCTCCCAGAGGCACCGATCACCCAACGGTTCCATCGACTTCATCTCCAGAAATTCAAGAGATACATCTACCCTTAGAGCCACCGTTGGCACCCCTTTCGAGACTCTCGTTACCAGAGCTTGAAGCAGCGGCGAAGCAATGCACAGCGTGCCGGCTCCATCAAGGCCGAACGCATGTCGTCTTCGGAGTGGGGAATCCACACGCTGAGCTGATGTTTGCGGGGGAGGCGCCGGGGCGGGATGAGGATCTACAAGGGGAGCCGTTCGTTGGTCGAGCCGGGCAATTGCTGACGCGGATTATCGAGGCGATCGGCATGAAACGCCAGGACGTCTACATCGCCAACGTCATCAAATGTCGTCCCCCCAATAACCGCAACCCTGAAGCGGACGAGATCGCCCACTGCGAACCCTACCTCATCCGTCAGATCGCCTTGGTGCAACCGCGGCTGATTGTGGCACTTGGGACCTTCGCGGCGCAGACCTTGCTACAGACGAAACTCCCCATTTCCCAATTGCGCGGCCGCTTCCACACCTACCAAGGGGTCAAGCTGATGCCCACCTTCCATCCAGCCTTCCTCTTGCGCAACCCTGAACGCAAGCGCGCCGTCTGGGAAGACATGCAGATGGTGCAGCGCGAGTTACGCCAACTATCTACATGAGTCCCATCCATCTCAGTCTTGCTCGCGGGGATGATCCTTCTTGCTCTGCCGCCAATGCTGTAGGCGTTCGCGAATAACACGTTCGTAGCCGTCGTCCACCGGGTCATAATAGATGCGCCCCAGGAGGTTTTCGGGCAGATAGACTTCCTCGACATGGTGACCAGGGTAATGGTGAGGATATTTATACCCGTGCCCATACCCTAAACCTTTCATGAGGGCGGTCGGTGCATTGCAGAGGTGCAACGGCACCGGCAGCGCCGGCATGGTCTGAATATCCTGCTGGACGCTCGTATAGGCGGTGTAAAGGGCATTGCTCTTGGTGGCAGTGGCGAGATAGACTGCTGCCTGGGCGAGCGCCAAATTGCCTTCCGGCATACCGATGAAATGCACGGCTTGCATGGCGGCGACCGCGACCAGCAGGGCCTTTGGGTCGGCATTGCCGATGTCTTCTGACGCGAAGCGGACCATTCGGCGTACGATGTAGAGCGGGTCCTCACCAGCTTCGAGCATGCGCCCCAACCAATACAGGGTGGCATCTGGATCGCTGCCGCGCATGCTCTTGTGCAGGGCGGAGATCAGGTTGTAGTGTTCCTCTCCGGCTTTATCATAGCGTAACGTCCGTTGCTGAGCTGCCTCCCCAATGCAGGCAAGCGACAGGGCTCGGCTGCCATCCGCTGCGGGCTCGGTCGTGAGGTAGGCCAACTCCAGGATGTTCAACGCCACGCGGGCATCGCCGTTGGCGAGATTGACGAGAAACGCGCGCGCCGCTGGTTCAAGCCTGACCGTCGCCATCCCCAAGCCACGAACCGGATCTCCCAGCGCCCGCTCGACGATGGTGCCGACTTCCGCTGGCGTCAATGCCTGCAGCGTAAAGACACGTGCTCGCGACAGGAGGGGCGCAATCACCTCGAAGGAGGGATTCTCCGTGGTGGCCCCGATAAAGACGATCTCGCCCCGTTCCACATGTGGCAGGAGGGCATCCTGTTGAGCTTTGTTAAAGCGATGGATCTCATCGATAAACAGGAGGGTACGTTTGCCATGCCGATGGCGCTGTGAGCGGGCTTCCTCGATGACGCCGCGAATCTCCCTCACCCCAGCAAGGACGGCGCTGAGCGCCACAAAGTGGGCGCGGGTTTGCTTGGCGATCACCTGTGCCAGGGAAGTTTTCCCTGAGCCAGGAGGCCCCCACAGAATCATCGAGGTCAGGCGATCCTGTTCAATCGCCCGTCGCAGGAGTTTTCCCTCCCCGAACAGGTGCGATTGTCCGACGAACTCCTGGAGCGTGGAGGGTCTCATCCGTTCGGCTAGGGGAGCGTGTGCCGGCGATACCTCGCGCGAAGGCTCCTCGAAAAGCTCCATAACTCCCTCCTGTTGCACCCACTGCTCATGACCAATGATCTTCAGCATCACGGTCACCACTCTAGCAGAATCAGAAGGCCGCTGACAGTGCAATTGGCGCGAGGCTGCATGTACGCAGAGATGAAAGGCTCCTTGACATCCGACGAAAAGGCTCCTTATACTTCAAAATCTTAGAGAACGGAAAAGATAGTAGCGTGACACTGATTAAGCACTGACGAAGAGCATTCGAAGGAGATGCCACCGTGCCGTCCCGACACGGATTCAAACTGACCCAAGCGAAAAAACCACCCACCCGCCGCTGGCTCAGAGGTCTGCTGGCCGCTATGGGGTTGGCCAGTGTGTTCTTGCTGGCAGCGGCTGGTACCGGTGCCTATCTCCTGTACCAACATTTCATCGAAGCACTACCAGCTATCGGCCAACTGAAATCGTATCAGCCCAGCCTCATCACGTCAGTCTATGCGGATGATGAAACCCCGGTCGCTCAGTTTTTCGTCGAACGCCGCGTGCTGATCCCGTTGGAAAGGATTCCTGCCCTCCTCAAACAGGCCACCTTGGCGGTCGAGGATGCGCGATTCTACTCGCATGAGGGGATAGACGTCATTGGGATCGCGCGTGCCGCTTGGTCAAACATGCAGGCTGGCGAGGTGGTGGAGGGGGCCAGTACGATTACGCAGCAAGTCGCCAAGATGCTCTTTCTAACGCATCGCAAAACGGTTGAACGCAAGGTCCGCGAGGTCATCTTAGCCATGCGGATGGAACGTCTGCTCAGCAAAGATGAGATCTTGGAGATCTATCTCAATCAAACCTACTATGGTCACGGGGCCTACGGTGTTGAAGCGGCGTCAAATGTGTACTTTGGCAAGAGTGTTGGAGACCTCACCCTGGATGAGGCGACTCTGTTGGCCGGTCTGCCCAAGGCTCCTACCGCCTATTCGCCATATAATACGCCTGACCGCGCCCTGAAACGGCGCGCCCACGTCCTACGCCGGATGGTTGAGACCGGTTATATTACAGATGAAGAGGAGATGGGGGCGCAAGGGGCCGTACTCCAGCTCCGCCCACGACAGGAGACAACTGTCAAAGCCCCATACTTCATTGAGCATGTGCGACGGTATCTCGAAGAGCAGTATGGCAGCACTCTCCTGTACCGCGGTGGACTGAAAGTCTATACCACATTAGACCTTTCTCTGCAGGAAGCAGCCGAGACGTCGCTGCGCCACGGATTGATCAGGAACGACCAACGCCGCGGCTATCGCGGTCCTCTCGGACATCTCAATCTCCCCAGGGGTGACCAGATCGACTGGGAGAGGATCCGACAGATTCCCTGGCCTGAGGAGCAGTCGGCGTTAACTGCCTTGGCTCACCGGGTCAAAGCGGTGGTCGTGGCCGTCGATGACAGGCGAGTGCTGGTGCGTTGGGAAGGAGGAGAGGGGATTATTCCGCTGGAAGGGATGTCCTGGGCCTATCCTCCGAACCCTGACACCGACAACGAGAAGCGGCGTCTGCGCAGACCAGGGGACGCCGTGAAAGTTGGTGATGTCATCTTGACGGACCTCACGGTCTCAGGGGGACAGGGTAAGAAAACCCTGCTTGCGCTGGCCCAAGAGCCCATCGTGCAAGGGGCATTGGTAGCTCTTGAGCCGCACACTGGGTATCTCCGGGCCCTGGTGGGCGGGTATGACTTCAGTCGGAGTCAGTTTAACCGTGCCACCCAGGCGATCCGCCAACCCGGCTCGGCCTTCAAGCCGATTATCTATGCTACCGCGATACAGCGGGGGATCTCGCCAGCCCGTGTCATGGTCGACGCGCCGATCGTGCATGAACAGGCCGATGGCAAAATCTGGAAACCGTCCAACTACGACGGGAATTTCTGGGGACCGATCACCCTCGCTGAAGCCCTAGCGCACTCGCGAAACATCATCGCTATCAAATTGCTCGAGGCCGTCGGGGTGAAGAATGTCGTCGAATATGCCAAACGTCTGGGGATCCGGAATCCCATGATCCCCACCCTGGCGTTGGGCCTCGGCGCCTCTGGCCTCACCCCCCTCGAACTGACGACTGCCTACAATGTGTTCGCCAGCCAGGGGGTCCGTCATGATCCTGTGGCCATCAAATGGGTGGAGGATGCTGAGGGGCAAGTGCTGGAGAAAAACGTCCCCCTTGGGGAACGGGTGATGAGCGAGCAACAAGCCTTCGTCATGACCTCAATGCTGCAGGGAGTAGTGCAGCGCGGCACAGCGACCCGTGCGAAAGTGCTGAATCGGCCTGTCGCGGGGAAAACTGGCACGACCAATGATTTCATCGATGCCTGGTTCGTCGGCTACAGCCCCACCCTGGTGGCTGGTGTGTGGGTGGGTATTGACGACCGTGAGTCATTAGGCTACAAAGAGGCCGGGGGACGTTCGGCACTGCCGATTTGGATCGAATTCATGCAACAGGCCCTCGAACAGGTGCCGTTGCAAGAGTTCGTGACTCCACCGCATATACGGCTGGTCCGTATCCATCCGCGGACAGGTGTGAGCAACGACCCAGGATCGGGATCGACTATCCAGGTCGCGCTAGCGGAAGAGAGCACTCCACGCACGGTCCAGGTGAGAGCCGCACAAAATGTCGAGCACGTAGGTGAAACCAATGGTGGGGTCGCGTCGCGCTGGCGTGATCTTGGTTTGGGGGAATACAGCCCAGCGCGTGAATCCGAAACGCCCATGACACCCGAGTGAGCGATGGTCTCCTCAATTCAACTGGACAATCTGGCCACGGCGGACCGTCAACGCAAACAAGCGCCGATCAATTTCGCCGTTGGGCAGCACGCCTATCCACCCCGTGGCGGCTCTGAAGTCTTTGACAGTTCTAAGCTGCTCTCTCACCTCTTCGCGGGTCTGCGGTCGTTGTTTTAGGACACGCAGCAGCAGGAGCATGGCATCATGGCTTTGGGCCGCCATGAGGTCCGGAGTAGTGTTGAACATTGCCCGATACTGCTGCACGAACTCGCGCACTTGTGAGTCAGACGCACCTGCAAAAAAGCCGTCCATAAACACCGCCCCATCGACGAACGCCCCAGCCCGTTTGGCTAACTCTGGGTGATTCCAACCGCTTTCGCCCAGCAACGTCATGCCTGTGATGTTCAGCAGCCGCATAGCTGGCACAAGAAACTGCAGGCGCTCAAAGGAGCGTGGCAGATAGAGTGCCTCATAAGCTAACTTGCCACTGGTCGTTCTCATCTCCATCGTGCTTTCGGGTGCAGAGGTGCGTTCCATGGGAGTGCTGGCACGCGAAAGCTCCTCGTCCGTCTGCCCGCCAAGCTGGCGCAGGGCTGCTGTGAAATCGACTTGATTGGGGGCATAAGCCTGTCGGATGATGATGTCTCCCCCCAACTCGGCTATGCGTGCTTGGAAGGTTTCAGCCAGCTCTCGTCCTGACGGGTCATCGGGATAAAGGATAGCAAAGCGTCGCAACCCGAGATTGCCCACCGCATATTGGGCCAGATGGCGGGCCTCAAGGCGATTGGTCAGGGCCGTGCGGAGCAGGTAGGGATTATCGGCGGAGATCTGGAGGGAGGGGGCTCCTGGGGTGATCAGGGGGAGGTGAAATTCCAGGGCTTTTTTCGCCGCCACCTCGGTTGTTTCGTTGAACAGAGGCCCGACCACCGCGATGACCCGCTCGACCATGGCAAGTTCTTCCATGACGGCCGCGGTGGTTGACAGGTTGGCCTTGGAATCACGGACCTCCATTTTCAGCGGGCTAAATCCCTCCCGCGCAAATGCTACCTGGATGCCTTGCAGTGCGCTTTGACCTACCTCGCTGACCCATTCTCGACGCCGAGGGCTCGACAAGGGCAAGATGACCCCGATTTTATGTGGATCCACGCTGACGGTGCGAGCCTGTTCAAGGTTCGTCAGTAGCGCCTGCATTTGTGGCGCCTCAGGATGATTTGGAAATTTCGCTAAGAATTCTTTTGCCGCAGCCTCAGCCTGAATGGCCGCGCGGCGACTCCACGCCTCCCTAGCCAAGCGCAGCAGGATATAATCGCTCGGAAACTCAACGGGCCAGCGTCTCTTGACCGTCTCAAGCTCCGCTGGTGTGAGTTTTGAGCCAACAATGTCGATCGACAGTGCGCGGGCCTCTTGCTGCACATCCGCGGGAATCTGGCGCGCGGCAGTGAGCCCATGCAGCTCATCGAGCGCCCGGATATACTGCTCCTCCGCGACGGAGACTTTGGCGAGCGTGAGGATGAAAGATGCCTGTAGGCGAGCATTGGGGTAAGTACGTTGCGCCTCTTCGAGCCCTCCACGTGCCTCAGTATAGCGCTTCAGGTGCAGCAGGCTAAGACTCCGCAGGTATGCCGCATCGGGGGCGAGCCGAGATCGCGGGAATTTCGCCAGGAATTCTTGAAGGGTTTGTTGGGCGGCCGCAAACGTCCCCTCGTAATAGAGCACTTCGCCGAGGCGAAATGACACATCCTCGACTAAAGGTGACTGCGGGTAGTTGGCAAGGAGGGACTCATAGAGACGGCGGGCACGTGTATAGTCTTTCTGTTGGTAGGTCCGCTCTGCATCGCTGAAGAGGGTTTCGGCCGCTTCTTGACCAGGGGCTCTTTTTGCTAGGCTGGGCCCGCTGCCCGTCCCCCCCAGGGCGGTACAGCTCGTCGCAATTCCCAAGTACAGCAGGAGGCAGGCGAAAGACCCTACTCGCTGCAGCCCATACACCCCCATCGCTTCACCCCTGGTGGTTACGCGACTTGACACCCCTGAGAGCATAGGGGACTCGCCGGCCTCCGCGGCCAAGATGACTGAACAGCATGGATCGCTGGATCCGAGGACGATGCATGCGTTGTTTGAACTACTCTAAGACCTCCAGGACGTGGCGCTTTTCCTTCTGCGCACGTGTGGCGTTCAAAATGGTACGCATGGCAGTGATCGTACGGCCGTTCTTACCGATCACCTTGCCGATATCTTCCTTCGCAACCCGTAGTTCGATGACGATGGAGTTCTCTCCCTCAACGCCGTTCACTCGCACCTGATCTGGCTTGTCCACTATCGCTTTGGCAATGTTTTCGATCAGATCTATCATCGTCTTTGTGTCACCTCGCTCTGTTATAGCAGTTGGCTCATTGCCCTCCAGTGGAGGGCCCCCAACATGTCCAGGGTGAGACTTGCGTCAAGCAAACATGTCGCACTGCACCCCGGATTGCCAGACGACCAGTCGGCACCACACGACGACTACCGAGACCCGAAACTCCCGACATCTCCCGACTCGATACCTTACGGGATGCATTACGCATAGGCGTCGGGATCGAAAGCAAGCGCGCGAGGACGCGTAGGTGAACCCCAGTGACTCTTCCAGGATACGAGTTAAGATATCTGCGCTTGCGAAGGCCCTGAGTCAGATGCTCGTTGCCATCCGCCACCAACGAGAAATCATACTGTGGGCTGAGATCATCGCAGGCTGAGAACCGGCGGCTCTTACTACCACATTTGTGCTGCAGAGGTGTTGCAGGGATCGAGGGGAACCAGGGATGGGAATACTTCTGACTGTAAAAGTTTCCTCTCCTGGACAAGTACCGAGGGAGCCTCCAACGGTCAGCAACCTCCGACGTGCAAGGATAAACACATGGGAGGTCTAAATTCTCAGGGTCGCCTAGAAGCGTCGCCCCTTCGATCCCTGCCAGAGTCAGCTGGTGATGCACCTTCAGCGATGGAAGGTGATGACAGCCGATATGAACATGGGCGTCAAGCACGCGCATACCCGGCATCGACGTTAGCAATAGACTGGCCCGTCGCATGAGGGAACATCCACCACAAGCCAGTCAGGCGAGGGTATTGTACTGCAGGCGATTGGGAACGTCAACCTAATGCGTCCGGCCGACCGAATTTCATCGCTTGACCACATTGGCCGCCTGTAAGCCTTTCGGTCCCTGCACGATATCGAATTCCACCTCCTGCCCCTCACTTAAGGACCGAAAGCCCTCGCCTTTAATGGCGGTATAATGAACAAAGACGTCCTCCCCATCATCACGCTCGATAAAGCCGTACCCCTTGCTGTCGCTGAACCATTTGACCCGACCGCTTGCCATCGTCCCTTCCTCCTCTTCAGCCCCATGCGCTCACACTCGCATGGGTTGTGACAATTCGACTGCGGCATGCGCCAGACCTGGTTACAAAAAAACCGCTGGGGCCAAATACAGCACGCCCGAGCGGTCGCTTAGGTACCTCGCGCCTGGTTGCGCGACCACACCTCTTTGAGTTCTCCGGTCATCTATCCTCACTGACTTACCGCAGCCTCCTGGAAGACGGCCGCCACGTTAACAGACGGCCTGAACCTTGTCAAGCTTTTTTTGAAGTTTTCTCATGAACTCAGCGCTTGCTACGAGCCCGTTCTCGATCGGGTTGGAGGCATGCCCGCGCATGATTTGACCGAGGCCCAGCTAGGCAAGACCCCTGGACTCTGTGTGTAACCGTCATCGAGAACCGCTCAGCTGCGGCTGGTCCATGCTTGACATCGGCCACAACGGTAGGCTATAAGCACGACTATGCGCGGCTGTAGAGTAGCGGTAAGCGTTCGTCGAGAGTGGTGTTGCCCTCGATCATGAGGAGTCAAGCTGGGCCCGACTGGACGTCTCCGGGGGAGTCATGGAGAGGAGGCAGCAAATGTTTAAGATCAGCGCGATGGATCACATCGTTTTGAATGTTCCCGATATCGAGCGTTCGATGGCGTTTTACACGCAGGTTCTGGGCCTAGAATCCGAACGTTGGGAGGAGTTTCGCCAGGGGAAGGTGCCCTTTCCTTCGGTGCGAGTGAGCCCGGAAACAGTCATCGACCTGTTCCCCATGAAGCCGGGCCAGACCCTGGCGCGTGGTGAGGGACTGCTCAATCTGAATCATTTCACCATGGTCGTGGATGTCGCGGATTTTGAGACTTTCCAGAAGCATCTAACCGAGCACGGCGTCACGATCGCCGAGGGACCAGGACGACGTTGGGGGGCACGCGGGTATGGGATGTCGGTGTACTTCTCGGATCCAGACGGCAATCGCATCGAGGTGCGATGCTATCCTCCGGGGATGTGATCGCTGCCTCGGGCGCCATGGCTCACCCCATCAAGCTCATCACCTGTAGCGCTGATTACGCCTCACATGTCTCTTGCTACCGGTGGGGGAAGCGGTGGGTGGGGGTAAGCCACGGGTATCATCCCCCAGACCTTGGCCCACCTCTTTGAACGGGCGAGGAGGGCAGGATGAGAGCTCTTTTGTGGTCTTTGAGGCGGAGCAACGCCCGACTCTCCCTCACAGAGGGAGAGGGCGGGTTGGGGATCAGTGTGAGCACATGCCTACCGCCGTCGCTGAATCTCTACCGCCGCGAAGCTGAGCATGCCGTTTAGCGGCACCTGCGGCTTACGCACCCGTACCAGCACCGATGTAATGGGGAGCTCAGCCATGAGGCGTTGTACCATCGCCCCAGCCAGAGCCTCTATGAGCTGATATTGGTGATCCTCCACTTCCTCCCGCACAATGGCATAGAGACGACTATAGTCCACAGTGTCCGGTAGGGCATCGGAGGTCATGGCCTGACTGAGGTCAAGACCGAGCTCGATATCTATCTCGAAGCGCTGTCCTAGCTCGCGCTCGGCAGGATGCACCCCATGGCGCCCCCGAAACACCATGTTATGCAGGATGATTTTATCCTCGGACGCCATCGGCTCTCCCTCTAGGCGTTCACATGTGAACGTGCAGGGCAGTGCCAAAGAGGCACGCCATTTGACAGTGTGCTCTTAACTACGGTATACTCGGGCAAATTCGCCTCGCGGAAATTCTTCGGCCGACGCATTATAAGGGGATCTCCTGTGCGCTCGATCAGCTTTATCTCCCATCCTGAGTACTTGCGACACGAGACTGGTCGCCGTCACCCCGAGGAACCGGCCCGACTCACCGCCATCATACGCCATCTCGAGACGACTGGCATGCTTGCGGAACTCGTCCAGGCCGAACCCACCGAACCCTCGCTGGATTGGCTCGCGCTGGCACACACGCCGGACTACATTAGCACCATCGAAGATGCCTGCACACGTGGGGTCAGAGCCCTCGACCCTGACACCTATATCAGTCCCGACTCGTATCGTGCCGCCTTGCTGGCCGTCGGGGGGGCATTGTTGGCAGTGGACCACGTCATGACAGGCAGGACTGTCAATGCCTTCGTGGCATTACGGCCGCCGGGGCATCACGCCGAGCGGGAGCGCGCCATGGGGTTCTGCCTGTTCAATAACGTCGCCATTGCCGCACGTTACGCCCAGAAACGCTATGGCTTGAAGCGCGTCTTGATCGTGGATTGGGACGTGCATCATGGCAATGGCACCCAACACGCCTTCGAAGACGACCCCAGCGTGTTGTTTTTCAGCACGCACCAATTCCCCTTCTATCCCGGGACGGGTCGAACGTCTGAGCGCGGCACCGGGGCTGGGCTGGGCTATACGGTGAATATTCCCCTGGCGGCCGGGTGCGGCGATCGCGAATATCAGGAGGTGTTCGAGAAGGTTCTTTACCCGGCGGCACAGGCCTTTGAACCTCATCTGGTCCTCGTCTCAGCAGGATTCGATGCACACCGCGACGACCCCCTGGCCAGCATGAATGTGACCGAAGACGGATATGCCCGGATGACCACGATCGTGCGCGATGTCGCCGAGCGCTTCTGTGAGGGGCGACTCGTTTCCTTACTCGAGGGAGGATACAATCTCGAGGCCCTGGCACGCTCTGTCGAACGACATTTACAGACCTTGGGGCAGACCTAACGGCATGCATTCAACACTCGATTACGAGCCGACGGCCGACACTACCCGCTTGCGTACTATACTCAGGAAGCTTGAACAGGCCTATGGCTCACCGTGCTGGACCCCCAATCACGACCCACTTGGGGAACTGGTCGCGACGATCCTGTCGCAGAACACCAGCGATGTCAATTCTGACCGGGCCTACGCCGCTCTGCGCGCCGCCTTTCGCACCTGGGATGAGGTCGCGGACGCCCAGCCCGATGACCTCGCCCGCGTTATTCGCTCGGGCGGACTCGCCACGCTGAAGGGGCGGCGGATTCAGGAGATTTTGCACACCCTGAAGGCGCGCCAAGGCCATCTGCGTCTGGATATACTGATGGATATGCCGATGCCGGCGGCTCGGGCGTTCCTGGCAGAATTTTCCGGTGTGGGGCCGAAGACGATCGCCTGTGTCCTCCTCTTCGCCTGTGGGCATCCAGCCTTCCCGGTCGATACGCATATCTATCGGGTGACGACACGACTAGGCTTGCTCCCAGCCGGATGCACGGCTGAGCGCGCGCATGCCGTGCTCGAACCGCTCATTCCATCAGCTCGGATGTATGCGGCGCATGTGAATCTCATTCGCCACGGGCGGACTATTTGTAAGTCCCGCCTCCCCGATTGTCAACACTGCTGCCTGCGCACATTGTGTTCGTATCCACAACCATCCACGCAAACGGGTGCCGTCCGAGGCCAAGCGCCACCCTCTGTCGTCCCGTGAATACCAGGCGTCGTAATGCCAGGAGACTTGGAGAACCAGGATGAGGACGTACCGCTATTTTGAATGGGCGACAGCATCGGGTGGGCAGCTCAGCGGCGACCAACTGATGGACGCCCTCTCTGACTATCTGACCGAAGACGGCGATGTGTCACGCGCCATGCAGATGCTAATGCAACGCGGGATGTCATCTGGCGAACAGAAGATGCAAGGCCTGCGCGACATGCTAGAGCAGCTGCGCAAGCGCAAACAGCAACACCTCGATAAGTACGACCTCAACTCACTCCTGAATGACATTCGGGAGCAGCTCGACCAACTGCTGCAACAAGAACGCCAGACTATTGCGGAACAGCTCCAGGAGGCCCAGACGATGGCGGCAAACGGGGCTCCACAGCCATCTACGCAGCAGACCGCAGAGGCTGGGCAACGCCGCGAGTTCCTGGATAATCTCCCAGACAGTGTGCCCCAACAGATTCAAGAGCTTCGCCACTACGATTTTCTCGATCCGCAGGCGGCACAAGCCTTTCAGGAATTGCTCGATGAGCTACAGCAGCGTGCCATGCAATCGCAGTTGAACGGGACCCAGACGTCGTCTGAGAGCTCCGCCGCCGACACAGCGCAGGGCCAGCGCGACATGTACCAGGATCTCAATCAGGAGTTGCGGGAGAAATTACAAGGGCGCCAGGGGGATTTCCAACAGTTCAAGGACCAGCATCCGCAATTCCCTTCGGCCCAAGAGGAAACTATTGAGGAGCTGATCCAGCAGCTCCAACAACAATTACAGCAATGGCGCTCCCTCCTGGAAAGTCTCTCAGAGTCGGTACGGCGCGACTTAGAGCAGCTGATGGACACCACCCTTGACGCCGATCTGCAGGCGCAACGCGCCGAACTGCAGGACTTGCTCGACCAACTGGCGGAAAAAAAACTGACGCCACAGCGCTATCGCTTCAAGGGGCGTGAGGAAATCTCGATCGAGCAGGCGCAAGCTCTGATGGAGCAATTGCAACAGCTCGAAGCGCTCGAAAAACAACTGGAAGGCGTGCGCTGGGATGGCGATCCGCAACAGGTCGACGCTGAGAAGCTGCGGGATCTGTTGGGGGACGAAGCCTTTCAATCCGTGCAGAATATGAAGGACATCGCCAGCGAACTGGAAGCGGCCGGGTACATTATGAAAACGACAGACGGCTTGCAGTTGACGCCCTTAGCCATGCGCAAGATCGGCCAGAAGGCGCTGCGCGACATCTTTTCTTTCATTAAGCGCGATCGCTTTGGACAGCATGACACGCGCCAGCGCGGCGGCGTCGGCATGCCGACCGAGGACACCAAGACCTACGAATTCGGCGATCCGTTCCTGCTGGACTTAAGCGCCACCGTGTTTAATGCGGTGAGTCGCGAGGGGACGGGAACACCGGTGTCCTTGCACATCGATGACTTCGTGGTGCGGCGACAAGAGTTTCTGTCGCACACATCGACGGTCATTCTCATCGACATGAGTGGCTCGATGGCATGGAACAATTGCTTCTATGCCGCCAAGAAGGTGGCCTTGGCCCTCGATAACCTGGTCCGGAGCACCTTTCCACGCGATACCCTGCAGATCGTCGGTTTCTATACCGCGGCAGAGGAGATGAAGCCCGCCGATCTGCCTTATGTCAAACCGAAGTCGTTTGGCTACAACGCTTCCCTGTACAGCGATTATTATGATATGCTCATGGGTTACATCGATGTGCAGCTTGATTATCGGGACGTCGTCCGCGGTCGAACCAATGTCCCCCAAGGCTTTACGAACATGCAGCAAGGGTTACGCATGGCCGAGCAGATGCTCTCTAAACGGCAGAGTCCGAACAAGCAGATCATCCTGATCACTGATGGTCAGCCCACGGCCCATTGTGAGGGTGATCGGCTGTACTTGCAGTACCCTCCCAGCCAGCGGACGATTACGGCGACACTGCAAGAGGTCAAGCGCTGTACCGTCAAGGGCATTGCGATTAATACCTTTATGCTGGCGAAGAGCTACTACCTGGAGCGTTTTGTGGATCAGATGACCAAGATCAATCGTGGCCGTGCATTCTATACGACCCCAGAGCAGCTCGGAGAGTATCTCGTGGTGGATTATTTGGTGAAGAAACGCCGCCGGATTGCCTGAGCGAGTGAACCATACTGGCAACCGCTCGCTCGTGATTCCGGGGTTTCAGAATGAGGGAGGTCTATAGCGATGGCTACGCCACTCGAGCAATGGGTTAACGATGTTGCCAAGATGACGCGTCCGCAGAAGGTGGTCTGGTGCGATGGATCGGCGGCGGAATATGAAGGTCTGATCGAGCGTATGCTGGACGATGGCACTCTGATTCGCCTCAACCAGGAGGCTTATCCTGACTGCTACTTGCATCGCAGCCATCCCAGCGATGTCGCCCGCACGGAACATCTGACCTTTATCTGCAGTCCGGAGCGTGACGACGCCGGACCAACCAACAACTGGATGCCCCCGAAGGAAGCCCGCGACAAAGTCGGGAAGCTGTTCGAAGGCAGCATGCAGAGCCGTACGATGTATGTCGTGCCCTACATCATGGGACCCATCGAGTCACCCTACAGTAAGGTGGGCGTAGAGATCACCGACAGCCCCTACGTGGCTGCCAGCATGCGCATCATGACCCGCATGGGCAAAGTGGCCCTGGACCGCCTCGGCGCTTCTGATGATTTTGTGCCTGGTCTGCACTCGGTCGGCGACCTTAGCCCTGAGCGTCGGTTCATCCTACATTTTCCCGAAGAACGCCTGATCTGGAGCATCGGCTCGGGCTATGGTGGGAATGCACTGCTCGGGAAAAAATGTTTCGCACTCAGGATCGCCAGCATCATGGGCCGCGATCAGGGCTGGATGGCCGAGCACATGCTGATTCTGGGCCTGGAGGATCCCACCGGCGAAGTGACCTATATGGCCGCGGCGTTTCCGAGTGCCTGTGGCAAGACCAACCTCGCGATGTTGGTGTCCCCGTTGGAACACCTGGGGTATAAGGTGTGGACCGTAGGAGAAGATATCACCTGGATGCAGCAGGGTCCCGACGGCCGTTTGTGGGCGATCAACCCCGAAGCTGGCTTCTTCGGCGTCGCTCCTGGGACGAGCTTGAAAACCAACCCGAATATGATGGGGGCCATTCGGCAGAATTCGATCTTCACGAATGTGGCCGTTACTCCCCACGGAGAGCCTTGGTGGGAGGGAATGGATGGCCCCGTCCCGCCGCAGCTCACCGACTGGCGTGGCAATCCCTGGGCACCCGGTAAGGAGAAGGCGGCACATCCGAATTCGCGCTTCACCACGCCGGCCCATCAGTGCCCAAGCATCTCTTCACACTGGGAAGACTCGCAAGGGGTTCCCATCTCGGCCATCATTTTCGGTGGCCGCCGCGCCCGGGTCGCGCCACTGGTGTACCAATCCTTTAATTGGCAACATGGGGTATTTATGGGTGCCTCGATGGCCTCCGAAACCACCGCCGCGGCGACCGGGGCTGTGGGCGTGGTGCGTCACGATCCGATGGCGATGCTACCCTTCTGCGGCTACAATATGGCGGACTACTTCGGCCACTGGTTAGAGGTGGGGCGAAGCGCTTCTCAGCCGCCGAAGATTTTCCAAGTCAATTGGTTCCGCACGGACGCCCAGGGCAATTTCCTCTGGCCCGGATTTGGGCAAAACGTGCGGGTGCTGAAATGGATCCTGGAGCGGGTGCGCGGCGGTGGCAAGGCTGTTGAAACCCCCGTCGGTTGGATTCCGACCCCAGATGGCATCGAGTGCGAGGGCCTCGATTTGCCCACCAGCACGCTCGAAGAACTGCTGCAGATCGATCGTGCCGATTGGGAGAATGAGACCGCCTCGCAACGGGAGTTCTTCGCGCAGTTTGGCGCGCGCCTGCCGCGTGAGATTCAGGCGGAACACGAGGCTCTGCAGCAGCGCCTCCACCGTGTCAGCGTTCCGGCAGGGGGAAAATCCTAGGGGGCGTGAACACGCGGCATCGATCACCCATGCCCTCGGCTTCCATCGATGGGCTCTCACCACCTGCCTCCTTCCCCACCAGCGGGGAGGACGCGGGTGGGTGATTTGGGTTGTGGTTCCGGCTAGCGCACACGAATCAGCACAAACCTCGACGGTGGCGGCCCTTGGTAGACGACCTCCCATTCTGGTTCGAACCGTAATATCTGCACCCCTTCGCCTGGCAAATACGCCAAATATTCGCCCACGCTGTGTCGACGACGCCTGATCATCTCCCGATTAGCAAGGATATAGTCGATTCCACCTCGTTTGAGCCAGGCGACAAACTCCGCCGCGGATAGCCCAGGGGGGATGATGGGAAACGTTACATTGTGCCGGAAGATCCAGGTCCCCGTGAACTCATGGCTCGGCCCAAAGAGCACCTGTTTGCCATCGAAGGCTGGCGTATCCAGCAAGCCATACATCTCGGCCGTTGCCTGATCCTCAAAGTCGATGGCCAGGGGGGCAGGGAAATCCCGCCAGCGAACTTGCATCAGCCAGACCAGGCTCAGCGCCACTAGCAGCCCGCACATCGCCAGCCCGGTCAGGCGTTCTGGCCTCGGGGATGGCCACCATTGGCATACGAGTCGGGCTGCATAAAAGACGAGGAAATCGGCCAGCATCAGGAAGATGATGGGAAAGATCGGCAAGAGATAGCGGATGCCACGCTGGACGACAGCGCTCCACGAGAAGGCGACATAGAAAGTCAACACCAACGAGCTGGCGACCGCGACCATCGCATGCTTTGCCGGGGGAACCTGAAAGTAGGTGAACCACCGTTTGGGGATGAAGACAAAGACGACCAGGAAGGGCCAGACCCATTCGACTCCGCGCACGCGCACGAGCCCTCTGAGAAACCGATGCAGTATATCGGCAAGGCTGTGCGTAGCGAGATAGGAAAACATCGTCGGTAGGCCCTTACCGAACATGATCATTTGCTCTTCGGTGTAGTCTAGCCAGATGATATGAGCGGTGTTGTAGTTGAAAATCGGTGAACCAAAGACCTGCCAGTTATAGGCCAGTAACGGTGAAGCAACGAGCACAAACGCCAGGGGAAAGAGCCAGAAGCGTTGGGTGAGAGCGAGCTTTGGCACACTGCTGAACACGATTAGAGCATAGGCAGGCAACAAGAGCAGGCCGGATCCTTTCGTCAGATAGGCAAAGCCGGCGGAGGCGCCAGCGAAGGCCCAGAATCTTGGCTGCTCGAAGCTTCTGACCAAGCAGTAGAAGGTCAGCACAACGAGCATCAGCAACAGGGGTTCGGCAGTGAATTCCGCGCTCTTATTCGACAGTCCTGGGGCGATGGCGATGAGAGCCAAAAAGGTCGGGGTGGGTCCGACCAGGCGCCACCCGACCCATGCGATCACCCAGAATGCCAGGGCTCCGATGGCAATATTGACCAACTTGGCCTTGGCGAAGTAGATTAGAGATTTTTCAGCAAAAGGGGCAACCAGGGCCGGGAGGAGAGGATGGTGGTAGCCATCGCTCAGGGCTTCAAAATGCCGGATCTTGAGGCCCAGGGTGAGGTCAAGATCTTGATCTCCGCGGTTAGGATTATTCCAGGCTTTAGAGTGGTCATACGTGATAGTAACGAAGATGAGAAAGAGCAGGCCATAGGCCCCCCATGTCTGCCAAGAAGGTGTGCGCGCCAGCGGCGAGTGCATTTGTCGGTTCTCCCGTGCGAGTCCTGATGGAATGGTGTGGCGACCACCGCAGCAGCGAAAAGCCTCGGCATTGTAACGTTTCAGTCTGCTGCGTGTCCAATGCCACAGTGAGGAGGCCAGATGGGTTGCAAGAGGAGACAGACAAGACGGGTAGAGAGCGGGATCGGGAGGACGGCCCCTGATGGACTTTTTTAGCTATTTTCAGTTACACAGTGTCATCGATATCCTGCTGGTGTCTTTTCTCCTCTACCAGCTCTATCTCTGGGTACGGGAAAGCCGTGCTCTGCGAGCCTTAGCAGGTCTAGCGGTCATCGGTCTCCTGTCACTGCTGGCCCGATGGACGGGGATGGTGATGACAGGGTGGTTATTTCAGTCACTGTGGTCGATCATTCTATTGGTCATTGTCATCGTGTTTCAGCCGGAAATCCGGCGCATCCTCGAGCGCATGAACCCCCTCGACCTGCTGCGCGGCCAGCCGATCACACTGCAGCGGGAGACACTGGTTGAGCTGACGGAAACGGTCTTCGACATGGCGCGTGAAAAAGTGGGTGCGTTGATCGTGCTGCCCGGCCATGAGGCGATCGACGAATATCTCCGTGAAGGGGTGCACCTGGAGGCGATCGTCAGCCGCGAGCTCGTCCGTACCTTGTTTCAGCCGCCATCCCCCACCCACGATGGGGCTGTGGTGGTTCGAGCCAATCGCGTCGAACGCGCCGCCTGTTTTCTACCGATGACTACGGCGATTGGCCTCCCCTCCGAGTACGGTGCTCGCCACCGCGCCGCCATTGGCCTCACCGAACGCTGCGATGCCTTATGCCTGCTGGTGTCTGAGGAGCGCGGGACCGTTGCCCTGGCACGCAAGGGCACCCTGATTCCGTTCTTTGAACCGGCGCGTTTGCAGCAGGAGCTGGAACAGGAGCTGGAGGATACGCTCTCGGGTGATGCGGACAAGCGCAATTGGTGGGCCCTTCTCACCAATAATCTCTGGGCCAAGGGTATGGCGGTCGGGTTGGCGGGGTTGCTATGGGTGGCGTTGGCCGGTCAGCAAGGCTCCGAGATCGCCATGACGATCCCCGTCGAGTACCAGCAGATCGCCCCTGCCATCGAGCTACGTGGCGAAGTGCCCCGTGAGGTAAACGTGCGCTTACGCGGCTCTCAACTTGCCCTGGAAGCCATGCGGTCGCGTCCGGTGCGCGCGCGTGTGAGCCTCGCACAGGTGCGAGAGGGGATCAACTACTTTCTGCTCACGAAGAATCAGATCGATTTGCCAGCAGGTGTCGAGATCACGGAGATCCGACCAGCTCTCCTGCTCATCGAAGTCCAGAAGAAAGAAACCTCTATCCCTCCAACGGAGCAATGACGGACAACGGCACGCCGCCAACGCTGCCCCGCCATCCGACGCTGCAGGAGTTCCCGCTTGACACGGACATGAAAAACCGCGACCATTGAGTTCAGAGACGCGCATGGGGCAAAAAGTCGGTTGCAGTCGATTTGCTTGCCATGATATATATACGTGTATATATCTCTTTCGGTTTGAGCTATTCAGGCGACATCAACCCCCATGAAGCCAAGCAAGCAAGACTCTCTCGTGGCTGGGCTGGAGGTTGAGTGCGAGTTTCGAACCCTCTTCGGGGAACGCATTCTCGCCAAGGACTACCTCCGAATGTGCCCCAGGTTTGAACGCATGCACCACCTGGGGGGCTCGGCGCATTTCGACCGCGACGACTATGAGATCTCGACCTTCCCGATCCTATATAGCTTACGCGACCTGCCTACCGCCAAGTTGAGTCTTACCCTGAATCGCTTGCTGGGGACCATCGAGAGCGACCTTTACAAGGCTTCCGAAATGCTCTCGAAAGCCACCGGCAAGGAGGTCTTTGCCGTTCCCAACAATATTCATATCAGCAAGAGCAGCGCTAGCCACGACCCCAATCGCAACTACCAGCCCATCGGTGTCATCGAGCGGGGCTTTGTCTCCGAACGCATCACCTATGATCAAATCACCAAGTCCCGCGTCCCCAACGTCCGCACGACCCGTACCAAGTTTCGCAAGGAGATCCTGACCGTTTACCGCCTGGACTTCGAGGTGGAGGTGGACCGGGAAGTCCTTTCCGACGTTGAAGGAGACCTGCTCGACCTCTCCGAAGTCTTTGGGGACGACCAAGTCGTTGAGCAGGCTTGGCGCGAGTATCAGGCGCTACCCAAGCACAGGTTGTTGCTGAATTATCGGCAGGCCTGGCTGAACTTGGCCCTGTCCGTGCTGGAGTATGTCGAACACTGGAATTGGGCTCTGGAATGGAATACCGTCGTCGCACTCCGCAAGATCAACAAGATCACCGTTGGCGGCTGGGATGTGCCGATTCACGGGGAAAAATCCTACCGGGAGCTCCTGCGTTGGCTTCTGAGCAAGCACGAATTTCGGCGTGGTCTCCTTAAGAATGGTCCCCTTGGGGACTATATCCTCGTCAGGGCCGTCGCTGAGGGCTTTCTCGATCGCAGCCCGTATCGCACCGATGAACTCATTCGCCTTGAGGGTGAGGTGCCAATCGTCGATGACCTCATGATTCATACCTTGGGCGAAGAATATATCGCACTACGGCAGTCTGTCGAGGTCCAACCCAGCATCCCGACCACGCTCGAGGCTCTCGACATCAGCTATAAGACCGAGCCCTCCGCCATCAGTGCCGGCATGGGCACGAAGTATGCTGTGGTCTTCCGCCAGCGCGGCAAACCTAAGGGGACCGAGCGGGTGATTCCGCTCCATCAGGTCGAGGCCGTTCAGCAAGCGGTTGAGATTGGGCGGGAGTGTGCCGGGCGACGCGAGAGCCTCGATGATCGCTTATTCGATGACCGCGCCTTCGCGGCGTTGTTCGGGATGCACGATTTCGAATTTACCCAGGTTGGGCCTCGAGGCTTGATCACCTATAGGCAGGACAATAAGCGCCAGTTGATTTATCACGATCCAGGGCTGAAACGCTCCAAAGTCCAAAAGCTAGTGTCCCACCTCGAACGCTCGCTCGATACTCGGCTGAAAAAGGCGGAGTACGAAGAGACCATCCCCTGCGAGCTCCTGCACGTCAAGAAGAATAGCCTAATTGTCGAGGGCAACGGATTCTTTCTTAATCACCACCTCTACCATTTCAAGCCCAATTACGATTCCTTGGTGGGGATCATTATGCTCTTCAGCATTGGGACTATTTTGTTGATTTTAAGCCTCACCATGGATTATCATCATCTCCCAGAGGTGGCCTTCCATAGCGAGATTCGGCGGACGATCCTGCCATTCGGTATCATCCCAGGGATCATCTTTGAGATCGGCGCCTGTATCTACACCTGGTTTACCACCAAAGCCACCTACCGGGAGATGAAGCTGGTTTCATGCTACAGCAACCGCCTCGTTTCCACCGAAGCGGAGGCGTTCGAGATCATTCTCCATAATAGGTATTCGAAACGACACCGCTTCTTCCATGGACTGTCCTTCGGGCTCACGATCGAGCGGCAGCCTAGTACAATTCAACGTGAGCTGGTTAAGCTTTTAAAGTTCGATGCACTTCCCTTGAAAAGACTGTCCGCAGTGGACGGCACAGGGTCATGACGGTTCGCGAGGGAGGGACCGCTATGTTTGAGAAAACACGCGAAATCACTCGGAAAGATCGCTATGGGTTTCCAGATGAGGAATTCCCACACCGAGTTGTCATTATGGGAAACCCGCAAGCCAGCCTTTCCCGCAAAGAATTCTCGTTGATGACTGGGTGTGAGCCGATTCTGGCAGGTGATATCCAAGATAACCCCACATATGATCGTAGCCTCCCCCCCTCGCAGGAGAATTTCCTCTTCACCGTCACCGTCACGGTCGAATTGCTTGGCGGCACCCGCAACCTCGTCTGCGACGGCAAGACCCTCTACCTGGTCCATGGCGAGCGCAAATATCGTCTGAGCGACGAGGGGCTGGTGCGGAAGCGTGCTGTGCAGCTCGAGATCAAGGCTAAGGAACTCGCCAAAGTTTTTGAAGCCCTCGAAGAGCGCATCCTCCAGGCCGTAACACAGGTCCGGCCAAGTGGGGTCGATCGGTTACCGCCTGTCTTGAGCCGTTAGTCTGCTGCGCCTCCTTTCCTTCTCCCCGTCGAGGCCGTATGACAGGACGAGGGAAGGGGGCGCCTCCTCAGTCAGCTAGCTTTCGTCTGCCCACAGGTGGTGTGCCCCGCCTGCGTCTTCCTTCACTTTTTTCGCACCCCCATTGTGGATTTCGCTCGCTACCGAGATCACGACATCCTCCCTATCTTCATTGACAGGTATTGGGTGATCGAGGAAGATCGCGGCACTCCGGGGCAAGAAATTCTCAACCATGCGATGAAAGTGGACAAGTGGATGTTGTTCTGATCAGGAGAGGCTTTTCATCGCCTGGGTAGGGGGAGAGAAGAAGATGGAGATCAATCGGCGTCAGTTTCTCAAGGCTGGTACGTGGGGTCTCGCCGCTGGCGTACTGGCCTCGACCTCGCCACTAGCGATCATGTCGACGCCCTCACTGCGCTGATCTGTGCGAATGCGTATTCACCGGGGATTGCCAGAAGCTTAAAGGCCCAGGGCGCTCAACTGCTGGTATCCTCCGCCGCGTGGGCTCCAGGCTTCCATGCGCCGAATGGCGAATGGGAACAATGTACCCGCGACACGGGACTCGCCCTTTTGGTCTGCAATCGGACGGGACCCGACCGGACATTGAGCTTTACAGACGCCGAGAGCGTGATCGTCAAAGATGGGCAGCGGCTTCTGTCGTTTCAGGCGGAACGCTCAGCTGTGGTCACCATCGATTGGCATCTTGAGACGCACAATCTGGTGACCCAGCGATATCAGAGAACAGACCTTTAAGAGGAAACAAGAAAACCCAGACGACCTCTGGCTGAGGGCCATCAAGCGTGATCACTGAGGCGTGCCCCTCCGTCGAGTGAGTTGTGACAGAGGGGGACCAGCGACCTCTGACACCGACATGCGATCATCCGAGCCGCGGGCTCATGCCTGGGCTTCCCCTAGTCGAGTGTTTTGGCTGGCTTCGCAAAGGAATATATCAGTACTTCATCTTCCCCTGCCGATCCAACCAGCCGAACTCCTACGGTCGGCGCGGCGCACCGGGGTCCATGGCGACGTTGATAAGTGATGCCTTGCCAGAGTTGAACGAACGCTCTAGCGCTGGGCGGATCTCCTCCGGCCGTATCACGTACTCACCGTGGCCACCAAACGCCTCCATCATCTTCTCGTAGCGGATGCCCGGGACGAAGTCGTTGGGATTCTCGGCGTGATCGACCCAGGTGCGCACCTACTTATCGATGTGACCATTCTGGTAGATCATGAACACGACCGGCAGCTTGAATCGGCATGCCGTCTCGATGTCCATGCCGTTGAAGCCGAAGGCCCAATCGCCGTTCAGGCAGATGACGGGCTTATCGGGGAAGCAGACTTTCGCCGCGATGGAGAAGGGTACTCCAGTGCCAACGCAGCCATAAATCCCAGCGTCGATGCGGTGCCGGGGTTTATACGAATTGACAACCTGTCGCGAGATGTCCATAGTGCTGGCGCCATCGGCGACGACGATGGTATCCTCGGAAATGAAATCCCGGACCTCGCGCTGGATGCGATAATAGCCCATGGGCACCGCATCGAAGTCCAGCATCGGCTGAATCGTCGTCTGGTTTTTTGTGGCATACTCGCGCAGACTGCGAATCCAGTCGGCCTCGCCATGCGTGACCGGATTATCCTTCCAGGCCGCGTTGAGCTGGGCCAGGACCAGCTTGGCGTCGCCGACGATTCCCACGGTTGCCGGCACATTGCGGCCGATCTCCTCCGCGGGGATGTCGATCTGAATGACCTTGATACCACGCGCAAAGCACGGCGGTAGCCCGACGTGAAAGATCCAGTTGAAGCGCGCGCCGGTCAACAATACCACATCCGCGTTCTTGAGGGCCTGTGAGCGGGCGCCAGCCACGCACATCGGGTGATCCGGCCGCACCATGCCCATGCCCATGGGGGAGGTCAGAATCGGAATCTGCACCTTATCGACGAATTCCTGCAACTCGTCCTCGGCCCGCGACCAAGCCGTCCCCTTGCCGATGATCATCAGCGGGCGTTCCGCCGTCCGCAGTACCCGTAATGCCTCCTCGACGGCGCGTGGGTCCCCTTGCGGTCGCGGCGGATCGCCGACGGCGGCAGGGAAATAGACATCCTCCCGCTCGACTGGGGCGTTGATGATCTCGGCGGGCAGATCGATGTAGATTGCGCCGGGTCGTCCGCTCATAGCCTACCGCATGCCCGTATTAATGCTCATTGGAATGCGCTGCGGGCCCTCGACCATGTATGCCCATTTGCAGAAGGGAGCCGAGGACTCGACCTGGGGGCCCCCTGGAAGTCGCCCATGTTGCGCCGGCGGTTTTCGATGGTACAAGTCAGAAAATAGGGATTGGCACAGGCGCCTGAAGCTAACATACTCATGTAGTCGAGTCATTACGACTTGTCGTCCAACACGTGGCTGGGGTATAACATGGGCTTAGGTTCTTGCGAAGAGGAGACGCTCTGCGCCAGAAGCTCAGTCCCTGGCGCCACTATTTCACCCCCTCCGGCTTATCGTGCGATCCACTTGCGTCCGTATCTGGCCGCCAGAGGCGATCTGACAGAGATCTTGGAGGCGTTCGTGCGGACGGCTCGTGAGTATTGTGGGACAGGCGCGACGTTGTATTGCTATTGGCGTTATGCTGAACACATGGCCGTGGCAGAACTTACCGTTTGCGTGCGAGGCGTTGCGGGAGTTTTTCGACGACAGGCAGGCGGATGGCTTCCCGGCGGTGCATCACTCTGACACGTACGCGAGGACCTATCACCCTGCCTATCGCGTCGTCGTGCGCAGGTTCCTGGTAGGGATTGTTAGCTCCACACGACAACCATAGGCTATCAGTAGCCTAGGAGGTTGCATCCTCACATCGAGCAGCGGAGGACCGCATAGGTCAGGGCTTGATGATTACCGAAACCAGCCACCGGCCATGGGAGTTGCCCCGTCGACCGTGGATGCTTGCCATGCGCTGGCATGATCTGCTCTTTATGCACTGGCCCGTACCACATGCGGCACTGCGCGCCTTGATTCCCCCGGCGTTGGCACTCGATACCTTCGATGGCACCGCATGGATCGGGGTGGTACCATTCCATATGGACGGCGTCCGACCTCGTGGGTTACCGGCGTTGCCGTGGCTATCGGCGTTTCCGGAACTGAACCTTCGCACCTATGTGACGACTGGTGGGAAGCCGGGCGTGTGGTTCTTCAGTTTGGATGCAACCAATCCTGTTGTCGTTCGCCTCGCCCATAAGCTGTTTTACGTACCATACTACGACGCTCGTATGGCATCGAAGGGCTCCGGCAATCACGTGCACCATACCAGCGACCGCACGCACCGTGGAGCCCCACTTGCAGCGTTTCAAGCGCAGTATCAGCCGATCGGGCCAGTGTCCTATGCTTCGCCTGGGGCCCTGGCGCATTGGCTGACCGAGCGGTACTGCCTCTATGCGGCGGATCGGCGGGGTCGCGTATGGCGTGGTGACATCCATCATACGCGCTGGCCACTCCAGCCGGCTGAAGCCGACGTGCGTGTCAACACCATGACGCATCAGATCGGCTTGACGTTGCCCGATACGCCACCGCTGCTGCATTTTGCCCGGCGCTTGGACGTCGTGGGGTGGCTCCCCGAACGCGTGTAGTGCCTCCCACGGGACGAAGGACGAGCGCTCGGTCGGTAAATTTGCTTTGCCAGGTGCGAATTCTGGCTATAATGCCAGCATCCAATCGGAGAAGTTCAAGGAGGTCACCATGAGCACAACGCCAACCTTGACCACCGCTGACGAGTTGTTCATGATACCCGACGATGGCTTTCGGTATGAGCTAGTCAGGGGAGAGGTCCGACGTATGCCACCTGCTGGCAGTGAGCATGGGGCAGTCGCTGTCAATATCGCCGTTGTGATCGCTCAGTTTGTGAAAGCCCATGGCCTCGGGGTGGTTTTCGGAGCCGAGACAGGCTTCAAGATCGCTTCGGAGCCGGATACCGTCCGCGCTCCGGACCTGGCATTTGTGCGGCTTGAGCGAATTCCGGAAGGGGGTATTCCCAGAGGATTCTGGCCCGGCGCCCCAGATCTGGCCGTTGAAGTCGTATCTCCCGGTGATACATACACTGAAGTTGAGGAAAAGGTTCATGACTGGCTCAATGCCGGCACGCGCATGGTGTTGGTACTGAGCCCGCGCACCCGCACGGTAGCCGTTTATGCGTCCCATACCGACGTGGTGAGGCTGACTGAGTCAGACACTCTGGATGGCGGTGAAGTCCTGCCGGGATTTTCCTGTCGGGTCGCGGACTTCTTTATCTGAACCCATGTAGAAGGCCAGTGTTTAGCGAGCAACTGGTGGGTGAGCGGCATGTCAGAGGCGTTTGTCACGTTGGAGCAACGTCCTGAGCTGGTGGAGCAGGTGCGGCGTCTGAGCACCGAGGTATGGGCTCAGTTTCTGCAACACAGTGCCGTGTGTCATCGATACTGGCGGCGGCTCTACAGTGCATTTGCACGCTTTCAGGTCGTGCTGTGTGACCCCCCTGACACGGTCATCGCCGCCGGTCACACCATCCCGCTGCGGTGGGATGGGACGCTAGAGGACTTGCCCTCAGGCCTCGATGGGGTGCTGGAACGTGGGGTACGCGATGCCGAATGCGGGCGAGCCCCCACCACCCTATCCGCCCTGGCGGCCATGGTGGCGCCCGGCCACCAGCGCCGGGGACTCAGCACCGCGATCCTGCAGGCGATGCGCTCCACGGCTGCCGCCAGTGGCCTCACGGCCTTGATCGCGCCGGTGCGGCCGACCCTGAAGCATCGTTATCCACTGACTCCGATCGAGCGCTATGTGCGCTGGACACGCCCCGACGGTTTCCCCTTCGACCCTTGGTTGCGTGTGCATTGGCGCCTCGGGGCCGAATTTCTCCGGGTCGCCCCCCAGTCAATGGTCATCACCGGAACTGTTCAGGAGTGGGAAACCTGGACCGGCATGTGCTTCCCCGAAACCGGTGCGTATGTGGTGCCGGAGGCGCTGCAACCGGTGCTGATAGATCTGGAGAGCAACAGCGGACGTTACGAAGACCCAAACGTCTGGATGCGACATGCCACTAGGGTATGAGATGCTGAGGTCGGTTGTGCTGCCTTTGCAGAGACCTAAGACCGCGTCTACATGTGAGACTCATCCGGCAATCGCATTGAGTTGATGGAACGCAAAACCAGCTCACATTGAGGAGTTGTGTATGCCCGATACCGAGATGTGCTTCTTGACCGCCACTGAGTTGGCCCGGCGCGTCCGCGTGAAGGACCTGTCGGCGCGTGAAGTGATGGAGGACCATTTGGCCCAGATCGACCGCGTTAACCCCAAGGTGAACGCCATTGTCACGCTGCTGCCCGAGCTGGCGATGGCGCAGGCCAAACACGCCGACGAGGCACTGGCGCGCGGCCAGGAGATCGGCCCCCTGCACGGATTGCCCATTGCCCATAAAGACCTGGTGCCCACGAATGGCATCCGCACTACCTATGGCTCGCGTATCTTCAAGGATTATGTGCCGGATCACGACGGGCTGATCGTCGAACGTCTCAAGAAGGCGGGGGCGCTCACTATTGGCAAGACCAATACGCCCGAGTTCGGGGCCGGCTCGCAGACGTTCAACGAGGTCTTCGGAGCGACTCTCAACCCGTATGATACCACCAAAACTTGCGGCGGTAGTAGCGGTGGAGCGGCGGTGGCGCTGGCGTGTGGGATGCTGCCGATCGCCGATGGCAGCGACACCGGCGGCTCGCTGCGCAACCCGGCGAATTTCTGCAATGTCGTAGGCTTTCGCACGGCTCCCGGGCGAGTGCCGGTTTGGCCGACACAGCTCGGCTGGTGGGGGATTTCCGTGCAAGGGCCGATGGCGCGCACGGTGCAGGACACGGCGCTGATGTTGAGTGCCATCGCCGGTCCCGACCCGCGCTCGCCGATCGCCATTGCCGAGCCAGGAAGTCTGTTCGCTCGGCCGCTGGGGCGTGATTTCAAGGGAGTACGCATCGCCTGGAGTCGCGATCTTGGTGGCATCCCGGTGGATACACGCGTCACAGCGGTACTCGACAGCCAACGACAGGTGTTCGAGGCGCTGGAGTGTGTGATCGCCGATGCCACCCCGGATTTCAGCGATGCCGACGAGATTTTCCAGGTATGGCGCGCCTGGCGCTTCGAGCTGTTGTATGGCGACCACGCAAAAAACCATCCCGATCTGGTCAAGGATACAGTGCTCTGGAACGCTGAGGCTGGCACGAAATTGACTGGCCCCCAGCTCAGTCGAGCAGAGCACAAGCGTACCGAGTTGTATCACCGCCTGCGGCAATTCATGGAAACCCATGACTTCCTGATCATGCCGGTCAGCCAGGTGCCACCATTTGACGTCAAGCAGCCCTACATCACCGAAATCAATGGCATCAAAATGCAGACCTATATCGACTGGATGAAATCATGCTACTACATCACCGTCACTGGGCTTCCAGCTATTTCCGTGCCTGGTGGCTTCACACCCGAGGGGTTGCCGGTCGGTATCCAGATCGTTGGACGGCATCAGGATGACTTCGGCGTGTTACAGCTTGCCCACGCCTTTGAGCAGGCCACTGGTCATTGGAAAACACGGCCGCCGGTGGCGGTATAGGGCCGTCAAACCTCTGGCCAGGAACAGGCGACTCGACAAGGATCACGCCAAAGGGAGCCATGATGAAGTTGCAGGAAGATGCTCATGTCCTCGGTATCATCTCAGATACTCATGGCCTGATGCGCCCTGAAGCCATCAAAGCCCTTGAGGGCGTCGAGATGATCATCCATGCAGGGGACATCGGGACACCGGAGGTGCTCGAAACGTTGCACGCTATCGCCCCGGTGGTCGCCGTACGCGGGAACAATGACAAGGGGGAGTGGGCCCACGCCCTGCCCGAAACCGAAGTGGTCGAGGTGGGGGGCGTCGCGCTCTACGTGCTGCACGATGTCAAGACCCTTGACCTCGACCCGGTAGCAGCGGGATTCCATGCGGTTATCAGCGGCCATTCTCACCAACCGGCCATGGCCAAACGGCAGGGCGTATTGTTCTTGAACCCCGGGAGCGCCGGGCCGCGGCGCTTCAAGTTGCCAATATCGGTAGCTCGACTCATCATCCATAGGGATAGCGTCGACGCTCAACTTGTCGAACTGGCAGTTTGACTCAGGAGCCATAGCACTGAGCGCCATAGATACACCACGGTTGCATCGCCCCCTCCCGAACCCACCCCTCACTGAGAGAGGATTCAGGAGGGGGTGAAATTCTGGTGCCTAAAGCTTAGTTGCGTGCTCGCGTGAGCCCTCATGAATTCCAGTCCATTAGATAAGCGAATTCCCGTCCTTGTCATCTCCGGCTTTCTCGGTTCTGGCAAGACAACCCTGGTGTCCCACTTGCTAAAGGATGCCCAAGCCAAGGGTGCGCGCATCGCCGTTGTCTCCAATGAGTTCGGCACTTTGGGTATCGATCGGGCCTTGCTAGGCCAGGGTGGCGAAGCATACGTAGAGTTGGAAGGGGGTTGTGTCTGCTGCCAACTGTCCGATGAACTGGTCAATACGTTACAGATGCTGTGGGAACGTATCTGTCCTGACGGTATCATCGTCGAGACTTCAGGCGTCGCCTTGCCGTTCGATACGCAGCTCCAGGTCTGGCGTGAACCGGTTTGTCGCTGGGTAGACGACGACATGGCCGTGGTTGTCGTCAATGCCGAACAGTTGTTTGACCGACGAGATCTAGAAGGCACTTTCGAGGATCAGGTGTCCTCGGCCGACCTATTATTGCTCAACAAAGTCGATCTTGTCCCACAGGAGTCACTCGAATCGCTTGAAGCGATTCTCCACCGGATGGCTCCAGATACGCCAGTGGTGCACTCGATCCATGGCCAGCTAGACCCGTCTGTCCTCTTTCCACCCGACCTGCGTGGTCTGCGTGCCCAGCGCCGCACCGTTGGCGCCGAGCCAACACCGCATCGGCATGAATCCTTCCTGGCGTATGAGCTTACTGTAGAGGATGGCGTTGAGCCCGACAGGCTCATCGAACGTCTGCGGAACCTCGGCATGCTGCGTGGCAAGGGATTTGTTCAAACCTCTGACGGGCTGCGATTGGTTCAAGGCGTCGGCCGGCGCATCGAGCTGAGTGAGCCGCTGGTATCTCCACCGGCAGCCCTGGTCGGGCGTGTCGTCATCATCACTCGCGACCGTCGATCGCGGTGGCATTGACTGAGCGATGCGTCGGGCCACCTCCCGCGCCGGAGCGACTATGCTCAACCTCCCTTCTGCACATAATCCATAGTCACTTGAGCCAGGGCTTCGGTGCCGATGGGGAGAGCATCCTCGTCCAGGTCGAAGCGAGATGAATGCACCCCATGCACAATCCCCCGCGCGTCATTGCGCACCCCTAACCGGAACATTAGCGACGGCACACGCTGGGAGAAGAAGGCAAAATCCTCTCCACCGAATTCTTCCTCCCCCTTGGCGGAGGAGGATTCAGGGGGGGGCAAGCCGCGCCACTCACCCCCATCCTCGCCCTCCCCCATCGAGGGGGAGGGAACGATGCCCGTGCGGCAGAGGAAGCACTAGCTGCCTACGAAAACTCTTTGGCAGAGAGTACCGAGGATGCAGTGAGGTATCAAGGGGACGAGGCGTATATGGTCACTTGTCGTAGATGCCAGCGTCTTTGTTTTCAGGTACAATAGGTCGGTCCAAAGGGCCGCACCCCCCATCGGTCGAGCACGGTTCTCGTCTGGCAACAGGGAGATCGATTATGGACAAACCTACCATTCTCGTGGTCAATCCCAACACCTCTCAGGAGATGACAGCAGCGATTGACCGCATGGCGCAGGCCGCAGCGGGGCCGAGCGCGAGCGTTGTGACGATTCGCAGCAACAACGGGCCGTATACCATCGAAGGGGCATTAGATGCGGCGTTGGCGACGGCTGGTATGCTGGAAGTGGTAGCTGCCTACAACGACCCTTTCGATGCCGTGGTAGTGGCCTGCTTCGGTGATCCGGGAGTGGAGGCGTTACGCGTGCTGGTGCGCGTCCCGGTGATCGGCATTGGCGCGGCGTCGTTCATGCAGGCGGGTTGCCTCAGTCAACATTTTGCCATCGTCACCCCGGTGTCGAGCACCCAGGAGCGGTATGCCGCCGTGGCGGCGGCCATGGGCCTGGACAGGCAATTTGTGGGGGCGTACCCAACGTCTCTGTCGGTGGCCGACTTCGAGTCCGACGATCCCGCAGTGCTGGAAACCCTGGTGTTTCACGCTGAACAAGCGGTGAAGGATGGCGCTGATTGTTTGCTGTTCGGCTGTGCAGGCATCGCAGATCAGATTCACGACATCGAGGCTCGCGTCGGTGTGATGTGCGTCGCCAGTGCTGCGGCCGGCGTGAGTCAGGCTATCGCCTGCCTGCGGCATCGCCGTGCCCCCATCGCCGGCGGGCCTTTTCGTCAGATCAAAGCCAAACCACTGGTAGGATTTGAGGCATTGCAGCCCCATTATCAGGGGCGATAGGGCAAGTGTTACGGCGGCGGGCCAGCTTCCCCAGTCCCCTCGCCCTCCAGGAGAGGGTCAGGGTGAGGGGGCATATAGAGAAGACGCAGAGGGGGTCGCCTTCGGAGAAATAGGCTACGGGGGTTGCGCATGTTCATCGAAACGGGTGACCAGTATCGACAAAGCCTTGTCGGTCGGAACCTCGAAGTTTATGCCGGAGGTGAGCGCATCACCGAGGTCACCACGCATCCGCTCACCATGCCGGGCGTCAATGCCATCGCCCTCCTGTACGATCTGGCGCAGGAGCCAGAACTGGACGCGCTCATGCACGCGCGCTCGCATGTCACGGGAGCCAGGGTCCACCGTTATTGCCACCTTCCCCAGAGCAGCGATGATCTGCTCAAGAAAATCCAGGCCTCGCGCCAGGCAGCTGAGATCTCGCCGATCAGCGGCCTGGCCTCCTGGGGCGTCGATCTGTTGAGTGCACTATCGATTGTTACCCACACTATGCAGCACGACCTCGATACTCCATACTACGACCGCTTTGTACAGTATCTTCACCAGTATCAGGCGCGCAATCTCTGGAGCGCCGTCGGCGTCACCGACGTCAAGGGGGACCGGCGCCTGCGGCCGTCGGAGCAGGAAGATCCGGATCTCTACCTCCATGTGGTCGAGCGCACTAACGGTGGGATCATCGTGCGGGGCGCTAAAGCCCATACGACCGGCGCCCCGGTGGCTCATGAGCTTATCGTCATCCCGACCCGGGCTCTCCGCGCCAGCGATCAAGACTATGCCGTGGCCTTCGCCATCGCCCCCGAGACGCCAGGTCTGAAAATGATCTGCCGCGCCGGTACGTTGGCTCAGGAGGAGAGTCTTGACGCCCCCATGAGTGGCCGGTTTTCATTGGTAGAGACGTTGACCATCTTCGAAGATGTCTTCGTCCCCTGGGAGCGCGTCTTCATGTGCGGTGAATGGTCCTATGCGGGGCCGCTGGTAGAATTATTTGCCACCTACCACCGCCACACCTATGCCGGGGCTAAGGCCGCTATGCTCGATCTGCTCATCGGCGCCGCTGCCCTCGTTGCTGAATACAATGGTGTGGCCGAGGCGCGTCACATCCAAGATAAGCTCGCTGACCTGATGCAGGCATCTGCGCTGATCTACGCCGCAGGAGTAGCCGCCGCGCTCGAATCGACGACAGCTGGTCCAGGCACCGCTGTTCCCGATCCCTTGAAAACCAATGCCGGCAAGAATTTCTCTGGGGTGAAATTCTACGAGGCCCTGCGGGTGGTACACGATATCGCTGGCGGCCTGGTGGTGACCATACCGGGGGAAGCCGACTATCGGAGCCCGATCACGCGGCCATATCTGGAGAAATATTTTAGAGGCGCGAAGGGGATTCCGACTCTCGATCGCCTCAAGCTGTTCAAGTTCATTCGAGACCTCACGGCCTCAGACCTCGGCGGCATGTGGATGGTCGAGAGCCTACATGGCGGCGGCTCCCTGGAGGCGGAGAAGATCGCCATGCGGGCCCATTATCCGCTCGACCGTGCCAAGGGCATGGTACGAGGGCTGGCGCGTTTGACGTCGGGTTAAAAGGTGATTGACAGCGTCAGGTGGCTTTGGTAGTGTCCAAAACAAGCCTCGCACCGAGTGCAAGGGGCCCAGTAGAGAAATCTCGCAGCCCAAAAAGGAGACCATCATGGCGAAGATCAAACATATCGCCCTGTCGACGCAGGATCCCGAGAAGACCGCAGCCTTCTACAAAGAGACCCTCGGATTACAAGAAGTGGGGAAAGTGGATGGTCCTCTGGCCGAGGGCTATTACCTCACCGACGGCTCGATCAATGTGGCGATTCTCAAATTCAAGAACGATCAGGCTGCTGACAAGCCGGAAGGGGTCAACTTCGTCGGGCTGCACCATTTCGGGTTCAAGGTGGAGGATCTGGAAGCGACCGAGGCACGTCTGGAAGCGGCCCACGCCGACAAACGCCCCCAGGTAAATATGGCCATGCCTCAAGCAGCAGGACATCGCAATTTCGAAGTAAAATATCGTGGACCAGACGGCGTGATCTTTGACATTTCCAGTACGGGATGGGTGGGGACATCGGACGACTAGCATCCGCTTGAGGTAGCTGCTGCCCACATGCCTGATCGATGACCATGAGGCACCGCCATCGCCTGACAGCAGCGCTATGGCGGTACTCCACATCAGAACCCAATACTTGCCTTCAAAACGGTTTCATCGCCGCGTGGTCGCGATTCGACAGAGCCGATCCCGAGTTCTTCAACAATTAGCTCGATCTGAGCCCTGCAAAGCAGTCTGACGAGGTCATGCAGACTGAGCAGTGGGCAGACCATATTATGTGTCAGATCGACCAGGGTTTTTGAATAGGAGTACGGTGTGGAAGGCAAAAAGCTTATTCGAACTTTGCAGCTACAAAATTTGCTTTCCTTTGGCCCAGAGAGTGAAGAGATCACGCTCGAGCCGCTGAATGTGCTGATCGGTCCGAACGCCTCTGGCAAGTCGAACTTCATCGAATCCATAGCAATTCTGCGCGCGACGCCAAAAGATTTGACTGCTCCGATTCGTGAGGGGGGGGGTATGGGGGAATGGCTTTGGAAGGGCGGGAAAAGCGTTCCAACAGCCAAGGTCGAGGCGACTGTCGTGTATCCTGAGGGTATCATGCCTCTTCGCTACCGGCTAAACATGACGCTCGTCGGACAGCGACTAGAGATTGTGGATGAGGCGGTAGAGAACGAAGGCCCCACGAAGCCCGCTAAAACGGATGTCGATTTTTTCTACCGCTTCCAGGGTGGCAATCCTGCTTTAAATGTCAGAACGGCAATCGGAGCCCGAGGACGAGCCGGTACGGATGAGGGAAGAACAAGGCGACATCTACGCCGTGAAGATCTGAGTCCCGAGCAATCCGTATTATCTCAACGGAAAGATCCGGATCAATATCCAGAGATCACTTACTTGGGGCACCAGTTTGCCAACATGCGATTATACAGAGAGTGGAACCTGGGGAGATACACAGCGCCGCGGATGCCCCAGCGAGCAGACTTGCCCGACGATTTTCTGTTGGAAGATGCTAGTAACCTCGGACTGATCCTGAACGACCTGCAGAATAGATCAGAGACCAGACAGGTACTGCTCGAGAAGTTTAGGCAATGTTACGAAAGCGTAGAGGATATCACCACCAAGGTGCAGGGGGGCACTGTACAAATTTTTGTCCATGAAAAGGGCCTCAACCAACCGATTCCTGCCACCCGCCTTTCCGATGGCACACTGCGCTATCTTTGCTTACTGACGCTGCTCTGTCATCCAACTCCACCACCATTGTTGTGCATCGAGGTGCCAGAGCTCGGATTACATCCAGACATACTCACCACAGTTGCCGAATTACTGGTGGAAGCATCCCAGCGCACACAGCTCATTGTGACGACTCACTCTGACGCGCTCGTCTCAGCCCTGACGGACACTCCAGAGTCAGTGTTAGTGTTTGAACACGATGATACGGGGACCCACCTGCGCCGCCTTGAGGCCACACGGCTGAAACAATGGTTTGAAAAATATTCCCTCGGTGAGCTCTGGCGGATGGGTGAGATCGGCGGCACACGGTGGTAAGCGAGATCCGCATGTATGTCGAAGGTGGAGGCGAAGGCAATCAGACGAAAGCCGCAGTACGCGAGGGCTTTCAGCGCTTTTTGCAAGACATCGTCCGCGCAGCACGAAGCCAGAAAGTCAGGTGGCAGATCGTTGCATGCGGTCCGCGCCGGGCTGCCTTTGAGAATTTTCTGCTCGCGTTGGACACGCATCCGGATGCGTTCAACGTGTTATTAGTTGACTCGGAGGGTCCAGTGAATCATGGACCAAAGGAACACTTGAAGAGTCGAGATGGCTGGAATCTGCCGGATATCAGTGCGGAGCACTACCAATTGATGGCGCAAATCATGGAGGCGTGGCTGGTCGCGGACCGTGATGCCTTGAACAGATTCTATGGCCAAAGATTCAATGCCAATGCCATTCCGAGAAACCCAAACGTCGAACAGATCGGCAAGCAGGACCTGGAATCGACTCTGAAGGAGGCCACCCGCCACACGGCGAAGGGCGAATATCACAAGATCCATCATGGGCCGAAAATCCTCAGCCAGCTGGACGTTTCCAAAGTCAGAGAAGCTGCCGCCCATTGCAACCGCCTTTTCATGACACTGACAGACAGGATCAATAGGCCCTAAGAACCGCGACAATCCAGGTGAGGTTTGTAGAACCCGGGGCACCCATGAATTACCTCGGTATGATCCCATTCTTGGGTCGTTTCCGGTCCAGAATGGCCCAAGAATGGCTAGGAAGCCATTTACATTGTCTTGCGCGACCGAGCTTAGAGGCCTCGAAGCAGCAACATTTCTGGTGCCAAATGTGCACCGAAATGTGCTCGAACATTTCTGGGCGGCTGATTGACTTGCCGGGCAGCTCGATCTTGGTCAGTAATCAACCTAGTTCAGCAGCGGACAACTTGGTCACTGACCAATCTGAGCCACTTCTCCAACTGAGCCTGGTCCAACAAGAGATTGTCACGCTCTGCGATATTCCACGTTCCGTAGCGATGATTATGGAGCACTTGGGGTTGAAGCACCGAGCATTCTTCCGGCGGATCTATCTAGAGCCGCTGCTCAGAGGTGGAGGCCTTCCCATGACGTACCCACAATGGCCAAATCATCCCCAACAGGCCTATGTCCCCACCGAAATCGGCATGAAGTTGAAGGCACGCTACCTCGCTCAAGGAACGACGTCCGAGCGGCTAGACGGCCATATGCAGCGTCGTGTAACAGTTCCACTCTCGGCTTCCGAATTCTATGCTGGCTTGGCGCAGCGCTTCCCTTACGACGGCAGGGGTCCTATCCCAGAGCAAATCTGGTCATGGAGGCAGAAGAGTGCCACTCTCGGGGAGCGCATGAAAGGGCAAGACCGCGAGGCCAGTGATGCCTCTCTTCGGGCCAAAGCCAAGGACCGCCGCTATGTTCCCGAACCGAGCAAGGCCCAGGATTTGGGGAAGCTCCACGAGCGCAACGTGCTCAGAGAGTTCGAGGAGTACAAAGCCTTCAAAGGCCGCCGGCTTAAAGTTTTCCGTTTAGAAGCCGTCCGCGCCTGGTTCAAAAAGGTATGGGCTGAGCGTAACTACCAGACCATCCTCGATGTCGCCCGCACGATCCCCGAACAAGTCCTCCAAGAAGACCAAAAGCTCGTCATGTGGTACGATCAGGCATTAACGCGAACGGGGGGTGAAGCATGAGTCCGTCACGCACTGCCGGTGGAGCGGCTACACAGGCGGGGACAGGTTATCAGAACCGTGTCGCCGCTTGGATAGCAGTGCGCATTCTCGCGGAGCAAGATGCCTCGCCGCCATGGGATCTCCCAGGTGATGTGACGCTCGAGTTTCTCCGTTGTGAGACGGAGCAGCCGGTTGACGACCTGCTTGTCGGGACGTCCAGCAATGGTCATGTATTTATCCAGGTCAAACATACACTAAGCCTGGAAACATCGGAGGATTCTGATCTTGCATCATCCCTCGATCAGTTCGTCCGACAGCTTCTTGCCTACCAAGGCGCCAAAACAGAGCAGCGGCCATGGGAACGCCCACTTGATGTCAAGCGCGACCGCCTTATTCTCAGCACAGGCCCCGGAAGCTCTGCACGCATCCGGCAAGCGATGCCAGCAATTCTGGGAAGGTTACGCTCTCTGACACCGG
>Ga0137403_10000490_pt1 | contig 51072 bp, 49 predicted proteins | sample CZOMad2_1_16fung_FD_122057 | JGI IMG/M metagenome (GOLD analysis project Ga0137403, IMG submission 122057) | Vadose zone soil fungal communities from Angelo Coast Range Reserve, California, USA - CZOMad2_1_16fungal (Hybrid Assembly) | ecosystem: Environmental > Terrestrial > Soil > Vadose zone... | reverse complement strand
ATCATGTGACGCCCGGCGTCGCCGCCGATGACGTGCCGACGTTCCAACGGTATGGTGTGCGTGTGCCCGCCCTGGTGATGTCCCCATGGGTCGAACCGGGGGTGCCGTCACACCTCAGGTTCGACCACACGTCCGTCCTGAAAACGATGCTGGTGCGCTTCTGCCAACGAGGGGGCGTCCTGCCCGACATGGGCGCCCGGGTCCAGGCCGCGAACGATCTCGGCCCGCTGCTCAGTCGGGAGACGCCGCGGCTGCAACCGCTGCGGTTACCGAGAACGGCCGTCCCGCAACCCACCGCTGAGGCGTTGCAGCGGGAGGGCATCCCGCAGGCGGCGCTCCGGCAGCCGACGGAGCTGCAGCGCCTGTTGCAGGAGCTCAAGCGGGAATGTGTGGCCGCGGGCGTCCCGCCGAGCCGCTTATAACGCGGACTCACATCTCAGGAGGGCATGACGCAGATCGCCGCCACGTGCGGGCGTTTGGGCAGGCATTCCCCGTCGTGTATGAGTGCTCGATGCGTTCGGCGGTGGCCGTCGAGGGTGATGGTGAGTCTCCTTCATGGTACGCTGGTTGCCGTCGTTTCTCGCCACATCTTCCTCTTCGACTCTCCCGAATGCTGGTCACCTTCCACCGCGCGGATGTCGTCGATGGCGTCACCTGGCCGCAACCTCCAATCGTTCGCGACACGGTTGGCTTCGCTTTCCCCTCTTGTCGGGAAGATGTGACGCGACTGAGGCCTCTGTGGGCAGGGCAATGGGAGATGGAGGAGGCTGTGGCGGCAGGACCGCGATAGGAGGGACCGTCGAGGATACTGCGGATATCAATGGGGGGTCCATCGCTTCCAGCAGAACACCGCAGCGGCTCGACGGCATGGCCCGCGTCTCGCCGTGGTGGGGGAGGCGGGGAAGAGCACACACGACCCATGTGGCGCTACCTGCCGGGTATGACCGCCTGCTTGCCCAGTATCATCATCACATGAGCGCGAATCGATGCGGGTGCCTCGCCCCACCGATGGAGGAGTTAACCAAGTAACCACCGGCCGGTGTCCGTCATCGTCGCCTTGACGGCTCTGCCGTCCCCTTCGACGAGCAACAGATGGACAGGCGGGTAGAGCGACATGTGCAGGCCGTCCATCTCAGGGGGATAGTGCACGATGATCCCGGCCCAGTCGGTCTTGATGGTCAGCAGTAGCATCTGGCCCTGTTGATCGATGACTGCCAGAGAGACAGGCCACTGAAATCCTCGTGCGTGAATGACGTGGTCGACGATCTCCATCAGACTGCGCCCAAAATCGTAAGAGGTCTCTGTCCTGGATGCACGGTTCATGTGATGCCCCTCCCGAGGTTGACGACATCGCTCGCCGCACTGGGAACACCTGCGAGGCCAGTACGGCGAGCGCTGCCGAGTTGATCCCTTCCTTATCTCACGACGAAGAACCTGGACACGAAACGCTTGAGCGGTGCCCCTCCCGGCCAGGGTCCTCTGGGTATGTGGGATCAGCGCACGGTGGCCTGCCCTCGGTGGCATCAGGGCGCTTCGGGCCATCGCCAACGACCCGACCACACACCCGAATGGTGTTGATCGTGCTCATCATGGCGTCCCCTCTCCGGGAGTCCCCTCCACAAAGGGCGATAACAGCTGTTCAGCCGCCTGTTCTGCCCCAATCGCCTCGCTCAACGCGCTGATCAGCGCCTTGAGGTCTTCGAGCTCCGCCCCAAAGGTCTCTGCCGCGACCCGCAGCTCCTCGGCGGTATGCTCCCACCGCCAGGGATCGTGGTCCACCAACAACACGATGTCCTGACCGAAGGTGAGCATGACGAGCACCTCACAGCATTCTTCAAGGGTGTGTCCGCGCAGGGGAAAGGTCGGGTCTTGCCGACTTTCTATCAGCCGGGAGGCAATGCCGTCCCGCAAGGTCTCAAGCGCGCGAACGGGCGTCTGGGGAGCGGACGGCGATGGCGCCTCACCTGCGCCCGGCGGGGTGGCAGGGGCATGGTCAGACCGCACGAGGCCAAAGGTGCGTGGTCCATCCAGTGGAGCACCCCCAAGCATCCCCCAGAGCTCCTCACTGTGCAGCAGCATCTGCACCAGTTTGAGGAGATGGTTCCCCAGCTCGTGGGGGTAACATGCCCCGACACCTTTAACTGCAGGCTGATGTCGGTTGCTTCAGGGCTTCGCTGATCCGGCAGCACGCCGACATCGTAATAATCGCCATCTCGATCGGGATGAATCAGCACCCGATGCGATTCGATCGGGCCGGCGTTGGCCCTGTCATGCGTCAATCGCCACGAGCGCAACCACAAAAAGTTCCCGCGGGGCGTGCGTCGCCTCCACGGGCGTTCTGCCTGATCTCGATACAGATGGGCTCCCTATCTCAATGCTCGACACGTTCTCAGTTGCTCACAGTTCTCTTCGTCAGCCGCGCGTGTCTCTCCAAACGCATCTACACCTCGGCTCTATCTTGGCCAGCCCCGTCCTGCGATGTAGAGACGTCCTCGACTGGCTCCGCATGCGCCGCCAGGGTACTCAGCGGTGGTGTGGCATGCCGTTCGTCCAGCACGAGGTCGCCGCTGCGGAGCCTGATCGGCACGCCGCCGTCTGGGCCGCTCGCGGCTGCCATACCCATGATGGAGCGACGTGGCACGCGGAAACGTAGAAGTTGACCCAGCACACTAGACATCGCCACACTCGCGCCAAGCGCTTGGGCGAGCGATCGTCCTCTGCCATCGAGGGCAGCAATGGTGTCACCTGGGGTTCGTCGATATCGACGGCCGACCAGTCAGCTGCGGGAGTCATGGAGAAGATATGCATGGCAGGTCCCCCGTTGCTGATCCGTTGTATGCAATCGCGAGCAGTGGGTACGGTGTCGGATACCAGCACTGCGCCGTGAGATCCATCGAACCGCCATCGTGACAGGCCCGTGACCTGCCAGGTCTTCAGGTGGAAAGTGGTGCGCACAGGATCATGGCCACCCACCAACAATCATCAGTGGCCGACATCGCCGCTTGTACCCTGGCACACACGGCTGCCGCGCATCATGTTGTCGGCAGCAGCCCTTCCCGGTACCCACTGCCGTACGGCCTCGCACGGCTATCTGCGACGGGTTGATAATAATAAATTGGTGTCTTCCTCGCCTCCTTCCTTGGCCCTCCAAGCGGGGGTAGCCTGAAAGGGTACATATATCATCTGGATGAGCGCGTCTTCCTCTCGTCCTGATGATCTCCATTTCTGGAATATCAGCGCTCCATTGGAGAGATGGAGGGGTCTCAGCCGCCGCCCCTTGGAGGCACGCATAGATGTAACCTTGGAAGCGCGCGTTCCCTCGGAACGCGTGTTCAGGCCTCGGCTAATCCTATCGAAGCAGATCCGAGGGTTGTCACCCGCTCCGCGCTAAAGCGACTCCATGACTCCTCCTACTAAACCTCGAGGGCGATATCCACTGGGCAGTAGGGTCTCACCGTTTTGTCTCACTCCTCGCCGGGGAACACCTGTGCCAGCGTGTACGGCTGCAGGCTGATGCCCCCCGAGGTGTACCCGTCATATCGCCGTGCGTATCCATACCAGACCGCCTCCCAAGCGCACACCTCTCAGCGCAAGGTGATCGTCACTGTATACCCGTCATCATGGTGCGCAGTGATCACAAGACGGGAGAGGAGCGCCTCGTTGGTACCACACATGAAACACTAGTGCTTGTGGGTGTCCTCGCGTCCGCCATGCTCCCAAATCCAGCGGACCTCATCAGCGTGTCGACACCGAAGAGTGTGTTCCCGCTACCGGACACGACAACGTAGCGCTGCTCCGTGCCGATGGTGTCACCGATCCGGCGGATACTGATGCGCCAGAGATCGGACCCGATCAGCCACGGGACGACAATCCCCGCTGGCAGCCATATCTTCTTCTGCTTGGGCGGCAGTCCCCAGATGTCTGGCTTGTCCCATACATCACCAGCGTGATAGCCGAGCCGCGCCGTGCGGATGGTCTCTTCAGAGAGGCCGCGCTGGCGCAAATAGGCCAAGGCCCTCGATCCCGTCGGTTCCCAGAGTCGTGCCTCGGCCGCTTCATAAAACACTCGCCCTCTGGCCTGCCAGGCCGCCGACGGGGGCACGGCGAGCCTCGGAGGACGTGGGGACCGCACTCCTTGGCGTCAGGCGACGCGTCCAGCGGGCGCCCCACGCGCGTGCAGGCCTCCTGGTACGTGAGCCCGTCATGGTCGCGCAGATATTGAATCGCATCACCCGACCAGCCACATTGCCGACACCAGAACCTGGGTGTCTCCGCATGCGGCCATACACGAAACCTATCTCGCCCTCCACGCTTCGGACACGGCCCCGATCACTGGCCCCTGTGTCTTGGGGTGTGTAGATATGACCATGATGGGCTGTTCTAACCAGAGCCTCAACGCTTGGAAAGCACACGCCTTCTTGTACAACATAGTTCACTACTGGTGAGTACTGCGCATCTGCCGTAGGGGACGCCGCCTACTTTCTCATGGGTGTGACCGTCCTTTACAGAGGTCGATGGCGATGACGCGAACGGGCATGGCCTTTGCTGAGGGAAGACGGCTGGACGGTGGCGCTGCTGATACGTGAGGGGATGTTGGCGCCAGTTGTCGTCTATCCCCGTCTATCCCCCAGAGATTTTTATTGACATGGGGGATCAGTGCTATTCTATGTCCGCTAGTGTGCTGCCGATGCACGACGAACGGACATCATAAGCCAGGAGGACCACGCCTATGCAGCACGCACGTCTTCACCCCTTCTCAGTGCCTTCCATAATCGTGCGTCGCCATGTCCATACACGGTTCATCCTGAGGCCGCAGCTCCTGACACGCGTGTAACCCCCCCCGTGGGGAGGATCCCTTCGTGCCACCGTTGCTGCGGCTCGTCCTCGCGTGCCACTGGGGGTGACACGGTCAAGGGCCATGGGCGAGCGTACGGATGTCATCGCGCTGGAGCCCCTGTACAGCGACGTCGACCATCTCCAACATGTCGGATGACGGCCACCGCCTGTCGAACAGCGGCCATACACCACGCGGCATCAGGAGGTCACGATCCGTCAAGAGCATACCACCTCTGATCTCTTCGGCCAGGCTGATTGAATCATGGTCACGGGTATTGGCGCACCGACCGCGCGTCGAGCACGGGCCGACCCGCTACTCGCATACATGCAGAGCAACGCTCGGTGAGGAACCATTCGGGCGCTCGTGCCATTCTCCCGTCCGGGGTCCTCACAAAGGCCGCTGGCGGGTGATCGCCAGGTGGCGACGCGTGTGAGCCAAGTGCACCATGGTACTCCCCGAGTGATATGAGGGAATGGTGTCATGGCATGGGGCCAGCACGGGACAAGCGATCTGTGATCGCCGCACAGGAGGAGAAGCCATGAGTGCAATCGATGAGAAGTACAGCGCCCTGAGTGGGCCGATTGGGTTCCTCGGGCAGCCCACCTCCCCAGAGCAGGATTCCCGGACCATAGAGGACGCTTTCGACATTTCCAGGGCGGGTCCATTTACTGGACCCCCCAGACAGGCGCGCACGAAGTCCACGGGGCCATTCGGCAGAAATGGGCCGCGATGGGCTGGGAGCGGAGCTTTCTCGGCTATCCCCTGAGCGATGAGCTGGGCACGCCAGGACCCGGACGCTTCAGCCGATTCCAACATGGGGCCATCTATTGGACCCCGACCACCGGCCCGAAAGAGGTGGCGGGTGTTGGACTCCACTATGTCATCAGCCTGGATACCTTCCACATCGACAATACGCAGGCGTGGCATCAGGACACGGATTACGTCAGCTTAGCTATGAAAGTGGGCGACCAGATGATGGGTGACGTCTTGGTCATGCACATGGGGGACGTCAATAACGGCAACCATCCGGTCGGTCTGCATGTCGGTCCATTTCCTATCGACCACCCGGCCACTCCTATCACCTTCAACTACCAAATCTTGAACAGTGGGCACAAGAATTACGAAGCCATCCATAAAGCCCTGCAGGACGGGGCGAATGCGCTGGCCAGTTCTTCAGTCGCGAGTAGACATTGGTGGGCGGCCGCAGGCATCGTGGTGGCCAAGTGGGCGATCGACATTGGGCTGGCTGATTGCGATGGGCCCGTCGCCGTGGATCAGGTGACGGGCCCGGGAGCGGATTTAATCAATTGGACCGCGGGTAATGGCATGTATAGCGAAACCCGATCGTATCCGGGGACCGACTCTGCTACAGGCTGTGGGAGCAATTCACGATATACGGTCACGTGGTCGGTGATCCGTCTGTAATCGGCGGATTGCATGGGGCCAACGCGGCGTATCGAGGGGAGAAGATCACCTCTGCCAGTGCGCGCACGTTCAAGTCGTGCCCTAGCTCAACGACAACACATTCCTGAAGGGGAGGAGTGTACCGCGTGGGGTTTCGCGTAGGAGCACACCCGACTGGTGCCCGAGGGGGCGCGCGTGCGCCTCTCGGATGTACTACGCGAGGGAATCCTGTTGAAAGAGCGCTCAAGGCCTGCAGTCTATGCCGTGCACGGAGCATGTAAGACGTTTGTCCATAGTCTGGAGCGGGTCGATAAGGTAGGCATTTCCTGGGAGGACATCAGGATGGTCCCTGGGAGGTCACCTGCTTCATCTCAGACGGTCCGCCAGCTGAGCGCGAAACACCGGCGGTCCAGACGCGTGGGCTTCTAACCGCTGGTCACGTTAGCGGAGCGCGTCATCACACGTCTCCAGGGCGAATTCATCGGCCAGGTGACCCTGGACCCCGTCATCTGGGAGCATGAACCGCTGCGCGCGACCGCCAGCTTTCAGGAACAAATCCCCCCGTCCTCGACCACCGAGATCGCCATTTTTATTCTGTGGGCCCGGCTCAGCACCCGTCTCCCGGCCCACCTCACGCGTCCCGACGGCAGCCGCTACGCCTCGGGCACGGAGTTCGAATTTGAGGATGCCATCCAGGGGTATCGCCAGCAGGGGCATCCCGACATCCTCGTCTACCGTAAGCAAGCGGTGCCGATGATCCTGCTCGGGCCTGAGGCGAGGGAACGTGTGATCCAGAAGGAGGCGCTCGACGCCTTCATGGACGCCTGGTTCCGCGCCCCCGATGGGGCGTTGACCGCTGCCTTTCATCCGTTCGACACCCCGGCGCAGTTTGAAGAGCTCCTCGAAACGCACCTGCACCGGCTGCTGACCGAGCGTCTCCCACCGCCGCCGGCCCCGCCGGAGGGGCCAACGGGGCCACCTCTATGGACCGAGGGCTCCCCGTTTCGCGGCTTGGAGGTTTTTGATCCTGAGCATGCCCCCGTGTTCTGTGGGCGGACCCAGGCGGTGAGCGAGGTGCTCGAGGCGCTGCGCCAGCAAGCCGCGGCTGGCCGTGCGTTCGTGCTGGTATCCGGCCAGAGCGGGGTGGGCAAGTCCTCCCTGGTGCGGGCCGGGGTACTCCCGAGCCTCACCCAGCCGGGCGTCATCGAGGGCATCGGCCTCTGGCGCCAGGCTCTCCTGCGCCCGAGCGACAGCACGGGGGACCTATGCGATGGGGTGGCGGCGGCGTTGCTACGGGCGGAGGCCCTCCCCGAGTTGGCCACCGCGGGCGTCACCCCCCAGGAGCTGGCGCAATTGCTCCGAGACACAGCCCACGCCGCTGTGCCGCTCATCAGGACGGGGTTGGCTCAGGCCGCCGCTGAGGTGCAACGGCGTGAGGATTTGGCCGGGCCGCCTACGGCCCGGTTGGTGCTGGTCGTGGACCAGCTGGAGGAGATCTTCTCCCGAGAGCGAGTGACGCCGACCGAGCGCGCCGGCTTGATAGCGGTGCTGAGCGCGCTGGCGCGGAGCGGCCAGGTCTGGGTGATCGCCACGCTGCGCAGCGACTTCGCTCCGCGCGGGGCGGAGCTGCCCGAACTACTCGCCCTCAAAGAGGGGGCGGGGCAGTATGAGCTGCGGCCGCCGACCCCGGCCGAGATCAGCCAGCTGATCCGGCAGCCGGCGCGGCTCGCGGGCCTGCACTTCGAGGCCGAGGTGGATACGGCGGCGCCCCTCGACGATGTGCTCCGCGATGCGGCCCTCCAGGGCCCGGAGGCCTTGCCGCTGCTGGAATTCACCTTGCAGGCGCTGTACGAGCAGCGCACGGCCCAGGGCATCCTGACCCATGCCGCCTATACGGCGCTGGGCGGCCTCGAAGGCGCCCTGGCCCGGCGCGCCGAGGCGGTGTTCGCAGACCTGCCGGCGGCCGTCCAGGCGGCTCTGCCAGGCGTGTTGAGCGCGCTGGTCAGCGTCGGGCTGGGGGACCCCGACAGTGTGACGCGGAGGCGGGCCCCCCTGGACCCCCTGCTGACTATGCCGGAACGGCGGGCGCTGATCGAGGCCTGTGTGGCGGCGCGCCTGTTTGTCGCCGATCGCGCGGACGATGGCACAGCGGTGATCAGTGTCGTGCATGAGGCGCTCCTGCAACACTGGCCGCGCGTGCAGGCCTGGCTGGCGGCGAACCGGGACTTCCTCCGCGCCCGGGCGCGGATCGCCACCGCCACGGCGCTCTGGCAGGAGGCGGGGCAGGCGGCCGATCTGCTGCTCCCGGCAGGAAGACGCCTGCAGCAGGCAGCCGACCTGCTCGCCACCAGGCGGGACGACTTGAGCGGGGAGCTCATCACCTATATCGAGCGCTCGGTCAAGAAGAGGGGACGGGAGCGCTGCCGTACATGGACAGCTGCCGCGGTGGTCATGCTGATGTTCATCGGCGCTGGGCTGTGGTATTGGGATGCCTATGTGCGGCCGCACGTCGCCTATTACGCATCGGCCATCAGCCGCTGGGGGAGTCCGGAGGGGGTGGGCCGGGTCACCGAGGCAGCGACACGGCATCGGCCCCAGACCCGGAAGTTCCACCGCCGAGGCCGCCTCGGCCCCGTGGAAAGGGTCGAGTTTGTTAACGGGTCTGGCACATGTCCTTGGCTGTACGGTATAGGTATGCCGGCCATTCCCGATCAGCCTTTCCCTACTCCGGGATCCCTGGACAGCCTGAACACGAGAGTGTGCCAGATCACGTTCGAGCGCGATGCGACCGGGCGGGTGATCACCGAAAAAAGCTTCGATCGCGATGGGACGCTCGTGTTCGAAGCGCAACACGACCCGGACCGCCAGACCGTCTACTATAAGAATGCCGCGGGGTTTGCGCACCCTCTCGTCGCCTCCGGGGCGGCGTATGTCAAGTTCGTGCGCGCCACCTCGGGTCCTGAGGCGGGATTGGACAAAGAAGTGCGCTATTTCGATCAGCATGGGAAGCCCCAACCCGATGCGGAGGGGAGCTTTGGGCTACGAAATGAGTTCGATGAGCGAGGGTTACCAATCCAGGGCACATTTCTGGGGCCTGATGGGGCGCCTCGACCGCTGAATAGCTGGGGGGTGGCCCAGGTGAAATTTAGGAACGACAAACTTGGGAATCCCACTGAAATTGCGATGTTCGACGCCGACGGCAATCCTACACTGGGAACATTCGGGGCCGCGCGGATGACGAGGAGCTATGATGCATACGGTAACACTCGTGAGCTGACGTTCCTCGATCTTGATGACCGCCCGGTCATCGCGTCAATGTGGGGGTGTGCCAAAACGACGCTTGCTCATGACGCCCAGGGCAACGCGATCGAGCAGGCCTATTTCGACGCCGATGGCCACCTCATGCTCAATGAAAAGCGGGGGTTTGCCAGAGTCACCCAGACCTTCGATGCGCGAGGCAACCTCACGTCGACGGCCTATTTTGGTCCGAATGGTGACCTGATGCTCCACAGAAAGGAGGGGTTTGCCATCGCCACCCGAGTCTATGATGCACATGGCAATCTCACCTCGAGGGCCTATTTCGGCCCCGATGGCGAGCCCATGCTCTATCAGAAGCGGTATGCCCAAGTCAGCTATCGCTACGACAGCGCCGGCCATTTTGTCGAAGCAATCCTCTGGGATCTGCTGGGCCAGAGGCTACCGCCGAGCAACGTCACCATTGTGACCGTTGAGCCCGAGAGCCAAGCCGCACAACTGGGGTTACAATCAGGCGACATTATTTTCGCGTATGCGGGTATAGCCGTGCCCAACTCGGTCACCTTCAATAAGCGAGCGAGGGCACAAGGGGAAGGGCTCAGGGAGCTCCGAATTCTGCGCAGGACCGAAATGCTCACGTTACAGGTAGCCCCGGGGACGCTCGGGGTCACTCTTGAGGATCATGAGATAGTCGTATCCCAGGAACCCTAACTATCAACCCGCAAGGCCCTTGGTTTTCCCTATGACGATCGCTCACCACGCGATGATCCCGGACATGAGGCTTTTGGCGCTATCTCGCCCGCTGACCGCGGTTGGATGCTTCGTTACCCCGATGAGCAGGTCGTCTCGACCAACAGCCGGCGCTCGAGTCCCTTGACGGTGTCGCCGCCATGGCATTCGACTGATCCGCTTGCCATGGAGCTGTCGACCGATAAATAATGGGGCGGAGGGGAAGAGCATGGACCAGAGTGCTGAGGGGCGACAGGTCATAAGGCATCAGCCACGAGGGGTAACCACCAACTAGCGGTGGCCCTCGACGCCTCACTTAGAACCTTACGTGAAGAGGCGCGGGAAGTCGGTCGCGGTCGAAGGTTCATAACGTTCCTTTCCTCGGCCGATCGGTTGAGGCGGGGTTATTTCAGCACCTGGGCGCTCTGCTGGTGATCGGCTGTGTGGAGCATCATGGAGTGGCCGACGCCTGTTTTCGGCAGGGCCTTATAATGCCCTTCGCCACAGAGCCAGCTTCCTGGAGTTGCTGGCCGAGCGCGACCTGGAAGAGGCCCAGGCTATCCTCGACCCGGTATTGGCGCACATGATGGCAGAGGTCCCTTGGTATGAAGGTACCATGAACCAAGTCATGGGCGACAGCATCATGGCCCTATTGGGGGCGCCGATTCCCTATGAAGCTTATGCCGTGCAGGCGTATCATGGGACGGTGCAGCGGTAATAGGGGGTGCCGTTGCCCCTGCGGTTCGGCTTGAACACCGGAATGGTGGGGGGGGAAGAGCCCTTTTCCATAATCGATGACACCGTGACTCTCTATGACCCCAGGACGGGCTGCAGAAGCCTCATAGCGCAGGAGGTGCGCGAGTATGGCGCATGATGTGTTCATCGGCTATTCAACCCACGATAAACCGACCGCCGACGCGCTGTGTGCGACCCTCGAAGCCAAAGGCATTCGGTGCTGGATCGCGCCCCGGGATATCGTACCCGGCATGGACTGGGGCGAAGCGATCATCGAGGCGCTGCAGACCAGTCGTGTCATGGTGCTCGTGTTCTCATCCCATGCCAACAGTTCGCAACAGATTCGGCGGGAACTAGAGCGCGCAGTGGATAGAGGCCTGATCATCATCCCCGTGCGCATCGAGAATGTCGTGCCTACCAAGTCCCTGGCGTACTTCATCGGCCCGATCCATTGGCTGGACGCACTGACACCACCGCTGGAAACCCACCTCCAAAATCTAGCCGAGGCCGTGCGTCTGCTCCTCTCGAAACCCGGCCAAGAGCAGGGGGCAAGCGCTACTGAGGATTTGCGCGTAGAGGTCACGGAGCAACAGGGTCAGGGTGCTCATGTGCAGCCAGCGGCGCAACAGGCGTTCCTGACACACTCACCGCGCGCAGTCCGCCGGCAGCGCGTGATGGCCGGGGCGGCGATGGTTTTGGTGCTGCTCCTCCTAGCGGGGGGTGGTCTCTGGTATTGGGATGCGTATCAGCACCCGCATGTCGACTACTATGCCAATGTGACCACCCGTTGGGGGTTGCCGGAGGGCGTGGGACGTCTCAGCGCCGACCAGGTGCGCCGGCGCAATAGCTCGCTGGCGTTTCACAAGCACGGTCGGCGCGGGCCTGTGTATGAAATTCGTCTGGTGAACAGCCGCGGCACCTACAACCCGGAGTATTACCACACTGCCTTCTGGCAGCTCGTAGTGCTCAACCCACTGGCCCCAGAGACAGTGAGCGACGCCTCCAAAGCGATGGCGGTGAGCCGCGTGGTCTTCGAGCGCGACGCCCAAGGCCAGATTCTCAACCAGAGCGCCTATAACCGCGCAGGCCGACGGATCTATACGCTGCATTATGTGCACCCCAACATGGCGGAGTATAAGACGGCCGAGTGGCTATCCGATCCTGTGCGCGAGTCGGGGATTGCGCTGCTCAAGTTCGTCCGGCCAGAGCACGGGCCGGAGGCCGGGTTGGCGCAGGAAGTGCGCTACTTCGATAGTGCGGGGACACCACAGCCCGATCACGATGGTTCCTATGGGAGCCGATACCGCTTTGATGCGAGCGGGCTACCAGTTCAAGTGATCAACCTGGGAGCGGATGGTCAGCCTTCGGTCACGAAGGCTGGCATCGCGACAAACACGATCACCTACGACGCGATGGGGAATGGGACGCAGAGCACCTCTTTCGGACGTGACGGTCAACCGCGCCTGGATAAAGGCGGCTACGCTGGCATACAGTTGGCCTACGACCCATCCGGCAACCTGCAAGAAGTTGCATTTGTGGGGACAGACGGCCAGCTGGTTACCCGCAGCCGCGTGGGGGCGGCGGGCAGGCGTTTTCGTTACGATGTGCGCGGCAATATCGTCGAGTCCTCCTTTTTCGATCTGCATCGTCAACCGGTGACAGGCAGAATGGGTGGGCAGACGACGGTGCCGGTCTTTGCCAGGCAGACAATCGAGTGGGATGAGGACGGCGGTGCCCTAGAGACCTACTTTGGCCCGGATGGCAACCCCATCGTGGTCGAGGGCCGCATCGTCAAAAAACGAGTGGTCTGGGATACACGCGGCTATCCTGTGGAAACATCCTTCTTCGACGAGCACAAGCGTCCTATATGGAATGCCGAAGGCTGTGCTAAGGACCGATTCGCACATGACGCCCATGGCAGTCTGGTTGAACAGACCTGTCTGGACGACAGGGATCACCCCATACGCTCGACGGAGGGCTTTGCGCGGATTAAGTGGGTCCATGACGACCGTGGGAACGCCATCGAAACCCTCTTTTTTGGCCCCACAGGCCGACCAGAACGCTATGAAGAGCGTTACGTGAAGGTACGGGCGACCTACAACCTGCAAGGTAAGGTGATCGAACAGGTCTACCTCGATGCGGCCGACCACCCCGTCCACACGAGCGACGGCTATGCCAAGTTCACCCACAAGTATGATCTGCAGGGCCAGCTCATCGAGGCCTCCTTCTTCGATGCACAAGATCAGCTGACGCTACGCCAAGGCGGCTATGCCCAAATACGCCGTCTGTATGACGCGCGGGGGAACCTGGCCGAAGAGACCTTCTTCGACCCGCAGGGGGACACCGTGCGGGTCGACAACGGATACGCCAAAACCACGTTTGCCTATGACGACCGGGGGTACAGAATCGAGCAGGCCCACTTCGACGAGCACGGCCAGCCCACCCTGCATCTCGACGGGAACGCCATGCGACGCTCGAAGTACAACGAGCGCGGCCAGCTGCTGGAGCGCACGTATTATGGACTCGATGGTGCCCCGGTCCTGCTCAAGGAGTACGGATACGCGAAGGTGCGATGGACCTATGACGCGCACGGGAAGGTGACTCAAATCGCGTACTTCGACCCTGACGATCGACTCGTCCAAACTGCGTACGGCTTCGCCATCATAAAATTCGTGTACGACAACCTCGGACGGGAAACGACGCGGGAATTCCTCGATGTCGACGGGCTACCGGTGCACACACGGGTGGCCATTTGGAAATTTGAACCCGGCAGTAACGGCCAGCGTTTCGGGTTGCACGTGGGGGACCTGCTCCTCAATTATGATGGGGAGGATATCGGAAACACGCATTTATTCAGTGAAATGGAACTCGTCAGAGGGGAAAGGCGCCGGGAACTTCGCATTCAGCGCCAGGACAAGGTGGTGAGCCTCACTGTGCCCCCAGGCCGCCTGCAAGGACTCGACTTGGTGGATCGCGTCCCGTTTGTGTCCAACAGGGCTGGCCTCTAAAGAAGGCAGGTGTGGTCGCGGCGCCGTGCCTCAACAGAGAAAAGCCCGCACGTCAATCGTCTCATGCCAAGAGGGTTCTTCCTCGCTTCGGTACGAAGAGAATCCGTCACAAATAGGCTTTCCGATAGCAGCGGTGTGACGAAATCGTCTGCGAGACCGCGGAGCCATGATGGTTCATGGAGGAATTTGACAAGGCCGACCTGTCAGAGGCCAAAGCGCTGTTGTGGAGCTGTCCTGACCCTGCACCGATGATCTCGTTGGCGGCATGTAGCTGCTCTGGCCCTCAGGCCTTCGACGCCATGACGATGGTGAAGCCGATGCAGGCGTTCTGCCCATAATGTGCTCTTGCTCGGCCCCCCTGGGGCGGGCACGTCGATGCTGGCACGGCGGCTCACCACCATCCTGCCGGCAATGACCCTCGCCGAGGCTATTGAGACCACGCGTATCCACCGCGTCGCGGGCCTCACCGGCGACCGCACGGCGTGGGTCACGACCCGCCCGTGTCGCGCGCCCCACTATACCATCTCGGATGCGGGGCTGATCGGCGGGGGCCACGTGCCGATGCCGGGCGAAGTGTCGCTGGCGCACCACGCCATGCTCTGCTTGGAGACGACTGCCGGAGGAATATACCCTCTTCATGCCCCCGCCGCAAATAGACCAGGGCGTCCAACAAGCCCTCGGTGGTGCGCACGTATGGCGGCCTTCGCGTGAGCTTACGAGGCTCGTCAAGGACGAGCGGTCGACTCCCGGGGGCAGCGACCTTAAGTCCGAAGGTCAGAGTGAACACTGCTCTAGTAGCGCATGGGCTGGGCCTGCCTCTCACGTTGAGAGTCATCACATGGCCAATACTCATTTTGAGAAAGCTCGCGTCACGCCCCTTCCCTCCGCCTGAGGAAGCCGCTGTACAGCAGGACGGTCGACCATATGTCCTGCTCCTTCCCATGAATGAAGGTGGTAGTCATCAGCCACATATGGCTCCATCCTTCCATGACCTGGTCGCTTCACTACTCGCATCGGTCCAGGCGGGCTCGCAACTGGGGGCAGTAGCCGAAGACACAACAAGAAGCCTCTATCCAACAGCAGGCCGGGCACGGAGATTGCTCGGGAGGAGCCTCAGACAGGTGAGACTCTCTCACGGGCGAGAAGGGACCGTTTGACTGTCGGGGAAAAGCGCTCGAAGCAGCGTGCAGCCTCGACCATCCGCCCGAGGCATTCCGTTGTTCGAAAGGAGGCTCCCGATGTATAGACTAATGTTCGTCGTGGCCACGCTGCTGTTCGTCGCCGCTTTTGCCGTCGTCCCGGCCGCGACCGCCGGCGAGACTGCACGCTCGGCGGGCAATATACCCCAGATTGTTGCGTTTGATAATGAGAATTTTCTGGGGGACCACACGCATATTTTCGGCAATATGAAGGAACTCGGGAAATGGGATAATAGTATCTCCTCGATGGTCATCCTGTCGGGGACCTGGGAGTTCTTTGACGACGAAGACTTCAAGGGGGCGAAGATGGCCACACTCGGACCCGGCATGTGCCCTAAAGTCACCGGCAAGGGCATCAAAGACAACAGCATCTCCTCGATTCGTCTCGTGAGCCCGACCACCACATCGGCACGATAACGTACAGCCACCGCGGGCGGCGCTGCGGTGGGGCGCACGCCCTGCACCCCCCCACCGGCTGGCGTCTGACCCAGGCAATCGCGGGCCCTCAACATAAGGGCTCTGGCGCGAAAGGCCTCCTCGCCCGTCTCGACTATGCCGTGAGTGGGCTGATCGATGGCGGCTTCGCGGTCACCGCCGTGCCACTGATCATCGGGCCAGGTGTCCGTCGCGATGGCCACGGCTCGTCGCAGGAATGGACCGCCATCTTGCTCGCCCAGCCCTTCGGGCCATAGCTGGTAGGGGTGATCGGGTCGGCATCAATGCCGTTGCGCTGCACCAGTGCTCCCCCGTAGAAGGCCAAGTTGCTTTTTGATGGGAAAGGAGATTCACCCATGATCCGCATCACCATGCGCATGAGAGTAAGCATAGTCGGGGTCGCGCTCATGGTTGGGTGGGGAACCCTAGGAAGGGCTGGCCAAAGCCAGGGGATGCCGGTCCATCAGTATGCCGGGCAAGTCCACTCCGTCAAGATCGATCGCTGTGGCCTCCAGCCGGGGACGTGTGAAGGGTCGATCGTGCTGAAGCTCCAGGACGGGAAGGAGGTGGCCTTGGCCATTCAGCCAGGCACCTGGATTAAGCGGGGTGATCAGCTCATCCTGATCGACGAGTTAGGGGTGGGCAATCATATCCGGGCCCAGGCGGCGCCCATACCCACCATGGCCGCGCGAGAGGGCGCGGTGGGGTCGAGCCCGGGGGAGCGAGCACTGACCCTTGAGGAAACCAGTCAAGAATAACGATCCATCGGACGTTCGCAGAGGAGGCCTTTAGGGTGGGGTCCGTGATCCTCTAAGGCCTCAGAGGAGCCGCGATCAGCACCTCACGTCTCCGATACAGCCTTCTCGGCCTGCTGGTCGTCACCATGGGATGTGCCAGCGCCTCCGTCTCCCGGAGCGACATCACGGGAGCCGTGGCCTGGCGCGCGACCGCGTTTCAGCGGGTGCGCACCACCGTGCATGACCGCCCTGCGGAGCGGTATACCTTTACGCTGCTCCTGCGCGAACAGACAGGCACAGGGATGACGTTTACCCGTGTGACGCAAACGGTCTCCGCGGCCTACGTCCAGCCGATGACCGTCACCCAGGATGGCCAGTGGCGCCTCCCTCCTGCGGGTGAACTCCAGATCCCCTTTCGGCTGGTATGGTCCTGCCCTGCCCTATCCGAGGCATGCTCAACCGCCGCAGGCGCCCCGCACTGGCACATTCTCCTCACGGGAACCACTGATCACGCCCACTCTGTGCAGCTCACCCTGGAGGTCGACGTACCAACCGATGAGGCGGCGGTGGCGTCCCGCTGAACTGGAGGCAGATGTGTGGGCCATTACCTTTGGCTCCTGGGTCCCCTAGGTGCGGGCACGTCGATGCTGGCACGGCGGCTCACCACCATCCTGCCGGCGATGACCCTCGCCGAGGCGATTGAGACCACGCATATCCACCGCGTCGCCGGCCTCACCGGCGACCGCACAGCGTGGGTCACGATGCGGCCCTTCCGGGCGTCCCATCACACCATCTCAGATGTGGGGCTGATCGGTGGGGGCCACGTATCGATGTCGGGCGAGGTGTCGCGGGCCCCCAACGGTGTGCTCATGCTGGACGAGTTGTCGGAGTTCCGATGCCATGTTCTCGAGGTTTTGTGGCAGCCCCTTGAAGAGGGGGGGCACTGCAGAACCACCTCGCAGTTGTCTAATAGCTGAATAGTTTCACAGATTGAGCCGCGGGGGCATGGCGGAGAAGCATGCGGGCAGATGCCGGTAGCGGCTTAGCCCAACCCTGGCGTGAACGACCACCATCTTGAGCCCCCGTATGACTCCTCTCCCGCATGAAGAACCCCCACTCTGGGCGGGCATGTGCCATGGCCGTGTCTGCCTCACCCCACGACGTGGCGATCCCTGCGCTTGGCTACCGAGCGTTGGGCGCTCACGTGTTACTGACGGGTGTATGCCCGCCCTGCGACCGGGCTCGTCGTCGGACAAGCCAGAGGACCAGGGCGGTGCTGACCAGTACCAGCACCGTCGCAAGCGCCCCCAGCCGGTGCACCGATGCTGACCAGCGCTTCCATTCATTCCCAAGCCCATAGCCCAGGACGATAAAGGTGCTCGACCAGCACAGCCCCCCCGCCGACGCGAAAAACGCAAAGGTGGGCAGCGGCAGCTGTGACCACCCGGCGACATATGCCGTCAAATGCCGAATGCCCGGCAGAAAATAACCCACCAGCAGGGTATACTGACCATGGCGATGGTACCACGCCTGCATCGTATCCAGCCGCGTGGGGTTCAAGTGGAGCCATGTGCCGAGACGCTCGACCGCGGCGCGCCCCAGGGTTCGCCCGAGTCCATAACTGAGACTCATCCCACAAATGCTCCCGCAGAACGCGGCAGCCAGGGTCGGCAGGAGCGCAAATTGCTGGCGGAAGACGAGGTAGCCGGCAAAGGTCAGCAACGTTTCATCTGGCACGGGCAGCCCGACAATCCCAAGCATGAGCAGCCCGAAAAGGGCCAGATAGCCATAATGGGCAATCCAATGCATGATCGTGGCCATCCTTTCCGCCGTCCTCCCACAACACCGGTGGTCCAGGCGCAGGGTTTTAGCGCGCTCGGCGGATGGACGCAAGCCCCCACAGCGCTCAGCCTGGGGCGGCTCACGCCACCGCTCATTGCGACGCCACATATCTGGTACCTAGCAAGCGCCATACCCACTCTTGCCGCTTTCTCGTGACACACCGACGTCCGAACGCATCGTCCAGCGGCGAATGGGCGTGCAGAGGCACCCTAGGCCTGTCACCCCTTGGAAGCGGCCGCGGCGGCAGTATACAACGTTATGCGGAGGTGGTACAGGGTGCCAGCACGGCAGATTGGACAAGGCATACGGCACGAGCGGCACGACTCCTACAGGGGGCCTCGTCTGTGGCGACCCTCGCCGCTCGTGAGCCTCGACCGTGCTGAACTTGCCGAACGACGTCGTCATGTGCCATAGTGGCACGAGATCGTATGGTCCCATGAGCCGTGGGACATCACGCCAACAGAACATGCACAGGTAGTCGTGGGTCTGGTGGTCCCTGCCAGGTCAGGCTGCCCTCTCCGTGGCATCAACCGCGCCTCAGTGCTGAGGCTCATCAAAGGACGCACGATGAGGGAACGGCCCATCTCAACCGCAGGGACCCCGTCTCCCGCCGTTCCGTCTTCGTCTACACTCCACGCATGGGTAGCCCCCCTGGCGCGGTGGGGCTATGCGGCCAGTGGCATGGTTTACCTGATCGTGGGCTTCCTCGCCCTCTTGGCGGCCCTGCGGGCTGGTGGCCGACCGACGGATGCCCAGGGCGCTTTCGAGACCATTCTCGCGCAACCATGGGGACGCCTCTTATTGGGGGCGGTAGCCTTCGGGTTGGTCGGGTATGCCCTGTGGCGTCTGGTGCAGGCGTTTTGGGATGCCGATCGCCAAGGGCAAGGGGCGAGCGGCCTATTGAAGCGCGTGGGGTATGCCAGCAGTGGGATGCTCTATGCGGGTCTCGCCATCTCGGCCGGACAACGCCTCCTTGGCACGAGGACCAGACAGCAGAGCGATCATGTTGTACAAGCATGGACGGCACGCTTACTGGCCCACCGCTTCGGCCCATGGCTGGTCGGCGCCGTGGGATGCGCGATGCTCGCCTTCGCAGGCGTGCAGGTGTGGCGAGCCGTCACAGCAAGGATGCCCGAGCCGCTCGACTCCCACACGATGCGCCCCCACACGCGCACCTGGGTAACCACTCTGGGGCGGATGGGTGTCCTCGCCCGCGGGGTGGTCTTCGCCTGCATGGGAGGATTTCTGATTGAAGCCGCATGGCACGTCAATCCACGGGAGGCACGGGGGTTGGGTGGCGCGCTTCGGGCCCTCGAACGGCGGCCATTCGGTCCCTGGGTGCTGGGGGTCGTTGCCGCCGGACTCATGTGCTATGGCCTCTATATGCTCGTGCTGGCGTGGTATCGGCGGGTCCGGCTGTAGCCATGGGCGCGACACCAGCCGCGAGCGCGTAACGGTATCTCCCAATGATCCGGTACGCCACCTTGAAGTGGCCACACACTACGATGAGCCCCATGGCAGAAGACACACTCGAGAATGCCGCTGCCGTGGGCATGCGGCAGTTCCAGGCTGTGGGGAGCTTTCCTGGAGCTCCCTAGGCCCCCTGGAGCGTGAGGCGCTGCTCTTGGCCCAGATGGGCGTTCAACGGGGCTGACGCACGGGCAAAAAAGTTATCGGTATGGGGGCACATTGACCATCCGCATAGGGGGGAGCGGTGCGTGCCCGATGCGAAGGGACGCTTCTTCAGCGACACGGCACGCACGCCGGAGGTGCCGATGTTGTGGTTGTATGCCGAGCACGACCCCTATGACTCGGCGAGCGCGATCAGAGGCGACCGAGCCGCCTTCGAACAGGCCGGGGGCCATGGGCTGTTTTCCCTCTTTCCCAACATTGGCGGGCATGGGCATGACTTGGCGCATCAGCCGTTGTTCTGGCGTCCCGCTCTGGACGCCTCTCTGCAGGAGCTGGACCGCCGCACCGTGCCAGATGGGGGTGGCGCTAAATGTTGGAGGACGATAAATTCACATGCTATGTTTCCGGGTATCCGCGAGTTGTCAGACGATGAGTCTGAATGTAAAATTGGCCTATCCCGCTTTCGCGGAGTACACCCCCCTGCAGATAACAGAGCGTGGCCCCCAACCGCTGCCAGAGAATATCAGCTTCGAAGAAGGAGCGACGCTGGAACCTCTTGCCACCTCGCTGCGCGGCATCGGACTGGCCAAACCGACTGCGGGCGAAACGGTCGTCATTTTAGGGGCTGGGATCATCGGTCTCGGGTGCCTCCAGGCGATTCGGGCGGCGGGTTGCTGTCGTGTCATCGTCGTCGATGCGTCTGCCAGACGTCTGGCCATGGCCAGACAGCTTGGGGCAGAAACCTTATTTCGAGTTAGGCGACGGCAAGTTGGTACTCCGAGGAACACCGATCAATTCGGATCCTAACGCCTTCTTTGCACAGAATCCTCCGTAAATTCCCTCCTATTTATTCAGGTAATGGATGCAGGGAACTGGTTGGCCCCAACGTGTTCGCCAGTACTTAAGGGGAACCGATGATATCAGAAAAAAAGAGCATATCGATCAATGAGAAACTGTTATCTAGCATAATCTAGGAGTTGAGGCAAAGATGTCTTCAGCACATATTCGTTGTCTTCTACCCCGATCGATCACTTCTTGATGAGAACTGGGAAGACTGGAGGGAAAGCTTTATTGAAAGGGTACTCGGGGATAATCATATACCCTAAATTCCAACCAAGGAGATTGTCAAGAAACATTCAAGCGGGCACCATGGCTCCCTTGAAGACTATTACATCAATGGGGACGGACATCCGACTGCCTATCAGAACAAACTACTGGCTGATGTGATGAAAAAAGTCGTTCTGGATGCAATTGGAGACAAGTGAGGTTGCACGAGGAGTATCGGCGGCCTGGCGCTAATATTCCTTGGCAGGCAGGCCTAGCAGGCCAGATTGCTCCGTGCCTGTCACAGCAGCTTTCGCAGGGGACGCACTTCATGCTCGTTGATGGGCACAACCTTAGCCGTTCATCTCTATCCGAAGTTCAGGGAAAGCGTGCTTGTTTACCTTGACATAAGCGGGTCACCTTTGATAGCGTGGCAGCCTGACACATGGTTTTCTGCTGCAACGGTCCCCCGTCCAAGAGTGAGCGAACCCATATCATGCTCGGCAATGGTCGCCACCCCCAACTGCAGGTTCAGGATATCCACATCGGTTTCGGCGGTTTGCGAGCGCTCCAGGGGGTGAGTGTTGATGTCCATGAGGGAGAGATCGTCGCCATCATTGGCCCCAATGGTGCCGGGAAGACCACGCTCCTGAACGCCATCAGTGGCGTCCATCATCCCTCGCAAGGGCGTATTCTGTTGGATGGGCAGGATCGGACGTTTATCCCTCCCAGTCGTGTCGCCACGCTCGGCATCGCGCGTACGTTTCAGAACGTGGCGCTGTTCCGCGGTATGAGCGTCCTCGACAATATCATGGTTGGACGCCACTGCCATATGCGGGCCGGGGTGCTGTCGGCGGGGTTCTTCTGGGGCCTGGCGCAGCGCGAGGAAATCCGCCACCGCGCCACGGTTGAGCGCATTATCGACTTCCTGGAGATCAATCACCTCCGCAAAGCCTCAGCGGGGACGCTGCCGTACGGCCTGCAGAAGCGCGTCGAACTGGGACGGGCGCTGGCTGCTGAACCGAAGCTACTCCTTCTCGACGAACCTATGGCGGGCATGAATCTCGAAGAAAAGGAAGACATGGCGCGCTTCATCTTGGATGTAAACGATGAATGGGGCACCACGATAATGCTGATCGAGCACGATATGGGGGTCGTGATGGACATCTCTCACAGCATAGTGGTGCTGGACCATGGCGAGAAGATCGCTGAAGGCACGCCGGATGACGTCCGCACTGACCCGGTGGTGGTTCGCGCCTACCTCGGCGAGGATACCGAAGGCAAGCGAGGAGGCTGAGCGTGGCTGCAGTCGGTGACACCCTCCCGAAACTGCTGATGGCGAATGCACAGCGCTATGGTCATCGTAGGACGGCCATTCGGGAGAAGGAGTATGGCATCTGGCAAGCATACAGTTGGGCGCAATACCTGGAACAGGTCAAGGACCTGGCGCTCGGACTCGCCAGGCTTGGCTTTCAGCGTGATGATAAGCTGGCCATCATCGGGGACAATCGCCCCCAACTGTACTGGGCGCTGGTGGCAGCTGAGGCGTTGGGGGGCATGCCAGTCCCCATTTATCAGGATGCCATCGCCACGGAAGTGCAGTACGTTATCGATCACTCTGACGCCAGGGTGGTCCTAGCCGAAGATCAAGAGCAGGTGGATAAGGTCCTGGAGATACGGGACAAGCTGCCTAAAGTTGAGTATGTGATTTACGACGACCCAAAGGGGATGCGCCATTATTCCTTTCCGTTTCTGTTGAGCTTCGCGCAGGTTCAGGAGCAGGGCCGCATTTTTGGTCAATCGCATCCAGGCTATGTTGAGGAGGCAGTGCACGAAGGACAAGGTGAGGATCTGGCCATCATTAATTACACTTCAGGGACCACTGGCGTCCCTAAGGGCGTGATGTTGACTCACCGCAACCTCATTGCCACGGCGGAGAGCTACTTACAGGTCGACCTCCTCAGCGCGCGCGACGAGATCATGGCGTATCTTCCCATGGCCTGGATCGGCGACACCTTCTTTTCCGTCGTGCTGTCCTTCCTCACTGGCGCGGCCGTCAATTGTCCCGAAGATACGGCCACCGTGCGCCAGGATTTCCGGGAAATCGGACCGACGATGACCTTTGCCCCACCACGTATCTGGGAAAATCTCTTGTCGCAGGTACAGGTGAAGATCGGCGATGCCGGCGTGCTGCAACGCACCCTCTGCAAGATGTTTCTTTCCGTTGGCATGCAGGCGGCCACGCAGCGCATGGAGGGGAAGCCAGGCTCACTGGGGCTGCGGCTCCTGACGCAACTCGGGGAATGGTTGGTCTATGGGCCGTTACGGGATCAGCTTGGGCTACGCCGCCTCAGAGCCGCCACAACAGGTGGGGCGGCTATCGGGCCGGAGGTGATCCAGTTCTTCCGCGCTATCGGTGTGAACCTCAAGCAACTCTATGGCATGACCGAGTGCTCGGCGCCGGCGACGGTCCAACGGGATAATGCGGTGAAACTCGATAGCACCGGGCCGTGCATTCCTGAGGTGGAGGTGAAGATCAGCGACAGCGGCGAAGTACTGCTGCGTGGTCCAGGGCTCTTCGTCGGTTACTATAAGGCCCCAGAGGCCACGAATATAGCATTCACCGATGGCTGGCTGGCCACTGGCGACGCAGGCTTTCTCGATCCGGACGGCCATCTGGTGATCATCGATCGCGTCAAAGACGTCTCCCACCTGATCGAGGGCTCGGTCTTCGCCCCACAGTATATCGAGAACCGTTTAAAATTTAGCTCCTACATCAAGGAAGCCGTGGCAGTGGGTCATGCACGGCCGTACGTCGTCGCCATGATCAATATCGACCTGGAAATCGTCGGTCACTGGGCTGAAAAGCGCGACATCCCCTATTCGAGTTACGCCGACCTGGCACAGAAACCAGAAGTGTATGGATTGATCTTGCAAGAGATTCAACGGGTGAATGCCAGCCTCAACGCGCCGCTGCGCATTAAACAGTTCGTGATATTGCACAAGGAATTAGACCCCGATGATGCAGAGATCACCCGTACGCGTAAGCTACGCCGTCGCTTTGTCTACGACAAATATCAGGAGATCATCGACGCCATGTACGCCGAGGGTGTGCCCGAAGTCAAAGTGCGGGCAACGGTGACCTACGAGGATGGACGCACGTCTGAGATCGGGCGCTCACTGAAGATCAGCGCAGTCGGCGACGGAGGGGCGTAGCTGATGCCTGGAGAGCTCTTATTTGCGGTGGAACTCGGGGTCAGCGGCTTGCTGGTGGGTGTGATGTATTCCCTGGTGGCGCTGGGATTCGTGTTGATTTACAAAGCCTCGGCTGTATTCAATTTTGCGCAAGGGGCCATGACCTTATTCGCCGCGCTAGCGCTGGTCGGGTTCATCCCCTATCTCGGCATAGTGGGGGCGCTGGTCGCAGTTTTGATTCTGATGGCGTTGCTGGCTCTGGGCATTGAACGCCTCATCCTGCGTCCCCTTGTGGCCAGACCGCCGCTATCACTGTTCATGGCCACCATCGGGTTAGGTTTTTTCCTGGAGGGGCTTTCGCAGGCATTGTGGGGAACACAACCTAAGGGGCTCGACATCGGCATCCCAGACACCCCCTTCGACGTGGCTGGGATTTTTATTAGTCGCCTGGATCTGGTTGGGGCCATGGTTGCCGCCTTGCTGGTGTTAACGCTGGTATGGTTCTTTCAGCGAACGACCACGGGGCTCGGCCTGCGAGCGGTGTCCGACGATCATGAGGCTGCGCTGGCGGTGGGTATCCCACTCAGGCAGGCGTGGACGGTGACTTGGGCCATCGCTGGCATGGTGGCAGCGGTGGCGGGAATTCTGTGGGGGACTCGCCTTGGGGTACAGTTCAGTCTGTCGTTGGTGGCCTTGAAGGCGCTACCGGTGCTGATCATTGGCGGGCTGGAAAGCATTCCAGGAGCCATCATCGGGGGCTTGATCGTGGGGGCCACCGAGAGGCTGGTAGGCGGATTTATCGATCCTTACGTGGGCGGCGGGGTCAAAGATTTTTCGCCATACCTATTGGCGCTGGTGTTTCTCATCTTCCGACCGTATGGGCTGTTTGGACGAGAGATCATTGAACGGGTTTAGGTAAGATCATGTGTGGTAACGCGTGGCAACATATTATAACGTGTCGCAATGCATGATCATGCATAGTCACGCGTCGTCATTCATTGAGAGAAGCCAGTCGTTGTCATTTCCCATAGTGACTGCGGTGTTACGAACTGTTCCCACGGCGTGACTATCGATTACCATGGCGTTCCCAGAGCCTTACCAAGCTTCTGAGGGTTCCTATGTTCTACCGTGAAACCGGCGTCTTCCGCGAGTCGTATGCCGCAGACATGGCCCTCTTCCCCGTTCCTCTGGATCGCTGGGGAGTGCTCGTCCTGTTGCTGTTTGCTTGCTTGGGAATCCCCTACCTCACCAGTCAGTATTGGATGGGCAGTCTGATCATCCCGTTCCTGATCTTCGCGTTATCTGCCCTAGGACTCAATTTTCTGACGGGATACGCCGGGCAACTCTCATTGGGGCATGCGGCTTTCATGGGCGTTGGCGCTTATGGTGCGGTCATTCTCTATGCCCGCTACGATATTCCGCTCCTGCCTAGCCTGTTGGGCGGTGGCGTGCTCGCCGCCGCGGTCGGCGCGCTGTTCGGACTCCCTGCCCTGCGCATTAAGGGCTTTTACCTGGCGGTCTCGACCCTCGCCGCTCAGTTCGTCATCGAATGGGTCATCACGCATGTGAAGTGGATCGGTGGCGGCGTGTTCGCGACCATCGATACCCCTCCGCTGCGGATCGGCGGCTGGCTTCTCGATACCCCTGTGGAGAAATATTATCTGACCTTGGCGATCGTGGTGGGCCTGACCATCTTCGCCAAGAACCTGGTACGCAGTCGCGTGGGGCGTGCCTGGATGGCCATTCGCGATCGTGACATCGCTGCCGAGATCATGGGTATTTCCCTGTTCCGTTATAAGCTATTGGCCTTTGCGGTCAGCTCTTTCTATGCCGGCGTCGCCGGCGGGTTGATGTCGTTTACCTACTATGCGGCAGCGAACATTGAGGAATTCAATCTCCTGCTCTCCTTCAGGGTGCTGGGAATGATCATCATCGGCGGCATGGGAAGCGTGTTGGGTTCGTATCTCGGCGCTGGGTTCATCGTCTTGCTCCCCATCTTCATTAATCAGGTGTTGGTCGCGTTGGGGAAGATAGCCGGACGGCTGGTCACCACGGATTTGCTCGCCAATACCGAGTTCATGGTCTTCGGCGCCCTCATTGTGTTTTTCCTGATCGCGGAACCCCTGGGGTTGGCGCGCCTGTGGCAGACGCTGAAGAATTACTTACGGCTGTGGCCGTTTCCGTACTAGCGTGAGCGGCTAATCATCCCTTCCCCCTTTGCGGGGGAAGGATAGGATGGAGGGGATGAACCGTTCAAGGTGGAAAGAACTGCGAAACAATCCCACAGAGGCTGAGCGGCTCCTGGGGCAACACCTACGACTCCGTCAGTTTGGCGGGTATAAATTCCGAGGTAGCAACCGCTCGGGAATTATATTGTCGATTTTGTGTGCCTGGAAAAACGCTTGGTTGTCGAGGTCGATGGGGGACAACACAACTTCCAACATTCATACGACGAACGGCGTGATGCGTGGCTCGAACAGCAAGGATTTTGTGTACTCCGCTTCTGGAATAATGAGGTTTTGCAAAATGTTGAAGGTGTGAAAGAGGCGATTTGGCAGGCCTTGACTTGAATTGATCCCCCCTCCTGAATCCTCCCCCGCAAGGGGGGAGGAGAAGAGGACAATTGACGCTCTGTAGAAGGAGAACCTATGAAACGTGCCGAGAAATGGTCGTTAGCGCTTGTGCTGCTGCTTGCGGCCGTGCTCTGCTTTGGGGTCCTCATGGCCCAGGCCCAGGCGAAAGAGCAGATGTTCCCCATGCTTTGCTACCGTACCGGGCCCTATGCTCCTGGCGGCAGCGGCATCTGCGGCGGCTGGGAAGACTACATGGCCTTCCTCAACACCAAAGGTGGCGTGGAGGGCGTCACGCTGCGCTGGGAAGAATGCGAGACGGCGTACGATACAGCACGGGGCATCGAATGTTACGAGCGCCATAAATCGCAGATGATCGTGGTCAACCCATTGAGCACCGGCATCACCTATGCGCTCATCGAACGTGCCACCCGCGATAAGATCCCTGTCGTGAGCCTGGGCTATGGGCGCGCCGATGCGTCCGTCGGAGGGGATATTTTCCCGTATGTGTTTCCGCTAGTGACCAATTATTGGTCGCAAACCTCCGCGAAGATCCGCTTCATCGCCCAGAGGGAAGGCGGTGAGGAGAAGTTGAAGGGCAAGAAAATTGCCCTGCTGTACCTGGATGTACCGTATGGACGGGAAACCATTCCCATACTGGAAAAGCTAGCGGAGCGCTTCGGCTTTGAATTTCGCGGCTTTGCCGTCCCACCACCAGGCCTTGAGCAAGGCGCCCAGTGGGTGGACATCGCGCGACGTTTCCGGGCAGATTACGTTATCAACCGCAACTGGGGGGTGTCATGCACGGTACCACTGCGTGAGGCAGCCCGGGTTGGTTTCCCACGTGATAAGATCATCGGCGTCTGGTGGTGTGGCTCGGAGGAAGACGTGCGGCCAGCTGGCGACGCGGCCACTGGCTATCTCGCCAGTAATTTTCATGGCGTCGGTGCCGATTTTCCAGTTCTCAAAGAAATCCTCGACAAGGTGTACGGCGCTGGCAAGGGTAATCTGGAGAAGGAGCGGGTCGGCACGGTGTATTACAATCGCGGCGTGGTGCATGGCATCGTGCATACGGAGGCGCTGCGCACCGCCATCCAGCAATTCGGTTTCCCCATCACCGGCGAGCAGTTTAAATGGGCGCTGGAACATCTCGACCTCACCGAAGCCCGTCTGAAAGAGATCGGCGCCGGCGGCTTTATGCCGCCGATCAAGACCGCACCGGAGAACCATGAAGGCGGCGGCTGGGTGCGTTTTCAACGATGGGACGGCAATAAATGGGTCTCAATCTCCGACTGGGTGCCGCCTTACAAAGAGATCGTCTGGGACGAAATCAACAACTCCGCCGAAGCCTATGCCAAGGAAAAGGAGAAGAAGTGAGCGCTGCGGCGACCCCCCTCCTCACGGTGAACAACGTTGAGGTGATTTATGATCATGTTATTCTGGTCTTAAAGGGAGTATCTCTGATCATTCCCGAGGGGGGTATTGTGGCTCTTCTCGGGGCCAATGGCGCTGGCAAGAGCACGACGCTGAAGGCCATCTCGAATCTCCTGCATGTCGAGCGCGGCGAGGTCACCAAGGGCAGCATTGAGTTCCTCGGCGCACGGATCGATCGGGCGGAAGCGGCAGCACTGGTGCGCCGTGGGATCGTTCAAGTGATGGAAGGACGCCGCATTTTCGAGCACCTGACTGTTGAAGAAAACCTGCGCACCGGCGCCTACACCCGGCGCAACAGCCACGCCATCGGTGGCGACCTCGAACGCGTCTATCATTACTTCCCGAGACTGCGAGAACGCCGGTCTGTGAAGGGGGGCTATGTCTCTGGCGGCGAGCAACAGATGTTAGCCATCGGTCGGGCGCTGATGGCTCGTCCCAAGCTGATGCTGCTTGATGAACCCTCCATGGGACTGGCCCCCATGCTGGTGCAAGAGATCTTCGACATCGTCGTGCGCATGAACCGTGAGGAGCAGGTGGCCATCCTGCTGGCTGAACAGAATGCCGCCATGGCCCTCCGCGTCGTGCAGTATGGCTATGTCATGGAAAACGGTCGAATCGTGCTGGATGGCGAGGCGAAAATGCTCAGGGAGAACGAAGATGTCAAAGAGTTTTACCTGGGCCTGACCGGTGTGGGACAGCGCCGCAGCTATCGTGATGTGAAGCACTACCGCCGCCGTAAGCGCTGGCTCTCCTGAAATCGCAATCCGGTCCAGGTTTTCCAGACGATCATCCATGTCTCTCCTCTCCAATCTTGAGTAAAATCCGATCAGGAAACAACGAGACGAAGCAGGGAACATAGGCGTGCGGGTCTTCACTCCGTCAAAGGGCCAGCCCACCGTGGTGCGCTGTGCCATGACCAGACGACCCGAAATCCTGCAAAACGTCGCTGAAGGCCATAGGAGGTCTAAGAGAATGCTACGAGATTCGCGCGTACCGCTGTCGGCAGTCGTGGTCATGCTCCTGCTGGCATTGTTGGCAGGGATTGCGCGCAATCAGGCTCTTGCCCAGAGCGTATTGGCCGCGGAAAGGCCAGGTCAAGCCTTCCAGCTCGACGGCCTCACCTGGCACGGCCAGCAGGCGTTCATCGACAGTGGTATGCGGTGTGGGACCAGGCCCGTTGAGGTAAGTGAAGCGCAAGCAATCGCCGCAGGGCTGGCCCGTTTTAGAGCCGAGCAGCCATACGCAGCCTTCGAGAGAGACCCTGGGTCGGTGTCTGTGAATGTGTATTTTCATGTGATCACCGCCTCCAATGGAGAAGGAAATCTAAGTGATACTACTCTGCTGGCGCAGATCGACGTCTTTAACGCGGCCTATAGTGGGGCAACTGGCGGTGCGAATACCCCGTTTAGATTTGTGCCGATTGCGGTCGATCGTGCCGTCAACGACACGTGGTTCGGTGCCAGCCCAGGAACGGCGGCAGAGCAAGAGATGAAGACGTCGTTGCATCAAGGGACGGCGAAAGACCTCAACCTGTATACCAACGCGCCAGGTGGTGGGTTGCTAGGCTGGGCCACCTTCCCATGGGACTATACCAGCGCACCTCTCCTCGATGGCGTGGTCGTGTGGTATGCGTCGCTTCCGGGTGGCTCTGCGCCGCCCTACAATGAGGGCATGACCGCGGTGCATGAGGCCGGGCACTGGCTGGGACTCTTGCATACGTTCCAGGGGCGCTGTCTCCCGCCTGGGGACTCTGTAGGTGATACCCCGGCGGAACGTTCCCCGGCCTCCGGTTGTCCGATCGGACGCGATTCCTGCCCGTTCCGACAAGGGCTCGATCCGATCCACAACTTCATGGATTACTCGGATGACGCCTGCATGGACAACTTTACCCCCACCCAAGCGGCCAGCGCCGACTCCTTGAGTCTGCAGTATCGGGGGCTGTAGCCTAACGCGTATGGCGGCCATGCGTTAAAAACTGATGCTGGACGATAAGCGGTTCCGGCGCTCGTGGCTCCATACCTGCATGATTATCTTCCCATCTATCATTCTGCCACTGTTGTTGGGGCTCGGTATTGCCCTCGTCTTGACCCGCATTTGTCTCGGGAACGCATCCATCACCAGTCTGCTGATCATTCCCTCCATAGTGTCGCCGGCCTCCGCCGCCATGGTATGGCGTATGCTCTTCGGCGTGAGTACGGGGCATTAATAATGCCGTCATGCAGGTAGGCCTGATCGACGTGTATTACGACTGGTTCACCACCTCGGCGCGGGCCATCTTATCCTTTCTGATAGACACAGCTTTCGGAACAGCCGTGTACGTTGGTCAATCCCTGACTAGGACATTTTACGAGCCGTGAGACGTGTTGTCAGCAGGCGTGATAGAACCACTTACCTTCCCCCTCTCCCAGGCGTAATGGCGGCGCATGCTCCTATATCGGTTGACAGGAATCAGATAACGCTTTAGATTGCCAGATCCGGCTTACCGGAGGGGAGATGCAACATGGACGAACATTATGCGATCAATCCGGGAACAAGCGCACTGTTGACAGACCTTTATCAGCTCACCATGCTGCAGGCCTATTTTGACAAAGGGATGGAGGACAGCGCGGTCTTCGAATTTTTCTCCCGCAAACTGCCGTCCACGCGGGGCTTTTTGATGGCAGCTGGCCTAGAGCAGGTGTTGGATTTCTTGGAACACGTGCGCTTCACCTGCGAAGAACTGGAATGGCTGGCACAAAGCGGGCGCTTCAGTCGGGATTTCATCGATTACCTCGATCGTTTGCGGTTCGCTGGCGACGTCCACGCCATGCGGGAGGGGACGATTTTCTTTCCCCCGGAGCCGATCATGCGCGTGACCGCACCCCTTCCGCAAGCACAGCTCGTGGAAACCCGCCTGATCAATCTGCTCCATTTCCAGACGCTGATCGCCTCGAAAGCGGCGCGCGCGGTCTTGGTTGCCCGGGGAAAGGGATTGATCGATTTTGGCCTACGACGCGCACATGGCGCGGAAGCAGGACTGCTGGCCGCGCGCGCCAGCTACCTAGCGGGATTTGCTGGCACGGCAACGGTGTTAGCCGGGTTCTTGTATGGAGTGCCGGTGTATGGCACGATGGCACACTCGTTTGTGCAGGCGCATGATGATGAAGCGGAGGCGTTCGAGCACTTTGCCAATACCCAGCCGGACAACGTCGTACTCCTGATCGATACCTACGATACCGAGGCCGCCGCCGAGAAGGTTGTCGCTCTTGCACCTCGCCTACAACAAAAAGGCATTCATATCAAAGGGGTACGCCTCGATAGTGGTGATTTGGCGGACCTGGCCCACAAAGTCCGACGCATTCTTGATGATGGAGGGCTTACGGACGTGCGCATCCTGGCCAGCGGCAATCTTGATGAGGAGGCGGTGCGCAACCTGGTCGAGTCGAACGCTCCCATCGATGATTTCGCTATTGGTACGCGTTTGGACACATCCGTCGATGTCCCTTATCTGGACTGTGCATACAAACTCCATGAATATGCCGGGCAGGCGCGGCGCAAACGCTCGACGGGTAAAGCCACCTGGCCCGGTCGCAAGCAGGTGTATCGCCAGTCCGGGCCGGACGGACACATGGGAGCCGATATTCTGGCCCTCGAAGATGACCCCCTACAAGGCGAGCCCCTGCTGCAGCTGGTCATGCGTGCTGGCCAACGCCTACATCCCTCGCCCCCGTTATCAGAGGTACGCCAATACGCTGCCGCCGAACTGGCGCGCCTGCCAGACCATCTACGGCAGCTTCAGGTCGAACCTCCCTATGCGGTATCGATCGCCACGACTCTGCATGAGTTGGCCGACGCTGTGGATCGGCGCACGTCCGTTACATCTTCATTATAGAATCCTCGGCTCTCCTTTAACGAGATTCGCCTGTCGGAAGCTAGCAGACGGGGGCATCGTGTTCCAAAACTTTCCTGCTGATCGCTGTCTCTGCTTCTCAACGTCTCTGCCTCTCAACTGCCTTTGGCGCGGGACGGCTTGACGTATGATGTGACAACATGCCCGATGGGTTTGCTCGCCCCCGGGCAGATCTGCCCCGTCATGTGATACACCGAATACGAGCCGCTCGCCCCGTATGTATGGCGTGTTGATTATGATCTCCTCCGAGGGATCGTGCGCCGCATACTATCGATCCCGTAGATTTTGACCTTGGCCGGAGATGACGTTACATTGCTAGAAGATGGCTCGCTGTGGCACGAGCCTTAGACCTTACCCCCCCATCCCAACCTTCCCCCGCACTGGTGGCAAGGAGATGTGAGATGGCTAGGCCTCCCCCAGTTAGCCGCCATGGCGGAAGAGGGAAACTGTTCTCCCCGTAGGCGCATACAGCTTAGCCCGGCGTGGATGTATTGAGGGGTAGGTTTCTTGCCCAATCTGGGATGTGATCTTTCAGAGGAGGGATGGGCAGTGGCTCAGGTGCATCCGATCTATTTGCCGGCACCCTATCAGGATTCGGCGGCATCCGGACGGCTCATTTTGCGTGACGGCTCGACTGCCACCATCCGCATCGCACAGCCCCATGATCGAGACGCGCTACTTGCCTTCTTCAATCAGCTTTCCCCGGAATCGAGGCAAAAGCGCTTTTTCTCAATGGCTGCTCCGCGGGGAGATTGGGTGAATACGCTCTGTGATCCCTCGAATCCACATAAACAACTCAGCCTCGTGGTCAGCCGTACCAGCGGCGGGAGTCCGCACGTCATTGCCACTGGCTCGTATCTCACCAAGAAAGAGCAAGATAACCTCGCTGAGGTGGCATTCGCCGTGGATGATGCGTTTCATGGCAAGGGGCTTGGCTCGCTGTTGCTGGAACGTCTGGCGCAGCTGGCGGTCAATCATGGCATCACGCACTTCTGGGCGGTGACTCATGTTGACAATCGGCCAATGCTGGAGGTTTTTCGCAAGTCTGGGTTCAAGCTCCAGGAGAAATTCGATCACGGATACGTCCACCTCTCATTCTCAGTCTTGCCCACAGAGGCGAGTGTGGCGCGCTCGGAATTGCTCGACCGCCTATTCACCACCGCTTCGCTCCGTCCACTCTTCCGCCCAGCGTCGGTGGCCGTCGTCGGCGCTTCACGCGATCCGACCAGCATCGGCTATAGACTCCTTGAAGCGCTCATCATCAACCGCTTTCAAGGTCCAGTGTATCCAGTCAATCCGAAGGCTGCGGTGGTGGGTTCGATACGTGCCTACCCCTCGGTGCGGGAGCTCCCGGAGCCGATTGATCTGGCAGTGATTGCGGTGCCGCGCGATGCCGTGCTACCAGTCGTGGATGACTGTGCCAAGCGCGGCGTCAAAGCCCTAGTGGTGATCACTGCAGGCTTTGCTGAGGTCAACGCTGAGGGGCGCGAATTGCAGCAGCGGCTCGTGGAAAAGGTCCGGGGATACGGCATGCGCATGGTCGGCCCCAACTGCCTCGGGATACTCAATACCGATTCGACGGTGCAATTGAACGCCTCCTTTTCGCCAGTGTTTCCACCGCCGGGTCGCATCGCGATGTCGACCCAGAGCGGTGCACTTGGGTTGGCTATCCTAGCATTGGCGCGGCGCCTGCAGTTAGGGTTGTCGACCTTTGTCAGCGTCGGGAATAAGGCCGACGTCTCCGGCAACGATCTACTGCAATATTGGGAGGAAGACGACCAGACCGACGTCATCCTCCTCTACCTGGAGTCCTTCGGCAATCCTCGGCGTTTTGCGCGTATCGCTCGCCGCGTGAGTCGGCGCAAGCCAATTATCGCGGTGAAAAGTGGCCGAACCGGGGCGGGACGACGTGCAGCAGGCTCGCATACCGCCGCTCTGGCGGCCAACGATGTCGCAGTCGATGCCCTGTTCCGGCAGACCGGCGTCATTCGGGCTGACACGCTCGCTGAGATGTTCGATCTCGCTGCCGCCTTGGGGAGCCAGACGCTGCCACAGGGGCGGCGCGTCGCCATCGTGACAAATGCGGGTGGGCCTGGAATTCTCTGCGCTGACACCTGCGAGGCCGGCGGACTTCTGGTCCCAGAGCTGTCCACTACTACCAAAGCCCGACTATCGACATTTCTGCCTCCGCAGGCCAGCCTGAGCAATCCGGTCGATATGATCGCCTCAGCGGGCCCGGACCATTATCGGCAGACCATTGAGACGCTGTTATCTTGCGATGAAATCGATGGGTTGGTGGTGATTTATATCCCCGTGGATGTCGCCCAGCGGCCGGTGATCCTTGACGCCATTCGCGCCGGCATCGAGGTTGGGCGCCAGGCCGGCGGTGTAGGCAAGCCGGTACTGGCCTCGTTGATGGTGGAAGAGGGCGCGAGCCTGCCATTGCAGCTCGCTCAGGAGTGTATTCCAACGTATGCCTTTCCAGAAACGACGGCTCGTGTCCTGAGCAAGGTGGCTGATTACGCCGAGTGGCGCGCTCAACCAGCGGGAATGTTTTTGGAATTCGATGACAGCGATGCCCAAATCGCTCGCGACACCTGTCGTCAAGCGCTCGAACAGCGCGGCAGTGGCTGGCTCACCACGGAGGAAGCCCGACAAGTCTTGACGGCTATGGGCTTGCCGGTGGCGTCAGGTGGAGTGGCACGGACGGCCGACGAGGCGGCAGAACTGGCGCGGCATATTGGATTTCCCGTGGCCGTGAAGCTCGCCTCGCACGTGATCGTCCACAAGACCGAGATGGGCGGCATCATGTTAAACCTCACGGATGAGGCAGCGGTACGACAGGCCTTCGCGACCATCCGTCGGCGCCTGGCCGAGCACGATGATGTACAGGCCATGGAAGGTGTGCTGGTCCAACCTATGGTGACGGGCGGAGTGGAGGTGATGGTCGGGGTTACCACCGACCCATTATTTGGCCCGCTGATCGCCTTCGGGTTGGGAGGCATCCATGTGGAAATCCTGGGGGACGTGCGCTTCCGTATCACGCCGCTGACCGACCGCGATGCGAGCGAGATGGTGCGCGAGATTCGCGGCTTCCGCTTGCTAGAAGGCTACCGAGGGCATCCGCCGGCAGATGTCAAAGCCCTGGAGGAGGTTCTGTTGCGTATCTCACTGATGGTTGAAGAAGTCCCGGAGATTACCGAGCTCGACCTCAACCCCATCTTTGCCTTCCCCCCAGGCGAGGGGTGTCAGATAGTCGATGCACGTCTTCGCGTCGAGTCCCTGAGGCCATGAACCGCGGCGCCACGATAGATCACAAGTTAGCCCCACCAGCCGCGCCTGAGACCGCCCGTCACTGGTATCAGATGCCAGTCGAGGCGGTTTTGGCCGCGCTAAAGAGCACCTCGCAAGGGTTGGATGCACATGAGGTGCAGCGGCGCCTCGCCGCTGTCGGTCCGAACGAGATCACGGAGGGGAAGCGACGCACTCCCCTACGCATGTTCTGCGACCAGTTCACCGATTTCATGATCCTCGTGCTCCTCGCCGCGGCCGTGATCTCCGGATTGATCGGTGAGGCCAAAGATACCATCGCTATCGTCGTCATCGTCGCCCTGAACGCGGTGATCGGCTTTATTCAGGAATACCGGGCTGACCGTGCGATGGAAGCGCTGAAGGCCATGGCGGCCCCAACGGCGACGGTCATGCGCGACAGCGGGATCGCGCCGGTCCCAGCGGCGGCATTGGTACCGGGCGATGTTGTGTGGCTCGAGGCGGGGAACATCGTCCCGGCCGATCTCCGACTTCTTGACTCCTCGCACCTGCGGGTGGATGAATCAGCCCTTACCGGCGAGTCGATTCCTGTCGAAAAGTCGACCACTCCCACCCCCGATGCCATACCTCCCCTCGGCGATCGGAGAAATATGGCGTATAAGGGTACGATGGTCACCTACAGCCACGCACGCGGGGTGGTGGTCGCCAGCGGCATGGCCACCGAATTCGGCAAAATCGCTGTGCTCCTGCAACAGGCCGATGATGTCAAGACCCCCCTGCAGAGGCGCCTCAGCCATTTTGGCCAACGCATGGCGATCGCCGCCCTAGTGATCTGCGCCGCCGTGTTCGCCCTGGGGATCCTGCGCGGTGAAGCACCACTGTTGATGTTCCTCACAGCCGTCAGTCTGGCGGTGGCAGCCATTCTGAAAGCGCTCCCCGCCGTCGTGACCATCGCGCTGGCCCTTGGGGCCCGGTCGATGGTGCGACACAACGCTCTCGTTCGTCGGCTGCCGGCCGTCGAAACCCTGGGCTCGGTTACCTATATCTGCACCGATAAGACCGGTACACTCACCATGAATCGCATGCAGGTGGAAGCCTGGTATTGCGATGGATCGGTTGAGCAGCACCCCGGAGGTGGCGTGACCTGGGATGAAATGTTGCGAGCCGTGGCACTGTGCAGCGACGCTCGCGCCGATGACATGGGGACAGTGGTCGGCGATCCCACGGAAGTGGCGCTAACGATCGCGGCCCGCCAGGCCGGCCTCGATAAATTGACCATGGAAAGGGACTATCCACGCGTTGCCGAGATTCCCTTCGATTCGGACCGCAAATGCATGACCACGGTTCACAAGGATCCCGAAGGCGGGTTTCTGGCGGTGACGAAGGGGGCGGTGGAAGTGATTCTCGCTCGTGCCACACACATAGCCACCTCATCCAGGATGAGCCACTTCGATCCCGCCCAACTGCTGATTATCAATGATCATATAGCCACCGATGGTCTACGCGTTCTCGCCATCACCATGCGGCACTGGTCGCTCCTACCAGAGGACATCACGGCCGAGGTCGTGGAGCGAGAGCTGGTCCTCCTGGGGTTTGTCGGGCTGATGGACCCGCCCCGCGAGGAGGCTCGACAGGCGGTTGCCCAATGCAAGGACGCCGCGATTGTCCCGGTGATGATTACCGGCGATCTTCCGCTGACTGCCAGAGCGATTGCCCAGCGCTTGGGGATCCAAGATCAGGGTGACAGCGTGCTGACGGGAGCAGAACTGGGACGGCTCTCAGCCGAGGAGTTGAGGGCACGTGTGGACCAGATTCGGGTGTATGTGCGGGTGGCGCCAGAGCAGAAATTGAAGATCGTCACAGCGCTTCAGGAGCGCGGGGAATTGGTGGCGATGACCGGCGATGGCGTCAACGATGCCCCAGCGCTGAAACGAGCTGATATCGGCGTCGCCATGGAGGTAGCAGGAACCGATGTCGCCAAGGAAGCCAGTGCGATACTCCTTCTGGATGACAATTTTGCCACCATCGTGCGGGCGGTCCGCGAGGGCCGGCGGATCTATGACAACATCCGCCGCTTTGTGCGCTATGCCGTGACCACGAACTCAGGCGAGATCTGGACGATGTTCCTCGCCCCTCTTTGCGGATTACCCATCCCACTGCTGCCGATTCAGATCCTCTGGATCAACCTGGTCACCGATGGCTTGCCCGGCCTGGCGCTCACGGCGGAGCCAGAGGAATCGATCATCATGCGCCGCCCGCCACGTCCCTCACAGCGGATGCCGTTTGCCGAGGCCCGCCAATTGGTCACCCATCCGGTGGCCTGTATCGACTGCCATGACGCAGCGAGCATGGAGCTACGGGTGACACGCCCGGGGTTCATCGAAGGCATGCGCACACTCAAAGCCGCTCAGGGGATCTACGATTACGACGTCAACAAGTTGGCGACGCACCAGGAGATGCGCACCTATGTGTGCGGCCAATGCCATGTGGAGTATTATTTCCAGGGCACGGAAAAACGCCTGGTGTACCCGTGGGCGAAAGGGCTAAAGGTTGAGGACATACTGGGCTACTATGACGGCATCGGCTTCAAAGACTGGACCCATGCGGAGAGCGGCGCGCCGGTGCTGAAGGCCCAGCACCCTGAGTTTGAGCTGTGGAACCAGGGCATTCATGCGCGGTCGAGGGTCGCCTGCGCCGACTGCCATATGCCCTACAAACGCGAGGGGGCAGTGAAGATCAGTGACCATCACGTTCGCAGTCCGCTGTTGAACATCAACCTCGCCTGCCAGACCTGTCACCGCTGGCCTGAAACGGAGCTCAAGGCGCGCATCGGGACCATTCAAGAGCGCACCTTCGCCCTGCGAAATCTCGCGATGGACGCGCTCGTGGAGTTGATCAATGATCTCAAGGCCGCGCGCGCCACCGGGATGAGCGAGGCTGAGATGGCGAGGGCGCAGGACTTTCAGCGCCGGGCGCAGTTCTTCCTCGACTTCGTCGAAGCCGAGAACTCGATGGGCTTTCATGCACCGCAGGAGGCCGCCCGCATCCTTGGCGAGTCAATCAATTTCTCCCGGCAGGGGCAAGTAGCGGTACGCGACCGCTCCCGACAGTGACACCTGTGGAATCGGTATTCGGCTGGGTGGCACATTATGGCTATGTGGGGATTTTCGGGTTGCTCATGCTTGGGATCGTTGGGCTCCCTATCCCTGATGAGACGCTGCTGATGTTCACCGGCTATCTGATCTTCAAGCACGAGTTGGAACCGCTGCCCGCTTTTGCCGCAGGGTTTTTGGGAAGCATCTGTGGCATCACCGTCAGCTATGCGTTGGGTCGCATGCTTGGACTGTATTTCGTCACTCGTCTCGGCCGCTTTTTACATGTCGTGCCTGAGGATCTCGACCATGTCCGCGCCTGGTACGAGGGCAAGGGCAAGTATGGGCTCGTCATCAGCTATTTCATTCCCGGTATACGCCATCTGGCGGCCTATGTGGCGGGGTCATCGCGGTTGTCCCTGCCGGTCTTCGCGACCTTTGCCTACCTTGGGGGACTGCTCTGGTCCAGCAGCTTCATCAGCATCGGCTATGTTCTCGGCGATGAGTGGGAGCAGATGTCTGCGTCTCTTCAGCGCTATCTGTTGATCGGCGCCGGTGTCATCACCGTCGTGATCGCCACCGGCTTCATCCTCATGCGCCGCAGAACGGGCCAACCCCGAAGGTTGGGCTGAATTCCGCCTCTACCCAACTACGGCATGGCTTTGATGAGCTGGCCGAAGGTTGCGGCGAGGTCTCGATAGAGCCGGCGCATGCGCAGGGTCCAGGGGGAATCGGCGGCTTTCCTCCAGGCGTCGCTCGTACGTACGTCAGCATTAGCCAGTTCATACATCGCCAGGTACGTGGGTGAGCCGGCCGTAGCGCGGTAACGCCTGGCCCCATACACCCCGGGCACGCTGGTCAGGGCTGGGACGTGTTCGGTGTTGTACCAGTCGTTGAACTCGGCCTCGTGCTCGGGAGGTATGCCCATACGGACGAGCAGCACATAGGGTGATGCCTTCTCAGGAATGGTGCCAAGGGTCAGAATCAATTCATACTCGTTGCGCACAAAATTCTGAAAGTGCGGACGGATACGCTGTGTCCAGGGAGAGGCATTGTTCAGGACCTTGAGGTAGGGGTCGCTCTGGAGCACCTGAGCATCGACGGTATCGTAGAGCGCAAAATATTTCGGCGTGCCTTGCACCGAGACATACCGCCGCGCATTCAAAAATCCTGGAATACCGGCGCGCTCCGCCAGATGCTCCTCGTCATACCAGCGGTTGAAATCCGCTTCGATGTGCACCGGGATGTCCGTCCACACTGCGAGTAAGCCTTTACCCTGCCTAGCCATCCTTGGCCCCTCCTTGCATGGGGAATTTTCTCTAACAGTATTGATGAGCCATGCGGATTCTCATTGAGAGGTAATCAATCCCCCCCTGGTCAGTGCACCATCCGCTCCTGTCCCACCCAAAACTTCTCGCGTAGCTCGCGTTTGAGAATCTTCCCGGAGCCACTTTTGGGCAGGGCCCCCTCGTAAAAGTCTACTGAGCGTGGCACCTTGAAATGTGCGATCTGACTGCGGCAGTGCTCCATAATGTCCTCGGCGCTCGCCTGCATGCTAGGCTTGAGCACGACGATGGCCTTAATGGCCTCGCCCCAGGTGGCATCCGGCACCCCCACCGCTGCCGCCTCCAGGATCGCCGGATGGGTATACAAGACATTTTCCACTTCAGTCGAAAAGACGTTTTCGCCGCCGGTGATGATCATGTCTTTCTTACGGTCGACGATGTAGATGTACCCCTCTTCGTCGACCGTCGCCAGATCACCGGTATAGAGCCATCCATCGCGGAGGGCATCGGCCGTCTCCCGCGGCTTGTTCCAGTACCCGACCATGTTGTTGGGACCCTTGGCGATGATCTCCCCTACCTCACCCGGCTCGACTTCTCGCCCTGTGGCGTTCACCACCCGCACCCGCACCCCGATGACCTCACGGCCACAGGAGAGCAACCGGCGCACTTTCTCAGGCGGGCCGTCGGCCACATGCTCCTCCGGCGGCAGGAACGTCAGCAGCGGGGCAGACTCCGTCAAGCCATAGAGATGAATAAAGCTACAGGTCAGCGTCTGCATCGCCTGTCGTGCCAGTTCCGCGGGCATCGGTGAGCCACCATACGCGATACAACGCAGGGTGGTCAAGTCGCGCGCCCTGACATCAGGGTGATGAATGAGAAAATTAATCATGGTGGGAATCAGCAATGTAGCGGTGACACGCTCATGCTCTATGACCTCGAGGGCGAGGTCGGGCCTGAATCCAGGGATGATCACATGCGTACCTCCGAGCCAGGTGATGAAATGACTGGTGGGACCGTCGGCGATATGAAACATCGGGCATGCGTGGAGGTACACCTCCCCGACCCGCCAGTCCATGCTAGCCAGGACATGATGGGCATTGGCGAGCAGATTGGCGTGTGACAACATGACCCCCTTGGGATGCCCTGTGGTGCCGCTGGTATAAAACAGTGCAGCGAGATCTTCCGGCACTACGGCGACTGGAGGGAAGTCAGGGCTGGCGGCGTCGACCAGGGCCTCGTAGCTGTGAAAACCTGCAGGGGGAGGCCCGTCGCCAGTGAAGATGCAGTGTTGGAGGGCGGGCAACCGATCACGGATCTCCGCCAGCAGGGGCAGGAATTCTGGGCTTACGAAGAGGGTGTTGCTTCCTGAATCGTTGAGGATATAGGCGATCTCACTGGCTGATAGGCGGACATTGAGCGGAACGGCCAGCGTCCCCATCTCCGGAGTGGCGTAATAGAGCTCGAAATAGCGGTGGCAATTGTACATCAAGATCGCTAGCCGGTCACCCTTGGCAATGCCCAGCCCATGCAACGCATGGCACAGTCGGTGGACACGTTCGCCAAAGCCGCGGTAGGAGAAGTGCGTGGTGCCGCAAACGACCGCAGTACGGTTGGCATAGAATCGTACCGCATGTTCGAGGATTTGTTGCAGGTCCATGGCTATCTCTCCTATCGTGCCGCAAGATTGCGCAATTCGTCGCGCAGGACGCATAAATCGCGGAAATATTCCAGCACGAGGTGACGCGGGTAGGCGGCGTTCCGCGCGCTCGTTGAGGGCAGAACGAACACCAACGCTCCGTGCAGGCAACGGATCTGCCGTCCCGGTTGCGTGTGTTCCTGAAAGAACTGCTGATAGCCGGTGAGGCCGTTAAAGCAGACGATCAGCGGCTGCACGCGTGTGATCTTATCGGCAAGGACCTGTCGACAGGCGGCGAATTCGTCACCGTGCACGTCCGCAGCGCTGTTGGTGGGGCGTTTGACCAGATCGGTCAACCCCAGGCGGAATTCGATCACGCGCCAATCCTCCTGCGGCGACAGTGGGAGGGGAATAAGGCCGGAGGCGTGCAGGGCCCACCAGAAACGGTTCGTGGCACGCGCGTAGTAGTGTCCTTGCCGTGCGGAGTAGCTTCCAGGATTGATACCCACAAAGAGGATATCGGGGCGGTCCGGGAGGTAATCGGGTAAGGTCGTGTCAGCGTCTGGGGGCATTGTTCTGTGGGGGCTCAAGGGGACCGGGTAGTACAGCGCTCACACCATACCGCACAGCCCACTGCGGCGCACGGCGTCTAATTCACGATTGAGCCCGAGTATATACCAGCCCCCGCTGGCACACAAGAAAGTCTTGGAGATGAGGTATGCAGTCGCCTCCCGGTCATTTTTAACATTCGCCCGCAGTCGCAATATCCTGAGGTATGGTAACGATTCGCGGTTATGCGTTGCAGAGGGAGCTCCACGCAATGGGTGCAATTGCTCGCGCTCATTGAGACCTTGCAGACAGGCGATCGGCTGATGGTGAGTGAACTGGCATGCCTGGGGCGGAGCCTCGCGCAAATGGTGCAGATCGTCGAGCGATTGCTTCAGAGGGGCGTCCGCCTTGTGGCGATGAAGGAAGCGATCCGCTTTGAGGGAGAGCAGACCTTGCAGACCACAGCGATGATTGCGCTCTTTGGACTCTTTACCGAGGTTGCGCCCCATCTCATCGCTGAACGGACCACAGAAGGGTTAGCCGCAACGAGGGCCAAAGGGAAGCGACTGGGGCGGCCCAAGGGGGCTTGGGGAAGTCGAAACTTGATGACAAGGGACAGGACATCCAATTCCTCTCACGCAACCGCGTCTCCAAAGCCTCCATTGCACGAATCGTAGAGGCCTCTCCCACGACGCTTCATCCCTTCATTCTTATGAAGCTTTTCGTACCTTTGTTCGGTTCGACGGGATCTCTACGGGAGGCGGGGCATATCGCATCACCGCGACAGTATTGGGATCTCACCGCGCATGAATTCTTGCCGTAACGACGCCATGAGCTCGGCCTCGACCGCGGGCTTGGTCAAGCCACGGGCGAGACCGTCTAGCTGCTGCGCGGCGATGACCTCCTGCAGGTCGGCGATTTCTTCGACCCATAACGTCTCCAATCCAGCCAGCGTATGCCTGATCTGCGCCATGTTCCACCGTTCGGGACCGCGCACCGTATAGACTAGCATCTGCAGCAAGCCAGGGATATCAGCCGGGTCGATGCCCGGCACTCGCGCCAAGATTTGCCCGCGAATGGTGTGATAAGTCGCCATCGGGAAATCCCCCTTCTCAAGTCGCTCAAGTTGTACAATCGTCATCTGACACAGGGGCAAAGACCTACCGAGAGTCGCCATTGCCCTGAGACGATTGTATCATCTCCAGCATACCTGGGAGCGAGCAAATCATCAAACCATGTCAGCCAAGATGCTCGCTGAGAACAGATGACCCATATTGGTTTGTGAACATCCCTAGGACTTCGCCACGAGTATCAACTTTGACGTGGTTTGGACCTGGCGCCGAGTGGTTTAGGGTAGAACGTATGGCAGGTATCGCAGCACCTCCCCTTTGCTGTCGCCATCTGATTTAGGGCTCTGGATCGTCCTTCGCTCCCTGTTCATGGGCCTCACGTTCCTGCTGGATTTTTGCTACCATCGCCTCTTGCTCCGCTGCGTCCGCGACATGGCCACAATGGACACACTCATAGGTTCCCGATTGTCTCGGGTGCGGAACTCCGCCAGGTTGGGACCCCATCTCGTAGAGGATGTGAAACTCATGACTATCACACTGGAGACACTTCAAGGTCATTCCTCGGTTCATGAGCCAAGTCTCCTTTGATACTCTACTGAAAATCGCGCCGCATGTTTCATATGCGGTGGTGCCTGTCAAGGATTTTGGAAAAAGGGCGGAGTCGCATGGGGATCTCCTCCAAGCTGCGCTGGCCCTTTTCCCAAATTCAGAAAGAGGGGGTTTGTCACACACGTCGATAGTGGGAGCAACATCCGCCGCGCAGGTCTCCGCCATGCACAGACTGACCGCCCTTCCACGCCGACAACCGCACATGGGGGACAAAACCGCTGAGAGATCCTCCTGTCCCGTTTCTAAAAGGTCATAAATCCTGGATTGCCGCATTGACCTGGGCATCGAAGCCCTCTGGCGTCCTCTCCATAATGGTTTTGATCTGCCGCTTGATTGTCCGCGAGCAGGAGAAGGGATGCTGTCGCACCCTTCTGTTTGTGCACGTGTGCACTGCTATCAGCTTTTGAGGTCTCGCCCGACGATTTTCAGACATGCACCCCGACCTGGCGATGTGCGAGAGGTCCCCTTTACCTGCCCCAACCTCGCAGAAAATCATCGAGCAGCCGATAAGATTGATCGGATCCTGATATGCGCTGGATTGCCTCGCGAATCGGCGCCTCAAAAATGTCTGGTTGCAGCGTACCCGCTCCATAGGCGTATCTCATGGTATCTTCCACGGCAATCACATGTCTAAAATCGTTTCGCACGTCAGCCTCTTCCATGACTGTCGCATGATCAAAGGCATACGGGCGCTTCACCGTCGCGACCATGAAATGCCTGTCATCTGGGCTTTTAGGCATAAAAACGACATCTCCCACAGACATCTCAAGCATGCAACACAACACTTTTCTGCTCCCCATGGCGTGCGAGGTATTAGGCTCCAAGGACCAATATTTATGACAGGCCATCAGATAGTTCTCAATCCAGATATGTTCTGGCAACCGCAAATCTAACTCTGGGTTCGCCACTCCCCACCCGAGTCTCAGTCGACTATGGGACAATTCATCGACCACATAGTCCAGAGCCCCCGTATAATCAATATGTCCCTGCTCAAGATGACGGATCTCCCGATGGACTCGTGAGGCATCTATATTTCCAGGGGTGTACTCACACGGCTCACTAGCACTATGCCCTCGCACCATTCTCCAGACGAACATTTGCCGACTCATGAATATTACTCCCTCTTCACAGGAGACGATCCCCTGGGGCACGCGTGGATCCTGCCGGACTTGCCTCTCGGGCAGGCCCCACTCCTGGCCGAGCCTGGGGCGACATGGTGTTCGGCCTGGACCCTCAGGGCTTAGAGGACTTCGCACGCTACCAGCGCCATGACGACGATCACGACGGCCACGCTGCACTTGCTTCGCGCGCCTTCTTGTGGGAGGACTGGCGGCGGGTCGCCGGCTCGCCTCCACGGGTGCGATGTCGTGGACTGGGGGGCCGATCCTGGGACCAAGCGTCTCAATCGGTCCATCCCACCACCCCGCCATTCGCGAACGACACCGTCCACTCCCCCAAGGGCTGGGCCCCGCCTGTCTGGCCGCCCATCATGTCTGCGTTGTGCTGGCGCCCTGCATAGTGCCAGGTGTGGGGCTGGTGCCATTCGTTCCCCTCGGATGCGGTGCGGGTGGGGTGTCCCCAGGCCGCGCGCACCATCTCCGGGCTCATCCCGGTACTGATCACCCGGGAGGCCATTGCCGCGTGGATGCCTGACGGCCACTCGGGGTGCGCTGCCACGATGTCCTGTCGGGTGCGCGCCGGCTGGCCACTGCTCCGCCAGTCGGGCATGGCATAGCCAACCAGCAGGAGGAGCAGCAGACCGGCCTGCACGCCTGGCCTCCTCCGCGCGGGGACGACGCCCCAGCGCTTCGGCTGATCGTGAGGCCCAGGCGACCCAGGACGGAAAAAGACCGCTGGCGCCGCGGTCCTCCACCCGTAGCATCATCCATGGTGTGTCCCCTCTCTAGAGGTATGCTCAAACTGCCCCCTCAGGACTCATCATCGCTTCGGGAGCGCCTGCGCCCTCTGCTGTCCCACAGGCGGTGCCTGGCACAGTCGGAGTCGTCAGGGGTGTCGGCTCAATGACCAGGAGACCTGCGTGTCGGATGTTGCCCCCACCGTCGACGGTTGCGACAGCACCAATCCTGCTCTGATCCCTCTCACGAGCCACGTGATTGCTGGCAGGTATGGCACGGAGAGCCCGCTAGACCCCGCTGGGGGATTGGCGGGTAAGACTGCGCAGAATCGGCAGACGCTTCCACATATTGCCGCAGGCGCTCTTCCACGCAGTTACCCCGCGGCCGCGACGGGCGACATGGCGCCGGCGGCGTGTAGCCGCCGGGCCACGTCGGCCAGCCGATCAGTTACATGGAGATGTTTCGGGTCCAGCGTGCGGGCCCGCTCAAAGGCGGCCGTGGCGTCCGCTGGACGCCCCGCCGCCGGGTCCCGCGGCAAGGCATAAGGATCGCTCTTCACGAGCATGTCCAGGAGCGCTTCACGGTGCTGCTGCTTGGCCGTGCGGAGGCGACGGAACCCCTCGGCCATCTCGGGATCGGCCTGCTCAGCCAGGTGCATCGGCTCCAGGAGCGCCTCATAGGCGCGCCGCTCCGCTGCCACATCCCTGAGCAGCGCTTCCCAACTCGTGGGCGCCACCGTTGGGGGGCACGCGCCGGTCGGGATGGCTCCGCCGCGGGCGAGGAGGGTGTCACGCAACCACGTGACGTGCTCCTGCTCCTCCGCAGCCATGCGGAGGAGCCGCGCACGGAACTGCGGATACTCCATGCGCTCGGCGTCCTGGGTGAACTGCGTCACCGTGTGGGCTGCTGCGAGGTAGGTGTCGCGAAGCGCCTCGAGCAGCGTCGGACGGGGGTCAGGGTGGAGCGCGTCGCAGCACTGTTGCCACCCGCTGTGGAGGGCGCTTAGCAGTACGTTCATCAGGAGCGCTTCCATGCAGTTACCCTCCGGCCGCGACGGGCGCCGTGGCGCCGGCGAGGTGTTGCCGCCGGTCGACTTCAGCCAGCCGCTCGGCCACATAGGGCCGCTTCGGATCCAGCCCGCGCGCCTGCTCAAAGGCGGCGGTCGCGTCGGCGAACCGCCCCGCCGCTAAACAGGTATTCCCGTGCGTAAAGGCCTCGAATGCACGGGTCTGCGGGGACTTCTCTGCGGACGGCGGTGGCCCGATCGGCGTGCGCCAGTAGTTCCAACGGATCCACGCCATCCAACCTGCGCATGCCATGACTACCACAACGATGATAATGCTGGTCATGTGGTCTCCTTTCCTAGGCCGCCATGTGAGAGCCGGCGGCGGCGCTCCTCAAGCCGGGTGGGCCGTCTTGGGCCTCATCACCCACGGCCGGCGCCGTGTGCGCTCGGGGTCGTGGGCCCGCTGGCGGATCCATCCGTCGAGTTTGTGTTGCAACTGCGCGAGTTCCTCGACCGTAAAGTCATCCATCCCACGAATCCCCCAACGGCCGAGGCCCTCGGGTGTCCTGCTCTGCTTGATGCTCGGGTTCATACCCCCTCCGGTGGGTACGGACAGGTCATCGTTCGATCTCTTCAAAGGAGGCCTCCGTCTCTCGCGGAGCATCCAGAGGACCATCTGCCACCTGTGCATCGGTTGAGGGGGATGAGGTCTGGTCGCGCCCCTCGTGGACGTGGTCTGTGGTTGAACTCATGCGTGTCTCTCCTGTGGCTGGTCGCGCCATGCGTGGACTGGTCTTGCGGATCAGCCCGGTTGCCGGTGTGCTGGTGTCACGGCCTGCTTGTTCTTGGCAGGATTATGGTGTGGGATGACTGTAGCGGGTCGATTGCCCACCCGTTGGGGGGATCTGGACCACCTGCGCCACGATGCCATACGATTCCCAGCGGTCCACCAAGCCCGGCAGTCGCTCTTCATCGCGCGCGTGGAAGAGATAACACACATCCGGGCTACGGATGAGACGCGGGGGGTTCCCCATCTCCCGTTCCATCGTGGCCACGCTGGCGGCATGAGTCACGAGCACCTGGACATCAATGACGATACTAGGTTGCGATCGGCCTGTGGCCATTATGGTCCTTTCGGTGAGGGTGTTGACACGCCTCACCAGTCACGATGCGATTCTGGCGCCTGGTCCTCGCCGTTCCGCCCGGCATACACGTGGGAGAGCGTCCCCTCGCGCGAGCCGGGGGTCGCGTCATGGGGTATGGTGGGGGGACGGGGCGCCGACTCGTGGGTCGGTGCCGGCGGCTGGTACTGGCATTCGAGGTCTCGCAAGCCGCGGGCAATGGCTAAGCGCAACACCGCCGTGCGCGTAGGCATGCCCAAGGCCCGGACTTCGGGGTCCGCGGCCATCACCGCGATCATGGCATCGGCCCGTTCGAGCAGATCTTGGGTCAACCGCAGTTGTGTGGGGGTCCTAACGGGGTTCATGTCATCCTCCTGAGCTCTGCAATCATGTTGTTTAATGAACTACCCAAATACTACTTAATAGTATACAACAAAAATTCTAATAAGCAATACCAGGAGTGTGCTGTTCGATACATAGAGCGGGAGTTGACCCAGACAGGGCTGACGGCCTTGCACAGGCGGACCACAACGGGTCGCCTCACGAAACAGGAACAATCGTGCGCTAAGGAATAACGATAAGGCGTACCGGCCTCAACTGACTTCACGACACTTGCGTGTGCTGCGGCCAGATGTCGTGGCCTGTCAGGGTGTTGGGTTCCCAGCCGTGCGGCGACCGATAGGGCCGCCGCGTGTCATCGACCGACGGCCCATATGCGCGTAGGGCGGTAGCATGAATCGTATAGGAGTATGGTACACATATGTTTCTTGATAATTATATACTCATATGTTGTCTTAATACATAACGCAACTCGACCATTGGCGCGCGGGAGGGAAGAAGGGCACGTGCAGAGCCTCCCCGCAGGGACAGCTTCAACCGAGAAGGAGCCTTATGATACTCGTACGCGGGAATCCATTCGGGCCTATGATAGCAATGCCTGATGAGATGCATCGCCTGTTCCACGGGACCTTCGGACAGGTTCGCGGCAATGGGGCCACCGGGGTGACCGGCATATGGGAGCCTCCGGTCGATATTTATGAGACAGATGACGCGCTTGTCCTCCAGGTGGAACTACCGGGGGTATCTAAGGACGCGGTCAACGTCGAGCTCCATGAGCATACCCTGACGCTCAGCGGGGAGCGTACGCGCGAGCCGGCGGTCACAGGCGGGCAGTATCAGCGGGAAGAGGGCCGCTATGGCGCCTTCCAACGCGCCTTCCGGATGCCCACGATCGTGGATCAGGCCAAGATCCAGGCCACGTATAAAGATGGCGTCCTCGCCCTACGGCTCCCCAAGCATGCCGCGGCCACACCGCAGGGGATTCCGATCACCGGCTAGCGGGGGCGCGGCACCTGGGGCCGCTCGGGTGTGGGGAACAGGCCCGACCGACCCCGCCGTGTCGCGTGATACGGCGGGGTGTTGAGGTCTCTGTGGGGGTGTAAGGAGCCGTGCACACAACAACTCATCGGAGCGGAGGGTGCGACCTATGACCATTGCCAAAGTGCTCGCAGTGTATAAGACCTCGCCCCTAGTCCGCGTCGTGGAGTCTGCGGAGGGCACGGTGCTGGAGCTGTCCCTCACGGATCTACACGGGGCGGGCCATCGGCTGAGTGACGACGCTTGCACGAGCCTCGTCGAGGACTATCAGGTGTTTACCTGCCAGCCTGCGCTAGGCTAGTGCGGGGCGGCCGGCCGCCATCGGCCTGGCCCTGACGCCGGTGGATGGCGTGCCAAGTGGGGCAGCGCCAGTGACTCTGCATCACATCGTCCTCTGGGACAAGACTACTCCAGGCTGAGACATGCCGTCGTGCCGCACCGCCCGACACGGACGGGATGATTGCGGGGGCGGGATGGACGAGACGTCCACCTGTGGGCACGCGGCCCGCGAGGAAAAGACCACCATGGCAGACCGATCAGCAAACAATCAGCATGACACCCCAGGGGATACGGCTCATGGAGGACCTCTTCGCGACGCGTGCGGACACGGCACGCCACACACCCTCGGCGTCTCCACTGGGGTAAGGGCGAGGTCCTGGTCAACCAGGGATGGGGGGCTTGTGCCGATTTTCCTGGACACGTCTGCTCCAGGCCATCTGTGTCACCCTTGCTCCGGGAACTCCTTCTGGGCCCTACAGCACTGAACGTGCGATAGCACCCCATAAGCTGTATCCCTCTGCAAGGAAAGAGTTTACCGCCTTAGTGGGTCCACAAGACAATTTCCGCTATTTCCCAGAACCGGTACTTTCTCGCCAGTCTGGAAGCTAAAAAGACGCTTTTTCTGACTCTTTTCGCGACCAATTACTAGTGCCAGATGTAAAAACGGCAATTGTGGGGGTTTGCTATACCCCTTATGGCGTCTCATCGCAGCTACAGTGCTACTGGGTCGAGAGGAGTTGCAGGGGCCTGCAGCACTCCTGTACGACACATCCATGAGTTTTTGACCAGAATCCTTGCCGGTGTCCGTAGAGGTATAACATGTAATTCATCTCTTTGGCGCACACTGCCGCCATCCCGCACATCAGTCGGGGTGCTGAGCACCCCGGAACACCACGCTACCATTTCGAAGTGATCGGAACTCCCGATGCGGCGTCGCCCTTGGGGGAAGGTCCTCATCCATGACAGCTGACCTGCCACGGCCTCGGATGACTCTGCGTCGCCTGCCCTCCTCCTCGTGGAGCGTCGCACGGCGTCATCCCGTATTCCTCGCTCCTTCCCCCGCGTCTTTCTCCGGGCACTCGATGGGCTACGCCAACAAATAAATATTGATCTATTTTAAAACCCAGCTCTACTTTAGAGTCATAACTGCGATTGCTAATAACAGACCCACGCTGCCGGTGCTGGAGACTAGGAGCGGTTTTCATTCGCATGTAGGGTATATGTAACGGGCAAGCACCAGCCCGCACAAGGAAACAGAGGGCGATCCCGTACATCTGATCGGAAACCACTCTAGGAGCGCATCAATGACGCAGGCACCGAATTACTTCTCCTCAGCATCGCGCTCCTTATTCTTTCTCTATTCTTTCTCTCTCCTCAATCCCATTTCCTCAGAAGGCCTTGCCTCCTGACCTGCTGCTATACCCCTCCTCTGAGGGGCGCTTCCCAGTTTATTGCACAACGCCCGAGGTAGCTCTCTACGCAAGGGGTCCACATTTGCCTGCACGCAGATGGGTGCAGGTGGGGAAGGGTTGGTGGCCAAAGGTCACCTGTTGGCTGCCACGGGCTCGAGTTCGACGGGAGCGCCACGCGCGCATCTGTGCCACGGCTCAAATGACCGCGTCGTTGTGAGGGCACCCACTTGAATGCATAACAAAGGAGGAACTATGACCAGGCTCTTGAGGCTGACGTTGATTCTGTCGGTCATCTTCGCACTCGACTTCTTCGCACTCGACCTCGCTTCTACTCAAGACCAGTTCTCCGACTCGAACGGAGTTCGAATCCACTACGTCGACCAGTGATCTGGCCAGCCGGTGGTCCTCATCCACGGGGGCACGGGGAGTATCGAATCAAGTTGGGTCGAGACGGGCGTCCTCCCGAATCTAGCAAAAGACCACAGGGTCATCGCGCTCGACTGCCGAGGATACGGCCAGAGTAACAAGCCCCATGGCCCAGAGAGCTATGGTATCCAAATGGGT
>Ga0137403_10000489_pt1 | contig 51113 bp, 50 predicted proteins | sample CZOMad2_1_16fung_FD_122057 | JGI IMG/M metagenome (GOLD analysis project Ga0137403, IMG submission 122057) | Vadose zone soil fungal communities from Angelo Coast Range Reserve, California, USA - CZOMad2_1_16fungal (Hybrid Assembly) | ecosystem: Environmental > Terrestrial > Soil > Vadose zone... | reverse complement strand
GGCACGCTGTTGACCGGGGCGTCGTCGACGGCAGTGATGGTGATGCCGACGGTGTCGACGTCGCTGAGCGGCCCGCCCGAACCAGTGTTACCCTTGTCGTCGGTGGTGACGGTGAGCGTGTCGCTGCCGTTGAAGTTGGCGGCCGGCGTGAAGCCCATGCCGTTGAGGGCGGCGTTGATCTCGCTCACGCTGCCGACCAGGGTGACCGTGCCGGTGCCGTCGCCGACGGCGGAGGTGAGGCCCGCCGTCGTGGCCACATTGAGCACGCCGTGGGTTACGGCGAGCGTGATCTGGACGTCGGCGCTGCCGGCATCGACATCGCTGATGCTGATCAGACTGCTGTTGGCCGCGTTGAAGGTCAGCTTCGTGTCTTCGGCGGTCGACTGAGCGCCGGGCACGCTGTTGACCGGAGCGTCGTCGACGGCTGTGATGGTGATGCCGACGGTGTCGACATCGCTGAGTGCACCGCCGGGACCGGTGTTGCCCTTGTCATTGGTGGTGACGGTGAGCGTATCGCTGCCGTTGAAGTTGGCGGTGGGCGAGAATCCCAGGCCATTGAGAGCTGCGTTGATCTCGCTCACGCTGCCGACCAGGGTGACAGTGCCGGTGCCATCGCCGACGGCCGAGGTAAGACCCGCGGTGGTCGCCACATTCAGTACGCCGTGGGTGACGGTGAGCGTGACCTGGACGTCGGCGCTGCCGGCGTCGACGTCGCTGACGCTGACGAGATTGCTGTTGCCGGTGCTGAAGGTCAGCTTCGTATCTTCATTGGTCGTCTGGCCGCCCGGTACGCCGTTCACCGGCGCGTCGTTGACATTCGTCACGGTGACCGCGATCGCCTGCGCGTCCGTCAGGTTGCCGCTGTCCTTCGCCGTCACGATCACGTCGTAGACGTTGTTGTTTCCGCTATCGAGCGGGTTCTCGAAGTTCGGCGCCGCGTTGAAGGTCAAGGCCCCGGTCACGGAGTCGATGCTGAAGAATGCCGCATCGGCCCCGCCGGTGATGCTGAAGGTCTGCTTGTCGCCGGCATCCGGATCGGTCACCAGGACCGTTCCCGCCGCCGTCGCGTTCTCCGCCATCGAGAACGCCGTGGTCGTGATGTTCGGCGGCTGATCCTCCGTGACGGTCTTGTCGGCGAATTGCAGGGTTTCGATGCCGGTGAGGGTATCCGTGCCGTCGTTGCCGTCGGCCGCATTCTTGTCGACGACGGTGACGCCGCCCTTGCCGTCAGACGTGAGCGTGTAATCGGCGAAATTGCCGGAGAAGACGGCGATGTCGATGCCGGCGCCGCCGACGAGCGAATCGTTGCCGGCGCCGCCCGTGAAGGTGTTGGCCCCGGATGAGCCGGTGATGGTGTCGTTGAAGGCGGAACCCGTGACCCACTCGATGTTCTTCAGCGTGTCGGTGCCGCCGAGGCCGTCGCTGGCGGTGCCGGCGCCGAGATCGACGACGATGCCCGCGGCCGACTTGCTGTAGTCGACCACGTCGGCGGCGCCGCCGTCGCCGTCGATGCTGTCGTTGCCCTTGCCGCCCTCGAACCAGTTGTTGCCGGTGTTGCCGGTCAAGGTGTCGTTGAAGTCGGAGCCGGAGAGGCCGATGAGGCTGTTGAGCGTGAGCTTGTCGGTCGTGCCCCAGCCGTCGGTTGCCGTGCCGGTGGCAAGGTTGGCGCTGACCGCGCCCGGCGAGTCGTAGTAGCTGGCGTAGCCGCTGCCGGCGCCGTCGATGGTGTCGTTGCCCTTGCTGCCGACGAGCTCGGCGAAGATGTCGACCTTGCCGATGAGCGTGTCGCTGAATTGCGAGCCGAGGACGCGCTCGATGCTGATCAGGGTATCCGTGCCCACGGAGGTGTCGCCGGTGGCCACGGCATCGGTCAGATCGACGGTGACCTTGAAGGTCGAGTGGCTGTAGTCGACCTGGTCCGTGCCCTTGCCGCCGTCGAGCACATCGTTGCCGGCGCCGCCTTCGAGGGTATTGTTGCCGTCGTCGCCGGTAATGTCGTCAGCGAAGGCCGAGCCCACCACTTTCTGGATGTTGACAAGCGTGTCCTGGCCGCCGTCGCCGTCAACCGTGGCCGTGCCCGCCAGCAGACTGACGGTGCCCCCCCCTTGGCCGCGCCGCTGTAGTCCACCGTATTCGTGCCGGTGCCGCCGTCGATGGCGTCGTTGCCGGCGCCCCCGCTCAGGCGGTCGTCGCCGGCGCCGCCGTTGAGGGTGTCGTTGCCGGCGCCGCCGACGAGGATGTCGAGGAAGCCGCCGTTGCCGTTGATGAGGTCGCTCTTGTCGGTGCCGAGCAGCACCTCGGTGAAGGTCGTGTTGTCGATGCCGCTGGCGAGATTGGTGGTGAAGACGAATTTCGCCTGGTCCGGATTGGTGCCGTAGAGGGTGTTGAACTGGGTGTCGATCAGCACGGAGCCGATGGCGCCGCCGGCATAGTGATCGACGACGAGCACCTGGCCGTCGAGCGTGGCCGCGCCGGCCTTGACGGCGCCGACGATGAGATCGGCGCCGCTGCGGATGAAGCCGATGTCGAAGAGGTTCGTGCCCGTGAAGACGAGCGTGTCGACGCCGTTGTCGCCGGTGGTCACGACGTCGTTGCCGTCGACGGCGGTGCCGGCATGGTCGTACTCGTCGGCGCCGGCGCCGCCGAAGAGCTGATCGTTGCCGGCGCCGCCGATGATCAGGTCGTTGTCGGCGCCGCCGTCGAGCGTGTCGTTGCCGCCCATGCCGCTGAGGGTGTCGTTGCCCTCGAGGCCGTTGAAACCCTCGGGCGCGGCGGTGAGGGGCGGGTTGTCGGGACCTGAGGTGCCCTGGCCGCGCAGCTGGACGGTGACCTTGTCGGCGAGGAACTGCAGGAACTCGACGTTGACCAGCGTGTCCGTGCCATCGTTGCCGTTGGCCGCGGAGTTGTCCTTGACCGTGGTGACGCCGTTGACGTCGGTCGTGATCAGGTAGTCGGTCGACTTGCCGGCGAACTGGGCGGTATCCAGGCCGTCGCCGCCGTCGATCGAATCGTTGCCGGTGAAGCCGCCGATCGTGTCGTTGCCGGACAGGCCGAGGAGCGTGTCGTCGCCGGCCATGCCGTTCAGGAAGTCGGCGCCGCTGCCGGCATTGGTGACGTCGGTGACGTCGCTGCCGGTGATCGTGTTGTTCAGCGTGTTGCCGATGCCCTTGGCGCTCGTTCCGTTCAGCAGCACCAGGTCTTCGACGTTGGCGCCCAGGGTCCAGCCGATGCCGTTGGCGACGACGGTGTCGTGGAGGCCGGCGTTGGCGGCCTCCGTCACTATGTCCTTGGCGGTGTTCACGTCGTACCAGTCGTCGCCGGCGCCGCCGGCCATCGTGTCGCCCTGCAGGTCCGCCTTGGCCGCGCCGGCGCCGCCATCGAGAGTGTCGTTGCCGGCGCCGCCGCTGAGCGAATCGGCGCCGGCGCCGCCGGAGAGCGAATCGTCGCCGCCGTTGCCGATCAGCGTGTCGTTGCCGTTGGGGGTCGTATCGTTGCCGGTGGTGTCGCCGCCCTTGAGGATGTTGGCGGCGTTGTTGCCGGTGATGAGGTTGTTGAGCGTGTTGCCGGTGCCGTTGATGGGCGTGATGCCGGTGTCGAGCAACGTGAGGTTTTCGAGGTTGTCGCCGAGGGTGAAGGCGACGCTGCTCTGCACGAGGTCGGTGCCCTCGCCGGACTTCTCCGTGACGGTGTCGCCGAGGTTGTCGACGACGTAGGTGTCGTTGCCGGCGCCGCCCGCCATGGCATCGGCGCCGCCTCTGCCGTCGATCTTGTTGGCGCCGGAATTGCCGGTGAGCTCGTTGGCGGTGTCATCGCCGGTGAGGTTGAGGGCGGCGGTGCCGGTGAGCGCGGCGTTCTCGATGCCGGCGCCGAAGGTGTGGAGGTCGAGGCTGACGGAGGCGCGGACGGTGTCGGTGCCGCCGCTGTCGATGATGACGTCCTTCACGTTGTCGACGGCATAGGTGTCATTGCCGGCGCCGCCGTCCATGGTGTCGGCGCCCGTGCCGCCGTCGATGCTGTCGTTCCCGATCCCGCCGACGAGGCTGTCGTTGCCGGCCAGGCCGCTCAGGGTGTCGTCGCCCTGGCCGCCGTCGACGCTGTCGTTGGCCGCGGTGGCGATGACCTGGTTGTTGTCGTTGCTGGCGGTAAAGTTCACCGGCCCCTTACCGGTGAAGGTGTAGTGCTCGATGCCGGCGATGGCGACGAGCAGGGACTGGTTGGTCTGGAGCCGGTCGTTGGCCGTCGTGCCGGTATCGGAATTGACGAGGTCGCCGGCGCTGTCCTGGACATAGAGGTCGTCGCCCTCGCCGCCGGTCATGGTGTCGTTGCCGGCGCCGCCGTCGAGGGTGTCGTTGCCGTCGTTGCCGGCGAGGTTGTCGTTGCCGGCGAGGCCGCTGAGCTTGTTGTCCTTGTCGTTGCCGGTGAGGAGGTTGTCGATGGCATTGCCGGTGCCGTCGATCTTGTTGCCGTCGAGCAGCAGCAGATTGTCGACGTTGGTGCCGAGGGTGAAGGTGGCCGAGCTCTTCACGAGATCGATGCCGCCGCCAGCCGCGAGCGTGGCGCTCTCCGTGACGGTGGTCTTGGAATCATAGACGACGTAGGTGTCGTCGCCCTTGCCGCCGATCAGCTTGTCGATGCCGCCGCCGCCGTCGAGGAGGTTGGCGCCGTCGTTGCCGGTGAGGGTGTTGGCGGACGCGTTGCCGGTGGCGTCGATGTTCGCGGGGCCGGCCGCGAGCGTCAGGTTCTCGATGTTGCCGGTGAGGGTGAAGGAGACGGAGCTGAGGACGGTGTCGGTGCCGCCGCCGTTGAGGGTGTCTTCCGACACCTGGTCGCCCGCGTTGTTGACGACGTAGGTGTCGTTGCCCTTGCCGCCGTCCATGGTGTCGTTGCCGCCGACGCCGCCGTCGTCGAGCTTGTTGGCGCCGCTGTTGCCGGTGAGCTTGTTGGCGCCGGCGTCGCCGGTGGCGTTGATGGCGCCGGTGCCGGTCAGCGTCAGGTTCTCGATGCCGACGAACGAGGCCAGGCTGACGGTGATGGAGGCGCGGACGGTGTCGTTGGTGTCGCCGCCGGTCTCATCGACGACGTCCTTGACGTTGTCGACCACATAGATGTCGTCGCCCTTGCCGCCCTGCATGGTGTCCGTGCCGGTGCCGCCGTCGAGGACGTCGTCATCGTCGCCGCCGACGAGCAGATCGTTGCCGCCGAGGCCGTTGAGGGTGTCGTTGCCGCTGTCGCCCAGCAGCGTATCGGCGGCGGCGCTGCCGGTGATGCGGTTGTCGGCGGCGCTGCCCTCGAAGGTCACCGACGTGGTGCCGGTGAAGGTGTAGTGCTCGATGTTCGGCGTGAGCGTGGTGTCATGGAGCGTGGCGTTCTGGTTGGTCTTCAGCTCGTCGCCGAGGCCGACATTGGCGCCGGTCTCGATGATCTGGTCGAGCGCGCTGTCCTGGACGTAGAGGTCGTCGCCCTCGCCGCCGGTCATGGTGTCATTGCCGGTGCCGCCGTCGAGCGTGTCGTTGCCGGCGTTGCCGACGAGGTTGTCGTTGCCGGCGAGGCCGGTGAGCTTGTTGTCGTGATCGTTGCCGGTGAGGACGTTGTCGATGGCGTTGCCGGTGCCGTCGGCCTTGGCGCCGTCGATCAGCGCGAGATTGTCGACGTTGGTGCCGAGCGTGAAGGTGCCCTTGCTGTGGACGAGGTCGGTGCCGCCGCCGGCCGCGAGCGTGAGACTCTCGGTGACGACGTCCTTGGCGTCGTCGACCCAGTAGACGTCGTCGCCCTTGCCGCCGTTGAACGAATCGTTGCCGGCGAAGCCCTGCAGCGTGTCGTTGCCGATCGAGCCGCTGATCGAATCGTTGCCGGCGAAGACGGCGGTGAGGAAGGCCTGCCCATCGCCCGCCGCGATGAAGTTGTCGAGGGCCTTGTCCGTGAGCGAGAGGCCCGACAGGTCGAACAGCGTCGCACCGCCCTCAACCGACGCGATCCGCGTGATCGTGCCACTGATAAGATTGTTGCTGCCGTCGTAGAGGAACTTGCTTCCGAAGAAGTCGTTGAAGTCATCGGTGGCGAGCGTGCGGCGATCTTGTGTCGCCGTGTGGATCGGCACCGATGTGCCCGTGCCGAGATCCTGCAACTCCGCATCGAAGTCCTGAAGATCAATCGGTGTGGTGCCGCCCGAGAACTTCGCCATACGCCTCGTCTCCAGAAGCCGCACGCCGCCCGCCGACGCCGCGAGGACACGCGAGCGCGCGTGCGCAAATCACCAACAAATCAATTGCAGGGCCCTACGCCGCCCCCAACCACCCGAGGACTTTGTCCTGTCGATCTCTCAATTTCGTGCGAGATCTTGTTTAGCGCCGGGCCATCTTTTCGCGAGACCCAGTCCGGTCCATTCAGCGCATCCGGCGACTCCAAGTCAAATTACAAAGCGTCCATGATTGTCAGGGAAGCCCGTGCTAACCATGACTTCCTGCATTAACCGCAGAGATGAGGCGAGACTGTGACAGCGATCACAATATTCGTGATCGCTGCCGCGATCGGGCACGGATTTGCGACCGCGCGGGTCAGGATGCGGGGGACGAGCGCAGCCGTTCGAGGAGGGCGGCGGCGGCGGCCTGCTCGGCCGTGCGCTTGGTGCGGCCGCTGGCGGTGACGGCGGGCTGGTCCTGGACCGCGACCTCGACGGCGAAGAGCGGCTCGTGCGGCGGACCTTCGGTGCGCACGGTGCGGTAGACCGGCAGCGGCAGGCCGGCGCCCTGCGCCCACTCCTGCAGCGTGGTCTTGGCATCCTGGGGCGGCCGCAGCTCGGCCGTCATGGCCGGCTGCCAGTAGCGGCGGATGAAGCCGGCGGCGGCGGCCAGGCCGCCATCGAGATAGAGGGCGCCGATCACGGCCTCGCAGGCGTCGGCCAGGAGCGTGGGGTTGCGGCGCCCGCCGGATTGCGATTCGGCCTTCGACAGCACGAGATGGTCGCCGAGGGCGGCGGCGGTGGCGACGCGGGCGAGCGTGTCCTTGCGCGCCAGCACGGCCAGGCGCTTGGCGAGCGCGCCCTCGTCTTCCTGGGGGTAGGCGCCGTAGAGCAGCTCGGCGATCACCAGGCCGAGCACGCGATCGCCGAGGAACTCCAGCCGCTCATAGCCGCGCAGCTTGGCCGGGCGCGGGCGCGCCGCGCGGGCGGCCGCGGACTTGCCGAAGGGGGCCGACGCGCTCGGATGGGTGAGGGCCTCGCGCAACAGCTCGGGCTGGCGGAAGCGATGGCCGAAGACGTCGGCCAGCTCGTCGGCCAGCTCGGCGGCGGTGGTGCGGCTCAATGAATCCCGGTCATCAGCCGCTCCCACCGGGTCTGCGGAACCGCATCCCAGATCGGCCAGAGATTCCCGGCAGCGGTCGAGTAGAACAGGAAGGAGGCGCGTCCCACCAGATTCTCCGCGGGCACCCAGTGGGTGGTCGGCCAGGCCCGGCTGTCGGAGGAGTGGTCGCGGTTGTCGCCCATCGCGAAATAGCTGTCGGCGGGCACGGTGAAGACGTCGGTATCGTCGTACTGGTCCTGGTCGCTCTCTTCGATGATCGGATGGCGCACGCCGTTCGGCAGCGTCTCGATGTAGCGCATGTAGCGGTGGCCGTCCTCGTCGACCCAGTCCTCGATGCGCTCGCGCGTGACCGGCTGGTCGTTGATGTAGAGGACGCCGGCCTTCATCTGGATGCGGTCGCCGGGGAGACCGACGATGCGCTTGATGTAATCGGTCTTGTTGTCCTCCGGATATTTGAAGACGACGACGTCGCCGCGCTGCACCGGCGCCTCCCAGATGCGCCCGCCGAATGGCGGCCAGCTGAACGGGAAGGAGTGGCGGCTGTAGCCATAGACCCACTTCTTCACGAACAGGTAGTCGCCGATGAGCAGCGTGGGCTTCATCGATCCCGACGGGATGTTGAAGGGCTCGTAGCCGACGGTGCGCACGACGACGGCGATGAGGACCGCGTAGACGATGGTCCGCACCGTTTCCATGACGGAGCCGGTGCTCTGGCGTGACATGTTCTGCTGGCCTGCCATTTTTTTCGGGGTGGGCGGCGGATCGGGAATGCAAAGGCAGCAGGATCAAGCCCATGGGGCCGGGGGCTGTCAAGCGCAACCGTCGGGCCGCGGCGTTAGGGCGCCTCCGGCTCGGCCGAGATGATGACGATGGCCTGGGCCTGGGGGAAATCGTCGGTGATGGTGAGGTCGATCTGGGCGCGCATGCCCGGCGGCGTGATCGCGGCCAGACGCTCGGCGGCGCCGCCGGTCAGCACCAGCGTGGGCTTGCCCGAGGGCAGGTTGACGACGCCGAGGTCGCGCCAGAACACGCCGGCGCGGAAGCCGGTGCCGAGCGCCTTCGAGCAGGCCTCCTTGGCAGCGAAGCGCTTGGCGTAGCTGGCGGCGCGGTTGGCGCGGCGATCGGATTTCTTCTGCTCGGTCTCCGTGAAGATGCGATCGGTGAAGCGGGCGCCGAAGCGCGCCAGCGTCCGCTCGACGCGGCGGATATCGATGATGTCGCTGCCGATGCCGAGGATCATGCGCTCCTCTCGCCGGCGGATTCGGCGCGCGCCTTGTCCATGAGGGCGCGCATGCGGCGGATGGCGCTGTCGAGGCCGCCGAAGATCGCCTCGCCGACGAGGAAATGGCCGATGTTCAGTTCGGCGATGGTGGCGATGGCGGCGACCGGCCCCACGGTATCGAAGGTCAGCCCGTGGCCGGCATGGCATTCGAGCCCGATCGATTCGGCGTGGACGGCGGCGGCCTGCAGCCGGCGGAGGTGGCGGGCGCGGGCCTCGCCTTCGGCCTCGCAATAGGCGCCGGTGTGCAGCTCGACGATATGGGCGCCGACCGCCAGCGCGGCATCGAGCTGGGCCGGATCCGGCTCCACGAACAGCGACACCCGGATGCCGGCGGCGCGCAGCTGCTGCACGAAGCCCATGAGGTGAGGACGGCCGGCGCGCACGTCGAGCCCGCCCTCGGTGGTGCGCTCCTCGCGTTTTTCCGGCACCAGGCAGGCGGCGTGCGGCTTGTGCCTGAGCGCAATGCCCAGCATCTCCGCGGTCGCCGCCATCTCGAAGTTCAGCGGCCGCGCCAGCTCGCGCACGAGGCGGGCGATGTCGTCATCCGAGATGTGCCGGCGATCCTCGCGCAGGTGTGCCGTGATGCCGTCGGCGCCGGCGGCCTCGGCCAGCCGGGCGGCGCGCACGGGATCGGGATGGCCGCCGCCGCGGGCGTTGCGGATGGTGGCGACGTGATCGATGTTCACACCGAGGCGAAGATCTCGCTTCATGGCCGGTACTCCTCGAGAATGGCGGCCCGCCGTCGCAGGCGATGCCGCAGACGGTGGCGCCGGAAATTGCGATAGGCGACCACGACCCAATAGGCGAATGCGAAGGCGGCCGCCGCGACCGCAAGGGCAAAGGGAAGCGAACCGATCATGGTCGGCAGAAAAACGTCCCAGGGATGATGCAATACGTAGCGCAACCCGGCGTGCGGCGGCAGAGTCCTCGCGCCGGACGCTCCGATGATCCCGTTGCCGAGCTGATATGTCCAGACGAGTATGAACGGATAGAACCAGCCGAGATTGGCCCCGAGAAACGAAGCGATGATGCTGCCGCGCAGGGCCCAGGCCAGGGCGATCGCCAGCAGGTAGTGCAGGCCGAACAGCGGCGTGAACGAGACGAAGGCGCCGCAGGCGAAGCCGAGCGCGATCGCGGCCGGCGCACCCGGCAGCCGCCGCACGCGGTAGACGACGTATTTCGACGCCCGCCACCAGCCCGCGCGCGGCCACACGAAATTCCGGACGCGTTGGCCGAGACCGAGCTTGTCACGACGGCGAAACATTAGAGAAGTACCAGCACACGACGAGGCGAATATCTGCTTTGAGTGTCATACCGGCGCAAGCCGGTATCCATAAGCACAGGTCTATGAATATGGATGCCGGCTTTCGCCGGCATGACAATGAATGACAGTCGGGTCATTCCGTCCATCCTCATAGTGCTCTAGCTCTCGACGAGTTCCTGCAAACCGGTGCGCGCAGGTCGCGCGTCAGCCGCGCGCGCGCTCGACGGAGTTGACGACCGGCGTCGCCCGCAGGGCGGCGATGATGTTGGTGAGGTGCCGGACGTCGCTCACCTCGACGTCGACCATCAGCTCGAAGAAATCAAGGGAGCGGCTGGTGATCTTCAGGTTGGAGATGTTGCCGTCGGCGCGGCCGATCACCGTCGACATGCTGCCGAGATTGCCGGGCCCGTTGGCAAGGACAACGTGCAGCCGGCCGACATGCATGCCGTCGCCCTCGGGGCCCATATTCCAGGAGACGTCGAGCCAGCGCTCGGGCGCGTCGGCGAAGCTCTCGAGCGTCTCGCAGTCGATGGTGTGGATGGTGACGCCCTTGCCGGTGGTGACGATGCCGACGATGCGGTCGCCCGGAAGAGGGTGACAACAGCCGGCGAAATGGACGGCCATGCCCGGGATGAGGCCGGTGATGGGGACGGCGTGGTCCTTGTGCTTGTCGCCGCGCGTGCGCCGGGTGCCGAGCGGCACCACCTTGGCGGTGCGCGACTTGCCGGTCTGGCTGCCGGGGAAGACGGCGTTCATCACCTCGCGCTCGGTCTGCAACCCCTCGCCGACGGCGGCGAAGAGGTCGTCGACGGATTCGCAGTGGAATTTCTTGAGCACGCCCTCCAGCGCCTTCTCGGAGAAGTCGTAGCCGTCCTGCTTGAAGGCCTTCTGCAGGATGGCGCGGCCGAGCTCCACATATTGCGCGCGCTGCTGGGTGCGGATGAAGCGGCGGATGCAGGCGCGCGCCTTGCCGGTGACGACGAAGCGCTCCCAGGTCGGCGACGGCGTCTGCGCCCGCGAGGTCACGACCTCGACCTGGTCGCCATTGTGCAGCTGGCTGCGCAAGGGCATATGGCGACCGTTGATCTTGGCGCCGACGCAGGTATTGCCGACCTCGGAATGCACGGCATAGGCAAAGTCCACCGGGGTGGCGTTGCGCGGCAGCGCGATCAGATCGCCCTTGGGCGTGAAGCAGAAGACCTGGTCCTGGAACATCTCGAGCTTGGTATGCTCGAGGAACTCTTCCGGCCCGGCCGCGTGCTCGAGGATGTCCAGGAGCTCGCGCAGCCAGCGATATTGGCGACCGTCGACCGGGCCGGCGCCGGCGCCCTGCTTGTAGCGCCAGTGGGCGGCGACGCCGAAATCGGCGACCTCGTGCATTTCGGGCGTGCGGATCTGGATCTCGATGCGTTGCTTCTCCGGCCCGATCACGCCCGTGTGGAGCGACTGGTAGCCGTTCGGCTTGGGCGTGCTGATGAAGTCCTTGAAGCGGCCGGGGACCATGGAATAGGCGCTGTGGAGGACGCCGAGGGCGCGATAGCAGTCGGGCACGCTGTCGACGGCGATGCGGAAGGCCATGATGTCCGACAGCTGCTCGAACGGCACGTTCTTGCGCTGCATCTTGCGCCAGATCGAATAGGGCGTCTTTTCGCGGCCGGAGACGGCGGCCTCGACCCCCTCCTCCTTCAGCGTGCGCTTCAGCTCGGCGATGATGCGGTCGGCGCGCGGCTGCCCGCTTTCGCGCAGAAAGGTCAGGCGCTGGACGATGGAGTCGCGGGCCTCCTGGTGGAGCTGGGCGAAGGCCAGGTTCTCCAGCTCGTCCTTCATCTGATGCATGCCGATGCGCTCGGCCAGCGGCGCGTAGATCTCCAGCGTCTCGCGGGCGATGCGCTTGCGCTTCTCCATGTCGCGAATGTGGTCGAGCGTCTGCATGTTGTGCAGGCGGTCGGCCAGCTTCACCAGGAGGACGCGGATGTCCTCGGACATGGCGAGGACGAGCTTGCGGAAATTCTCCGCGTGCTTGGAGTGGTCGGACTGCAGCTCGATGCGCGACAGCTTGGTGACGCCGTCGACGAGGCGGGCCACCTCCTTGCCGAAGAGATGCTCGATCTGCTCAAGCGTGGCCTCGGTGTCCTCGACGGTGTCGTGGAGCAGCGCCGTGATGATGGAGGCGCCGTCCAGCTTCATCTTGGTCAGGATGTTGGCGACCTCGAGCGGATGGCTGAAGTAGGGGTCGCCGGAGGCCCGCTCCTGCGAGCCGTGGGCCTTCATCGAAAAAACATAGGCGCGGTTGAGGGCGTCCTCATCCGCGCCGGGATCGTAGGCCTTGACGGTCTCAACGAGTTGGAACTGGCGGATCATCGAGGGTGGTCACTGCCCCTTCGCGGCGCCGGAACGGCGCCCGCGTTCAATGCCCCGCCTGCCACACCTCGCTGTCGGGTTGCCCCCTCGCGGCGGTCGCGCCGATGGCTGCGAGCGGGCGCGGGCTAGCCCTCCTCCGGTGCGGGTGGAGCGGGAGCGGCAGCGCCTTCTTCCTCGGCCAGGGGTTCGTCCTCGAACTCGCCCTCGATCTCATCATCCTCATCGTCCTCGCCGACGGCCTCGTCCGCCGTCTGCGACAGGTCGCTGAGGATGTCGGTATCGCCGGTCCCGAAGCTGCCTTCTTCGACGGGTTCCTCGGTCTCGACGTGCTTGCGCAGCCCTTGCACGACGGCATTCGTGAGGGCATCGAGATCGATCGTGGTATCCGCGATCTCGCGCAGGGCGACCACCGGATTCTTGTCGTTGTCGCGTTCGATGGTCAGGGCCGCGCCGGAGGAAATGTCGCGCGCCCGCTGGGCCGCCACCATAACCAGATCAAAGCGATTCGGGACCTTGATGATGCAATCTTCGACGGTAACTCGCGCCATTGCTAACCAAACTCCAATGTGCAACAGAAGTGGATGATTTCTCTCAATATATTGACGGCACCCCGGCAACGCAAGGCGGATCGGCGGAAGTGTCGCAGCGGATGGCCGCTATTCCCGCGCGGGCAGCGGCCGAATAGACTGCCCCGGCGGCAGGGCGGCGATCATCTCGGACAGGGCGCGGCCGTCCGCGGGATGGCGCCAATCGGGCGCGACGTCCGCCAGCGGCAGGAGCACGAACGCGCGCTCCTGCAGGCGCGGATGCGGCAGGAGCGGCGGTGCGTCCGTCCGCACGAGATCGCCGTAGGCTATGAGATCGAGATCGAGGATGCGCGCCGCATTGACCTCGCGCCGCTCGCGGCCGAAGCGGCGCTCCGTCTCGTGCAGCAACGCCAGCAAATCGGCGGGAGGCAGCGACGTCTCGACGATCGCGACACCGTTCACGAACCAGGGCTGGTCGGACAGGGGAACCGGCGCGGACTCGAACCAGCGGGAGCGCCGGACGATCCGAAGACCGCGCCGCGACAGCTCCACCAGCGCCGCTTCGCAGGTCGCCCGCGGCAGGCCGAACTCGGGGCTCGGCAAATTGGAGCCGATCGCGATCAGAATGGGGTCCGGCAAGGCCTTGCTCCAGCGCGGACTATTCGCTTCCCGTCCGCCGTTAACGAATGTTAAGGTTAGCGAAACATTAAAGAAAAAATTCGACGAAATAACGATAAATCAAGAATTTGTGGGTAGGGTCTCCTCCAGTCATTGAGACCCAAATCATTCCGAGGCATCGCGTGATGAAGTTTTACCCGACTGAGCGCATTGGTTTGTTCATCGACGGCGCCAACCTGTACGCCGCGGCGCGCGCGCTGGGCTTCGATATCGACTATAAGAAACTCCTGCATCTCTTTGCAGATAAAGCGAATTTGATCCGGGCGTTCTACTACACCGCCCTCATCGAGGACCAGGAATACTCCCCCATCCGTCCGCTCGTCGACTGGCTCGACTATAACGGCTACACCATGGTCACCAAGCCGACCAAGGAGTTCACGGACGCCTCCGGCCGCCGCAAGATCAAAGGCAATATGGACATCGAACTGGCGATCGACGTCATGGAGATGGCCGAGCGCCTGGATCATGTCGTGCTGTTCTCGGGCGACGGCGACTTCCGCCGCCTGGTCGAAGCCGTCCAGCGCAAGGGGGTGCGGGTGACCGTGGTCAGCACGATCCGATCCTCTCCTCCGATGGTGGCCGACGAACTGCGGCGCCAGGCCGATGTCTTCGTCGAACTCGACGACCTCGCCGGCAGCATCGCCCGCATGCACCAGCATCCCAAACCGACGGTCGGCGGGAACGGCAACGGCAACGACGATGACGTAGCCGCCGGCTCGCGATAGGGTGCTCGGCCTGTGACCAGGCCGAGATCGTGACCGCCAAACCGCTGCCCCCGGAACCCCCGCCGGATTGCCCCCTCTGCCCCCGCCTGGCGGCGTTTCGCGCCGCCAATCGGGCCGCGTATCCGGACTTCCATAACGCCCCCGTCGCCAGCTTCGGCCCGGCCGATGGCGCGCTGCTGATCGTCGGGCTGGCGCCCGGCCTCAAGGGCGCCAACCGCACGGGGCGCCCCTTCACCGGCGACTATGCCGGCGACCTGCTCTACCGTACGCTGCTCGATTGCGGGCTGGCAGCCGGCAGCTACGATCGGCGCCCCGACGACGATCTCACGCTGGTGAACTGCCGGGTCACCAACGCCGTCCGCTGCGTGCCGCCGGAGAACAAGCCCACCCCGGCGGAGGCGCGGACCTGCCGCCGCTTCCTCGAAGGCGAGATCAAGGGCCTCAGGCGACTCCGGGTCATCCTCGCCCTTGGGCGTATTGCGCACGCTGCGGTCGTGTCGGCGGCCGGTGGACGAGCGTCCGCGTTCCGCTTCGCCCATGGGGCTCTGCACGAGCTGCCGAATGGCTTGCGACTGGTCGATAGCTACCACTGCTCCCGCTACAACACGCAGACCGGCGTGCTGACGCCGGCGATGTTTCACGCTGCCGTCGCGTCGGCCCAGAGCCAGCTCGACCCGGGATCTACCGCCCGAAGAAGTCGCGAGTCAGCAGGTCGGTGATGTCGATCAGCTGGCCTTGGATCCAATCGACGATGTCGTGCAGGCCAGACTGCAGGATGCCCTGGGGCGATTGCACGAGCAGGGCGACGCGGATCTCGTCGAGGCGCTCGAGCGCCTCGGCCCCGCCGCGGAGGACGTGGCGCTGCCGCAGCTCGTGAAGGAAGCGGTCCAACTCGTTGATGCAATAGTGGACCGAGCGCGGGAAGGCGTTGTGCAGCAGGAGAAAGCCGACGACGTCGACCAGCATCAGGCCACGCGGGTGCACGCGCCGGAAGGCGTGATAGCCGGCGGCCGAGCGCAGCAGCGCCGCCTCCTCGCCGGCCTCCAGCGGTGAGGCGGGCGACGCAGCGGCGGCCAGCCGGTGGAACTTCACGTCCAGAAGGCGGGTGGTCTGGTCGGCGCGCTCGATGTAGCGGCCGAGCTGGTAGAAGTACCAGCCCTGGTCGCGGAAGAACGTGCCTTCGGTGATGCCCGTATGGGTCTGGCAGTTCGCCTTGATGGAGGTGAACAGGCGCGGGCGTTCCGACAGCGTGAGATCCTGCGGTGAGAGTGCGCGCAGCCAATTGTAGAAGATGTTGAGCTGGGACCACATCTCCGTGCTGATGAACGGACGGAGCGTGCGAGCGTTCTCGCGGGCACTCGTGACGGTGTTCAGGATCGAGGTCGAGTTCGCCGTATCCAGCACATAGAAGTGGACGACCGCCTCGCCGTCGATCGCGCGGCCGGTCTTGGCAAAACGTTCGAGATCGCTGTTGATTTCGAGGATCGCCGCCCAATCCTGCGTGCTGTTGTGGCGGCGGGCGGCGCCATGGGTGACGTCGAGGATGCGGGCCAGGTTCTCGGCCCGCTCGACGTAGCGGGCCATCCAGAAGATGCAGTCGGCGTAGCGGGCGAGCAGGCTAGACAATCACCCACGTGTCTTTCGACCCGCCTCCCTGCGAGGAGTTGACGATCAGGGAGCCCTGCCGGAGGGCGACCCGCGACAGCCCGCCCGGCAGCACCCACGTGCTGCGGCCGGTGACGGCGAAGGGCCGGAGATCGACATGGCGCGGCCGCACGCCCTCGTCCATCAGCGTCGGACAGACGGAGAGCCGCACCATCGGCTGGCTGATGTAGTTGGCGGGATCGGCGCGCACGCGCGCGCGCATTTCCGCCCGCTCCGCCGCCGATGCCCGCGGGCCGACGATGATGCCGTAGCCGCCGGATTCACCCACCGGCTTCACCACGAGGTCGTCGAGATGGTCGAGCGTGTAGGCCAGGCCGTCGGCCTCCCCACAGATGTGGGTCTCGACGTTCGGGAGGATGGCGTCCTGGTCGAGATAGTAGCGGATCAGGCGCGGCAGATAGGCATAGACCGCCTTGTCGTCGGCGACGCCGGTGCCGATGGCGTTGGCCAGGCTGACATTGCCCTTGCGGTAAGCGCGCATCAGGCCGGGTATGCCGAGCAGGCTGTCCGGACGGAACACCTCGGGATCGATGAAGTCGTCATTGATGCGGCGGTAGATGACGTGCACCGGCGCCAGGCCCGCGGTCGTCTTCATGAACACGCGGTCGTTTTCGATGACGAGGTCGCCGCCCTCGACCAGCGGCACGCCCATCTCGCGGGCCAGGAAGACATGCTCGAAATAGGCCGAGTTGTAGGCGCCCGCCGAGAGCAGGACGATCTGCGGCGAATCGACGCCGGCAGGCGCGATCTCGGCCATGGCATGGCCGAGGCGGAGGCCATAGTCCTCGACCGGCCGGATGAAGACGTCGACGATGTCGGGGAAGGCGCGCTGCATGATGCGGCGGTTCTCGACGACGTAGGAGACGCCGGAAGGCGTGCGGCCGTTGTCCTCCAGGACCAGGAAGCGGCCGGCATCGTCACGCACGATGTCGGTGCCGCAGATATGGACGTAGGTGCCGCAGGGCACGTCGAAGCCGACCATCTCCGGCCGATAGTTGCCGTTGCCGAGCACGAGCGCGCGCGGGACCACACCATCCTTGAGGGCATGTTGCTCGTGGTAGACGTCGTGGAGGAAGAGGTTGAGCGCCGCCACGCGCTGGACCACGCCGGTTTCGATCTGCTTCCATTCCGCCGCCGACAGCACGCGCGGGATGACATCGAACGGGAGGATGCGATCGATGACGTCCTTCTCCGAGTAGACGGTGAAGGTGACGCCGAGATTGAACAGTTCGTTCTCGGCATTGCGGGCGCGCCGCCGCAGTTCGTCGACGGGGATGCGGCCGAGGCGCTCGCGCAGGGGTTGGGTGTGAGTCGCCGGCGCGTTGGCCCGGCCGAACAGCTCGCAGTAGTAGCCGCCTGCATCGTAGCCGGTCAGCCAGTCGCCGGTAGCCGGGCTCATGAGTCGATCCTATCGAGATCGCGCAGTACCGCGAATGATCACAGCCTAAGAGAAGTCGAGGGCGGCGATCAACGATAATGCTGCGCCGCACAATGTGTAGGCAGGCTGCCCGTCAGCTGAGCAGCCCCTCCAGCCAGGAACCGTCGGGCATGGCGTTGGCGAGCTGGGTGAGATGCTCGTTCCACCATAGGCCCTGCTCGCGCAGGTCGTAATCGTCGAACTGGCGGTCGCGCCAGCGGCGGTCGCTGACATGGTAGGTGACGAGGTCGAGCGGGAAGCCGACGTCCGATGAGGACAGCCGCGTCGAGTCGAAGGAGAGATAGGCGAGCTTCAGCGCGGTACGCAGGGGCGTGTCGTAGTGCAGGGCGCGGTCGAGGATCGGCTTGCCGTAGCCGGTGACGCCGATGGAGAGATAGGGCGTGCGCTCATCGACCTGGATCCAATTGCACTCGGGATAGACGAGGAACATGGTCGGTTCCTCGTCGCCGGCCAGCTGGCCGCCGATGATGGCGTGCAGGTTGAAGGCGATGTGGGAGTGCTCGAGGGCAGTGCGGTCCTCATCGATCACGCGGCGCAGGCACTGGGTGTAGGCGCCGACCGCGTCGAGCATGGTGGCATAGGGCATGGCGGCGGCGCGGCGGTCGCGCTCGAGATAGGCGATCGCCTTGTCGCGCAGCGAGCGCAGGCCGGAGGTCATGATGAAGAACTGCGAGCCATTGGGCCCGTGCAGGCTGACTTTGCGCGCGCTCGTGAGCTGGGTGCCGCTGGTGATGCGGCCGTCGGCCAGGCCGATGAGGCCTTCCCGGACCTTGATGCCGAGACAGTAGGTCAACGCGCACGCTCCTTCGTCGCCAGCCGAATCGCTAGATACACCAGCGCGGGGCTTTTCGTAAGGACTTGGCGCAGAGCGTCAGTCCCGGGGGGCGAGCAGCTTGGCAAGGAACCGGCTGTGAGGGCGGTCCGGCGTATATTCGCCGAAGGGCTGGATCCCGCGATAGCCGACGGCGTCGTAGAGGCCGAGGGCCTCCGGCTGGTCCGGTCGTTCGGCGGCGATGCTGAGCATATTGGACATGATCGCTACTTCTCGGCGAGCCGTCGATTCATCCGCGCTGACGCATGAGTCGGGCCTTGTCGCGCTGCCAGTCGCGCTGCTTTTCGGTGTCGCGCTTGTCGGTCTTGCGCTTGCCCTTGGCGAGGCCGAGCTGGACCTTGGCGATGCCGCGCTCGTTGAAGTAGAGCGAGAGCGGCACCATGGTGACGCCCGAGCGCTGGACGGCGGCGGCGAGGCGGCCGACCTCGCGCCGCTTCAGCAGCAGCTTGCGGGGCCGCGTCGGCTCATGGCCGAAATGCTTGGCGGCCTTGTATTCGGGGATGTGGGCGTTGAAGAGGTAGATCTCGCCGCCCTGCGGACCGGCATAGGCCTCGGCGATGCTGGCGCCGCCGGCCCGCAGCGACTTCACCTCGGTGCCCACCAGCACGATGCCGGCCTCGAGCGTCTCCTCGATGAAATAGTCGTGGCGCGCCTTGCGGTTCTGCGCCGCAAAGCGCGCGGGGGTTTGCTCTTTGGCCATTGCAGTCCGATGGTTGGCGCCGGTCTAGGAGAGGTCTCACATGCTCCCCCACGATTGTCACCCCCGCGAAAGCGGGGGTCCAGGGCAAGTGACGGAGCGGCTGTCCTGGACCCCCGCTTTCGCGGGGGCGACAGGATGAGTGAGAGCGATGAAAACTTCAGCGCGTCAATTCAGCAGCCCGGCCGAGGTCATCGCGGAACGCACGGCCTCCTTCGAGCGGTCGGCGATCTCGCAGATCGGCAGGCGCGCCTCGGCAGGCGCGCGGCCGAGCAGGCTGGCGCCGTATTTCACCGGGCCTGGGCTGGTCTCCACGAACAGCGCCTTGTGGAGCGGCATCAGGCGCTCGTTGAGCGAGTTCACGGTGTCGAGATCGCGCCGCTGCCAGGCCTTGTGCAGCTGGGAGCAGAGCCGCGGCGCCACGTTCGCGGTGACGGAGATGCAGCCATGGCCGCCCTGGGCCAGGAACGGCACGACCGTGCCGTCCTCGCCCGAGAGCTGGCAGAACTGCGGGCCGATGGCGATGCGCGTGAGCATGGGGCGCACCAGGTCGGCGGTGGCGTCCTTCACGCCGATGACGCGCGGCAGCTTGGCGCAGCGCGCCATCGTCTCCACGCTCATGTCGACGGCGGTGCGCGGCGGCACGTTGTAGATGATGATGGGGATGTCGACGGCGTCGTGGATGGCCTTGAAGTGGCGGTACTGCCCTTCCGGCGTCGGCTTGTTGTAATAGGGCAGCACGACGAGCGCCGCGTCGGCGCCGGCCTCCTTGGCGTGGCGCGTGAGGCTCACCGCTTCGTCGGTCGAGTTCGAGCCGGTGCCGGCGATCACGGGCACGCGCTTGCCGGCGGCCTCGATGCAGAGCTCCACCACGCGCATATGCTCGTCATGCGAGAGCGTCGGCGACTCGCCGGTGGTGCCGACGGGGACCAGCGCGTCGGTGCCCTCCTTGATCTGCCAGTCGACGAAGTCCTGGAAGCATTTCTCGTCCACCCCGCCGTTGCGGAACGGCGTGATGAGCGCGGTGATCGAACCCTGAAACATTGCTTCCTCCTGGGGACGCCGCCCGGTTTTTTTTGCGGACGCTCTATGATAGGGATCACAGACGAAATGCCAATGCCGCAGTTAAGGATTATTAACCATAGTCTGGCAAGAATCGCATTATATCTCGCTTCGCTTCGTCATTTCGCCAGCCGGAAGGGGTTCATGTTGTCGCGTCGTTGGGTCGTGTTCGCTCTCGCCATCATGGGAGCCGTGGGCTTTGCTGCGAATAAATCGTCGGCCGCCGCGCTGTCGGCGTCGGATCGCGCGATCTACCAATCCGCCTTCATCGCGGTCGAGGACGACAAATGGCCGGTCGCCGAGGCGCTGGCGGACAAGGCCAAGGACCCGCTGCTGGCCAAGGTGATCCTGTGGCTGGACCTGATGCGCTTCGGCTCCGGCCATGACTTCTCGGACTACGCCGACTTCATCGCGGAGAATCCGGACTGGCCGGGGCAGAACTCGTTGCAGACCCAGGCCGAGCTGGCCATGCCGCCGGACCTGCCGGCCAAGAAGGTACTCGCCTTCTTCGGCCAGCGCGAACCGAACACGTTCGCCGGCACCGTGCAGCTGGCGCGCGCCCTGCAGGCGAGCGGCGACAAGACCCAGGCAGCGGCAGTGGTGCGGCGCGGATGGGTCGAGCTCGACGGCGGCGAGGACGACGAGAAGCAGTTCCTGGCCAAGTACGGCACTATGCTGAAAGCGGAAGATCATATCGCCCGCCTCGACCGGGTACTGTGGGACGGTAAGCAGGACGCGACGAAGCGCATGATGAACCGGGTCGATGCCGCCCACCGCGCGCTGGCGGAGGCGCGCATCGCCTTGCGCAACGAAAAGAAGAACGCCGACAAGCTGGTGGCCAAGGTGCCGAAGAGCCTGCAGCGCGATGCCGGCCTGATCTATGAGCGCGCCCGCTGGCGCCGCCGCAAGGAGAACTACGCTGCGATCCCCGACCTGTTCTTTCCGCCCCTGCAGGCGGTGGCGCGCCCGGACATGCTGTGGCGCGAGCTCGACGACGCGGCGCGCCGGGCGCTCGCCCGCGGCCAGGTGAAGGTGGCGTACAAGCTGGCTATCCAGCATGGCGCCGATGACGGCACGACCTTCGCCGAGGGAGAGTGGCTGTCGGGCTGGATCGCGCTCCGCTTCCTGCACGAGCCGAAGACGGCCTATACGCACTTCACGCGCCTCCATGGCGGCGTCGGCTCGCCCATCAGCAAGGCGCGGGCCGCCTACTGGGCGGGCCGGGCGGCCGAAGACCTGAAGAAGAAAGAGGACGCCAAGAGCTGGTACGCCGAGGCGGCGCAGTGGCCGACCACCTACTACGGCCAGCTGGCGGCGCAACGCTCCGGGCAACGCGGGCCGCTCCAGTTCGCGGCGGTGCCGGAGCCGACCGGGCAGCAGGCGGCCGCGTTCGCCAAACTCGAGCTGGTGCAGGTGGTGCAGGACCTGCGCGAGATCGATCAGGCCGATCGCGCGCGGGCGTTCCTGCTGCGGCTCGTGGATCTGGCGAAGACGCCGACCGAGCATCGCCTGACGGCCGAGCTGGCCGCCTCGCTCGGGCGCGACGACCTGATGGTCGCGACCGCCAAGGCGTCGCGCCTGGATGGCGTGGAGATGGTCGACCAGCTCTATCCGATGGTCTCGGTTCCCCCCGGTGACAACCCGGAGGCAGCCCTCACCCTCGCCATCATCCGGCAGGAGAGCGCCTTTCAACCGGATGCGTTCAGCTCCGCCGGCGCGCTCGGTCTGATGCAGCTGATGCCGGCGACGGCGAAATCGGTCGCCACCCGGATCGGGCTGCCCTACTCCAAGCCGCGGCTGACCGCCGACCCGGCCTACAACATCTCGCTGGGACGCGCCTATCTCGACCAGCTGATCGAGAACTATGGCGGCTCCTACGTGCTGGCCATCGCCGGCTACAACGCCGGGCCGGGGCGGGTGGCGGAGTGGATCAGCCAGAACCGCGATCCCCGCATCAAGAGCGTGGACGCGATCGACTGGGTCGAAAGCATCCCGCTGTCGGAGACCCGCAACTACGTGCAGCGCGTGCTCGAGAACGTGCAGGTCTACCGCAGCCGCATCGGCGGCACCCAGATCGCGCTCTCGATCGAGCAGGATCTGAAGCGGTAGCGGCACGCGCATAGCCGCCGCCGCACGAGGAGCATACTCGTCCCTATGACGGTGCATTCGCATGACGGCCATGGACATGCGCACGGACATGCACACACCCATGCTCCCGATCGTTTCGGCCGCGCCTTCGCCCTTGGCGCGGCGCTCAACGTCGTGTTCGTCGTCATCGAGGCCGCGTATGGCATCGTCAGCAACTCGGTGGCCCTGCTCGCCGACGCCGGCCACAATCTGAGCGACGTGCTCGCGCTGCTGATCGCCTGGGCGGCGAGTGCGCTCGCCCGGCAACGCCCGACGGCGCGCTACACCTATGGCTTGCGCGGCTCCACCGTTCTCGCCGCCCTGTTCAACGCGATCATCTTGCTCGTTGCGATCGGCGGCATCGCCTGGGAAGCGATCAGGCGCTTCGCCGCGCCGGAGCCGGTCGTCGGCGAGACCGTGATCGTCGTCGCCGCAATCGGCATCGCCATCAACGGCATCACCGCCCTCCTGTTCGCGCCGGGCCGCAAAGGCGACCTCAATATCCGCGGCGCGTTCCTGCACATGGCGGCGGACGCGGCGGTTTCGGCCGGAGTCGTCGCCGCCGGCATCGCGATCCTGCTCACGGGCTGGCTTTGGCTGGATCCTGCCGTCAGCCTTCTCGTTGGGGCGATCATCGTCTGGGGTACCTGGGGGCTCCTGCGCGAGGCCATCAGCATGTCGCTGAGTGCGGTCCCCGGCGCCATCGAGCCGATGGAGGTGCAGGAATTCCTGGCGCGTCTGCCCGGCGTCGCCCGCATCCACGATTTTCACGTCTGGCCGATGAGCACGACGGAGGTCGCGCTCACCTGCCATCTGGTGATGCCGGGCGGCCATCCCGGCGACGAATTCACCTTGCAGGCAGCCAAGAACCTGCACGACCGTTTCGGCATCGGCCACGCGACGATCCAGATTGAAATCAGCACGGACAACTCCTGCGTCCTGGAGCCGGACCACGTGGTATAGGCCTGCGCGCTTCCTGCTCATTCATTGGATGTCGAGATCGATCACTGCCAATGCGAGCCCTACTGACAGGAGCCACCGCGGCATTCGCTACAGTCGCACCGCTGCACTTCCTGGCGACGTTTGTGAGCTGGTCATTGGCACCCGGCAACACCGCAACGCCGGCAGCAGCATCGCCGCTCATGGGGCGTGCCTTCGAGATACTGTCGTTCCCACTGGTCCACGTTCTCGGGACCGGCTTCATCAATCGTTCGTTTGAGGCATTCCTGATTCTGAACGCTGCCGTTTGGGGTCTGGCAGCCGCACTGATCGTCGCCGCTCTCGTGTTTTGGAGGAGCCGTAACGCCTGATCGAGAGCCCTGGTGGTCGATCGCATCGGCGGAACCCAGAGTGCGCACTCGGTCGAACAGGACTTGAAGCGGCAATATTCAGAATCATCGAGCGCTTCGATTCGCACCCTCACCCTAACCCTCTCCCGCTTCGCGGTAGAGGGGACTCGGCCGGAGCGGCGGCACTTACAGTGTTCCCTCTACCGCGAAGCGGGAGAGGGTTAGGGTGAGGGCCTGTGGCTCGGTGTTCATGTCTACGGTGCTAGACCTCTCTGCATCTCCTCTGATATTGCGGGGGCATGCCAGCACCGCGCCTCGCCCCCATCGATGCTATCGTCTTCGATGCCTATGGCACGCTGTTCGATGTGAACAGCGCGGCTGCGCGGTGCCGCGAGGCGCTCGGGCCGCAGGCCGATGCCTTCTCCGCCACCTGGCGACGCAAGCAGCTCGAGTACAGCTGGCTGCGCAGTCTCATGGGCGCTCATGCCGATTTCTGGCAGCTGACGGCGGAGGCGCTCGACTACGCGTGCGAGCGTCACGGCGTCGCGGATGCGTCTTTGCGCCGACGGCTTCTTGAGACCTACCGGGAACTGAGCGCCTATCCGGAAGTGCCGTCCATGCTGCGAGCGATCCGCGGCGCGGGATTCAAGACCGCGATCCTCTCGAACGGCGCGCCGGCCATGCTGCAAGCGGCCGTCGAGGCGGCGGATCTTGCCGCAGAGTTCGATGAGATACTCTCGGTCGAGTCCGTCGGCGTTTTCAAACCGCATCCGAGTGTCTATCAATTGGCGGTCGATCGCCTGGGCGTGGCGGCAAGGCGCATCTGCTTCGTCAGCTCGAATGGATGGGACATCGCGGGCGCGGCCCATTTCGGTTTCCGGCCCGTCTGGATCAACCGCGGGCGTGAGCCACATGAGCGCCTGCCGGCGGGACCCGAATTCGAGCTTGGCGATCTCTCCGAGTTGCCGCAGCTTTTGGCCCGCAGTTGAGGATGGAAGCATGAACATGACCGCACCCGCACTCCCCGATCTCGCCGCCGTCGAGGCCGCAGCCAAGCGCCTGGCGGGGCAGGCGATCGAGACGCCGCTGCTCGAATCGCACGACCTCAATGCGCGGACCGGCGGCCGCGTGTTCATCAAGCCGGAGACGCTGCAGCGGACGGGATCGTTCAAGTTCCGCGGCGCCTTCAACAAGATCAGCCAGCTGCCCCCCGGTGCGAAGGGCGGCGTGGTGGCGTTCTCGTCCGGCAACCATGCGCAGGGCGTGGCGGCGGCGGCGCAGATCCGCGGCCTGCCGGCCGTCATCGTGATGCCGTCCGACGCGCCGGGCATCAAGATCAGGAATACGCGGGCGTATGGCGCCGAGGTGATTCTCTACGACCGCTACCGCGAGGACCGCGAGCAGGTCGCGGGCCGACTGGCGGCGGAGCGCGGCGCGGTCCTGGTCAGGCCCTACGACGATGCGGACGTCATCGCGGGACAGGGCACCATCGGGCTGGAGATCGCGCGCCAGTGCCAGGCCAAGGGCGCGGCGCCCGACATCGTGCTCAGCCCCAGCGGCGGCGGCGGCATGATCGCCGGCTGCGCGACGGCGCTCACCGCGCTGTTGCCCGGCGTGAAGGTCTACGCCGTCGAGCCCCAGGGATTCGACGATACCGCGCGCTCGCTGGCCGCCCATAAGCGCCTGGCGAACGAACCGGGGAAGGCCACCATCTGCGATGCGCTGATGGCGGCGATGCCGGGCGAGATGACGTTCGCCATCAACGACCGGCTGCTGGCCGGCGGCTTCGCGGTCAGCGACCCGGAGGTGCAGGCAGCCATGGCCTATGCGTTCCGCACGCTGAAGCTGGTCGTGGAGCCCGGCGGCGCGGTCGCCCTTGCCGCGGTGCTGGCCGGCAAGATCGATCTCGGCGGCCGCACGGCCGCCGTCATCTGCTCAGGCGGCAACGTCGACCCCGCCACGTTCTGCGCAGCCATCGCCGATTCTCAATAGGTGCGGGACTCGGCCGTCCAGGGCGGACGGGAGTCCGCCCTGGAGGCGCGACGGTCGCGCGAGCGACCGCCGGAAGGCTATTGCGCGGCCGCGGAGTGAGTCGAACTCGAGCCGGCGCTTTCCTTCTTGGTCGAGCCGGCGCGGTTCTCGTGGCCGATCTGCGAGGAATCGATGCGCCGGCATTGGCCTTCGAAGAAGGCGCCGGGTTCGATCGACAGGGTCTGATGCAGGACGTCGCCGACGACCTTCGCGGTCTTCGCCAACGTCACCGTCGTGCCCTTGATCTGGCCGTTCACCGAACCGCAGATGCGGACGGCTTCGCCCGAGATCGCCCCGCGCACATCGGCACCCTCGCCGACAGTGATCGAGCGGCTGACGACATCGCCCTCGATGGTGCCGTCGATCTGGATGTCGCCATTGCAGATCAGGTCGCCCTTGATCTTGAGATCGGGGCTGATGATCGACGGCGCCGCCGCGCGCGAGGCGGCGCCTCGCGCCGGCTCGGCCATCGGTGCCGGGCTCGGCGTGGACGGTGGCGTCGACGTCGATTTGCTATCCTTTGAAAACATACTTGCCTGCCTCCATGAAGTTCATGGGATCCTGGGGTTTGCCGTTGACCTGCACCTCATAGTGCAGATGAGGGCCGGTCGAGCGACCGGAGTTGCCGAGCTTGCCTACTTCCTGTCGAAACTCCACTTTTTGACCGACCTTTACCGTGATCGCCTTGAGGTGCGCATAGCGGGTGTGAATTCCGAGGCCATGGTCGATCTCGACGACCCGACCATAGTCCCGCATCCAGTCGGCGTAAATAACTGTTCCGGGTGCCGTCGCCAAGACCGGCGTGCCCAGATCGTTCTTGAGATCGAGACCGGCATGCATGGCGCGCTGGCCGGTGAACGGATCCAGCCGCTCGCCGAAGCCGCTCATGAGCTGATAGTTGTCGAGCGGGGCGGCGAGCGGGAGATTGCGCAGGATCAGCTGCAGATGTTCCCAGCGGCCGACCTCGCCATCCAGCTTCTGGATGCTGGCCAGCATCGTCCGCTCTTCCGTGCTGCGCAGCGATCGCGCGACCGGGATAAAGGGCCCGCCTTCGCCCGTCATCTTGAGCGCGGCGGCATCGAGCAGGCCGTCGACGTCGAGGCCGGTCATGATGATGGTCTTCTCGATTTGCGCGACCGTCATGTGGGCGCGATCGGTGAGGTTCTGCATGATCGTCTGCTGCGTCTGCTGCATCGAGGACATGCGGCCCTCGAGGAACGCGACCTGGGCGCTGAGCCCGTTGCGCGCCGCCCGCAGCGCGCTGCGATCGTCGGCGATCAGGGCCACGGTCCGCTGCATGCCGCGGACCGCTTGGGTGAGCTGGCCATTCTCTCCGGTCGCGGCGGCGAGGTTGGCGGACAGCTCGGCGATGCGCTGATCGAGCGCCCGGCGCGCGCCGGCGTCATCGGCGGCCGCGAGATTCATCCCATCGATCTGCGCGCGCAACGCCGCCACCTGGTCCGCGAGCGAAGAGCTGCCCGCGCGCTGCGCCGCCAGCTCGGCCTCCGTCTGATGCCAGGCGTCGGCATAGTAGTCGCGGGCCGCGGCCGTGCGCTGGCGTGACCCATCGAGCGTGGCCACCTCGGTGCGCAGCACTGTCGCGGCGTCGGTGAGCGAAGCGACCTGCTGATGTTGCATCGCCAGCTGGGCGGCGGTCGCCTGCAACGCCGCGGCGTAGCGATCGCGGGCAGCGGCGGCGCGCGCACGCGCCTCGTCGAGCGCGCTGACGTGGCTCTCGATCGTCGCCAGCTGCTGGCCGAGCGCCCGGTTGTTGGACGTGATAGCCGCGAGATTCGCGGCCGTCTCGGACAAGGTCTGTTGCACCGGATCGGCGACGGCCACGGCCGCCGCGCTCTCGATCGCTCCCGGCGCCGGTGCTGCGGTGTCGTTCGAAGGGCTCTTCACGAGACCCAGCAGAAACCGCTGCTGGCTGCTGAGCGCCGCCGCCATTTCGGCAAAGCGGCCGCGCGTCGCGGCGACCTGCGCGCGCAACTCGGCGTAGGCGACCTCGGCTTCGTGCCGCTGGGTACTCTGTTGACTGAGGAGAAATGCGCTGACCGCCAAGCCGGCCGTGCTCGCCAGCGTCCATCCGGCGAAGCCGGTCACGACGGCGGCTGCCGCCATCTGCTGGCGGCGCGAAACCCTGACATATCTGACTCGGCCGTCGGCCCGCAAGAACAACTCGCGGGGCACAAAGGCCCGATCTAAAACGTCCACGAATTGCCGTCGGAGTATCCCCACTCGTCCCCGCATCTTCCCCCCGGTCAGTTCAATGGACGCGGCTTGCCGCGCCTGTGACTAAACGACACACGGTCGCCTGCTACGCGATCTGCCTCCACCCCGCCATGTTTTCTTTCCTCTGCCGCCTCCCCGACGGCCAGAGGACTCTCTTCGATTGCGCCGCGGTGCTGACCGCGGTTCTCAAGAAGTCAAAAAACCGTAAACGGCGACTTTCGACAATGCAAGCCGATTCTTCGCGCGCGCGAACCATGGTCACGGCGATGGTCACGCCGACGCGCCCGACGTGACCGGCCGCATTATGACAAAATTCTTCTCGACGTAGACGATGATGCGGGCGACCGACTCTTCGACCGACAACCGGTCGGTATCGACGGTCAGCTCGGCGGCCTCCGGCGCCTCGTAGGGTGCGGAGACGCCGGTGAACTCCGCGATCTCCCCGCTGCGTGCCTTCTTATACAGGCCCTTGGGGTCGCGCTTCTCGCAGGTGTCGAGGTCGGCATGGATGTAGATCTCGTGGAAGGCGTCCTTGGCGGCGGCGCGCGCGCGCCGGCGGTCGGCCCGGTAGGGCGAGATGAACGAGGTGATGGTGATCAGGCCGGCATCGGCGAACAGCGCAGCGACCTCGCCGATGCGGCGGATGTTCTCGGCGCGGTCCTCGGGCGAGAAGCCGAGATTGGCGTTCAGGCCCTGGCGCACATTGTCGCCGTCGAGCACGTAGACGCTGTAGCCGCGGCGGAACAGCTCCTGCTCGACGGCCATCGCCAGAGTCGACTTGCCCGAGCCCGAGAGGCCGGTGAACCAGAGCACGCCGCCGCGATGGCCGTTGTGGGCGGCGCGTTGTCCAGCGCCGATCCGGTGGCTCTCGGTGCGCAGATTGCTCGACTTGACCGTGAGGGCGCCGCGCTGATTCGGGTAGCCCTCCATATCGATGATGCCGCCGGCGACGATGTTGACGCCGTCGCTCAAGACGAAGCGCCCGGTGCGCGGCAGCTCCTGCGCCTCGTCGAGGGCGAGGATCGCGCGCGTGCGCAGGATGACGTCGGCGACGCCGTGGCGCGGCACCGCCGCAGCCTCGGCGCTCTCCGACAGGCTCTCGGTGTCGTAGAGCCGCTCGATCTCCTGCACGGTGGTGCGGACATTGCGGGTGGCGATGCGCAGGCGGTAGTCCTGACCGACCCGCAGCGGCTCGTGGCCGAGCCAGACCAGGCGGGCGCGGAACACGTTGGTCTCGATCGGCGGGTCCTGCTCCAGGCTCGCGATGGCGCCGCGCTCGACGAACAGCTGCTCATCCAACGTGAACCCGACGGACTGCCCGGCCTGGGCCTCGGTGGCCGGCGCCGGCACGTTCCAGCCTTCGATGCTGGCGACGCGCGCCGTCTTGTTGCTGGGCGAGAACAGCAGATGGTCGCCGACGCGCAGGCGGCCCGTCTCGATGCGGCCGACAAGGATGCGGCGGTCGTCGAACTTGTAGACGTCCTGGATCGGCAGGCGCAGCGGCAGGTCGGTCGGCCGCGCCGGCGGCCGCAGCCCGGCGAGCGCCTCCATCACGGTGGGACCGTCATACCAGGGCATGGTCGCGGCCGGTGCGGCGATGTTGTCGCCGTCACGCGCGGAGACGGGTATGACGAAGCGGGCGCCGAAGCCGATGCTGTCGAGATATTTCGTATAGGACTCGCGGATCTCGTCGTAGCGCTCTTTCGCGAATCCCACCGTGTCCATCTTGTTGACGATGACAGCCACCTGGCGGATGCCCAGCAGATGCAGGAGGAAGCCGTGGAAGCGCGACTGCTGCTGGATGCCCTGGCCGGCGTCGATCAGCACCAGCGCCGCGTCAGCCGACGACGCCCCCGTGATCATGTTCTTGATGAACTCGCGGTGGCCGGGGGCGTCGATGATGACGTAGTCGCGCGCGGGCGTGCGCAGCCAGATCTGCGCGGTGTCGATGGTGATGCCCTGGTCGCGCTCGGCCTGGAAGGCATCCATGAGGAAGGCCCATTCGAAGGGCATGCCGCGGCGCTCGCACATGGCCTTGATGGCCTCGAGCTTGCCCTCGGGCAGCGAGCCGGTGTCGTGAATGAGGCGACCGACCAACGTGGACTTGCCGTGATCGACGTGGCCGACGATGACGATGCGCAGCTGGTCGCGCGCGGCCGCCGGCGCGGCTTCGGAGCGCGGCATCACATGTAGCCTTCGGCGCGCAGCCGCTCGAAGGCATCCTCGGTCTCGCGGTCCATGGCGCGGCCGGCGCGCTCCGACGTCTTCGTCGTCTCCAGCTCGGCGATCACCTCGTCGAGGGTCGCGGCATTGCTGTCGACCGGAGAGGTGATGTCCTCGTCGCCGAGCGAGCGGTAGCGCTTGCCGGGCTTGCCGCTGCCGGGACCGCCGGGGCCGGGCGCGAAATAGAGATCGATCACCGGAATCCCTTCGCGCCGGATGTAGTGCCAGATGTCGATCTCGGTCCAGTGCAGCAGCGGGTGGATGCGCAGGTGGGTGCCCTTCGGCAGGTCGGTGTTGAACTGGTCCCAGAACTCCGGCGGCTGGTCCTTGAAGTCCCACTGGCCGGCGTCGCCGCGCGGGCTGAAGACGCGCTCCTTGGCGCGGGTGGCCTCCTCGTCGCGCCGGATGCCCGCGATGATCCCGGTGAAGCCGTGCTTGGCGATGGCGGCGCGCAGGCCGAGGGTCTTGCGCTGGCCCCAGCGGGCGTTGACCGGCAGGGTCGGGTCGGTGGCCTCGTAGGGCGGGCAGTCCTCGACGATCAGGTTGAGCTTCCACTCCTTCGCGTAGCGGTCACGGAACTCATACATGGCGCGGAACTTCTTACCGGTATCGACATGCATGACCGGGAACGGCACATGACCGAAGAACGCCTTCTTGGCCAGCCAGACCATGACATTGCTGTCCTTGCCGAGCGACCACAGCATGGCCAGCTTCTCGATCCGGTTGAAGGCTTCGCGCAGGATGTAGACGCTTTGCGATTCGAGCTGGTCGAGGTGGGTCATGAAACCGCGGAGTGCCTGCCCCTGCGGGCAATGGCGCGTAATTGCGCCGGGTGTGGCGGAAAACCGGAGGCGCCTTTACCTTCTCGCATCTGCGAAATCAACCAAATTCCATTTGAAGAAGGGGTTGGCATCGCAGTGATAGAACCCTTATAGCGCGGCGGTTTCTCCTGTGCATGGCCTGATTCGCCGATGATCACCGACGGAATACTGGCGATCTTCGTCCTCACCTATGTCGGGATGGCCATCGGCCGCATCCCCGGCCTGCGGACCGACCGCGCCGGGCTGGCGCTGGTGGCGGCCGTGCTGATGATCGTGGCCACCGGCGCCGACCTCCGGCGCGCGGCCGGATGGGTCGACCTCTCGACCCTCGCCCTGCTGTTCGGGCTGATGGTGCTGTCGGCCCAGTTCGGCATCTGCGGCTTCTACGACTACTGCGCCGACCGCATCACCCACGCCCGCGGCTCGCCGCAGCGACTGCTGGCCATCACGATCGTCGTCACGGCCCTGCTGGCGGCCGTGCTCACCAACGACATCATCACCTTCGCCGTTCCCCCGTTGCTGTGTCTGGGCCTGCAGGCGCGCGGGCTCAACCCCATCCCCTACCTGATCGGGCTGGCGACGGCCGCCAACATCGGCTCGGCCGCCACCGTCATCGGCAATCCCCAGAACATCCTGATCGGCCAGGTCGGGCAGCTCGATTTCTGGCGCTTCCTCGCCATCTGCGGCCTGCCGGCGCTGATCGGGCTCGGCGTGATCCAGGCGGTCATCTGCTGGCAGTGGCGCGGGCGCTGGCAGCTTCCGGAGCCGCAGGCAGCCGTCGCGGCCGCCAAGGTTCCGGCGCTTCAGCGGTGGTCGCTGGCAAAAGCGATCCTCATCACCGCGGCGCTGCTGGTCGCCTTCGGCGTCGGGGCACCGCGCGACCTGGCGGCCCTGTTCGCCGCCGCCGCCCTGTTCATGAGCCGGCGGGTGGAGACGCGGGCGCTGGTGGGTGCGGTCGACTGGAGCCTGTTGACGCTGTTCGGCGGACTGTTCGTTGTCACCGGCGCGGTCGCCGACCTGCCGGCCACGCAGCAGCTGTTTCGAGACCTGATCGACCAAGGGCTGCTGCCCGACCGGCTGTCGGTGCTGACGCCGCTGACGCTCGTCATGAGCAACACCATCGGCAACGTGCCCTCGGACATCATGCTGCTGCAGGTCTGGCACCAGCCGCCGCGGGAGGCGCTCTACGGCCTGGCGCTGCTGTCGACCTTCGCCGGCAACCTGCTGCTGACCGGCAGCCTCGCCAACCTGATCGTGGCCGAACGAGCGGCGACGGTCGGCGCCAGCCTGCCGTTCCTTGCCCACGCCCGCGCGGGGATACCGATCACGCTGCTCACCTCGGCAGTGGCGGCCCTATGGCTGTGGCTGACAGGCGTTGTGCCGCTGTGAACGCAGATCTAGGCCGCCGGCGACGGCTGCGGCGGCCGCCATTCGAACACCGCGATCAGGCAGCCGGTCTCCGTGCGCGAATGATGAACCGTGCCGGCCTCGTAGCTGACGAAGTCGCCCGTCTTGAACACGGTGCCGTCGGAATCGATGAGCTCGCCCTCCAGGATGACAAACTCCTCCATGCCGGGATGGCTGTGCTCGATGACGGCGGCGCCCGGCTGCATGCGCATGAGATAGCAGCCCTGCCACGCGTCGCGATCGAAGCTGATCGGCAGCCAGCTCATCTCCGGCTGCAGCGGACCGTCGAGATCGTAGGGCAGGAATTCGGTCTCGGCGATCCGGAATATGCGGCGGCCGGGCGCTGACTGGGACATGCGGGCGAAGACTCCACGGGCGTGCGGTAGCGCGGTCGAGCATGCCCGCGGTCTGGCCGCGGCGCAACCGGGCCGGCAAGGCGCGGACCGGCCATGTGGTTCTTGCGCCCCCGTCATGCTACGGGTTGCCGATCATTCGCCGATTCCGAGGGAGGTCGTTTCATGAGAAGTACCGTCTTCGTCGCGTCCGCACTGGCGGCGGCGTTGTCCGTGGCGCTGATGACCAGCGTACAGGCGCAGGAGACCGAGAAGTGTTACGGCGTCGCCAAGGCCGGCCAGAACGACTGCAAGGCCGGCGCCCATGCCTGCAAGGGCCAGTCGGAGGTCGATGCCGACCCCGATTCATTCGTGCTCCTGCCGGTTGGAACCTGCAAGAAGATCGACGGCGCCAGCCTGCAGCCGCAGGGCTGAGCGCGGCCTCGAACGAGGGGAGATTTCCATGACGAGTGCGAAGAATGCGTTGTTCGCCACCTCCGCGATGGCGGTGGCGCTGTCGCTGGCCGGCTGCGGCGGGACGGCGAAGATTGTCTCGCAGACGGGGACCACGGAAAGATGCTACGGCATCGCGAAGGCGGGCATGAACGATTGCGCGGGCGAAGGCCATGGCTGCGCAGGAAAGGCCATGGCCACGCGCTCGCCAGGCGACTATGTGATCGTTCCGATCGGCACCTGCGCGAAGCTGGTCGGTGGCGATGCCGGCGGCGAAGGCGGTGGCGGTGAAGGCACATAATGCGCCGTTCGGGGGCGGCGCGAATGCGGTAACGGAGAGTCAACTTCCCGTGAGAAATTGCCCGAGGCACTACCCGCGAGGGAGCGGCGGTGCTATTGCAGTTTCATTCTCATTCATCAAGGCGAGGAGGCTTCGTATCATGAGAAACGGCATCGTCGTTGCTTCGGCGCTGGCTGCGGCTTTGTCGCTATCGGCGGCGGGCGTCGCGCAGGCGCAGGATACCGAGCAGTGCTTCGGCGTCGCCAAGGCCGGCAAGAATGACTGCAAGGCCGGCGCTCACGATTGCAAGGGCCTGTCGAAGGTCGACTCCGATCCGCAATCCTTCGTGCTCGTACCCGTCGGCACTTGCGATAAGATCGCCGGCGGGAGCATGAAGCCGCCGGGTTGACGCGAAGACTCTCTGGCTACTGCAATTCTCTTGAGGGGGAGGTTGCTATGAGGAAAGGCCTATACATCGCTTCGGCGATGACGGCGGCGATCGCGCTCGCCGGGTGCGGCGGGACCGCAAAGATCGCGCAGACCACGCAGGAAAAGTGCTACGGCGTCGCACAAGCCGGCAAGAACGATTGCGCGGTCGAGGCTCATGGATGCAAGGGACAGGCCCTGGCGACCAGATCGCCCGGCGACTTCATCTATCTGCCGCTCGGCACTTGCGACAAGCTGACGGGTGGTAGTCTGACGGAGTGACGCCTCGACGTTTCGCCTCATGGCGAATATTCCGTAAATGCGGGCATGAAGCGCCTCCTCACGATCCGCTGACGGCGTCTGACGAAGAGTCAACTTCGCGTGAGAAACACCGTGAGGTCCTACCCGCGAGGGGGCAACAGTGCTACATCCATGGGCGCCATTGTCCACCAACTCGAGGAGCCTCCGTACCATGAGGAACAGCATTCTGGTCGCGTCGGCGCTGGCCACGGCCCTGTCGCTGTCGGCGACGGCCGGCGCGCAAGCCGGCGACAACGAGAAGTGCTACGGCATCGCCAAGGCCGGCAAGAACGATTGCCAGACGGCGACCCATTCCTGCGCGGGCACGTCGGCCACCGACGCCGCCGGCGATTCCTGGATCTACGTGCCGAAGGGCACCTGCGACAAGATCAACGGCGGCAGCCTGGAGCCGAAGGCCTGAGGTCACGGGTCCGATTTTGGCGACATCGACGGAAACCAAAGGATCGGCATCGCATCATGCCGACCCGATTCCGGCCCACGCCGGAATCGGGCTGCGGCATCAGCACTACCGCGCCGTCGTCGAGAGCAGGCCGCCGGTCGGCTGGCTCGAGGTGCACAGCGAGAACTATTTCGGCGGCGGGCGGCCGCTGGCCTTCCTCGAGGCCGCCCGTCAGCACTATCCGCTGAGCCTGCATGGCGTCGGGCTGTCGCTCGGGACCGACGGTGCGCTCGACCGCACCCATCTCGGGCGCATCAAGGCGCTGATCGCGCGCCTGCAGCCCGCTCTCGTCTCCGAGCATGTCTCCTGGAGCATTGCCGGCGGCGTCTATCTCAACGATCTGCTGCCCCTGCCCTACACGGAGGAAGCATTGCAGGTGATCTGCGGCCATGTGCGGGAGACGCAGGATTTTCTCGGTCGCCAAATCCTGGTCGAGAATCCCTCGAGCTATCTGCAGTTCGCCCACTCGACGATCCCGGAATGGGAATTCGTGGCGGAGATCACCCGCCGTACCGGCTGCGGCCTGCTGTTCGACGTCAACAATGTCTATGTCAGCGCCTGCAACCATGGCTTCGATGCGCAAGCCTACATCGAGGCGATGCCGGTCGCAGCCGTGCAGGAGATCCACCTTGCCGGCCACGCGGTGCGCGAGATCGGCGATGCCACCTTGCGCATCGATGATCACGGCTCCGCCGTGTGCGAAGCGGTATGGCAGCTCTATGCGGCCGCGCTGCGTCGCCTGGGCTCGGTGCCGACGCTGATCGAGTGGGACTCCAATGTTCCGGAGCTGCCGGTGCTGGTGGCCGAGGCCATGACGGCGGACGGTTTCCTGGCGCAGGCGGCGGAGGCGCGCGATGCCGCCGCTGCGTAATCTGCAGGACGCCCTGGCCGCCAGCGTTCTGCGGGGCGCGGATGCCCCGCTGGCCGCCCTCGTCCGCGCCGACGGCATCGCGTTCGAAGGCCGCCTGCAGGTCTATCGCAACAACACCTTCAGCAGCCTGACGGCGGCCCTCAAGGACAGCTTCCCCGTGGTCTGCGAGCTGGTCGACGAACGCTTCTTCGGCTACGCGGCCCAGGAATATATTCGCGCGCATCCGCCGCGCGCGCCGCGGCTGGCCGAGTATGGCGGCGACTTCGCCGAGTTCCTGGCCGGCTTCGAGCCGGTCCGCCACCTCGCCTACCTGCCCGACGTGGCGCGGCTCGAATGGGCCGTCAATGCGGCCTATCACGCGGCGGATGCGCCGACGCTGGATCCCGCGCGTATCGCGGCGGTGCCGCAGGACCGCTACGCCCGGTTGACGTTCGTCGTTCACCCGTCCGTTCAGCTGTTCGCTTCAACGTTTCCGACCGATCGCATATGGCAGGCGCATCAGCCGGGCGGCGATCTCGAGACGAAGATCGATCTCACGTCCGGCGGCTGCCATCTGCTGATCGACCGTCACGATCAGGACATCCGTTTCCTCACGCTCGATGCCGCCGGCTTCGCGCTGGCCGCGGCCCTATGTGCGGGCGCCTCTTTGCAAGACGCCTACGAGGAGGCCGCGGCAATCGACGGCGCGTTCGATCTGATCGCGGCTCTCAGTACGCACCTGGGGCGCGGAACCTTCGCCGATTTCGTCGAACCGGCGGCATGAGGGTGGTGGGGCCATGAACGCGCCTGCGGCCGAGTCGGGCCCGACCGGAATCGTCGGTTGCTATCGCGCACTGTGGACGGCGCTGGAGCGCGTTCCCATCGCACTGCCGGTGCTGGTCATGCGGATCGGCGTCGCGCTGGTGTTCTGGCGCTCCGGCCAGGCCAAGCTGCCCTTCGGCAACGACACCGTGCTCACGCTGTTTCGCGAGGAATATGCGCTGCCGCTCTTGCCGCCGGAACTCGCGGCCTATCTGGCGACGACCATCGAACTGAGCTGTCCCGTCCTGCTCGTCATCGGCGTCCTCACCCGGCCGGCAGCCGCAGTCCTGCTGGCGCAGACGCTCATCATCCAGATCCTCATCTATCCGATGAACTATCCCGACCATCTGCTGTGGGCCGGACCCCTGCTCTATCTGCTGCTGCGCGGGCCCGGCAAATGGTCGTTCGATGCCGCCATCCGCGATCGCATCGGCGGCGGGAAGTAGACTTCCGTTATCCGAAACAGAAGGTTCGGCTATCGGAAGAAGTCCAATGCACTGTCGTTCCATTCATGCGAATGCGCCGACCACTCTCCAGCCGGCTGCGGAAAACCGGATCGGCAATAGCCCCGCTTGCCCGCGAAATCGAACACCGCGTGGGGATAAGAATTGATGAGCAAAGCCGCCTGCTCTCCTGACTTAGACCACGCCACCTCAACGATCGACGGCGTCTGGCCGTCAATCACGGAGCGGACATTGTAGATCTGCAGGGCATCAACAATCGGATTGTCGACCTTTGAGGTGTCCAGCGCGTAGAAGTAGCCGGTATCACCATCATCCTCAAAGACGACAGCATACTTCGACGACGGTGAAACCGACTCAAGAGTGGTCGCTTTGCCGACCACCAGATTGGTTCTGTCCGTAACACCATCGGCCATGCTGGTTCCGGAACTCGCTATCGAGGCTTGCATCAGCATCCACAGGAGTACCGCGAACGCAATGCCCAGCCGATGTCGCATGTAGCAGAATCCCTCGTCGCTAGGCCGTCCGCAAGTACCACTCGAAATCGAGCTCGGTGACCTGGGAATAGAACCGGTCCTGCTCGGCGCGCTTGATGGCGCAATAGATCTCCATGAAGCGCGTGCCGAGATAGTCCTTGAGAAACGCCGAGCCTTCGGTGCGGGTCAGAGCATCGTACCAGTTGCTGGGCAGGCTTGCGGGTACCTGCTCATAGCCGTTGCCCTCGATGGCGGGACCGGGATCGAGCTTGTTGACGATGCCGTGGTGCGTGCCCGCCAGCATGGCGGCCGCCGCCAGATACGGATTCGCATCGGCGCCGGCGACGCGGTGCTCGACATGGCGAGTCTCCGGCGGTCCCGCCGGCACGCGCAGGCTGACGGAGCGGTTGTTGACGCCCCAGGTCGGCGCCAGCGGGGCGTAGGAATTGCGACGGAAGCGGCGATAGGAATTGGCGTTGGGCGCGAAGATGCCGACGCCCTCGGCCATGGTCGCGGCCATGCCGCCGATGGCGTGGCGCAGCAGCGCGTTGCCCTTGGGATCGTCGCTTGCGAAGGCGTTGCGGCCGCCCGCGTCCTGCAAACTCATATGCATGTGCATGCCGCTGCCGGAGTTGCCGGCATAGGGCTTGGCCATGAAGGTGGCGTCCATGCCATGCTTGGCGGCGACGCCGCGCACCAGCCGCTTGTACATGATGGCATCGTCGACCGCGCGCAGGGCGTCGGCGCGGTGATGCAGCACGATCTCCAGCTGGCCCGGCGCGTATTCGGAGATCAGCGTCTGCGCCGGCAGGCCCTGCGCCTCGCAGGCGGCGTAGACATCCGCCAGGAACGGCGCCTGATCGTCGAGATCGGTCAGCAGATAGGCCTGCAATTGGCTGGGCCGGAAGCCGCTCACCGGCGACGCCGGCGGCCGCGGCCGGCCGTCTTCGCCGCGCGTGCGATCGAGCAGAAAGAATTCCAGCTCGATGGCAATCACGGGAATCAGATTGAGCTCCGCGAATCGGTCGACGACGCGCTTCAGCGCATGGCGCGGGTCGCCCGGCGAGGGCGCGCCGTCGAGCTCGTACATGCTGATCAGGAGCTGCCCGGCGGCCGGCACCTGCCAGGGCGAACGCACGAGCGTGCCGGGAATCGGCCAGCAGGCGCGATCGGCATCGCCGTCTTCCCACACCAGGCCGGTCTCCTCGACGTCGGCGCCGGTGATGTCGAGGCCGAGGATCGAGCCCGGCAGATAGCGGCCATGAGTATAGATGCGCACCAGCTCGTTGCGCCGCACGCTCTTGCCGCGGCCGACGCCATCGGCATCGGTGAGGATGACCTGGAAATTCGTCACGTCGGGATGCGCGGCGAGGAATTCCTCGGCCTCGCGCGGCGATCGTTCGGTGGTCATGGGTGGCCTGTGTCCTTCGTCCGCTGCCGCTACGATAGCAATTCGCCGAGACAATCGCGAAGGGCATCGAGCAGGTGATCGACGTCGGCCGGCGTCGTGTCCGGGCAGACCAGCGTCATGTTGTGGAATGGGGCGATCAGCACGCCGCGATTGAGAAGGTAGATGTGAATGGCGTGCTCGAGGTCGTCCTGCATGGCGGCGGCCGCCTCGGTGCCGTTCTTCGCAGGATGCGGCGCGCAGACGAATTCCGCCCGCGCGCCCAGGTTGGAGACATGCCAGGGCAGCGATCGCTCCCGGATGAGCGCGGCGGCACCCTGCGCCAATCGATCCGAGAGCCCGAGCATGCGGTCATAAGCGGCCGTCGTCATCACCTCTTCCAGGTTTGCGCGCATCGCCGCCATCGCCAGAGGATTGCCCGACAGCGTGGTGCCGAGACCACTGTGGCCCGGTTCCTTCGCCGTCCATAGCTTCGTCAGCCGCTCCGCTATCTCGGCTGTGAAGCCGAAGACCGCGCCGGGGATGCCGCCGGCGATCGCCTTGCCCAGGACGAAGAAGTCCGGCGCCAGGCCGAATGCGCGGGTGTAGCCGCCGGGGCCGGTGCTGATGGAGTGCGTCTCGTCGATGACCAGCAGCGTGCCCGTGCGCCGCGTGATCGCGCGCAGGCCGTCATGAAAGCCCGGCTGCGGCAGCACCATTCCGATGTTGGTGAGGGCCGGCTCGGTGATGACGCAGGCGACATCGCCCGGCGCCAGCGCCGCTTCGAGCGCGGGAATGTCGTTGAATTCTATGACGTTGGTGTGGGCGGTGAGATCGACGGCTTGGCCGACCAGACCCGGCCGGTGGATCGGTCGTCCATTCTTCAGCCGCACGAACGTCTCGTCGACCGTGCCGTGGTAGCAGCCGTTGAAGACCAGGACTTTCGTTCGGCCCGTGAGCCAGCGCGCCAGCCGCAGCACGAAGCGATTGGCGTCGGTCGCGGTGACCGCCGTCTGCCAACAGGGCAGGCCGAAGCGCCGGGCCAGCAGCTCGCCGACGACGGCCGCGTCCTCGCTCGGCAGCATGGCCGTGAAGCCGCGCTCGCTCTGCCGGCGCACGGCTTCCGCGACCGGCTTCGGCGCGTGACCGAACATCGCGCCGGTATCGCCGAGGCAGAAATCCGCATAGCCATGACCGTCGGCATCGGTGAGAGTCGCGCCCTTCGCCGCCGCGACGAACAGCGGAAACGGCGTACCCCAGTCGAGCATCCAGTGCATGGGCACGCCATGCAGCCAATGGCGGGCCGAGCGGACTGCCAATTCGCGCGAGCGCGGATTCGCCGCGGCGAACCCCGCGTGCTCTCGCTCGATCATGTTGCGAACGGCCGATCGCGGCACGCCGGCGATCGTGGGGACGGTCATCATCTCACCGAGTCGTTTCGGGCCGCGCCCCTCATAGCGGCCGGCCGCAGGGCGAGTCAAACGTCGATCGGCGAGACAAGAAGGAAGGTATTAACCTTAATAGTGAAATAACCAATACACTTCGTCTCTCCTACGTCTAATACTTAAATATACATCGTCCAATATAAGAGGTCATATTTCCGAAAATTTTAATGAGTTTCGTGAATACTTGAGATCGTTATGCGGGAAGGCATTACCCACGATCGAATTGGAACATGACACAGCCCATTGAACAGCTCATCGATGTCTATTCGCCGTTCTGGCCCGGCCGGACTCTCTCCGTGCCGCCGGGCGATCTCCGGCTTTTCGCGCCGTCCGGCGTTGCCGATCTCCAGTTACAGGCGGGCCGCGCCGCGACGCACGACAGCCATGGCGCGCGCCTGGCCGATCCGCTGCGGGCCGCGCCGCTGACCGAGCCGGCCGGCGGCACCGTCTATATCCAGGGCCAACCGGCGCCCGCCGATCTGGTGGGTCTCATGCGGCTGCTGCGCGTCGATGCGGCGGCGCTCGACTATGCCGCCTTTCTCGGCCGCGCCGCCGACCCGCTCGAGGAACGCTACCTGACACAGCTGCGTCTCATACGCGTGCCGGCGCTGGTCGGCATCTACCAGGCACTCTCGCCCGACGAGACGCGCCAATTTCCGGACCAGCGGCTGACGATCGGCGAACTCGTCTCGGCCTTTGTCGTCGACGAGCGACAGCGCTGGAGCACGCGGCCGGCCCAGCCACCGGCAGACGACCCGGGCGAACCACGGGTCGAACAAGCCCTCGCCTTCGGCTTCATGGTCGAGAACGCGCACTACGGCGTCTACCGCATCTGGAGCCGCGTGTGGCTGCTCCCGCACTGAGACCGCGGTTTCTTCTGTCGGCGCTTCACGTCGGTCGGATCGTCCTGCGGGCGGTCCGGCCGCGGCCGCGCGCAGGGGACAGGCGCCATGCCCAGCCGCAGACGGCGCTGGACATTGTCCTAAGAAACCATCAGAAAGGCGGCAATTTGCTGCGGCAATCGCTATTTCCTGCTGGAAGTCGACCGCAACCTCCGGTAGACTATCGGGGACTTTCTGCAAGCGTCTTCATGAACGAGATGTCATGACGAAATCGATCGCCGACTGGGTCCAGATTTCGCCATCCGTTTGGTCTTCGAAGAGCGTCCCGGTGCAGCCCGGCGATCTCGGTCGCTTTGCCCCGATGGGGCGCGGCCGGGTCGGTTACGTGCCCGCGGATCTCGACGATTTCGACGCGGCGTCCGGCAATCCCGATCTCTTCAGCCTGACCGCGCACCACAGCCATCCGCTGCTCAACGCGCCCATCACCGAGCCGACGGGCGGCACGCTCTACCTCGACGGCGAACCCGACGGGCAGGACCTGGCGGCGGCCCTGCGCCTCCTCGGCGTTCCCGCCGACGCGACCGACTACGCGGCCTTCGTCAGCCAGGCGAAAAAGCCGGCCGAGGAACGCTACATGACGCAGCTGCGGATCGTGCGTCGCGTCGCCCTGGCCGCGCTCTATGACGCCCTGTCGGAGGCCGAGCTGCGGGCCTTCCCCGGCCAGGAGCTGACGGTAGGCGCGTTGATCGACAAGTTCATCGAGACCGAGCAAGAGCGCTGGGGCACCGGCCTCAGCCCCAAGCTGTGCGAGCGCTTCGGCAATCCGGGCCAGCGCTTCCGCGCCACGCTGGCATTCGGCCTCATGATCGAGAACGCCTTCTACGGCGTCTATCGCATGTGGAGCCGCGCCTGGCTGCTGTGAGACGGTCGATGATGACGCGCGCCAGCGTCAGCGCATGAAATACTTCTGACCGAGTGCAACCTTCTCGATCGGCTCGCAGGTCGCGAGTTCGCCGTCGACGAAGACGTCGAAGGTCTGCGGATTGACGCTGATCTTCGGGCAGGCGCCGTTGTGCAGCATGTCGGCCTTGGTCAGCTTGCGCGTGCCCTTGATCGGGAGCAGCTGTTTCTCGAGGCCAAGGCGGCCGGCGACATCCTTGCCGATCGCGAGCGGATGGACGAAGCAGGCCGAGAGCGGCGCCGGGGCGCGGCCGACGGCGCCCCAGCTCGGGCGCAGCAGGATCGGCTCGCAGTTGCCGAGGCAAGCGGCCCCATCGCCCATCGCCGCCCAGGCCGGGAAGCCGCCCTTCAGCACGACCGACGGCTTCACGCCGAAGAAGGCAGGCCGCCATAGCACGATGTCCGCCATCTTGCCCGGCTCCATGCTGCCGACGTAGCGGTCGATGCCGAAGGTGCGGGCGGCGTTGATGGTGTATTTGGCGATGTAGCGCTTCACGCGCTCGTTGTCGGCACGCGCCGTCTTCTCCTCCGGGAGGCGGCCGCGCTGGTCCTTCATCTTGCTGGCGAGCTGCCAGCTGCGCGCGATCACCTCGTTGATGCGGCCCATGCCCTGGCTGTCCGAGCCCATCATGGAGATGGCGCCGAGGTCGTGCAGCACATCCTCGGCCGCCACGGTCTGCGGGCGGACCCGGCTCTCGGCGAAGGCGACGTCCTCGGGGATTCGCGGTGAGAGATTGTGCGCCATCATCGTCATGTCCAGGTGCTCGTCGAGCGTGTTGACCGTGTAGGGATTGGTCGGGTTGGTCGACGAGGGCAGGCAGTTCGGCTCGCCGTTGCAGCGGATGATGTCGGGCGCGTGGCCGCCGCCGGCGCCTTCGGTGTGGTACATGTGGATGGTGCGGCCACCGATGGCCTGCATCGTGCTTTCGTAGAAGCCGGCCTCGTTGATGGTGTCGGCGTGGAGCTGGACCTGGAAGTCGTATTCGTCGGCCACCTTCAGGCACGCGTCGATGGTGGCGGGCATGGCGCCGAAATCCTCGTGGATCTTCACGCCGATGACGCCGCCGGCCAGCTGTTCGACGATGGTCTCGGGCTTGTGCGAGCTGCCGCGCGCGAAGAAGCCGAAATTCATGGGAAAGCCCTCGGCCGCGCGCAGCATCTGCTCGGTTGTCCAGGGGCCGCCGCAATCGACGGCGAAGGCCGGGCCGAGCGCGCCGCCGAGCATGGTGGTGATGCCGCTCGCGAGGGCGTGCGCGCACTGGTCGGTGCCGACGAAGTGCACATGGACGTCGAAGCCGCCGACGGTGGCGATCATGCCCTCGCCCGTGAGGATCTGCGTATTCGGCCCGACGATCAGGCGCGGATCGACGCCCGCCATGATGTGCGGGTTGCCGGCCTTGCCGATGGCGACGATCTTGCCGCCCTTGATGCCGATGTCGCCCTTGACGATGCCGGCGACCGCATCGATGACGAGCGCGTTGACGATGACCATGTCGATGGCGCCGTCGGCCAGCCGGTGGCCGGCATCGATGCCCATGCCGTCGCGCAGCGTCTTGCCGCCGCCGATCACGCATTCCTCGCCGTAGACCGCATGATCGTGCTCGACCTCGACCAGGAGCGAGGTATCGCCGAGCCGCAGGAGATCGCCGGTCGTCGGACCGTACATGGCGGCGTAGTCCTTGCGCGTCATCGCGGCCATCGATTGCCTCCCTCGATCACGCGCCCTTGAAGCCGCGGTCGCGGGCGCGGGCAAGCGCCGCGGCTTTCACGGCGTCCGATTTCACGAATCCGTTGGTGAGGTTATTGAGGCCGGTGACCACGCCGTCGCCGCCGAGCTCGACCAGCGTCACTTCCTTGGCGTCGCCCGGCTCGAAGCGGGCGGAGGCGCCGGCGGGCACGTCGAGCCGCATGCCGAAGGCGGCGGCGCGATCGAACTCGAGCGCCGCGTTGGCCTCGAAGAAGTGATAGTGGCTGCCGACCTGCACCGGCCGGTCGCCGGTGTTCGTGACTCGCAGCGTGGCGCGACGGCGGCCGGCGTTGAGCTCGATCGTGCCGTCGGCGGCGACGATCTCGCCGGGCTGCGGCTCGCTCGCATCGCCAGCCGGCGTGCCCGGCCGGATCGGCTGGTGCACCGTGATCATCTTGGCGCCGTCGGGGAACATGGCTTCGACATTCAGCACCTGCAGCATCTCGGCGACGCCCGGCATGACATCGGCCGCGCTGAGCAGCGTCGAGCCGTGGCCCATCAGTTCGGCCAGCGGCCGGCCGAGGCGCGCGCCATAGAGCAGCTCGTCGCAGATGTAGGCGACGGCCTCGGGATGACTGAGCTTGATCCCAAGGCTCCGATGCCTGCGCGCCAGTTCGGCGGCGGCGAAGATCGTCAGACGCTCCTGTTCGGTCGGCGTGAGCATCATCGGCTGTGTGCCCCTCCCGGCTGATTTTGGCGGCCGCGGCCGCGTTTGCGCATCCTTAACCAAGCCGTGACAAAGTGCCAGAAGCCATTCACAGGTCAGGAGCAGGTCATGGTCCGGATGATTGCGATTCTGGCGGGATTCGGCCTGGTATTCGCGCTGGTGTTCGGATTCGCCGGCAGCTCGAGCGCGGTGCAGGTCACCTTCTTCGGCAGCGGCATGCCGACGCCCGATCCTTCGAACTTCTCGGACTGCGGGCCGGCGACCTTCGGCAGCAAGCCGGTCAATGACGATTGCTACGCCTACCTGAAGCCCGGCAACAACGATCCCAGGGAATGCGACTACACCGTGGGCTTCCGCGCCGCCGACACGCCGGTGGCGCGGCTGCGGGTCAAGGTCGCGCTCATGCGCGACGGCAAGGTGATCGGCCGCGACAACATCCAGATCAACAGTCTCGATCGGCCGGCCAACGATCCCTACGTCACCAAGACGTTCCGCGGCGAATGCGATGCCAAGCAGCTCCGCATCCTGGAAGCGCGGGCCAATGTCGCCGGCCAGGAGACCGACCTGATCGCGACCGGCAGCATCGGTTCCAAGGGGTTGATGCCCCTCTTTCCCGATTTCTTCATCAAGATCGGGCCGGCGTCGGAGAGCTGACCGGACCCCGCGGGTTCGCCGCCTCAAGCGCGCCGCCGCCGCAGATGGCGACTTGGTCCGCGAGATCGAGCCAGTCTCGCAGCAAACCCTATGCCCGCATCAGCCAGAACATGAGCGCGGCGAACCCGACTGCGATCACCACGGCGAGAACCACGAGGCGCCGCATGGCCGCGTTGCGCGTGACGACAGCCGCCGGATTGATCCGGCCTTCGAGCGCATCGACGGCATCCTTGGCCTCCTTCAGATCGACGCCGGCAGCCTGCCGATAGAGTTTGATCGCCTCGATCTTGCGGCCCGCGGTGACGAGGGCGGAGACGCGCTGCATCGCATCGTCCGGCAACGCCGCCGAAGCGTCCGTCTTCGGCGGCTTCCCGGCGCCGATCAACTCGATGGCGTCCTTCGCCTCGCTCAATCCGGCGCCGGTGGCGTCGCGATACAACTTGATCGCCGCGATCTTGTTGCCGGTTGCGATCTGCGCCTTGATCTCGTCGAGCAGCTTCTGCAGCGAGGGCGCGTCCACGGCTAGCCCCGCCGCAACAGGAAGACCGCGGCCGCGACGACGGCGGCCAACACCAGCAGCAGAATGGCGATGCCGACGAGGCCGAGACCGCGCGGCCGCTCGACCGTGGGGGCGTGTGGTCGCTCCAATACGCCGACAGGCGGCGGTCGATCGTCCGCCGCGCGGGCCGGCTGCCCTGTCGGCGCCGCGGCCGGCTGTGTCGCCTGTCCTTGATCGTTGCCCGTCAGACGCATGGTCGGGATCGCCATATGCATGGTCTTGCGACTGCCCTCGCTCTCGATCGTGACGGTGCCGGCGATCTTCGAGAGATCGAGGCCGGCGAGTCTGAGAACCGTGCCGGCCATGCCGCCGCCGGGGACGGCCTGCAGAATCTGCCTGATCTGCTGGCCGAGATCCTCGATATTGACGTCACCGGACTGGGTGGCCGCGGCCGACTTGTGGGCGTCCACCCACGCGACGGCATGCTCGGCCGCCTTCTGGTCGACGCCCATGGTCTCCCGACACAGCGTTATCGCCGCGTCCCTGTCGCCGGCGGCGAGGTGATGGCGGATGCCGTCGACCGCCTGCTGCAGCTTCACGATGTCCATTAGTGGTCCCCGCAGATATTCGCGTCTGGCACCCTCAGCCGGCCAGCTTGTCCGGCCACGGACACAGCTTCAGCAGAACGCAATCGGGACAGTGCGGATTGCGGGCCGTGCAGGTCTCGCGGCCGTGAAGAATCATGGTATTGGCGAAGGCGGTATGCTTATCGGGCGGAACCGCGCCGGCAAGCGCCGCCTCGACCTTGTCCGCATCGTCCGATTGCGCCAGCCCCAGGCGGTTGGCGACACGCAGCACATGGGTGTCGACGGAGATCGCCTGCTGGCCGAAGGCATTGCCGCGGACCATGTTGGCGGTCTTGCGGCCGACGCCGGGCAGGGTAACGAGCTGCTCGACCGCTGTCGGCACCTCGCCATTGAAATCGGCGACCAGCTTCCGGCCGCAGGCGATGACCGTCTTGGCCTTGTTCCGGTAGAACCCAGTGGAGCGGATCTCCTGCTCGAAGGTGGCGAGATCGGCGTCGGCGTAGTCGGCCGCCCGTCGATATTTCTTGAACAGGGCCTTCGTCACCTCGTTGACGCGGGCGTCCGTGCATTGCGCCGACAGGATGACCGCGATCAGCAACTCCAGGGGATTGCTGAAATGCAGGGCGATCTTCGGATCGGGGTAGCGCTGCAGCAGGCGCTTGGTGATCTCGCCTGCATCAGGCGCCTTCACAATCTGCTTGGCCTTGGTCGCCGATTTCGTCCGCGCCGCCATCCTCAGGTCCCTGCTCTCGCCCCGTCGACGGCTGATCATCGATCAGATCATCCTCCTTTGCCATGATTTCGATTTAGAGCGACCTTCCTTCGCCCGCCGAAGCGGGCTTCGCGAAGGCGGATGGACCCCATGCCCAGCGGGGGGACATCGCCCGACCGTTGATGTCGTAGGGGCGCCCCCGTGTGGGCGCCCCCCCTACCGAGTGACGGATGGAGGCGACCACACGGGGTCGCCCCTACGACGTCGATTTTGAGCGATGCACCCCATGTCCAGCGGGAGAGCCATGACCTGTCATGGGGGTGGTCCAACCTCGAAAACAACCTTACGCAAAAGGTTAAAGCGGGCAGCCAGCGCAAGACGTTGCCCACGTCGGGCTGGACTTTTCAACTATCCACGATGTCAAAGATCGAGCCGGCGTTAAGCGCGCCGACATACTGGGAACAATATAAGAACTATATGCTGCCCGTCAAGATGTGGCCGGCCGTTGGGCCGTCGACCGCGCCGAGTTCGGCTCATGATGCTATGCTCCGATCGTCGGTTCCCAATCCAGGGGCTTCGAACCGCTCCCATCTCAATCGCGAGGATCGAAGTGAGGAAGCTTCTGTACGGCCTCGGTGGTGTCGTCGCACTCGGCGGTCTGCTCGCCTTGGCCGTGCTCTTCGGGATCCCACTGCCTTTTGGTCCGCTCATCCGGCCCTTCGCCAGCAGCTGCAAGCATAACGAGGAGATCGTCGGAGACGAGCGCGCCAGCCTGGACGCTGCCGCCCTCCGGTTTGTGAAGACGCTGACGTCCACCGATCCGGCAGCGGCAGTGCCGACTATGTCTGCGGAGGCGCAACGCACCGTGTCCCCGGAACAGCTGACGACGATCGGCCGGCAAATCGCGCAGTCAGTGGGATCATTCCATGACCTCCGCGTCGTCGACACCTACCTCGTCAATGTACTTGGGCCTGCCACCCCGGTGATCTGCGGCAACCTCGGCCGCCCTGAGGACCGGGTGGTCGTCGCATCAGCGCCGACCTCGAAGCAGGGCCATGTCATCATCCGGGCCGCGGGGCGGAACAATGACTGGGTCTTCGTGCTCTGGCTGACATCCGAGGGAGATTGGCGCGTCCACTATTTCCACTTCACGACGATGAGCATCGTCGGCAAGTCGGCCCAGGACTTTTGGGCCCTCGCCCGGGCTGAACAGAGCGTCGGTCATCGCTTCAATGCCGCATTGCTGTATATGACGGCGGCGCAACTCGCCTACCGCGGGCCGAACCTGCAATTGGGCATACTGCCGGAGATCCAGAAGGAGACGGCCGCCTTGGAGCGCCCTCAACTGCTCCAGGGGCAAGTGCCGTTCACCTGGCAGTTGGGAGGGGAGAGCTTCCGGATTCTGGGGCTTGGCCCGATCGGAGTCGGCGGAAAGATCTATCTCATCATCACACAGGAGCTCTCGCCCTGGCCGCAGGGCTCCGGCGCCGATCTGAAGAACCGCCAGTTGATTAGCGAGGTCAAACGCGCCATCCCCGAATATGCAGCCGTCTTCGCAGGTCTGGTCATTGCCGCGCAGGAGAAGGATGGCAATCGTGGATTTCGCACGGTAGACGACGCATTCGTCCATCAGCCGAACTGAACCCGGATAAGGCATCCGCACTCGATCATCCGCAAGAGCAAGAACTCCTCTGACGTCATGTCTCCAATCATGGACTCTCGCGACCGCTTCCTCGGCTGCCTGCTCGGCCTGGCGGTCGGGGACGCCGTCGGCACCACCGTGGAATTCTCGCCACGCGGCAGCTTCGCGCCGCTCACGGACATGGTCGGCGGCGGCCCGTTCCAGCTGGAGCCGGGCCAGTGGACCGACGACACCTCCATGGCTCTTTGCCTGGCAACCAGCCTGATCGAGCGGCGGGGCTTCGATCCCGCCGATCAGATGAACCGCTATTGCAACTGGTCTGAGTTCGGCTATCTCGGCAGCAACGGCACCTGCTTCGATATCGGGAATACCGTCAGCGCGGCCCTGAGTCGCTACCGGGCGACCGGCGATCCCTTCAGCGGTTCGACCAACCCGCGCTCAGCGGGCAACGGCTCGCTCATGCGGCTCGCGCCGGTGCCGATGTTCTACCATCCGAACCGCGCTCGCATCCGGCACTATAGCGGCGAAAGCTCGCGCACGACGCACGGCGCGCAGGAATGCATCGATGCCTGCCGGCTGTTCGGTGAGATGCTGGCACGCACGTTCGACGGCGCCTCGAAGGCGGATATCCTGTTTTCACACGACGAGACGAGCATCGACTCCGCCGCTCTGCAGGCGATCGCGCGCGGCGCTTATCGCGGCATGACAGCGGACGACGTTTCCGGCAGTGGCTATGTGGTTCATTGCCTGGAAGCGGCGCTCTGGTGCTTCCTGACCACGGACTCCTTCGCGGCGGCCATCCTGCAGGCGGCCAACCTCGGCGAGGATGCCGACACCACCGCCGCGGTCTGCGGCCAGATCGCCGGCGCCCACTACGGCGAGTCCGGCATTCCCGCGCACTGGCTCAAGCAGCTGACCATGCGTGAGGAGATCGCGAGCCTTGCCGATCGGCTCTATTCCACCGGCCGAGCGTCGGCGTCCTACTCCTAAACGGCCGGCCGCAGCATCAGCTCATCCGTCCGCAATGCACTCAAATTCGGAACTCAGTGAAAATAGCGACGGAGGCGCAGTCTGGCACATCTGCGACGTACCGGAACAGACAAACGAGGTCCGGTGTTCAGGGGTTACCTGACAAAGCGGAAGTGCCGGGTGTTCCGTTTAAGGGACTGCTTGCGAGGGTACAGAGCAGCTTTCAGCCGTGTGTTGCTTCAAGAAGGCATGAAACTCGCTGAAAAACTCGTCGAAGGCTCGCGTGCCCTGGATTAACGCGTGATTGTTTCCGGGCAGCGCAACAAAGCGAGCGCCTGGAATGAGTGCAGCCATCCGGCGGCCCTCTTCCAGCGGCACGCGCCTGTCTCCCTCAGAATGCAGAACCAGTGCCGGCACCTTGAGCCTTCTGGCGAACTCCGAAACATCAACGCTGCCGTTCATCTCATGAATGCGGGCGGCGTTCTCCGGCGATGTAGCGACGCGCTGCAACTCGTCAAAACTGCTTTTTTGCTCCGTTGTGGCGTCCGGCATCATGGCCTCCGTGAAAAAGTGACGATAGACAGGGTTTGGCGAACCCCATCCCTGCCGGATCATCGTGGTCGCGGCTTCGTGCAATTGTCTTTGTTCCGGTGAGCCCCTCATCAGCGACCCGCGGACAAAACCCCCGAGTAGAACAAGGCATTTGACCTTTTCGGGATTCTCCGCGGCATAGCGAATGGAGAACGCGCATCCCTGCGAGATGCCAAAGAGAGCAAACCTTTCTAGACCGACGGCTGCCACGACGGTTGCCATGTCCGCAATCATGGCGCTTTCACTGATGTCCACGCCGTCCCAGTCTGACAAGCCATTGCCGCGCTGGTCGAAGCGCACCAGCCGATGATGTTTTGCTATTTCTGCAAGTGCGGGCCCCCAAACCGGACTGCGCCATTCATATTCAATGTGATTGAGCCAATTGGGCGCCTTGAAAACCGGCGGTCCTTTGCCGATGCCTGCATAGGCCAGTTGTACATTGTTCGGTGCGACGCAGAACTCAATTCTTTGATTCGGGGCATCGGTGGCCACTTCACGGGTCTGCACCGGCGACGAAGGCGTCCACTGCCATACTTTTATCAGCCGAGAGATATTCTTGACTCGTTGCGAGCCTAAGTCGCGGAACTCGTCTCGCACGCGGTCCTGCACCATTTGATGCGCCGAATCCGAAATACAAACGGCGCCCGGTTCAGCGAGACTCTCGAGGCGGGACGCCACGTTCACCGCGTCGCCGAACACGTCCCCCTCGTCAAACACAATGTCGCCGACGTTGATGCCAACCCGGTACTGAATTCGCTCTTCGATCGATCGCGCACCTTCCCGTTGCACCATGCCATTCTGAACGTCGACGGCGCAGCGGACGGCATCGTGCGCACTCGGAAACTCAACAAGCATGCCATCGCCAGTCGTCTTGACGATATGACCATGATAGCGGTCGATTGCCAGATCGATAAGCTCACGCCGGTGCCCCTTTTGTCGCGAGATGACACCATCCTCGTCTCGCTCCATCAACCGGCTGTAGCCGGACATGTCTGCAGCCATAATTGCTGCCAGGCGGCGTTCCATGCGTTGTCTCCCGTGCTGGCAAGGTTACAGTCGTGCAAGCATGAAAGCCATGCCGCATGAGGATCCGAACTGTCAGTTCATAGTAGCACGGACTTGACTGCCTCATGAGGGTCTCCGTTCGGCTCCCGGCAGGCGAAGATCGCAACCATTTCCGGTGCATACCGGTAAGCTGACGTTGGCGGAAGTCGCCGGATTGTCTCAGATAGACCCAAAGCGGCCCTAGAGAGCTGCGCTCGTGAGGGCGTGCGGTCCGCGCCGCTAAAAGTGGTGATACCGCTATGTCGCGTTGGGGTTAGGGCGTATCATCACGCATTCCTAGCCTCCTCCTTGCCGCCAGGACGGCTTTCGTCATGGAACGCAAGCTCGCCGCCATTCTCGCCGCCGATGTTGTCGGTTACGCCGCGCTCATGGAGCGCGACGAGAAGGGGACGCATGAACGGCTGATAGCGGGGCGCAAGGAACTGTTCGAGCCGGAGATCGCGCGTCACCATGGGCGCGTCTTCAAATTAATGGGCGACGGCATGCTCGCCGAATTCGGCTCGGTCGTCGATGCGGTCGAA